>Ga0208645_1002156_pt1 | contig 16063 bp, 13 predicted proteins | sample VirMetDEL_Sep_01_FD_184519 | JGI IMG/M metagenome (GOLD analysis project Ga0208645, IMG submission 184519) | Aqueous microbial communities from the Delaware River and Bay under freshwater to marine salinity gradient to study organic matter... | ecosystem: Environmental > Aquatic > Marine >... | reverse complement strand
AACCCGTAGACTTAGAGACCTATGAGAAGCTGAAGAAGGAGTTTCCTGAGTCCATCGACTGGACAATCTCAGAAAACTCTGACATGACGGAAGGGTCTCAGCAGTTAGCCTGCACCGGCAACAACTGTGAGTTGTAACTTATGGGGGCCTTAGCGCCCCCTTTTTAACGAGGTGTATACATGAACATCAAACGCGACATCGAGATACGCATTAGAGTACTTGAGAACAAACTAACCAAGTCCATACCTGCTGCTCGCAACAACGAGATACGCGGAGAGATTATGGGTCTAAAGTGGGTGCTAGAGCGTATCTAGCGCCCCTCTTCTTCTTCCTGAGTAACAGCCATAAGTCCGGCTCCTACTCCTGCCTCCTGAATGCCTCGTTGTCTTTTGACTTCTTGCTCTAAAACCTCGGAGGAAGGTTTGTAACCTACAATAGGCCCTAGACGTTCGTCTATAGATTTTTTAGTGCGACCTGCTGGCGTGTCAAAGCTCTGTCGTTCAACATACTTTACTCCTTTTTTGACGTCTGTCATCATAGGAGGGGTTACTGCAATAAACCTGTGGGGCAACAAATAACGCATAGCTGAAAGAGCAGGGACAGCGCCTAAAGTGTACTTCTGGGCTTTACCTGCGATTCCTTCAAACAAGTTGTGCTCGTCTGACATTACGCCCATGATGGTCCCCTTGGGAGACACTTTAGCGATATAGTTGATGCCGCCTTCAGTAATTGCAGAGCCGGGACGAGAACCAGTGACCCAGACACTTCCATCAGTTGTGGGCCTGTCCATGACCGTAAACTGGTACTTTCTATCTAAGTCTTTACTGGCAGTAGAAGCAGACTCTAAAGTTTCTCTGAGCAAAGAAGGAGACACTTCGGTAGTGCCCTCAGGGAACAAACGACGAACTTCTTTTGCAAACGGGGCGTCAATTAGGACGTCTTTGTAGTGTTTACCGGTCTGTGAACCACCCTTGCCTGCGCTTTTGATGGCTATAACAGGACGACGAGCCTCTGCAAAAGGAATGTCTGTTTTAAAAGGTAGGGCCGAAGGCTCTGTCCATACACTTCCAAAATGGTCTTCAATAAAGTCCAAGTCAGAATCGGGGATGCTTGATGGTCTTTTCCCGCGAACCCCCTCAGCAACCATTGGATATGGCTTGAGTTTGTTTGACTTAATCAAGTCTTTATACGAACCGGGATACCAGCGCGTGTAGTCCACAAGGTCAGACTTGAGCATAGCTTCTTGAACGAGGTCTCTTTTACCTACACGACCAGAACCCCCGTGTACCCTGTCTAAGTACTGTACTGCTGCTTCTGCTCTATGAGGTCCTTCGCCTTTAGGGTCAAAACCCATGTACTTGTAAATATTGTTGTAGCTTAAAGAGTCTTCAATGTCGTTCTTAGCTAACGCCTTTCCCATTATTTGTTGAGAAGTAGTAGTAATCCCTTGTTCTCTGTATTTAGCTCTGGACTCAGGAGACACAAGGTCTCGTGTCGTGTTGTACACTTGGTTAGGCAACCATGTAGTAATAGCGCCTGCTCTTTGAGGACCGTAGTATCCGGGAATTACGTTGTTAGCAGAAGCAGTAAGCATACCCCGTCCTGACTGAGGTCCTGTCATTTGATCCACAGTTTGTCCTGCTTTGAACGCTCTAGATGCTCCTCTGACAAGCGGTATAGACTCAGCTACTGAAAGAGCAGCACCCAAGTCCCTTGCTGTTTCAGGGTAGCGCTGCGCTAAATCAGTAGCGTACTGTCCCGCTGATGTATTCATCAAAGCTTGACCGGCTTGTTCCATACCGCGCTCAACAAAAGCGGGCGTCACGGCAGACATTGTTTCTCCCACAACATTCCCTAGAGTTGCGTCAAGAAGGTTAGCAGTGCTACGCAAGCCGTACTGAAAAGTGTTAATGTCACCTGTTTCGTACATGTCGCTCTCGCGCTGTTGTCTTTCAAACGCTTGTTGAACATTGCGTTCCATGTTAGTTAACATTGACATTTTGAACTCCTGTTTCCTGTGTTGGAGCGATACGCTCTTGAGCAACGTTAGTCAAGTATTCTACTACTCCATTCTTTTCAGCATCTGTCATGTTGTCTAAAACATCAGCAACAAGCAACTGAAGTGCTACGTTAGCGCTTTCAATAGCTCCGTTACTTTCAGAAATATCAATAAGTCTTTTAACGTACTCAGGGTTAGTTACCACGTTTGCAAACACCTGTGGTACGTACAAAGCCATAGCACCCGCAGACACTACAGGGGCTAAACCAACAGCGCCTGAAGCAGCGTAGCCACCACCGCCTCCTGCTATCAACGCCTGTCCTATGCCCCTAACACCACCTGCTTCCGCACTTCTTAACATCAGATTACCAAAGTCTCCAGAAGCTGATTCAGAAGCTTCTAAGACAATGTTCATAACCTGTCTAAACCTAGGGTAGTCTTTGCCCAAGACGTATCTAAATTTCTTATCTTCAGAAGGTATTTTTGTTTTGTCTGCCAAAGGACGCAACTTAGTCATAACAAACGTATCGTCAAATACGTCAGACACTCTGGAAGACAAAAAACCTCGTTTGAAGATCTGGTCTATTTGTTCTATAGATTGAAACGGCAGGTCTATATTAGGGTCTTTTGACGCCTGCTTAAACGCCTCTGTAAGACTCTTTTTCATTGCAGATATTTGGTTGAGGTTGGTTGCTTTTGCTGCTAAGTTTCCTAAACCAATGTAGCTTCCTTGTTTGGCGTTTCTCATGAAGCTTTTGTTGATTGTAGGAAACAAAGCGTCCATTCCTTGTCCATAGGCTTCTTTTAGTACTTTGTAAGACTCAGCAGCTTCTGGGTCTACTGCTCGCATTGAGTTGTAGATAGCGCTTCTAAGTTGAGACGCTACTTCTGCAAGCTCCGCTTCTACTACTGAGTTTTTCTCAGAACCCTGAGGACCAAATTTAGCTGTTACTCTTTGAGTAAACGTCTTGTCAAGTGTGATAAGCTCAGAAACAGGGAAAGAAGCAGCAGGTAGGTCACGTAAGCGAGACAGCTGAGTATTTAAAAACTGTATAGACTCAGGACTGAGTTCATCTACTGCTTCTCCTCTTTTACCTACCAGATACGTATCCAGAGGTCTAAGAATGCTTGCAGTCCCTACACGCTTACCAAAAGTAGTTCCTAGCTTTATCCGGAGTTCGTCCAAGCCTCTAACATAAGTGTCTTGGATTGATCCTTTGCCTGCTTGAATTAAAGTGTAAAAAGCTTCTCCCATGCTGTATGGGTCCGCTTCAAGGCCGGGAGCGTTTCTGTTAATAATAGACACTAGCTCGTCTTGGACAACGTTGTTTACTGCTTTCAAGTTGTCTTCCATTGTCTGTCTAGAGATCATACCAACAGAAGCAACACGCTCTCTGAAGTTATCTAGGCCCGCCCCACGTACCTGAGAAGGTAACAAGGTAGCTCCTCCCTTCATAAGCAACGCTTGGGAGGCGCGTAAAGACTCTTGACTTCCTGCGCCAAACTGACCTTCGACAAGCTCTTTGGCTGCTTCTTCAGCGCTCATGCCCATCTTACTTTTAGCAGCGTACCACAAAGGTCTTACTTTACTAACAACACCCATAGTAGCTATGTCAAAACCCATTGACCAAAGAGCGTCCTCTACTGCCTTTTTGTAGGCGCTTACCTCGTCTGTGCCTTCGTATTCTCTGGCTGATAAATAAGAACCAACTCCTGTAAACGCAGCGCCGCCAAGAACACCGCCTACAATAGCACCGGGAGGGCCTGCAATCAGTCCTCCTGCTGCTGCTCCTCCAAGCGAACCCCCCATTCCTAAAGGAATATCAAGGTTTCTAGCTAAAAACCCCGGATCTTCAGGAGTCGGCTCAACAATAGGAGGTTGCTGACGGTAAGACTCTAGTCTTTGTTGAAAGCTGGACTCACCTTGTTGCTGTTGGTACTGCTCAAGTCTTTCTTGAAACTTACTCATTAGAGTACATCCCCCGGAGTTCTTGCATTGTTACTTGGCCGTTTTTAAGTGCTGCTAAAGCGTCTTGTTTTTCTTCTTCAGGAACAAAACCTAGGTCTTCAATCGTAGCCTCTTTTTGTTCTGGGGTAGTAGGAAGAAGGCTTGACAAGTAAGAATCAAAGTTTTCTGCTCTTGCTACTGCTACAGAATCTTGAATCTGTCTTTCTACGTCTCTTAAGATAGCTGTAAGTCGGCCTAAGTTGCTTTCTCCACTCTGTCGATAACTACCAACTAGCTCAATCAAGAACTGTCTTTCGCCTTCCGAAATAGAACCTTTGAAACTTTCTAACTTCTGTAGGATCACGTTTCCTAACAAGGTTTCAAACTCACCTAGAGTCTGAGGTTCTTTGCCCAAGAACGACGCTATGCCTCTAGCAGCTTGGGCCGTAAAACCGCCGGGCCTCAGGCGCTCCTGCTGGAGTATGTCCATAGCTAGATTCAAGTTTTCTCTTGTGTTTTGCAATGCAGGAAGCTGTGTAATTGCGTTTACACGACGTTCTTGAAACTCTGTTTCTCGTGTTGTTGCTCCAGCAATTGCAGGCTTGTCAAAAGCGCCAGCGCCGGTAGTAGAAGAAACAACTGTAACCTTACCTACAGGCTTCTGAGCTACCTGTCCGGGTTGAGGAATCAAAAGACGTCTAGGCTGTCCGTCAGTATATCGAACTACAGAGGTAAACAGATTGCCCTCTGTGTCTCGAATGAGTATTTCAGTCCCTGTTTTAATTGTAGGATCTTGTGCGTCCTTTAGTTCATCTTCAAAACGTGCTTGCATAAGACTAGCAAAGTAAGTCTCAGGAGTAATCGCCCCTGTTTGTATGCCTTTTGCAATGTCTACTTGACCACGCCCCATTGCTACCTGAATAGCGTCCTTCTTCTGCTGGTCTTGAAATGCCCGTTGCTTACGTAGTCCGGGAGCTTGAGCAAGGGCTTGACCTGCTGTTTGAGCAGCAGTAAACATCCCTTGTCCAAACGAAGGTCTAGTCAAACTAGCAATAAATTGTTCTCCAAACTTAGCCATTATTCTTCTCCTTAACCGAAGAGGCCATTTGAACCAAACAGGAAGTCATACACATCTCTGCCAGCTTCAACAAGATTACCAAACTGATCTACTACAGGTATTGAAGTCTGACCTGCGACAGTTTGTGGTTGCATTGACTGAGTCAACAGCCCTGCGCCTATTTGACCTAGAATGTCAGCCTGTCCAACACCAGCACCTAAGAGAGCCTGTAGTCCTGACATCTCCGCTTCTCCAAACATTCCAGCGCCCGCTAGTTGTCCTCTTTGTGCGATTTGAGACGTTGTCAAGCCGGGTTCTGCAGCAGCTAACAACTGAGCCTGAGGCACATAACCGGCGCTTAACATTTGGCCGCCTAATTGTGCTTGCTGAAGTTGTTCTGCTTGAGCCTGACCCATAGCAGCTAATATGGCTCTGTCACGGGCTTCTTGTTGTGCTGTAGCCATCGCCAGTTGCTCAGGAGTAGCACCACCGTAAGCTGCAGAGCTAACACCTAGGCGACCCTGTGCAGCCAATCGCTCTTCTAAAGCTAAACGCTGGCGTTCTTCTTCAGGACGTTGTGCTGCTCGCATACGCTCAAAAACAGCTTGTTCTCTAGCTGTCGTGGGTTGCATAGCCTGACCGTAAAATTGACCAGCGCCTCCCAAAAGCTGTTGTTGAAGTGCTTGTTCTTGTGGAGACAAGCCCATAGTCACACTGCCTTCAGGACCAGTACCAAACATACCGCCAGTAGCGGTAGTTACGGTAAAAGGTTTAAATTCGGCTTGCTGTAGCCCTTGTTGAGCTATTTGAGACGCTTCACGTCTAGCGCGTTCACCTATTTCGCCCAAGCGTTGATACCCTTGTTGGGCTAGAATGCCTCCTGCTCCTGCTCCTACAAGTGCTGGGTTGTTTCCTAAGAAACCACCAACGCCGCTTACTATGTTCCCTAGAGTATCAAAGAATCCACCACCCGTAGAAGAAGAAGCAGGCAACACTCCGCTTGGTTGTGCGGACATTACCATATTTTGTAGCTCTTGTGGAGGCATGCCAGAAACATTACTATAGGGATTTCCTATTGTTGGGTACATACTTAAATTCATAACAGTTTACCTATCAAAGCCATCACGTTAATCTCCTGTAGCGACAAAGGTGACCCGTCAATTTCTGACTCTAGGCCAACCTGTACACTTGTTCCGTATCCGGTGGTGTTGAGGCTACGTTGATTTGTTAGCTGTCCACCTGTAAATTCTACTGTTGTATACTCACTTTCACCGTAAAACCCAGTAATCTGAGTACCTACCGTAAACTCTGTTGTTGCGTATGTTGTGTCGAAGTCATACGCCCACTTCATAAATACTACTGAGTTGTTTGCACCAACCAGTGTTGGCTTCAACTTCTTCAAAATCTTAATTCTAGAGCTATCACCAAACGTCAGGCTTGGGCTGTAGTACTTGAATCTGTAGCCTTCTCCGTTGTCGCTGTAGCCTGTGTACGTGCTAATACCGTTGATTGTGCCGATGTACAGCGTACCGTCGTCCAAGCGTGTGTATGCCGTAAACTTAGTTGAAGGCCAGCGTGTTACGCGGTACGATCCGTTTTCTAATGTTCCTCTGACGTCAAAACAATACGTTACGTCTTGACCAGTAAAGGTTAGCAGGTAGAAGCCCTCCTCAGGACTGTACACAGATCTAAAGAACTCAGTTTCATTCTGCAACGCAGCAATGATGTCTTTAGTAATGTTACCTGACAAACTGCTAATAGGCATTGACTTTTGCTGTGTTGTTCTACTAAAGCTTTTCAAACCAGTGTGTGACAAGAACAATACGTCAGTACCTGTATGCTGCACAGTGTCTCTGTCTACGCAACCAACGCCTGCCACGGTGTCCGACAATGCCATAGTAGCTGGAGCTTCAGCGCCTGAGTACACAACAATACTGTGCTTACCAAAAATAATCAATAGTCCGTTGTGTGCAGCCAAAGCTACAATTTCGTCGTACCCGTCAGGCCACACCTTTGAGATATCAATGGACCCGCTAGTGCCTCCGGACCAGTCGTGACCAATCAAAAGATCAGACCAGTAAATGGTAGACTTGTCTCCAGTAACGTCTGCTGTCCAGAGCCTTCCATAAGCCGCTAGGACTTCGTTACCGTACATAGCAGACGTGACACCAGCTGCACCAGAAACGCTGCTGAGCGTGACTACAGAGCCTCCTGCGTTGTCGTACACAAGGGGTTGAAAACCACGTTGGAAGAAATAGATTTTGTCGTTGAAATCCACAAGCTTCCAGTTGTCTGCAGTAATAGTGTAACTGCCGGGTGTTTCATCAACTAACGTAGTTGTACCACTAATGATCTTGTTGTTACCTACAGAAAAGATCTTGGTGTTACCAGCGTTGTCCTTGAACTCTTTAATGGACCTTAACGAATCAACACCAAGAACAGTTTTGTTTGTAGTAACAACAGTGTGGCCTTTACGTGCAGCAATACGACCACGTTTGTCAATCACAGCGTTGTCTGCAATCTCTGCAAACGACGGGTCTTGAGCCAACGGCGAGTCTTCGGTGTTGACACCTTTAAACGCCGGGGCAACAAGGTTAATGCTACGTAGTTCTTGAGCCATATCAAATAGTCCTAAATACCATCTCTTCAGGGTGTTTTGCTGCGTCTATAGCAATAGCGTCTGACAAGAACTTTCCTGCAATTTGGAAATACTCAGCAACTGACGTACCTCCTGTTTCACCACGTTCACGGGCTAATAAAGCTACGGCATAGTGAATCACAGGTTGCGAAGGCACAAGCAAGGAATCACTGTTAGCACTTAAGTCTGCCTGTCGCTTGACTACGTCAAACCGGAGGCTGTACACATCGTCTGGTGTAGGGCCTACGAGTACTTCTGTGTCGCCGCTAGAGTCCAAACCATTGTACGTGTAGTACCGTGGTGCGCCTTCTGCTGCACTGCTAATGTACAACTGCTCGTTAAACCAGTCTTTTGTCTGATAGTCCATGAACAAGTTGCTAGTGTCGTTCAGGACACACATGACTTTGACGTTGTCACCACCGCCAGTCAGTGAGTAACTGTTGTCGGAAGCAGTAGTAGTTACAGCAATGGTTTCACGCAAAGCGGACCAGTCAGCTGCTTCTTCTACTATCTTCTTAGCGTCATTAATAAAGTCACCCACCATCTTGACATAAGTTGTGCTAGTGACTGACGTGGTTTCTTCTTCACGCAATCTACGCAACACGTTATTCATGAGGTTTAAATACGTCATCCAATAAATCTCCTAAAGAGGCCGTCAAGGTTTCTTTTTGATAACGGCTCAGTTTGTACAAAACCTTGTTCTTGTTGGTACGGGGTGTACCCTAGTTGTATTTGTTCTAGTGGTCTGAAGTCTATAGGGTCCGGTCTCGCCAGTAGTTGTTGAGTGGCTACTTGTTGCTGCTGGAGACCACCCAAGCCCGCGCCTAAAGCTGCTCCAAGCATTCCAACTCCCTCACCAAGCTGTCCTAAGCCTTGACCTACGCCGCCTATTTGTTGTCCTAGGCCAGCGATGTCGGTCATAACGCCGCCCAACTGTTCGCCTATTGCGCCAAACTGACCAGCAACACTTTGTTCAAACGCTTGCTGTGCCTCTGCCTGACTGATCTGTCCCGCTTGCAGTGCATTGATATCAACATTTACATCAGAAAATAGTTGGTTAACCGTGCCACCAAACTCTTCAAATTGTTGTCGAGTATTCGCGTCAAGCTGGCTTACATCGCCTTGAACTGCAATTAATGACTGCTGTAGATTACGACGTTCGGTGGTTGCTTGAGCCGCTTGACTTGCGGCATCCGCTTGATACTGCCTAAACGCTTCTTCCTGACTAACTTGACCTGCACGTAAACCTTCGATGTCTACGTTAACACCGGCAAACAACTGATTAACGTCCTCACCAAACTCTTCAAACTGCTGACGTGTTCGTGCATCCAAGCGATTAACGTCACCACCCACTGCAAGCAATGCTTGTTGTAAATCTCTACGTTCTTGCTCTGCGGTTTGTTGCCCTGCCGCAATACCAGCAATAGATTGCTCTAATTGGTTTTGAACATTGCCTATGTTAGTTCCAAGCTGGTTAAGCTGATTGTTTAATGCGCCTTCTACAGATGACAGTTGCTGTAAAGTGCTTGCCTCTATATTTGTAATTTGTGAAAGCAGTCTAGCTTCAGCGTCTGTTAACTGACGTGCCTGACCTGCGGCTTGTGCGGCTAGTGCATTTTGCAAGCTAGTCTCAACATCACGCACTTCACCTGCCGTAGCAAAACCAGCGCCCTGCAAGGCTCGATCAATATCTTCTGGCGTAGTAAATCCAGCACTAGCTATAGCGTTTGTTACGTCTGCCGGTGTAGCAAAACCTGATGCCGCTAGAGCGCTACCTAGTTGATCGGGGGTCACATACCCTGCATTAGCCAATGCGGTTGCAACATCCTCTGGCGTAGTAAATCCTGCACTTGTTAATGCACGAGTAATGTCTTCAGGGGTAGCAAAACCAGCCTGAGCAAGCGCGGTTCCAATATCTTCAGGGGTAGCATAACCTGCTGCTGCTACTGCTTCGGCTACTTCACTAGGCGTAGCAAACGGAGTGTTTTCTAATACTTCTTCTACAACTCCTCTAATAACTTCTGGATCGGCGTCTCTTCCGGGAGCGCCTTGGGGTCCTTGCTCGCCTCGTGGTCCTTGTTCTCCGGGTGCTCCGGGTGCTCCGGGTGCTCCGGGTGCTCCGGGTGCTCCAGCAGGTCCGGGTGCTCCAGCAGGTCCGGTCTCTCCCGGTGCTCCTGCAGGACCAGCTGGACCAGCTTCTCCCGGCTGTCCGGGTTGACCGGGTTGTCCCTCAGGTCCTGTAGGTCCTTGTGGTCCCGCAGGTCCCGGAACCGGTGCAGGCGCAGGGGTCGGTACAGGAGCACCTCCACCGGGAAAATCAGGAGTCCTACTTGGGTCTATAGGGGGAGCAGTAGGAGCAGGCTGACTAGGCATTGTAGGTTGCTCAGTGGGCTGCTGAGGTGCTGGAGCAGGTGTTGGAGCAGACTCAGGAAGATACTCAGGGAACAAACCCCGAACTACTCCAGTCTCTCCTTCTTGTCCTTCAGCAGGCTGAGGCGTGGGTACAGGCTCTACAGGTTCAACAGGTTCTGGTTCTGGCGGTGGCTCAGGAACTACCTCTGGTTCAATTTCATATTCAAGAGGCTCAAACTCTATTTCTTCTTCTATATCAAGAGGTGTGTCTGGAGGAATTACTTCTTCCATGGATTGCGCTCGCAACTCTTCCAAGTTGACAGCCTCTAAAACCTGAAGTTCGTCAGGAGTAGGGGGTTGTGGCGGAGGCATTACTTGTTCGTTAATAGACCTAGGAGACCATTCAGGATCTAAATAATCATCTGCATTAACATTAGTATGAAGACCACCTGTAACTCCTTCGCCCATCAAGGCAATTAAATTATTGGAGTTAGAGTCAAACACCACATAAATACCCGCATTTTCTAAATAAGCAGCCAATTGCGAAGCACCGCCGGCTTGATTAACTAATGCGGTTATCATGTCTTCGTTTAAAGATAAAACACTTCGACCATCGGCAAATTGATGGCCATAAATATTTCCTTCTGCTAATTCTTTAATTCCCGCAAGAAGTTCTTCTGGGCTACTAGACTCATCAATACCAACAAGTCGCATGTTTCCGTCTTCGTCGGTTGCATAAACCAAACCTCTTTCGGATGTTCTGCCTGCAAAAGGATCTGTTATTTGTTGATACTCAGGCTCAAATTCTTGGAATGTTTCGGTTTCTAAAAACTCTTCCTCTGACATTGTTGTGTCAGCTAATTCTGAGTCTGCCGCGTCTACGGTGCTTGCAGAAATGTCAGCAGGCTCTGGTGCATACATCTCGTTTAAAGTTTCTTGAAGCCTATTAAGCGCGTTGCTCATAGAAGCCGACTGTTGCGCGGCTAAGGCGGCGTTTAAATCATTACCAAATCTTGTATCAAGGGTTTCAGCAAGTTCTGCACGCTGCTCTGCTGTTATGCTGTTGTTCCATTCTTCAAGTTTTTTCTTGTTTTCTGCCGAATCAGAAGCCGGCGCTAACCACCGGAAAAACTCTGATGCAGTAGCAAATAAGCCGGATGAAACAACTTGATCCATGTCTAACTGACCATCAAACACTGCTTGACGGATAGCTGTTTGGCCCATTGCGTTAAGAACATTATCTACAGGTTTAATACCAGTTATTTCTGAAAGATCAAGTCCTCCCATGGCCTCAGAAAGAGCAGGGCCAATAACTTGATTAAGCGCCTGACTAAACCCTGCGGTAGCTGCTGTCTGCAAAAGCTCATCAGGGTCTATAGATCCAGTAGTAATAGCTTGAGTAATAGCATTGCTTACAACAGAAGATGAAATGGTTCCTAAACCTGCTTGAGCTAATGCCCCGCCACTCATAACGCCTATTGCGGCAACAATACCCATTTTTACATAGTCAGCTAGACCAACTTGATCTTGCTTTAGTGTTTTTACATAGGCAGATCCGTTCCAGCGATATCTATCGCCGTCTTTATTAAAAATATCTGATTGAACGCCGTACTTAGCTAAAAGTTCTTGATTAGCTTCGGAACTAGCCCATCGCTCATAAGCTGACAACTGCTCCTGCATTTGCTGACCATACAACTCTGTATAGTCAGACTGGGCATCATCTCCGTATTGAGTAAGATCCTCGCCCTCAAGAATCATCAACTCATCTTCAGTTAGTCCTCCGGTGTACTCATCCCAGTTACCAACATCGTAATCGCCAGCCTGAATTAACCCCTCTCGCTCAGTCATATAAGCAAGGTAGTTATCAAAGTCACCAAAGGCTCGTTTGAGCATCTGAGAGCCTTTAGCATTAAAGTACTCACGTAGCTCAGATTTTGTTACCTGTGTAGCATCGCCTCTTTTGTATAAAAAGTCAGGGTTTGCATCACCTAGCTCTGCGCCTTTAAAAAAAGTAAAGGTAGTAACACCTTCAGGTTCTGGTGCCGGAGCAGGCTCTTTTGTATCTGGTAAAGGCTTAGGTGGCGCAAGCTCTACTTCTGGTGCTGGAGACGGTGCTGGAGCAGGGGCAGGAGTTGGCACTGGAGCATTAGGATCAAACGGCCCAGACTCTCCCGGCATCTGCTTGGGTGGTGAACTAGGCGTACCTACAGGACCAGTTTGCTTAGTAGTAGGAGCAGGTTTAGTAAGCATACCCGCAGGCGCAACTGGAGCAGACGTAATGCTAACTCCCGGTTGAGGATTAGCTGCTAAAAACCTAGCCGCCGCATAGACGCTAGGAAACTGTTGTGTACCAACGTAATACGCCATTTACTTTTCCCTCGATACGCCCTTGGTTTTTTCATAAGAGCGCATAGCACCAAGACCAAGCATACCCATTAGTACTGGCATCATAGTCTCTAGGTCAATGAGTGGTATAGTGACTTCAATAGCCAACAGAGCTAGTACAAAGTTGGTAAAAGGAATGACCATAAAATTACCAGTCATACCCAAGACACAACACCAGCCTACTGCAGGTCTCCAACCAGAGACAAACAAGGACTTGTGTGCTGCTTCTACTTTGTTAACTTCTAGCTGTGCCTTAGCAAGCTCCTGAGCGTGTCTCTGAGCCATTGTAGCAACTTCATGGGCCAGCCTAGCCTTCTGGTCCTTGTCCTGCACAAACTTGTCTAGAAGCCCTGTGACAGGCCCTATGAGTGACTCAATCATCTAGCAAACTCCAAAATAGCAATAGCCACAGTGACGATAACAGCAATAGACGCAAAGCCTCCTGTCATCATCTTCTCTAGTTTGTCAAAGCGTTGGTTGTGTGCGTCCAGTTGCATCTGGATCATTTGGTAACGAATGCTGCACTCACGCTCGTGTGACTCTAAACGCGATATAGCTTGCTCTAGGTCTGACATGACTATTCCTTATTATTTTGCTCGACAGTTACCTGAGCGTCTAGTTTACCAATTTCTACTTCTAGTCTGTTTAGCTGCCTGCGTAACTCGTGTATCTCTACGTTGCGTTCTTCCAGAGCCATGATCTTAGCGTTCTGTATAAGATCATCTGGTAACGCACCACGCATACCCAAAGGCCATTCACGAACAAACGCAGAGTTTTCCTGTATGTTCATGTCCTGTATTTCTTGGCTGTGTTCAACCGTAGTAATACGAGTGTCTAGCGTTACGTAAGCAGTAGTAGCCATAACGATGCCAGCACCAAGAGCAACTAAGTTCCTTAGCGGTATAGCAACCTTAGTGTTGTCATCAATCTCAGGCATTACCAAGGCATACCATCAGCAGACACAGGATTCTTCTGCGCTTCGATGTTAGCTGTCAGTGCCGCTTCAGTAGCACTCTGGTCTACCTCTGCGTGTACCCAGCCCATAACTACTTCTTCTGTCAGGCTGTCGTAAGCAACAAAGTCATCAGCATCAGCGTCAGGTGTAAAGCCACAAGTGCCGTATGCAGAGGCAGTGAATGTGTCGTCACCAACAGTTTCAGATTCAGTAACACGCCAGTGTGCAACGGTTACACCGCCGTCTGCCACGTTACGCTCAAGGTTTGCGATAGTCCATGTAGCCATGTCTTAGTCTCCAAATGCGGCTACACAAATAGCCTGTACGTTAGCGGGTTCAGATGAGTAGTCGTCACCTGATTGAATTACATGACGGTGATACGACTGTGAAATTACAGCGCCGTCTTCGAGTACCTTAGTAGCAGTCCGTACTTGAACAGAGGTTACGTCGTTGCCGTCCTCGTCCTGAGTAGTAACTACTTCTACTTTGTCTGCTGTTACGCTTTTAGTTAATGCCATTGTCTTTCTCCTTTAGTCCGTCTCAAGAGTCCACTTGAGATAATTAGGCTACTTTATAAACAACCCCTCCACTTAATCTTTGTTGAGTGTTTACTGGTGTTAAAGTTACGTTGGCGTTTCCAGCGCCTAATTCTTTAAAAAGAATCTCTGTGCTAGTTATACCCATATAAAAGTCTTCATCACTCCACGTAAAATCAAAAACCCTTGATAATGAAGTGACCGAAGTCTGTTCTGATAAGTTATTAGTAAACGGCAAGCCCGCAACTTTAGTATAAGCACGGCTTGTAATTGCTGTGCTTGACGAGCTAAAGGTAAACCAAGCTGTCACCTTGTCTCCAACTTTTGTATAGTATCCTGCCGCAGAGCCAGCCCATGTTGTTGTATTTCCTGAAGCGTCTTGAAGTGAAGGAGTCCACGTCCCTTCTTCGTAGTCGTCTAGCTTATTGGCTGAAGCCACCCCGCCGAGGTACGCACCGCCTGACAGATAAAGGTCTTTGAAGCGGCTACTGTCATAACCTAAGTCAATAGCGGCGTCTCTATTTGCTCCAGTGGTTGTTGATGGTGCAATAATGTCACTAGCAAATCGAATACCCGCATCATTTCCGTAAGTAGAACCAATAAACAAACCACTATTAGTACCAATACTACCGACTGTTGAGCCGTCTTTGCGGAAGTCTAATATCTGACCGTCATCACCAGTTTGGTTGAAAATAGCGACAGGAGACGTTGTGCCTGAGCCTTGTCTAGCAACAGTAAGTTCTGCCGCTGGCCTATAAACAAAACTATTTCCAGAAGTTGCTGTAATTCCTGCGGTTGACGAAGTAGTACCAACCAAAAAGTTACCAGAGCTATCAATAGCCATTCTGACAGAAGTAGCGTCAGCATCATAAATACCAAACATACCTCCAGCCAAACTACCTGAAGAGCCGCCTGAAATAATATAATAGTTACGTCCGTTTGTTGATGTATTATCTAAAGCGATAATGCTTTCACCAGCACTTGATGTTAGGCTTAATGGAAACGTAGCTGACCCATTTACAATAGTACTGCCTGACAGGTAAAGGTTTTTGAATTGACCTGTTGTAGCACGACCTAAATCAATTGCACTTCCTCTTTCTGCATTTGTTGAAGCATTCCAAGGAAGTATTGCGTCAATGTTGTTAGCAAGTAGTACGCCAGTGTCCAATGAGCCAACGCCCATAGTTGTACCAGAGTTAAAAATACTACCGACTGGTGTGCCTGCCTTGTTAAGCTCTATGATGTCACCATCGTTACCGCCACGGTTTAAACGTAGTGACGGAGCAGAAGCAACGGAGTTTGTAAATTGACCGCCTGCTTCTATTTGAGCGCCAGCAGAGCTAAAGTCGTCAGCACTGGTCTTCCCAACCAACAAGTTGCCAGAATAATCTAGCCTCATGCTTTCCTGCTGGCCTGCCCCATTGTTTACAGCAAAAGCAAGTTCGCCTCTGTTTACTTGTCCTGCACCAACTTCACTTCTAATAGAAGCAATGTCATAGGTGCTATTTGTGTTGTAGAACTGGATACGGGTAGCTTCAGCGCCACTTGCGACATTAGCACTACGTCCTAGCAAAAGTTGCCCGCTTGAGTCGATGGTCATGCGTTCATTTGCGCCTGCTGTATGAAATTGCAAAGCATCGCTTGAATGGCTGTATCGAATAATTCCTCTATATTGGGCATCGCCAGACGTACCATCACTAAAAAATATGTTGGTGTCATCTGAAGTTCCTGCGGCAATAGTTACGCCTGTATTTCCACTGCCTGCTACAACCAAATTGTTACTGTTCGAGTTGTAAGAACTTGGACTGCTAGTACCAATACCCAAAGACTCCGCAGACGCATCCCAGAACAACTTCGCAGTCGTGCCAGTGTCTTCGTAGAAGCTGATGTCTCCGTTGTTGGCAAGACCAATACGAGATAAGTTATTTGTTTTTAAAGCTAAAGATGTATTAGACGAAGTTCCTACGATTGAATCTCCGTTCAGCGACTGAAGAAGCAATGTGTTTGGAAGTGTGGTGTCACTTATTTCTAACTTTGGATTGGTAGCATTACTGATTGTTGCATTACCATCTACAGTCAAACCATCAGCCGTCACAGTACCCGTTACGTCGATGCCTGTAGAGGTGGTGGCTAGTTTTTTAATACCATTGTGATATAAATCGGCGCTCCCACTGCCAGTAAAAACAGCCATTG
>Ga0208645_1002152_pt1 | contig 16081 bp, 19 predicted proteins | sample VirMetDEL_Sep_01_FD_184519 | JGI IMG/M metagenome (GOLD analysis project Ga0208645, IMG submission 184519) | Aqueous microbial communities from the Delaware River and Bay under freshwater to marine salinity gradient to study organic matter... | ecosystem: Environmental > Aquatic > Marine >... | reverse complement strand
CGACCCATTCGAGGTTTTCTTTTCCGCAGTCATTAATATCCCTTTCTCGATGGACGTTCGGCCAATGTTTCTCTAAAACCTTATTCGCGTAATCGTCTATTTCCACTTGCCATTTACAAGTAAAACCCGCCCGTTCAAATCCTAAGTCGATACCGCCAATTCCAGCGAATAGACTTCCAAAGGTAACTTCCATTTCTTCCCCTTTGAGAAAAGCGAAACAGGGCCGCGAAAACCCGAATAAACCCGCGGCCCCGCTTGCTTACGTTTAAGAATCTTCGCCGACCAAATTTTGGTTTTCCAAAATTCGTTCGTGAACCCAAGAAACGACCGTGTTAATTCCAGCAATATGAATAATAAAATCGACTTCGCTTACCGCTTTGTCGTCGACTTTATCTTGTAAGTCGTCCAAAAGAGAAAAAAGATAATTGTAAATCGTATGCGGTTTACGATTAAACAAACTAATAATTCGGTTCCGGCAATCCGCTAAAGTTTGGTCGGCTTCGGCGTTTTGTTTAAGCAATTCGTTTTTAATTTCCTTATCTGCCATTTTGCTAATCCCTTAAATGGTTTTTTAATTGTTTTCGTTTCTAATCTTTTCGATTTCTCTTTTCATTTCTTCTTTGTGTTTTCGAAATCGGCGTTCGCCTAAATAATCGACAAACGCGACCCCGACATAGAAGCAAAGCATAAAAGAAAAAATAAAAATAATCGCGTATTCCATCGGATTACCTTTTCCAAATGCTAAAGAAAGTTTTTCGATTTGCTTAGATTCGCCACATCGCATCGACTTCTTTAGCGTATCCGGCGTCCCGTGCTAGTTTTTCAAAAATACAAGATGTTTCCGACGCATCCAAACCTTTTTCGTTTGCCGTATCGCAAGCGTTTATAGAATATGCTTCGAATGATTTGGTCAAAGATTCGTATGCTTCCACCTGGTCGATTGCTAATTTTAAGCTGTTTTCGGCGATTTCGGTTTCGTTTTGAACCATTTTTTTACCTTTCCAAATGCTGAAGAAAGTTTTTCCCTTTAGAGTCCCTTTAACTCTTTTCGGATTTTAACGAACCCAAATTGAGAAATAAACCCCAATCGGCAAAAAAAACGACCCTGGCTTAATTTGCAAGCGTAAACGCAAGCATTTGGGCCAGGGTCGCCGGGGGAAGGATATTCTTAGGAAACCGCGGTTTCGTTGAAAACCACTTGGGCAAATGGCCCCAAAGCTCCGGTCGAAGTCGTAACCGCCAAGTCGATAGAAATCACGTCTCCGGCACTAATCGAAGTCGACGTAATCGTTCCCCCGTAACCTTGGTCGTCGGTTTCTGAATTTGTGATATTAACGGCCGCGGTTAAAACGCTTGAACCATTAACTTTCAAATCAAACGAGACATCGGTTGTCGTCCCGGTGTCGGCCAAAGAACAAGTAAAGGTTTTGAGGGTTCCGCTATTGCTTGCGATACAAACCGTTTTATGAGTCGCAACCGGGGTGTCGGCTCGGTCTAAATCAAACGAAGTTTGGATAAACCTTTGTTGTTGCAATTTGGATGCGGCAATATTTGCGCCCGCCGAAACGTCGCCATCTAAAACCGGCGAAACGATAATGTTAGAAGGTACGGTTAATTGTGACATTTGTTTTTTTCCTTGTTAGGTCATACTTCCAGGGGCCGAAGTTCCGGCAAAAAATAATTGAAACGCGGTTTCCGCAAAACTTCCCGCGGTCCACGGTCTCGCGAAGTGCCAAGTTCCGTTTTTTTCTGTTGGGCTTGGGCTATCAAATCTAAATCCCATTTGAATCGAATAATATGATTTCGGGCCTGGCAAAGATAAATTTTCGACTTCTAAACCTAATCGGTCGCCTTGAAAATTCCAGCTTGACGATTGCGGAATAGAAACTTGCGTTCTTGCGGAATCTGTAATTAATCGACCGCCAATATTGGGAAACCCTCCCGATGTTCTTTGGGCTGTATTAGCGGGCGGGCTGCTGAATTTTGGGCCGCTTTCGTCGGGCGTCCAAAAATACCATTTTGTCCCGTCGTCGAATTCTATATTTCGATTCCCATTGGGGTACAAATAATCAATATTATCTTTTATCGCGAAATGTTCGTTTGTCGTATTCTTTAACGTGCTTAACCAAACGGGGCGTTCGCTTGTCCCATTCACTTCGTAATCTAAAACATAGGTCGCCATTGACCAAACCTTAGATTTCCCGATGGGGTCTTGCCATCCCTCCCAACAATCGGCCCGCGGATAATTGTTTGGGTGATTTACCAAATAGGTATCGTAAATTACCGACGGTTCCCGTGGGGGGAGGAATTCGTTTAATGGTCGTCGATAACCAGGGGCGTCGGCTACCATCGTCGCGACACAAACGCCGTCGATATGGATTTGGAAATAATCTTCCAAGGTGTCGTTATAGCTAGGCCATTTTGTAAACGCCGGAACCCCTAATGGATTGTCGGCGGGAATGGTTCTTAATGGCTGACTAAAAAAGATTTCTATTAAATGTTCGCCAGGTTCAAAATCTATATCGTGAGCTTTCGAAATTGTGGTTTGTAAGTCGCTGTAATTTGGCCCCGAAGAACCGGCGTTTCCTTGATATTCTCGAAAGGTTCCGGTATTGCTCAAACATTGGCTGTAAGTCGTCGTAAATAATTTCCCGCCATCGACCGCCGAAAAAATCATTATCGGGGCTTGGGAAGTGTAATTGGTTCCCGTCATTGGCCCATAAAAATTGACAAAATCGGAAAACAAAACAAAGTTTCCGTTTTCGCAAACATCAATCCGGAAGCGTTTACAGATTATAGATTCATTCGGTCGGTTAAAATATTCGATGCCATCGACATCCCGCCCGCCCATCAAATGGGAAACGATACAATCGAAATCGCCATAAAGCCGACCCAAAAAAAACTCGGTTCGGGTGTCAAAAATCATCTTGTTTTGTTGGCCGTCGTGGGTTCCGACCCCGCTTGGCCGATGCTGATTAATTCCAAGCGGTTGTCCGTTTGTTCGGGCTTCGAAAGCGTTTTCTTTTCGGTAGTCTCCGTGTATTGGATGCCAATACAACAGATTCCACATTTCATCCTTATGCTTATAAGTCTCGATAACTGTCATGGCGTCCCCGGGCCGGTCCCCCCATCGGGATTGGGGTTTTCGGCTTCTAAATATTGTTCTTCCAGGATCCACCAATTTATCGTCGTCGTTCCGCCCCCAAGCCCCCCGCTAGAAATCGTAACCGGAACCCCTGGATTAATTAAAAACGCTTTGGCCCCAATTGCTGAAGGATAATTTCCGGTATTTAACGCGGTTACCACTTCGTCGAAATATGGCCCCGTTTCGGTTATTCTATGCTGGCTTTCGCTAATCCTTACCGCCCGAACCAAATCGACTTCCCGGCTTTCGCCACCATACGGAACAAATAATTGAATTAATCTTTCGTTTTCGGTTGCTCCCAGTTCGGAACCTGAAAGCGTTTGATAAGCGACCCATTCTATGTTTTCCGTGATTGTGAACGCTTTAATTCTAAAATCGTTTGAAGGGTCGACGCTGAATTTTGTGCCGGGGTCGATTCCCCCGCCCGCCTTATCAAATCCAATAACGAACGAATCCCGCGATTGCGCCCACCCGTATTCGTTCGGTTCCACTGGCATCGAATTATTAAACGCCCAAGCATCCCGAATCCACAAATCGAACCCGTCCCGGTCTTTGGCTTGCGAATAAGAATAAGCCGCGACCGCGGGATAATCGGCCGTCCCTTGCGCTTGGTTTGGGTATCTATCTATATAAACCAAACCAAACGGGGGGATTGTTTTTCCTGTTTTGTTTTGAAAAGCGAAACCCCCTTGTTCGTCGAATCCATTGGGGGCGATGGACGCGCTAGTAACCGAACCGGCCGCGACCATCTTTTTAAGTTTTATCGCCGTCTCCCGGTCGTTAAATCCGTAAACAGGCATTTAATCGTTTACCCCTTGAACATAGATTTCGACCGCGGCCGTATTAGCCCTGGCGTAAAGGCTTGTTCCGTTCATCTTAAAAACCATTGACGAACCCGCGGGTAATCGCATCCCGTAAACCCCGGTTGAAAACCCGAATTCGACGTAATTTGTATCGTCCAAGTTTGTGATATAAGTCCAACCGGGCGTTACATCGCCAAACGAAATGGTTTCTTCGCTGGTTCCCACATTAACCCCGCCAGGGGCGGGCGCGATGGGGGCGGCTTGGTCGTAGCTTTTCGTCGAAGAAATCGCGGGAACCAACAAGCTCCCGTTAGAAACCTGAATTCCAGTCGTTACTTTTATTTCGTCCGCCATTTTTCAAACCCTTAAAATAAGTTCATTCCGCTAAACGCTTTCGATTCGTAAATCTTAACTTCTAAAAAATGTATCGCTTCGTCCCCGGTTCGCTTGGTTCCGTTTTCATTTATAAAAATTGGGGCTGTAACCCGCTTTCCGCCTTCTTGAGCGGGAACCGGTTTCGCGGTGCTACTTGCCGAAAGTTTAACTAATGTCCCTTTTTGCGGTCCTCGCCAATACCAAGCCTTTTCATTTGTTGTATTAATCGGCCGACGCGCTGCAATGTTTACCGTGACGTTATAATAAAGCTGGTTTTCAAACTTTGCTTGGGTCGCGGAAATACCGGTAACGCGAAGCGTCCCCGCGGGGAATGTTAAAAAGACATCGCTATTTACGGAGTTTATAAATTCATAGAAAGCCGACGGGGAATAGCTTAAAAACGCTTTGCTTATCGCTATCCCCTGGTCGGCGAAGTCTTTTTTTACCGAAAACGATTCCCCATTAACGGTTTGGATTGCGTCCCCGTCCGCGTCTATTTCGGTGTCGCCGGTTTCGTTAATAGTCGAAAAACTAACTATCGCGGGTTCGTTCCAAGGGTAAATTTGCTGGTCGGGGTCGTCGCTATTACTTTTCGGCGTCGAATAATTTAGGGTCGCTTTATAAACGATTGCCGTTTCTTTGGTAACGCTTTTACTTTTTAAGGTATAAGCCAAACCTAGTCGGGGATGAATCGAACCCAATGGGGGAAGAACCGCGTTAAACGACGCTTCGTTATCTTTCACGGCATTATCGGAAACCCCCTGCATTATTCGAATAGCGGTCGCAGAAACCAAGCCTTCGTCGTCCAGGTTTGAATTTTGGCTATTGCCAAAAGTTTCGTTTATCTCAAAAGCCATTCTAAACCCCTTCGGTTCCGGCCCCTTCGCTTGGATTCTTTACAAATACCGATAAAGCACTACTTACCGAAGCCCCTTCCCCGACCGCCCCGGTAAAGATTCCGCTTAACACATTTATTCCTTCTTTAACTTCGTCGATTCCCTTACTGATTTGTTCCGTGTTCTTCGCGGTTTGTTCTTCGGGCGGGGATTTAATCGACTTCCCGGTTTGTAAGAATCGGTTTCCTTCGCCTTCCAATTTGCCGACGAACCCTGGCCCCAAATCTATTTTGTCGATTTCCTTACCTAATCCTTTAAGAAGTCCAGGAAATAAATCGTCTTTCTTTTCGGCCCGCTGTTTTCGTGCTTCGATTTCTTTTTCTGCTTTCTTCTTTTCGGTTTCGATTCTCTTTTCTTCTTTTATCCTTGCGGCTTCTTGTTCCCTTCTCTTTTCATCTTCGGCCGCTTTTTTTTGTGCTTTTTCTTCGCTCTCTAAATCTTTTTCGGCCCGCCTTCTCGCATCTTCGCGTTGATTCATTTCAGCGTTTAACGCGGCCATCTTTTCTTCGTTCGCTTTCATTCTTCGTTCACGGTCAGTAACCCAAAACGAATCCTCCATCATTTTGCGTTCTTCCGACAAACGCCGATATTCTGCCGCGGCTTCCCGTTCTTTCTTTTTTTGTTCTTCGATAAACTCATTGGTCATTTTGCGGCGGGTTTCTAAATCTTCTTCTTCGTTGATTGCCGCTTGTTCATCTTCTAATTTCCATCCCCGATATTTGTTTGTCGTCGCGATTAAATCGGACATTTGCCTTTCGGCTTCATTCAATGCGGAAGCGACCCCGCGAATCTTATCAGCAGCGTCGGCCATTGCGTTACCTAATTGGACGCCAGCAGCGACCGCGGCCGCTGCAATTCCAGCAAACCCCGCGGCCAATGCGGTTTTCGCCCCTAATCCGGCTTCTTTCAATTCTTCTATCGCATTAACCGCGGCCCCGGCTTGGCCGACAAAACCCGCGAAAGGTACGTTTGACATCGCCGACGACATCGCCCCAAACGATTTTCCGGTGTTGCGGTTTTGCTTTTCTAGCTTATCTACTTCTTTTTCGGTTTTCTTTACGCTACTTGCGACTTTATTTAGCGCGGGGCTTGCTTTATCCGAAGCGGTTATAGCGATTTCGACGCCTGTTTTTGTACTTGCCATTTTTTTAATCTCCCATGCTTGGCCGTAAAATAGATTCTTGCGAATCTAAAAACCTGGCGGCCCGGATAAACCAAGAATCTTGGTCTAAAACCCCGCCTTCAATTGGAAGAATTCCTTTCTTAAAACAAGCCGCCATTTCGACGAAATCCAAATATCCCGATTCGATGTTTTTTTGTGGACAATGTTTAATTTCGAATCTGCCGATAAACCCGCAAGATTCGCAACCGGTTTCTTCGCATTGTGGACAAACGACCAAAGCCGGTTCTAATTCGCTTGGGCAATCCCGACAAACGCTTGGGGAACAATCGCCACAAAGTTTACCCGTTCGAATTAATGCTATAAGTCGAATTTTTTTTTATCCTCATTCGATAGGAAATTGCCGCCCAGTATCTTAACCGCCAATTGCCGCCCTTCGGTAAAGCTCAAAACGTCCCAAAGTTTATCGGGTTCGTATTCTCCGAATTCTCCCATATTGGCCCAACCTATAACCAGGTCGGCCAATACTGTAAACAAGCGTTCGAACATATCGCCCTTTTCGGTATCGGTCGCGGTTTCCCAAATCAAATCATATGTTTCGGAAAGTTTTTTGGTCTGTCGCATTGAAAGCGACCGAACGAAAAACGCGGGCGGGGCGTCTTTCTCTTGGTCGCTATCCAATACAACAACATTTTTCGAACCTGGTTCTAAAGACAATGGCATAACAAAACCCCCGTTTCAAAATTAAAAAGCTATCGAAAAATCGTCGGCGTTTAATTGGAAAGAAATCGTATCGACTTGGTTTCCGCCTCGGTCGCCTGGTTGAATGTTTGTAATTTGGTAATTCGAAGAAGAAAAAACAACGGTGTCGGTTCCGTCGGTGATTGAATAACTTAACGCTTCTTCGGTTCGGCTTGTCCAGTTTCCGAAATTGTCTTGGGTCGCTACCAAAGACGATTCGGGGTTTAACGTCCCCGTCGGCAATCGGTCGGAAACCATCGCGGACAAATAACCGGAAGCATCCGCGGGGCTTTGACATTCGCGAAGAATAACAGAATTACCCGCGTCGATTTCTAGGTTTTCGATGCACGGAGTCCACGAACCGCCAATGGTAAAAGTAGCGTTCGCGGCCCGTAATGGTAATTCGGTCGGATAAGTCGGGGCCAAAATTGCGGCATCTGAAACCGCCATAAAAACGCCCGTAAACGTCCATTCAATCATCGCGGCCCGTCCGGTCGGAAACATTACCTTAAAGCTCCCCGCACATCCTCGCGCCCGCTCTAATCGGCCATCTTTGTAAACGCCAATCGTCGCAGTTTTAACGCCGTTCGTACCAGGGGCCGAAGCGACGGGGGCGAATGTCGAACCCGTTTTAACCCAACCGCAAGCGGGAAAGAAAACATCCGCCCAACCGGGAACCCCTCCGGCTCCGTCTCCGGTTAATTCGGTTTTGAATGTAATCGACGCCCCGTAACCTTCGGGGGTCGCTTCCAGGTTCCCGAATCCGCCTTGTTGCGTTCGGGGCGTCATCGCAATATTTGGGGTAATTTCGGCGTCGAAAACATTATAAGCCGCGTCGTTTGCGTCTAAGGTTTCGGCGGTTCCGACCGTTGTTTCAATGGCCGCGGCCAAAACTCGTTTTCGTGTTAATAACATTTCTTTTTATCTCCGATTGTAAGGATTGTTTTCGTCGGTTCTAAAAATTACTTCTAATAAAATGTTTTGAGTCGCGTATCCGTCTAAAACATTTTTTTCCATCCCGGTAATTTTCGAATCTATCGCTTCCCCGCCCCATTGATACCAGGCGGTCGGGGTCGTCATTGTTTTAATTGCTCCCGCTGCGAAGTCGGACAAAACCGAATCCAAGGCTTCGGAACTGGTTTCGGTTTGTCTTGCAATACAAACGATTTGGTAAGGAATCGTAAACGCTTGGGCGGGCGGGTTTCCGTGGCAAGAATAATCTTCGTTTGTGGTCGGGTCTTGTTGAACGATTACGACTTGTTTATTTGCTGGCGAAAAATCGGATAACATTTCGGTTCGTATTACTTGAACCTGGTTATCGAAATCAAACAATCGGTTTCTGATTGCTTCGGTTATCTTTTCAATTACGGGGAAACTCATTTGGCGACCCCTTTATTTTTTGAAATTTTGAATAGCAAAAACTGAATTCTTGCTTCGACTTGTTCGTTTAAGTTTTTCGAAATCTTTGGGGGCATCGACTCATAAAGCCCCGAAGAACCCGCAAACAAAACCGCCGGGGAAACCCCTTTAGGAAATATTAAGGGGTATCGTTTTTTTGTCGCTCTCTTTGCGACTTTTCCGCCATACTTAAAACCGGAAGGAATTCTTTTTCTTCCTTCGCTTCTTAACATTCGATAGGTAACGCCCTTTTTCGTAAACGAAGGCTTAAACAAACTTATCGAAGGTCGGTTTTTCCTGTTAATTTTTACAAAACATTTTAGATTATTTTTATTTGCTCTACTTTTTTTCAATAGGTTTTTCACGTCCCTGGCTTTAATTCCTGAAGCGTAAAGTTTCGAAAGCTCTTGTCGAATCCCTTTTGGTTCTTTAGTCGAAGAAACTACTTTGGTCGCGGTCTTATTCAAAACGGCCGATAATTCCGTTGGTAATTTTTTCCCGATTCCGTCCACAAATTCGGCAAGTTTTGCGAAACCGTCTTTCGTGCCGCTTGCTGTTAAAGCGTCTAATTCCATCCCGCTACCTCAAACGAATAACGCAAGTTCCGCCCGTATCATCTTCCAAAACCGCGACCGACATTCGAACGGGCGGTTTCCCGTTTCTCTTTGAAACCAAAACCGAATCCCCGCCGACATCAATTTCCGTCGACGAAATCCCCGAATCTTCGCAATTATAAACGCTAATTACAATTTCTTCGGTAATCGCATATTCGACCGCTTCAATCGCGGTCGGCGGGTCTCGATTTACAATTGCCGCGACGGTTCTTTGGGTTCCGTCGTACTTGCAATAAGTAACGCACTCCCCGAATTGATTAATCAAAACGGGGAATCCGTTATTCTTAAAAAGTCTATCAAAGATAGTCATTTTTTTAGGTCGTGATATTGCTTAGCAAATGGCCCGCGGCGGGATACAAAACCACTTCGTCCACATCGTGGCGAACTCGGTAAATATCGGAACGAACCGCTTCGTCCCGATATTGTTCAACCGTTCCGCCGATGCTAGAACCGTCGGCCCCCCAATGGAAGGTCCGGCCCAAACATGGTTCGCGGAAATCGGCCCCGGTTGCAATCTTGGCGACCATCGCGTATTCGCCCGACCAGATTTGGGCGGGGCTTGCGGTTTGGCCTTCGGCCGCTGAATTCTTAGAAGAACCGGCGACAATGATATAATCCAGGTCGAAAATTTCGGCCAGGATTTGTTCATTAACCAAGCCCGCGGCGTTCGCTTTACCGGCTCCGCTTGCGGCGATTCGGTCTTTAACCTGGTCAGTATTGCGAATGTTTCGCATTACTTTCTTATTGACAATCAAAGCATTCGCCCAAAGCCCGGAAGCGTCGTAAATGTTTTGAACGGCCGCTTCGACATCCGTAATCGGGGTCGCGTTTGTTAGGTCGTCCCATTCATTCGTTACGCCAGTGGTATAACTCGCGAAGGTCGTCGGATTATAAACCGCGTCCGCTACTCGTTGTTCGGCATTACGCAAAACAGCAGAGTAAGCGCGAAGCGAAGCGATAACTTCAGCGTCGAAGTATTCCGCATACATTTGGGCTTCGCGGTCGTCTACGGGTTCTTCGGCCCCGTGTTCTAGGCAAGTGTAAGTCGCGGGTTCGAAAGTAAAATTCCCGCGGGCGTAACCGCTACCAGGGGCGCGTTTTGTGTCGCGCTGTTGTAGCAATTGGGCCAAAGGAATCTTTCCGAAGTTCCCCGATTGGGAAGCGACTTCGACAACGGGGAAAACACGATGGGAAACAAACCCTTGGGCGTCCATCGCCAAATCGAATTCCATAAAGGATTCGGCAATGTCCGGTCGAAGGGTACTTAATGAACTGGATGGGTTCGGCATTTTATTAACTCCTTAAATTTTGTTTTAGCTGTTAGCAGTAATTCCGCCGACGACAGGCATTACTTCGATAACATCGTTATCCGCGGTAGCGGCTTCTAAAGCGATTCCGACCAGGTAGCTAGTAGCTTGGGCGGTGTCTTGAACTTTGCCGTCGGTTTCGGAATAAACCAAAACGCCCGCGTCCAATGCTTCTTTGGCAATCATTTTGAGGGTTCCGGCTTTGCTAAACAAAGCGACGTTAATTACATCGCCCGAAGCAAATGCTTCGGTCATGCAAACGCCAATACCGCGGTCGGCCAAACCCGCTTGGGTAACCTTCCCGTCGGTGTCCATTTTGACCCGCTCGTAAAGACCAATCGCAGCGTCGGCGGTTGCTGCGTAATATCCGGTGTCGTTAAATTGTGACATTTTCGAAATTCCTTTCTTAGTTGATTTCGGCTAAATAAGCGGCCCGCAAACCAGGGTTTCGACGATTCGCAAAGCGAACCGCGTCGGCTCGGCTTCGACCCTTGTTCAATTCTTTTTCAATCGCGTTTTGCCATTGCTCCGCGGCGGATGCTTTGGGGCGTCCGCTTGCGTTCGCCACTGGGGAATTCCCCGATTTGGCTTTAATAACGATTTGCTTTTCTTCTTCTTCTTCTTCCATTGCTTCCACTTCGTAACCCGCGGAAACTTCTTCTTTTTCTTCTTCCATTGCTGAAAGTTTGGCTTCGGCTTCTTTCAACATAGCTTTAAGCTCTTTATTTTCTTCTTCCAGGGCTTCGGCTAAGTCGGCTTTTTCTTCCATCGCCTTCATTTTTTCGGCTTCGGCTTCTTCTACCGTCGCTTCGGTTTCCAGCATAGCGACGATAAAATCCTTATCGCTGCTAATCGCTTTCAACTCTTGATAGGTCGCGGCGTTTGGTTTTGCCATTTTTTCTATCTCCGTTTTGTTAAGTTTCGCCACCAATCGCGGCGGCATCCTGTTTAATATCGAATCGCTAAAAGCGAACGCTTCCAGCGTTTGTTTTTTCGTGATTTCCGTTACGAAGCCTTCCGCCAATGCTTGGTCGGCATCCAACCAGGTATCGACCGCCAACATTGCGGAAACATCTTCGGGGGTTTTCCCGGTTGCTTCGATAAATGCTTTTTTCATCGCAGCGTCGGCGGTCTTTAACATTTCCACGGTTTGTTCGTGTTGGCTTACGTTGCCGAAGGTTTCCGACCTGGCCCCGTGGACCATTAACATTCCGTTTTCGGAAATCTGGCGTTTGTCTCCGGCCATCGCGATATAAGCGGCGATTGAAAACGCCCCGCCGTCTATTACTGTGGTAACTTCGTGGGGATGTTCTTTTAGAATGTTGTAAATCGCCAAGCCTTCGCGAACGCTTCCGCCGTCGCTATTGATTCGAACCGTAACCGGGCCATCGGGTAACCGTTCCCGCAAACCTTCCGCAATTCCAGTTTCCACGTCCCCATAAATTTCGATTTGTTCCATTTGCTTCGCCTCTAATTCGGCTTTTGGTTTGTCTATTCTTTTCGATGTTTCGATGGCCCAATTAATCCCGGTATCCCCGCCCCATCCCAACCAAGCGACATAACCTTTATCTTTCCAGGGCGTCGATTTGAATTCAGGATTTACCGCGGCGTTTTTGCGGTGTCGATTGAACGAAGCCATTCGTTTAACAATGTCGGCCGAAACGGGTTCCCCGCTTGCCAATTGCCTGGCCCGAACCCAACCGGTTCGCGTCATTCCTTTAACTTCGTCCCCATGTTCTTCCCGCCATCGTAAAACCTTTTTGGCGTTTCCCGCGGCTCCGCTTGGGGGCTGATACTTATCGGCCATCTTCGCCCCCGTTCAATTCCGGTTGTGGTTCTTCGGCGGGCGGTTCAATTTGCATCGAAGCGGAAACCCCTTCGGGGCTTGGCAATGGCAACAAATCCCGCCAGTGGACGGGCTGCCCGTCTTTATAAGTTTCGTTTAGCTTAATGGCTTGGGCTTTGGCCCTGGCGATTGCTCCCGCGTAATCGTCGATCGCTTCCGCGTAAACTTCATCCCATTGGCGACCGTTGTTAGATTGAACCCGACGCGGCGAATTCAGGCATCCGCGTAACTGTTTAAGGTCGCCTTCGGCGTCTTTTACGGGTTCAATGTAAGGCCAATATTGCGGGTTCCATCGGTGCTTAAAGAATCTTTCGCCGATTCGACCGTAGAGATTCGCCAAAGCGTTATCTTCGGCCAACATTTGGTGAAGTTTCCAAACGTAAACCGGCGAATGAAATCGTTTAATTAGGTTTTCTTGATTCCGCTTAAAACCTTTTCGGGCTTCGTCTACCGCCCCGCGCCATCCGCTGAAATTGGTTTCGCTTCCGTCCATTAGAACCAAGCAAAGCGGCAAACCGAGATTGACGCCGATTAGCTGCAAAATCAATTTGACGTGTTCGAAATATTCGCTATTCGGAACATTCGGTGAAAATCCTTGCAATTCTTCGCCAGGTGCGCCGATAATTTCCATTCCGGGCGTTATTCCTTCAATGGCCCGCGTTCCGGCTCCGGTCGTTTCGCTTTCGCTGTATCCGTAACCCTGAACGCTTGGAAGTCCACCGGCTCCCATCGCTTGTTTACGGAATATCGCAAAGCAAGAAACGATTTGTTGTTGAACCACTTTGGCAAAATTGACATCTTCCAACATTCCCGCCAATTGAAAGACGGGGGCCAATGCTGTAATTCCCCTGGTCATTGTGGTTCGCTTGGGATTGTAAACGTGGAATAATTGGCGAATCCCGTTTTCGTCCCTTACATCCAATGCGGTTTCGGTTGCTCCGAAGCTGGTAGCGCGACCGGTCGCGTAAGGATCCACCAAATCCCGCGTAATGTAATATCTTAGACGCTTTCGAAACTGATTCATTTCGACGCCCAAAACCACATTTTCTTTTTGTCTTGCGGTTCCGATTGTGTGGGCTTCGAAAAACTGTAGATGGCCGTCCACGGTTCCCGTTATCACACAATCGCCGTCGAGTTTGCTGGCCCGCGAAGCTGCCACTTCGTAATCAAGAAACGTCATTTCGCCGGCAATGTCCACCGCGTCGGGGTTGCAAGACCAATCGGCCCAAATCGCTTTAATTGCTTCGTCGGCTTCTTTATCTCCGGTTTGGGGGTCCAGGCTAAAACCCTGCTGAACTTCATTAGAAACCGCCCGGTCGATTGTTTGCCCGATAACCGAATCGTTTCGGTCCATATCGCGGGCTTTTTCAATGTCGTTGTAATATTGCCATTCGACCCGCGTATGATAATCCGCGGTTCCCCCTTGCGGGGCCAATCCGGTTCGGCGACGGACAAATCGCGATTCCCGCGACATATCGTAATCTGCCTGAAGGTTTTCCCAATAGTTTTGTAAACCGGTCTTTTTCTTTTTGGTCATCGTGTAAACCCGTCCATTCCCAGGAATCGAACCCGACCGGAATTAACCGCATTGGCTGAAATGAAATCTTGGGCGCGAACCATCATTGATTCCACTTGGCCCGCGTTTAGGCTCAAACTATTACCTTGGTGGCTTGCGCTATTGGGTCGCAAAATTAGCCACCGCTTGGCCGCTGTAACAAATGCTTTCGCTTTGGTAACGCTGTCGGCTTCTTCGAAGTCGGCGTTATCTAAAAGCGTTTGTTCGATTTGTTCGACGGTGTAGGTCGTATTTTCAGACATAGGATTAAATTTAATTGAAAAACAGTTTCGCAAGAATAATAAAAAAACCGGAAACCCCTTACCGTTTTACGGTTTTGGCTTACTGGTCTAATTGCTCCAAAAGCCATTTAATCGCCTTCGTGTTATTGTTTACCGGCGACCCGTCTTTTAGTTTGCTGTTGGAATCTTCCAAACCCCGCGTGAGTCGCTTAAAAGCTCGGGCGCAATCTCCGGAAAGCCCTTGCACATCAATTCGAGTCGTCGCGTATCCCGTCGCGTTTTCGCTTAATGGAACTTCAATGGTAACCGTTCCTTTTTTCTTCCGGGGTTTCCGGGTCGTCGGCTTCTTCTTTTCTTCCTTCGGCTTTTCTTCAATCGGCGAAACTTCGGTTTGTTCGTTCGTTCCTACTGTCGGCAAAGAATCCATTTCGTTTATCTCCGTTCGGTTACAAGATACGGTCGGCCATTAAACCCGCCTTGGGTTTGTGTTTTTGCTTTGGGCTTTCTTACGGTTTCCGGCTTGGGTTCTAGGGTAACCCCTAACATATTGGCCGCGGCGCAAGCCAAAACCACCGCGTCCAACCAGTGGTTATTTTTGCTTCGCTTATACCAACCGCGGCGAATCCCCTTCCCCTTTATGAATTCTTCGCGGTATTCTTCGGAAACCATATGTTGCGAAAAGCTAATATGTCGGCGTTTGTCAGTAGACGCGAAAAGCGAAAGCGTCCCTGATTGTAAAAAATGGTTTTCGTCGAATGTTTGGGTAATAAACCTTTGATGAACCCAAGATTTCCAGAAATCGACGTTTACGTTATAAAGCCAAAGCCCCTCGGTCGCTTGGTGGGAAATGTTCCAATTATTCCCGACCATTCTTTCGCGGCTCGGTTTGTGGGTTCGGAACCGGTTGTTATCCCATCCCTTCGAAGGATTAAACGGGGTTCCCCCGACTTCTCGAACGAACTGATAAACCGCCGAAGTAAAATCCCCGGCATCGACCAAGCATAAATCCGGGGGTCGCTGCCAAGCCATTAATTCATCCCGCCATTCGAGAAGCATTTTTTTAATCGCCAATTCGACCGCTTCCGAATCGCTGCCTTTCTGCAAACCGTAGGTTTCCGCGACCCCATAGTTTACGATTCGACCAACAGCGTTTCCCGACCAGGCTATATCGACCCAATGCGAACCATACTTACCGACATCAATACAGGTCGTTCTAAACTCCGCATCGTCGGGAAAAACCCCTTGGTTCAAACCGTGGACGCGGAGCCGAACCGTAGACGAACGCAAACCCGCGGTTTCCGTCTCGGTTAAATCGTCGGGTTCGTTTTGTAATTCGCAATTGACAAACGCCCATTTCTTATCGGCCGCTTGGTCTAAAACTCTTTGGAACGCGCTAATATGTAGCGGCCGACCATCCCGCCTATACTTCCGGCTTTTGGCGTGAGGGTTCCCAATGATTAACCCGCGTTCGATTTCCGATTGGTTATCTTCATAGAATTGGTAAGACTTCGGGAATTCTTTACTTCCTTCTTTCTTTTCTTCTTTTCTTAAATCTATGTATTCGTCGCGAAGCAAAACCGGCTTTTCATCTTCGGGCCATTGCTTTACCGCTTGGAATTTCTTACCGCCCCATTCGATTAACTTTTTGTAAGTAAGGCATTTTTTATTTTGTACGGTTCCCAAAACGACGCGGGGAATGGTTTCACCGCTTCCCAATCCGCCCACGTCGTTATCCAACAAGCGTTCCCGGATTCCTATTTGATGGTCGCTATCGGCCGATTCTCGGGTTTCCAGGTCGTCGCAAGGGGCGAAGTCGGGGCGGTCTCCGTCGATATTGATTCCGCGAATGTGGGCATCTAATCCGCGATAAGTAAACTTAAACCCGCTGTAATCGCTGCCTTCGATAGTCGGCAAAACTATATGTTCCGCTTTCCATTCCAGTTTTGTAAGTTTCCCTTTATGGGTTTGGCGTCCGGCTTTTTGCGGGCTTCCCTGGATTGCTATTATCGGGTCGCAAATCTCCGGGAAATCTTCCGCAA
>Ga0208645_1002151_pt1 | contig 16090 bp, 32 predicted proteins | sample VirMetDEL_Sep_01_FD_184519 | JGI IMG/M metagenome (GOLD analysis project Ga0208645, IMG submission 184519) | Aqueous microbial communities from the Delaware River and Bay under freshwater to marine salinity gradient to study organic matter... | ecosystem: Environmental > Aquatic > Marine >... | reverse complement strand
TAGCGAGCAAGCTAAAGATGTTAAAGAAAAGAAAAAAAACTGGGGTTCAGTATCTGTGGGTATAAAAAAACTTTCATCCACTTCGTAAGCCAACCCCAGCTGACGCAAAACATTACGGAGGCAATGTTTATAATTGATTTGTACAGTAAATTACGGTATAAGTCAAATACTATGGGAGTACCCGCAAAATTAACAGAACGACAGATTAAATTCGCAGAATTATTGGTCTATAATGAAGGCAGAATGTCGCCATCAGAATGTGCATACGAGGCGGGATATAAGACCAGACCAAGACAAGCTGCGAGCGAGCTACGTAATCCTAAATTATCACCTCTGGTTGTAAAATACATAGGTGAGTTACGAGCAGAAATTCAAGAGAAATATGGAATCACATTAGAAAAACATTTAACTGAATTAGCAAAATTAAGAGATGAGGCTAGAGCAAAAGGGGCCTGGTCTGCCGCGGGTAATATGGAAATAGCTAGAGGTAAAGCCGGTGGATTATATGTAGATCAAAAAATGATTATGACCGGTAATCTAGACAACATGTCAGTAGATGAACTACAAGACAAAATGAAAAGAATTCTAGAAGATCACAAAGAACTTATCGATATAACTCCGGAAGTAGAGGAAATAGAATCAGTACAATTAGAATCAGAAAAAGAAAAAGATTCTGATGATAGTTTGAAAACTTAATTAAACTTTTATACAGAAAACTTATTAGTCTTAACATTTTTAATTACCTTTAGTTTTTTAATACCTTGAGAATTGGGGCCTTTTTTTGGAGGCAGTTGATCCCATTTAACATTAGGCATATTTTTAGTTAATGTTTTATTTTTCATAAATTTATTTTTTCCATCTTCATTATACACCCAAGAGGGAATACATTTCTATCAGAAAATAATTCCTCATTCTCTTCATAAGATGCAAACGTCCATAAATACTTTCTATCTTTGTGAAATACATAAGCATTAGTGATCATGGTAGATGGAACCAAACCTAGTGATTCATGGGCCGTAGCATGCCCGGAATCACCTGTTGGGTCGATCCAGGTTATCTTGTAGTAGTAATATCTTTTCTTGTTGATAACTACTGATCTGTATTTAGATTTTTTTCTAGATTTTGGCATTCATTCTTTTACTATAAGGGGAATTTTTAGGCAATTTTGTTTTTTTAAAAACCAAAAAAAAGTCTCTTCGCAGAGTACATTTCTGAAAAAGCTAGTAAAATCAATGCTTTTAGACACCTTGCCAAAGCAAAAATGCAAAAAAGCTAGTAATACCAACAATCTTGCCAGACCTTGCCACTGTAAACCACCTCCTTTGGCAGTACTATTAGTCAATAATACCAATGCTTTTAGCTCAATTTTACTACCTTGCCAAGCCTGCCAGAGGTTTTTTTTTACTTTGTAAAAATAAAATTGCCTCAAAATTCTACTTACACCGTGGCAACGCTCCGCGTTCCGCGCACAACTATCAAAAGTCCGCGTAAAATGGACAGTGGATCGGGGTAGGTGTGACATATTTATTACACAACACATTGTTGACACAATTATAACACAATTACTTTAGAATTCTTCTAAACTATGGATGGATCTTGGTTTAGTAGTACCTAATTTTATAATTTTTTTAATATTAGGTGCTTTCAATTCAAGAGTAGCGTAAGACTTCCATTGTTTACAGATTAAATTTAATTCAATCAATAAATTAGAAAATTGTTTTTGTGTAATGTCCTTACATTCTATGATTATTTTCTTTTTAGTTTTCATAATTAGGGCCCTGGGGATAGTTCCACTCTCGCTTTCCTACCCCCAAATTAAACTTTATTAATTTTAAAAGATAAGTCAATTAACTTTGATTAAAAGTTATTGATCTAAATCGTTTAATAGATTCAGCCTTCAATACAACTCTTGCGGGTTCTGGTGAATTAATTAATTGATTCTGTTGAAGTTCTATTTTTCTAACCTCTTCTAAATGACCATCCATGGTTTCAATATAAATAGGACAATCAGAAATAATAGTTCCTTTTTGTCCGTCGGTAAACTTATCAAGTATACTTTGAAAGTCTCTTAATCTCATATATGATCTCTCTTTGATTTTGCATTGTTTAAAGTTTTAACAGCACTTGCTATTTCTTCAGTAACTTTGTACCATTTTTTAGTCCACTTATCTTTATCGATACCTGAAGTTTTATCAATCATACCTTTTATATTAGCGAGTTCATCCATCTTTACATCAATATATCTATCCGACATTTTCTTTCTCCTTTTTTTGTTTATAGTATTGATCTACACGTTCTAACCATTGGTGTTTATATTTTTTAAACTCTTCACCTTCGATGACAAATTCTTGATAATAATTATCTTTTGAACACATCATCACAACACCTTTGGTAATAGAAGTTTTGTAAACATAATTGTGGGCCATAGCATATGCCGCTAATTGTAAGCAGTAATCCTCGATCCACTCTCGTTTTTTAGGTTTATTTGTTTGTTTAAAATCGACTATAGCATCCTGTCCTTTATGCACCGCTATAAGGTCTGTAGCGCCCGCATATAGCCCAGGATAGTATAATGTGGCCTCCAGGCCATAATATTCAGAAACGTTGCATAGGCCCTGTTCTATGACCCGTATAGCCATATTATGGGCTTGTTGTCCTACTTGAGTTAGGTCTAAATATCCTTGTTTTTCTATGTATTTTTCTAGTATAAGGTGCATTGCTGTACCTCTAGCGGCACTTTCATCCACGATCCGCGCCGCGTTTTCAACGCCCATCTTTTCGCGCCAACGTTGTAGTGATTCTTGTTTCTCGGGTGATTCGGTAGCCTTTAGAATTGTGGTAACACTCGGTAATTTTTCTTTACTATCAATATCATAGTGTCGTAGTCCGTCGATCATTTCACGTTTTGTTTTAGGATAGATAAATTTTTTATTTAGTTTCATTTTATATTTTCCAAATCTTCTTTTGAGTTAATGGGATTAAGTTTATTATTTTCTAGTTCATACAGCGGGGCCATAGTTTTAAAAGTACTACCATCCGCTCTAGTTCTCACAGAACCTTTTTCAAAAAATTTTGCTTTTTTTAAAAACTCTTCTTTAGGTAGCCATCCACAAATTTGCGCAACGCCAGTTTTTTTATTAATACTTACACCCAATAAAATATCGTTGGCAGAATCTTTTTGATAACCAACAAAGTTGTGAACATAAAAATCTTTCATGTCCACATTACGGGCCATAGATTTTATATCTATTTTTTTATTGTTAATGACTATATCCTCGATCAGCGATCCGCTATCATACTGTGGTAATTCTTTATTCAGTGCTTTGTAAACGATACACTCACCAACAATACCGGTATATTGTCTTTCAAAATTACCATTGAATCCTTGAGAACGTTGACCGAAGTTATGAGTCTTTACTTGATTGTATGCGTATTGTCTTATTTCATCTGTTAGTTTTAAATCTAACATTGAGTCCTTGCTAGGTTAGTCATCTCTTCTAACTCTTTATTAAAGTCCACAGTCAATTCACCTTGTGATTTGCATGTTATACATTGTCTGACATTAAATAAATCTTTACCTCTGTCAACATAAATAAAACCATTACCTTTACAGTCTTGGCAAATTATTTTTTTATTTTGCTTTTCCATTTTTATATCCTAATTTTTTAGCAGCACGTGAAGCTAGAGCTTCTATCGTTTTACTAATGGTTAAGTTCGCATCTAAAAATTTTCCGTTCGCCAAAAAGTTTAGTTTTTTATAAGTATCAATTGGTACTGATACAGATTTAAATTTATTAGGGTCGGCCATTTATTTCTCCTTTTGTTATTTTTTCCATATTTTACTTTCTTTTTGTATCATTTTTGTAAATTATTTATGGGAAATTACAACAGAAAAACAAGTGTTGCAAGTAAAAAATTTTTAATATATAATGAGGATCTCTTCTCACACCTTTTGTTTGCCGTTGACTTTCTTGTCAGCGGCATTCAACTCTTAATTGATTAAGCGCCTTTTAATTCTTTACATTCAAATTTAATAGCAAGTCTTTCTTCATTAATACGATCGATACCATAATAGTATTCATCCTTTGCTAATTCTTTTAAAGCTTCTTGAGAAAATGCATATCCGGCAATAGCACAATCATAATGAGATTTAAATTGATATCCCGCTGTTTGTGGTGATACACATTGACCACTAATCATACTACATAAATAGAGTACTAATACAAACTTCATGGTCTCCCTTGTCGGTTGTATTTTTTAAAGTCTCTTTTTTCTGATTTATTTTTTGATTTCTTGTGAACTCTTGGACGTTTTTTAGGCTTTGCTCTAGGTATAAAGTGTGTAAACTTAATCTTGGCCATCGTCCCAGTCTTTTACTCGTGTTATTTTATTTTTAGGAGGGGTAATAACAGGAAGATAAGATATTTTACCATTTATATGTTGTTGTAAATCAGTACCACAATCCATACATCTAAAAAATTCTTGTGTAATACCAACTAAAATAGTGTCTACTTCACATGTTGGACATACACCATTAACTATTTCTGCTTTTAGTTTTAATCTTTTCTCAAATTCTTTTGTCATTATTTCTCCTGTATAATTTTATTAATACTTATACTACCGTCAACATTTTTGTAAAGCTCTGCTTTTACTTCACCACACATAAATTGCTTATTATTCATTTCCATATTACGTGTTGCCTCACGCTTCATTTTAAGGCATGTACTCATATTATCTTGAATTCGATGTTCTACTAATTGGCCATTTATAAAAAGGCATAGGGCTATCACTAACTGTGTCATTAATGCGCTCCATTACCATTTGCAAATTTAATATCTCTTGTTGCGTCTTTTAATTTTTCTATATCTTTTTTTAATTTTTCTATTTCTTTTTCATGACTAGATAACATTACACCAGTGTGTACATTTGCTTCTAACATTTTTTGCATTTTTTCTATTTGTGTTGCCTGCCATTCAAGGATCATGAACTGCTCCTGGTCTATGGGTTTTTGAACGGATGCCTCAAGTAAATCTTTTTCAAACAGTTGATTTTTAGTTTCTAATTTATTAAGTCTTTCGATAACACCGAAAGCAAACCACGCGCCAACAATTATGGCTGCGATCAAACCAATTAAGTTCCTTAACGGAAGACCGATATTAGTATTGTCATTTATTTTCATCTGATATTTGGCCCTCCAAAAAATGCTAATAAACACATTAAGATTATTAATATAGCTGTGAATCTATAATCCATCCTGGCATACTCCACTACTGACATGATAAACAATCTCCTTCATCACTTAATATTTCATGCTCACACTTACCGCATTCGCATAAATCCATTAGTTGTGTGTAATGCTCGTCTTGATTGCAGTGGCAGACGCAACCACATTTTTTACATTTTTCTTTTTTTTCCATATCCAGTCCCTGTTTGGCGATTACCCCATCTTTTTTGCCATGACCAGACGTTTAGTCTGCTGGAGTATTTCTCGATGAGACTGTATATTTTATCAATTATGTTTCCCACAATCAATAATTTTAAACTATTCTTTTTTATTGATTTCATAGAACATTTTGTCTGAATCTTCTGTAATCCAGTTTTTATTTTCAACGTTCCACTCTGTAGTTTGAACAAAATAGTCAGGTATATCGGACTTAAAAGTGAAATTACTAATATTCCAAAGAATGCGATTATTAGGCTGAATTGCAAAATTGCCGTTATCAAGAGCCAATACGTGGCCACACTTATGTTGATCAGGGATTTCACTATGTTCTGTATCCAGGATATTACTTTCCGGATGGGCCCAATCAATCGTGAATAAATATTCTCCATAATAAAATTTTTTATCTTTTCCAAAATATTTACCACGTTGTGAAATTAGATAACCAAAGCTATGAACACTAGGATAATAACTAAAACTATTCCACAGTTGTAACTGGTCAACCGGCATATCGGGCACTTCGGATCTGTCATACGATTTTTCGAAAAACGCGCTGATAGGCAATCTAAAAAAGACGGCGCCATTTGGTAACATAATGTGAAATAACGTTGCAGCTCCTGCCATAGAGGTAAGACCAAAGACCACACACTCTTCACTTTCTCCTTGATGTTTTTTAAAATCATAAAGATACTCCTTCCTTACTTTACAATAAATAGGTGGTATATCTGCATTTAGATATGCCATTATTTAATTTCTCCCCAATTGTCTCCTTGTTCAAAATCAACTTTATTTGGGACTTCTAACTTAACAGCATTCTCCATAATTTCAATTATTTCTTCTGCTTTTTTAGGTGATTCAATAGATATATCTACTTCATCATGTATTTGTATATGAGGTAATATACCATTTTCATATAAAGCAACCATAGATTTTTTAGTCATATCAGCCGCCGATCCTTGTATTAATTTATTTAAAGCTTTGTATGTAAAGGCTCTTTTTAAAGGTTCATCATATTCTTTTCTAGCTTGTTCTAAAGGTAATGGTTTAAAGATACCAAATTGTGTTGGTTGCCATAAATCAAAATGACACGCTCTACCACCTAAAGTTCTAATCTTACCTCTATCATTTGCTTTACGAGATACATTGTCCATCAATTGTTTTACAAATGGTGCTTTAGAATGATATTGTTTAATTAATTTTTCTGCAGAATCTTTCATCAAACCTAGTTCTGCCATTAATTTATTTTTACCCATACCATACATTAAACCAAGGTTAATTGTTTTGGCTTGTTTACGTTCAATGCCAGCCATATCTGCAACAACCTGGTGAAAGTCTGCATCACCTTGTTTATATGCATCTACAATTTCATCAACACCCATAAGATTTTGTAACTTTGCATAGTGTACTAAAATTCTAGGTTCTTGTTGTGAGTAGTCAAACGATCCCCATTTACATTTTTCTTCTGGAATAAATATTGATCTTATCATTGGGCCCAATTCAGGATGTCTTGCAGGAATTTGTTGTAAGTTTGGATTAGACATACTAAACCTACCTGTAACAGTTCCACCTTGATCTGATCTAATTTGATTTATGTCCGCATGTATTCTTCCTTCAACTGCATGTTTAGTTATTGAATCAATAAATGTAGTGTGAGCTTTATTAATTTCTCTTGCATCTGCAATTAATTTTGGAAGTTCATGTGGATGGTTTTGTAAAAAGTTTTTTGTAAAACTAGGTTCGTTACTTTTTTCTGTTCTATCATATGGTAATTTTAATTTATCAAAAGCTTTTGCTATAGAACGAGCTGCATGTATTTCTACATCAATTCCTGTTAAATCTTTGATTTTACTAATAATTTTATTTTCTCTTGTAATTAAATTTTTTTTAATTTTACTTGCTTTATCTAAATCAACTCTTACTCCTTTAAATCTCATATCTACTAAACAAGGAAATAATTTTGTCTCAAGATTAAATACATCCATTAATTCTTGATTGTACAATTCTACATTTAATCTTTGCCAAAGTTTTAATGTTGCTTCCGCATCACGTTCCGCGTACTGTCCAACAAAAAGCGCGGGTAATCTCCACATATCTTTTTTAGGATCCAAACCATATTCTTTAGCCGCCGCATTTAAAACATTTTCATCTTTACCTAACCCAACATAATGTTTTGCTAGGATATCTAATCTATATGATAATCTATTTTCATCTATTAAAGATGCCGCAATCATAGTATCAACTATTTTACCTTTTATATTTACACCTGCTGATCTTAACCAACAGACATCATACATTGCATTGTGAAATATAAAGGTAGTTTCGGTTTGATTACATATATCTTGTAACCATCCAAGTACTAATTTTTTATCCATATTACCACCAGACTCATGGTGTATCGGAAAATAGCCTGACCACCCTTCTACGGCCACCGCAACGCCAGCAATGTGGCCTTTACCAGTCACGTTCCCCGATCCGAGTGTAGTTAAATATGGATCATTAGTCTCTAAATCTATAGCTATTTCTTTATAACCTCGAAGATCTTTTAGTTCTTCGGGCATAACCCACTCTGTTTCGGGTGTAAATAAAGGTATTTGTGTACTTCTCATCAGTCTTCCTTTTTATTATAGTAACATATCATTCTTTTATTTTTTTCATACTTTTCTAATCTTCTTTTCATCTTTTGGTTTTCATCATATACTTCTCTATATTTTTCAGTTAACCTTTTAATTTTAGGTTCATACATTTCTCTATAATATAGACTCCAATTTTTACCTACTTCGTTTTCGCTTGACATCCATATCTCTTAATTTTTTTATTTCTAACTCGCAATAATGAATCACCTTTTCTAAATCTTGAATGCCGTTTTTATTCATGTAACGACAAACATATTTAATAACGTTTCCTTGAAAGAAACTCAAGTTATTTTTAGAAATAAATTCATACGGTTGAATGTGAAAGTCTTTGTAGTGATTCCCACCTATCTGCTTGTCTTGTGGAAATGCTTCATCAAACATATCTTTATTCGTCATTTGTTTTCTCCTCTTCTTTATTTTCTTTTTCTTTTTCTTTTTTACCAAAGATTTCATCAAAGTTTTTTTTATATAAATCATTAGTTGGTCTACTATGACCATCCCACTGTCTTCCTTTTTCTTTATTCATTGTCTTCCTTTTTGTGTGAATAAACTTCGTACCAAGTATTACATTCCTTACAATCATACATAGATATAATTGTATATTCTGAATCTGGTGTTACATCTTCAGCATCATAATCATTTTGCCACACTACTTCTGCATTACAATAAAAACATTTCATATAATATAAGCTCTATCAAAGTTTTTAGGATCTAATACATGCAATTCTTTTTTAGCTCTTGTTGCACCAGTATAAAACAAACGATGTAATTCATCTGGATCATAACTAAATGTTTCAAGTGCCGCGTTAGTTAAGTCTTGCATTAGTAAAACTTTGTCAGCTTCTCCTCCTTTCGCTCCATGTATTGTTGACATTATTATACGAGGATTTTTATTTATCATTTCTCCATTCGCCCTCATATTACGAATGTAGTTTTCTGTAATGGTATCTAATCCTTCAAAAGATTCATACCAAACTTGATCAGTTATTAATCCATGTTTATCTTTACAATCTTGTAAACTATATTTTTCTTCAGAATGTAAAGTTTTACCTTTCCTAAAACCATCTAAAACATTTGAACCTAGGTATTCATATATATTTTTAATTTCTAAATGATTTAATAAACCTCCTTTACGCCAAGCTTCCCAATTATTTAAAGCCAGCAATAATTTTAATGGTACAGAGTTTCTACCTTTGTACTGATAATACCATCCTTGCAATTCACATAAATCTCTTGCGTCTTCTAAAAAATAATTGGCTGATGATAACACCAACCAATTACCTTTAGACATATCTACTTGAGTAATATCTGAATATCTTCTTAACAAACCTTGTTCAATTCTCGGTTTATATTCTTTATCAAATCTTTTTTGTACTTTGCTTATTATTTTTTGTGAGAGCTCATGTATTGGGCCACCAGGTATTCTATAAGATTGATCTAATACTTTTATATTATCTACTTCTTGTTTCAATGCTATGAAATGATCTACATCTGCACCGGCCCATTTAAATATTGCCTGGTCATCATCACCTGCAATATAAGTTTTTCTAGCTAGTTGCCAAATTTTTCTAACCATTTCCCATTGTATTAAAGATAAATCTTGAGCTTCATCTATAAATAAAACTTCAAACGTTACTAAATTTTCTTTTAAAATAAAATCTTCTAATAAATCATTAAAGTCTTTCAATCCTTTTTCTTTCTTAAATTTTTTTAATTCTTCAGATAATAAAAATAAAGTATTTCTTTCTATATCTAATATGTTTTTTCTTGAATCATAATATTCTAATAAATCCATTCTCTTAACTGCGGCTGTATTTATTATTGTAAGGTATTCATTATCAGAATTAAATGTGCCATCACTATCAGAAAATTTTGCAATCTTAATTGGAATACCACATTTTTCACCAAACTCTTTATAGTCTTCTGGTTTCATCATTTTTTCTTTTGTCATACCTAATTGGTTAAAAGCAAATGAATGTAAAGTTCTAAAGAAAGGTAAATCATTTTCTTTATCTAAATTAAATTTTTCCGCCGCACGATCCGCAGCTTCGTTTGCTGCTTTTCTAGTAAAAGAAAAATAACCTATCTGTCTTGGTCTAACACCATCTTTTAAAAATTGATCTACTAAATTTAATAACGTAGTTGTTTTACCTGTACCTGGTGGTCCTAAAATTATTGTTTTCATATATTAAAAATGCTCCTCATGATATTTAGTTTGAGAAGTAGATGCTTCTATTTTTTTCATAGTTTTAATTTTAATTAATCTAGGTTGTTGTTTCTTAATTGTCATTCTAGTCTCTTCAATAAATACATCTAATTGTTTTAATAAATTACCTGTTTGAGTTTTATCTTTTTCCCAATGATTTCTTTTACAAAAATTAAAAAAGTCTTCCATTCTAAAATAAGTAAATTCTCTATTCTCATCTGTAAAAGGAAGTTTATTAAATATATCATCCAATGTTCTTGCAGATTGTCTATTGGTAGTCCAATCTTGTAATAGTCCTGTTAATTCATTTACAGGATTTAAAGATTCTAATGGTTCAACTTCTTGAAGATTGGTCATCATAGGTTTTAAAAAATGTTGCTTCCAATCTTTTGGTTTAGGAACTGGTACTACTAAATTAGCTTGATCTAAACATGCCAATGCAAACATACCAGGATTATAAAGTTGTTCTGATTTTAATTCTATTCTAGTTTTATCTACATCTAAAAACCATTGTGGTGGTGTTGATGCATATTTAGTTAAACTTCCAAGTACTGGCATTTCCTCTTCACCAAAACCTACACCATATCTTTTTGTTCTACACAAACCAGATTGACATACAGAATTAATTGGTGCATCTTTACATCTGTATTTATCATAACCTTTTCTATTAACTGATTTAATTAATTGTTGAACCTCACCATTACTTAAAGCAGGTTCCATATAATCCATATTAGCTTTTACAATATCATCTTCCCAAGTATCTGGTCTTGATTGTTTGTAGTAAACTGCAATATTAAATAAAGCATTATTCCTGGAACCTTCCCCAAAACCAGTTGAAGCTAGTTTATTTAAACAAGGTGGGCCTCCAGGAAATGCTTCCTCTATTTTCTTCTGTTCGACTTTAACTTGCTCGACTTGATTTTTTTCTTGCGCATATAAATTATAGAGCTCAAAAAATTCTTCAAGTGTGCAACCATTGCCTTCATCGTTGATAGCATATCTTAATCCTTTCATTAGATTGTGGTAAGGTAAGTTTAAAAAATTACCAGTGTCACCACGTTCCACTAGTATTTCTGTTTGTTTAGGAAAGATTTCTGAACCTTCATATCCTAAAACTGTTGCAAATTTTTTAAGAGTAGCTTGCATTAAAGCAGCTGAAATATTTTCTTTGGTAAATAAAAAAACGTGAGCGCCGCCTGATTTAGAACGGCAAACTATAAGTGGAAGATTTAACTTCCTAATATTTTGAATGAGGCCAAGATGGTCAAAGTTATATTCGTCAATATCAATACAACCCCACTTACAGCTATTATCTTCTGTGATAGGGATGATTCCCAAAGCAGGGCCTTCACCTTTGAGATGATTCTCCCATAAATCGTCGGTGACGGGTTTACGAACAATAAAAGCCTTACCTTTTTGTTTTCCGTTTTCGCTACGATCTCCTGGCTGATATTGTCCATATGCTATTTTTAGTCCGCTAAATATATTTTTGAATTTATCTTTTTGCATTTATCATTTCTCTTTCTTTTGTAAAGGGGGATTTTACAATCCCCCTTATTTTTATCACTAGTATGGAGTACTATCTGATAACTTCTCTTCAACATCCTCTTTTGTTTGCACGTTGCCTTTGGATACATTTGATGAAAAATCCTTTGCCTCTAGGTATAAAGACTTATCATTTTGATCCATTATTCTGTCTTGTGTAACAACCCATCCATACCAAGAACCTTTATCGTTCTTTTGTAATGTAGATGCTAGATTATACACAACCCCATGCATAGGTGGGATAACAAAACCACCTTTTCCGTTAGGTATTTGTATGGTTTTCATCATAGAATTCCATTTTTTACTAACGTTTAATTGAGTTGACTTCATTGTTATCAAAGCAGGTGTATAACCACCGGTCTTTGTCTCAATCATTACATAGTAAGAAGCAGTCTCTTCAAGATAATTACCATTAGGTAATCTTATTTTAGAGCCTTCTCTCTTACCAGTTTGGATTATCGGACTGTTCGGTAAGTGTGTAGCAACAGGAGCACCTGGGCCATCACCTCTATCCGACCATTCTGGATAATCTTTTTTGTAGTAACAAGGAATTACCTTGATACCTTTTTTACCATCGTATAATTCGCTGGTAACAGTATTATAGATCATACCAGGTTTGGCACCTTCTATATACTTTGCATCACCTTCAGTTACTTGTGGTGATAGTTGTCCCAAGATTCTTACAAACGGTAACGCCATATCTTCTGACGTCATGTTTTCAAAACCTTTAGATGTATCATCACCAAATAACGCAAGTGATGTTTCTGTTTTTTTAGCCATTACTTCATTAGCCATTATTTTTCTCCATTATTATTTCCGAGTTATTTTAGTTCTGTCTTTAATCCAAGTACTAAAGACATCAGAAGGCATGTCGAGCCCGGACTCGACACGCTCCTGAAATAGGGCTGTTAATGTATTCCAAGCCACATCAGATTTCTGACTTGGTTGAAATCCATTTTCAACCGCAAGGTCTAGCAATTGCTTCGCCTTGTCATCTTCGCCTTTACCAAAAGTAACAGAGACATTATTTTTAATAATATCTCCTAACCCCTGATCTCGAAGCCATTTGTAAGCAGCATCTCTTTTATCCAAATCTTTTGGAAGAGTGCACCTAAATTCTTTTCTAACAGATACTTTAGATCCATCTTGAAGTTTTAATTCAGATAAACCTTGTTCAGCTAATAGTTCTGGTATTACTCTAGAACCTATATCATCTGCTTCTTCTTTTTTCTTTTTAAGTTGTTCTTCTAGTTCTGCAATCTCATCTTCTTTTTGTTTTAACTTAACACACTCTGCAGCTATAGTTGTTATTTCTACATTGTCTAAAAGATCTTTTGAATCTTTTAACATCATATTTGTTACTTCATTACTCATCTTTCTACCTTCTTTGTTGTTGTTGATAAAAATCAATCTCTAATGGGTAATATCTATATTCTCTTCTATCCCATTTCAAGACATTATATTGACCATTGGTCACATCACTTATTGCAACATTACAAATACCAATTATTATTGGATCTCCTATTGCTAATAAATAATCTTGTTTATTAAAATTTTGTAAATTTTTTTTCATTTTTCTTACAAAAGGTGCAGTCGAATAAATTGCTTGAGATTCTGGCCCAGTGTTTGGTAAACAAATAACTAGGTATCCAAAATCAGATGCACTTAATATATTTATATTTGCAGGTGGTTGTTGTGCAACATACACAAATTTTTCTGTAGGATTATCTTTTTGAAAATCTAAAAAATCTTCTAAAGAATCTGGTTTATATAATTCAAAAATTTTATTTTTCATTTCTTTTCTTTCTTTTTATTTTAGCCATACCACTTAAGTAACCAATATATTCTTTTATAGGAACACCTAATGCTTTAGCAATTTTATATTGCTTATTAGTTAAACTTACTTCTATTACAAATTCTTTTTTATACATTCTTAATTTCTTTTTTCTTGACAGAGAATATAGTAGTGTTTATATAATTGTCAACTAGAAAGAAGAAAATAATTATGAACTATAAATTTAAAACTAAACCATACGCACATCAATTAACTGCGTTAAAAAAATCTTGGGATAAAGAAGAGTATGCGTACTTCATGGAAATGGGTACGGGTAAATCTAAAGTATTAGTTGATAACATTGCTATGTTATATGATAAAGGTAAAATAAATGCGGCGCTTATTATAGCACCAAAAGGAGTTTATAGAAACTGGTTTTCTGGTGAAATTCCTACACATTTACCTAGCCATGTAAATCATAAAAAGGTATTATGGACTGCAACCACATCCAAAACAAAGGATAAAGAGTATCAACAATTGTTTAAAGTAGACTATGACCTTCACATCCTTGTTATGAATGTGGAAGCCTTTTCAACTAAAAAAGGATTGGAGTTTGCTACTAAATTTTTAAATTGTCATGAAACATTAATGGCAATAGATGAATCTACAAGTATAAAAACTCCTACTGCAAAAAGAACTAAATCTATATTAGCAATAGGTAAACTTGCAAAATATAGAAGAATTCTTACTGGTTCTCCTGTGACAAAAAGTCCACTTGATCTATATACTCAATGTGGTTTCTTACATGAAGAATTATTAGGATATAGTTCTTTTTATACTTTTAGAAATAGATACGCTACTATGTTAGATAGAAATTTTGGCGGACGTAGGGTACAAATTGTAGGTGGATATAAAAGATTAGATGAACTTTCTGAATTATTAAAGAAGTTTTCTTATCGTGTATTAAAGGAGGATTGTTTGGATTTACCTAAAAAAATATATATTGAGAGACAAGTAGATTTAACTGAAGAACAACAAAAAGCTTATTCAACTATGAAATCCGCGGCCCTCGCTTCTTTAAAAGGTAAGATGGCAACCGCGCCACATGTATTAACACAACTTATGCGTTTACATCAAATAACATGTGGTCATTTAAAGAATGATGATGATTCAATTACTGAAATAAAAAATAATAGAATAAATGAACTATTAGATGTATTAGATGAAATAGAAGGTAAAGCAATTATCTGGGCTAATTATGTTTATGATATTAAACAAATTGTTAGCCATATAAATAAAAAGTATGGTGAAGGATCTATTGTACAATATTATGGTGCAGTTGATTCAGAAACTAGACAAAAGAATATTGAAAAATTTCAAGATCCAAAATCTAATGTAAAGTTTTTTGTAGGTAATCCACAGACCGGTGGTTATGGTATTACACTTACTGCAGCTAGTAATGTTATTTATTATTCTAATGGTTATGATCTAGAGAAACGATTACAATCAGAAGATAGAGCACACAGAATAGGTCAAGAGAGATCAGTGACATATGTTGATCTTGTAGCACCAAAAACTGTAGATGAAAAGATAAAAAAAGCTTTACGTAAAAAAATAAATATAGCTAGTCAAGTAATGGGGGAAGAATTAAAAGAATGGATATAAAAAATAAACAAAAGAAAGAGTTCGAAGAAAAAGTAAAAGAGTTTATGAAAAAAACAAATGATGAAATGTATGAAAGAAGACAAAACTTTTATATTTTACAAGATATGTTTAATGAATCAAAAAAAGTTATACATGATGTTTATTATAGAAGAAGAGTAAGAAGAGCTGATATATTAGATTGGTTTATTACTTATGTTAAATATTTTTATCGAAAACCTATAGAAGCTTTTAGAGTTGCATTTTTTACAAATGGTTTTCTTAAATACCATATTGAAAGATATTGGAGATTAAAAACAAATTTAAAATTTTTAACAGATGAATATGAAGAAGCGGAGAATGATCTTGAAGATTTGGAAACAACAGCAAATAAATATAATTTAGATATCTACTAATCCTGTTTCTCTATTTAAATATTTGTATTCTATTTTAGAGGTTTTGAAATCTTCTTTTATTTTATTACATATTTGTTCATGGTCAAACTCACCACAACTATAAACATCAAACTGCATCAATGCAGGTTTAACTTCATCCCATACATGCATTGCTATGTGTGATGTTTCAATAATTGCAACTGCTGTAATACCTCTATTGCCTGGCATAGTACAGTACTTAACATATGGGCCCATGAATACTTTCATGTTTATATCCATAATAAAATTATTTAACCAACTCTTTAAATAATTTTCATCTATCGGTGGATTATTTATTTCCGCTCGAACGATTAAATGTTTGTGTACTAATAAACTATTTTCCATCGAAGCTTTCTATACTAAATCGACAGCTTTTCCAATAATAGGTTTATATTTTACTTTCTTATCTTCTCTATA
>Ga0208645_1002148_pt1 | contig 16109 bp, 22 predicted proteins | sample VirMetDEL_Sep_01_FD_184519 | JGI IMG/M metagenome (GOLD analysis project Ga0208645, IMG submission 184519) | Aqueous microbial communities from the Delaware River and Bay under freshwater to marine salinity gradient to study organic matter... | ecosystem: Environmental > Aquatic > Marine >... | reverse complement strand
TGACTATCAATAAGTTCTAAGCTACCACCCCAACTACCATCTTTAGTAAGTTGTAGTATTTCACTAGGTGTATATAAACCTGTATTCTTTTTTACATCATTTGGTTGTGTACCTAAGTAGGACATATTAATCCTTTAGGTTTGTCTAAGAAATGAAACTGTATAATCTGCACTTGACGCAGTTGAACATAATCCCTGTAAGATGTCGCCTGTTTCAAGTACTATCTTGCTATCTATTTGTATAGTCGTCCCAAATGGTAATGAAACATCGTTTAAAATGTTTCTTAATGTTCCACCCGATTTTGTAATACTTAAATCGACAGTAACATCAGAACTACTTGAATTAACATTAGAAATTAAAATTCCTATTGCTGTTTCAGTTGTCGAACTAGGTACAGCGTCAATAATATCTGCTGTGCTTGTTCCGAGTTGTCCTGCGACTGAATGTAAGGTATCTGCCATTTTTTATCCCTTTCCTATGATAAAGCCAATACTAAACCTAATGATACACCTGCTGAAGCTAAATTTGCTATATCCTGTGCAGTTGTTTTTTTAATGTTATTACTGTCATCAACATCAGCAATAAGGATTTCATCGCCACCTGCAACTGTTCCTGAAGAAGCTGAATTAATATCTACGTTGAGTGTGACAGCACCTGAAGTACCACCACCATCAAGACCATCCCCAGCAGTAACACCAGTTATATCTCCATCTCCAATAAAGTTAGTCCATGCTGAACCATTATAAAATTGTAAGGTATTAGTGTCTTTTAAAAATACGAACATTCCCTCGCTTGGACTTGATATAGCTGAATCTCTTGCAGAGGAATCAGCAAAGACCATAACTGTCTGTTCCATGATGTATGTATTAAACTCAGAAGCATTAACCAAATCTCCTGTTGACCAAACTTTAAATCCTGCACCTGCCATTATATCTCCTTATGTATATGCAAACCTTGTACCTACGCCTAGTTGAGCCTGTCCAAGCACCCATCCTGAAGATGAAGCTGGACTTAGGGTTATATTCCAAGCCCAAGTCTGCGTACTAGCATTAACACTATGCTGTATGGATTCTATCCATAATTCATCAGTATAGCTAGAACTATCTGGATTTACTATTTTTACAGATATTCTATCTCCAAATTCAAGCCCCAATGCTTTTTCCCAAATATTAATATTTTGTCTTGGATTAACTTTTAAAGAATCAATACGAACAATAGGTAAAGAAGTTTCAGCAATCTTTTGGTCAATCAAAGACAACACATCAGCATCACTAATATTTATTGTTGTTTGTACGGAAGCAATAGGTCTATACCTAGCAACAGAGTTAGCATCAGACACAAACTGTGTATTACCATTTTTACGTGTCCATTGATAAACGTTTATAACCTCGTGTGTGTCAAAAGTATTTACAACATCAACATAAGGTAAGTTTGTTCCATCATTACTAAACGTTGCTTGTACATCAGTTGCTTTAGCATTAGATAGACGATAGTTCCTATTTCTAAAAACAGCTTTACCATCTTTACCAATAAAAAATTGTGCATTTTCTGAAACTTCACATTCCCTAATAGCAGATAAAATATCAGTTGTTCCAGACTGGGATTGCACCTGTAATGTACCTGTGTCAATAGTTCTTTCAGTAGATGGAAATTGAATAACATCAAGAAGCCTAGATACCCTTGCACTTGATAGTTCCTGTACATCTTCATAACCCAAAACAGCAGATACTCCTATTTCAGAGAAGCCACCTCTACCTAAACGCCAACCAGCAGAACTAATGTTCTGTTGATTAAAAATCTTAAAGGCATCACCACAATTAAATTGTACAACAGAATCAGCTCCGATTGCTGGAAATGAAACTGGTATCATGTCAAGGTAACCAAAGAAAACTGGGTAGGTTGTACCATCATAGGTTGCAGAAATTTTAACTGGCTTTAATGGTTGTATTTTAGTAACAGAGTTTACAGTATCATAGTAAGGACTAGAAGTGTTATTAGGATTAAACCTATTGTCTGCGTTAGATAAAAGTAGAGATGCAGTTCCACCTACGAATTGACCAAGTTCATTAGCACGACCACGTTTAGTATTGAACTGACGTACATAAGAGCTTATGTCTGTAAACGTTAAAGAAGTATCAAAAGGGTTATTATCAAATGCAACTTGTACTGTTAAATCAACATTGGAATCAAATGCAACAGACATTAGAACACTACGTTAATACCACGTCTAGCACCCTCTTGAAGTGCCTTTGCGACTGCTTCTTCTATTTCGGCAGGAGTACCCAGCATAGAGCCAGTATTAACTGTTATGAGAGTTTGTCCACCACTAAGATTACGTTGTGCTAAACCACCACCGATATCGGTAGATGAAGCTACAAACGGTACAGCTGGAAACTTTGTTCCACCAGTTGAACCACCAGTTGAACCATCAGTTGAGCTAGATGTAGTTGTAGACACACTAGCTGGAGATGGAGATAAACCTATACGCTGTGATTTAGCAAAGAGTTCATCATATTTAGCCATCAGCTTGTCTATCTCAATACCAGTAATAGATGACATCTTCTTCAAAGCATCTTCATAACCTTTAGTACCTTGACCAAAACCTGCTAATGCTTTAGTAAGTTCTTCTTGTGCAATAGCTTGTTGTAATGTATTTTTAAAAGATTGTTCAGTAACTTTATTTAATGATTTTTGTGCTTCAGCAACTTCTTCAAGTGCTTTAATTTTTAATTCTTCTGCTCTAACTAAATCTTTTTCAGCTTGTTCAACGTTTCTAATAGCTTGTTCTTCTTCACGAGAGAGAGCAGTAGATTCTTCAATAAGTTTAGATAGTTGCTGTTCGGCAACAGCTAATTCAAGTTTCTGTATTTTAGTTAGCTCTCCTGCTTCTTTAAGTTCTTCAATAGCAAGTTTTTGTCTTTCTATTGCAAGTTGTTCTTCGGCAGTTACTTTTGCACCTAAGCCCTGTACAGTAGCAAGATTTTGTTTAGCTTTATCTAAATTTTCAGTAGCTTGTTGCACTTCTTTTTCAGCTTTAAATTGTTTATTAAGAGCTTTATTTCTATCAGATTCAGCTTTAGCAACCCTATCTTGTTGAGCTTCCAACTGGTCAAGAGCATCAACAACAGATTGCAAACCACCCAGCAATCCCTGTTCATACGCTTCAGCAGTCTTTAGAGCTTCTTTCGCATTTTCATCAAGGGCTATACCATTTTCATTAAGTTGTTGTGTAAGTTCATCAACTGTGTAATTTGTACCATCTAAAATATCTTCAAGAGATACGGAAGCGTCAACGACTTCTTCTGTTTCACTAGCAACAAAACCTAAATAATAAGCCTGCCTTTGATAAGCACCAGTAAGTGCGTCTGCTTTTGCCTTTGCTTCTTCATACTTATCATTACCACGCCCTATGAGTTTAGCTAGTCCTGCAATAGCCAAAGCTACGCCTCCAACAACTGGATTCAACGCTATAAGTCCACCAGCAATAAAAGATAAACCTACTTTAAATTTTTTCATATCAGATTCAGATGCATTTAATCTATTTCTAAAGTTTTGCATTCTTTCAACAGTCGTTTGTAAACCTTTAGTCATTTCTAATAAAGTTGGAACTATATCTTGACCTATCGTTATAGCTAGATTTTCAAGTTGATTCTGTAAAATAATCGTTTGTTGTTTAAATGATTCAAGCTGTTTCTGTGCAACTCTTTCCGTAGTTCCACCAGCATTTCTTAATTCGTTGTCATAGTTTTTAATCTGAGCTTCTGCACCAGCGAGAATCTTAACTGCGTCAGCTACACCACGATTCAACCCTAACTGGTCTAGCAATCCTGCTTTTTGAACGTCACTAAGACCATCCATACCTGCTGTAAGATTTGCAACAACTTCAGATAAGTGTAATAAGTTACCCTCAGCATCAGTTACGACAATACCACTAGCTACCCATTCGCTATTATTTTTCTTTACAGCCCTAGATACATCTCTTAAAATTTGGTTAAGTTTTTCTCCAGCTTCAGCACCTTTAACACCTCTATCAGCAAATGCAGAGAGAACAGCAACTCCTTCTTCTATATCTTTGTTGGTAACTTTAAGGGCTGAACCTGCTTTATTAGTTAGAGCTTCAGAGAACTGTTGTACTGTTGCGTTAGCTAAAGTGTTAGCTTTAACAAGAACGTCAGTAACACGAGTTAAGTTCATTAAGTTTTGTGTAGCGTCATTAACAGTAAGACCTAATGCAGATTGTGCGTCAGTTGCAAGGTCAGTAGCAGTAGCCATATCAAACATACCTGCTTGGGCAAACTTAGCAACCTGTGGAAGTGCAGATATAGATTGTTCAGCATTCAAACCAGCAGATGCTAAAAAGAAATATGCTTCAGCAGAATCAGTTGCAGATATTGCAGTTGTAGTTGCCACCTCTCTTGCAACCCTAGCCATCTGTTCTTGTTGGGCTGTGGTAGTTTCCATGATTGCAAGTGATTGTGTTAACTTGTCATCAAAAGAAGTAAACGCTTGTACAGATTCAACAACACCTTTACCAATAGCTAATAATGCACCAGCAACGACTGTTCCACCGACTTTAGCAAAAGTTTTTAATTTATTGGAAGCAATACTAGAGGACTTACCTAACGAAGTCATTTGAGCCTGTGCAAGTTTAGCACCCTGCGTGGCTATCCTAATTATTAAGTCTGCACCTTTACCCAAACTTATCTCCTCTTTTTTGCTTCAGCTTCTGCTATTGCTTGTGCTTTGTTACGTTCCTGTTGTTCCCACAAATAAAAAGTAACCCATTGTGTAAACTCGTATGATGACATTGTAGCGTTAAGTTCGCCAACTGTCATAGATAAATCACGAGCTAGTCTAAAGGTAAAAGAGAGTTCTGGGTTATTCTGGAAATTCTTCAGCTATATCTTGCTGAGAATCACCCCCAACGCCATTCAGGTCAGCTATCGCTAAGAATAGACTATCTATGACTGAAGCGTCTTTTTCATAAAGCATTTCTATTGCTTCATCATCAAGTTGTGGCTCAATAACACTTGCTTTTAATAATGCTTTTTGGTAATCAAATGCGTCTTTATCATCAGCAGTAGATATACGAGCCAGTTCAACCTGCATTTTTTTCGTTAAACCTTTTATCTTTACTTTTGCGTTCCATTCCTCTATAACAATTTCTTGTATAGGAACGTTAGGCAGTTTATCAATTTTGTTTAAATCTAAAAATTCCATTGTGTCCTTTATTTAATTATTTAGTGAGTTGCTCTTGTTACATCTCCACTAACTTGCATATCAGCAGAGAAGCCTACGACATCTCCGACTGGGCTAGATTGTGAATAAGATGTAAGAATGCACTCGCCTGTGTACTTAACGTTTCCACCAGTAGTTCCCTCTGGAGAATATTCAAAGCTAAGAGTTGCAGATTGCCCCACAACAGCTCCAAGTATTCCGTCCAATGTAGAATCCCAAAGACCACTAATAGAAAGTGTTGCGTCTTTCAATCCCACAATGTATGACTTACTTCCATCTCCAAGTGTTGTTGTTTCAGCAACGTCTGCGGTTTCTGGAAAGTCAACAGAGTTAACGTAAGTAGATATATCAGTTAATGTTCCACTTGAGTTATCAAGTTTAAAAACTGAATCTTTACCATGTACAAATGCCATATATATCTCCTCTAATTATTTCTTCCAAACCCTACTATAACAGCAAAGGATGGAGTTGTACCACCAACAGTATATTCAACTTTTAAATACCTGTTGACAGTTATATTTGGGCTAACAGTTTTTACTTCAGCAGTAGTTGTAGTAGCTTGTGTAAAAGTTACTAAATCTGCATAAGTAGAATCGTCAGCACTATGTGTTATTTTAACATCAATGGTAGGTGTAGTTCCACTAGCAGTTTCTACTATTAAGAACGCTCCACCACCATTAGCAGTTGAGAGTGTGTTATCTCTAGCAGTACCACTACCAGTAGCAGTAACAGTTGCATTTTCTAATACAGTTCCGTTATATACTCCACTATCAGCTTGTATGTCTAAAGAAGTTGCAACTATATCGCCTACTGCACTAGATACTCCATAATTATTTATGTTTCCCTTAGCAAAAGAACAACCATCAGTTGCATCAACACCATCAACACCTAATACGAAAACCATATCACTACCTCCAAGTAATGGTTGTAAGGTAGCATCAGCAGTAGCGTCAAAGAATCCAGCAACAGAAAAAGTACCATCTTTATTGCCAGTTATGTAAGTCTTACTATCTTTACCAAAAGTTGTAGATTCTGCAACATCTGCTGTTCTTGCAACATCAACAGAATTAAAATATGAACTAAAATTTGTTTGATTTATATAGACTTTACTGTCTTTACCATGTTTAAATGCCATTATCTATTACCTCGTCTACGTCTGTTGGATGAGCCACTTCTTCTACTTCTACGTGAGCTTCCACCTGAACTTCTTCCATAACCTTTCATTATTCTTCCTCTTGCTTTGCTAATTCTTGTAATTTATTTTCTTTATAACGTCTATCAACTTTAATAATTATTTCTTGTTCTAACAACCAGTCAACAGAAATTTTTGGTATAGCTTTAGCATCCACTATTTCTCCAGCTTTAATAACCTTACCTTTAATATGTAAATCTTGTTTTACTTCATACATCATGCTATTACCTCTACGATAAATTCTACTCCAAGATAATCAATGTTGTTTATATTGTAAACTCCATAATTACTTGCTGATGTAACTCTAACAGATTGTGCCTGTCCATTCAACGTTGTATCAGATTCTATTTGTGCCTTTACAGATGAAGCTCCACTTGAAGCTAAGTAACCATCTAAAGTATCTTGTGCGTCTTGTGCATCAACTCTACTTACATAAAGATAAACTGGTATCTCATACTTATCAGCACCACGCTGAATAGTTGCATCATAATCAATAGCATCCATAACACCAACAACTGCTGTCGGTGGCTCTACAAAGTCTGGTACGAAGCCATAAACAGATAGAGAACTAATGTTCCCTAAGTTAGAAGCTATTTCTGTGCGAATGTTTGTTAAACTTGCCATTATCTTTTCGGAATCATTCTACCAGCATTCCAAGTAGCAGTAATGCTTAAACCAGCTTTAGCTAATAAAACTTTACGTTCACTTTCAGAATTTTTAATACCAATTTTAAAGAACGGAATAAGTGGCGTACCACGTTGACCTATTGCGTGTTGAACTGCATACGGACTTATACCCTTATCGGCAGACCATTCTCTCAATGCAGAAATCGGTGGATAATGAGGTTTACTTCTACTCCAAGGTTTTCTCATATTAACTTTCATATCATAAAAACCATGAACATACAAAGCATAAGGACTACGCGAGAAAACGTCAATACCAATAGGCAGACCACCAACACCGTCAACTCTTTTAAATGTAAGACTTCCTCTAAGGTTACCTTTATAACGAGGTGCTTCTTTTTTAGATTTAGTTACAACAACTTGACCATAAGCACCAAAGAAATTTCTAAGTGCAGTTCCCCCAAGTGCATTTAGTCGTAAGCGTTTGTTAAGCTCGTTACCACCACTTACAGAGAAGCTCATAGTTGGTGCTTTACGTAACCCTTTATAAGTTGTAACGCATCAGGGTCTATTTTATTAAACAATTCTTTTTGCCCTGTTTGTTCATTACCAAAAACATTAAAGGGTGTATCTTTACGCTTCCAAAGTCTTGTAGCTTGTATCAGAGTAGCTTGACTAATTGCTTCAGGAACAGCACTCCAACCAAACTTCGCTGTTATTTTAACATTCTTAATTATCAACGGGTCAAAAGTTTCGTTACTACGAGTAGTAAGGATATGTAATTCAGTTTGAGGATAGTAATACATAGTATCAGATATTTTATGTACTTGTGGATTAAATGGTTTTAAAACAAAATCTGTATCAAGCGTCATAGTCTTATCATAAGTACCATTATCGGTTGTATCTAACTGGACAATAAGACCAGTAGTTGTAGATAGGTCATCTATTTCTAAGTAATAAGAATTAATAGGTGTGTAATACTTAACTGTAACAGCATCATCTTGCCAAAAATGACGACCACACATTTTATCTATAAGACGGCTAGCACCGTTTATAGCATTGTCTATATTGTCATCTTGACCAGTTCCAGATAAACCTATGTACGCTTTTAAATCTGCTTTATCAACATACTGCGTATGAGCCATTTAAGACCTACTTAGCTTTATTTTCTGTTGGTTTTTTTGCTTTAGTTTCTTTTTTAAGACCGAGTTCTTTAGCTTGTAAGTCAGAGATTTCTTCTCCAGCTCTAGCAATTAATTTGCCTTTAGCCCATCCCTTAGGTAAACCATTGTTACCCTCGCCGACTTTACCAGCTTCATCAATCCATATATCTTTTTTTAAAATCATTGTATCTTTCTTTCCAGTTTGCATCCCACCCAAATTACTTACGTAGCTTGAATGGGATAACAAAACCATTAAATAACTTCCTTAGAAGTTTGTAATAGAACAGAATGCAGTTGCACGATAGATTGCAAAACCTAATCGCATACTTGCTTTCATCATTACTTTGTCTTTAGTGAAGAAGTCATCATGACTATCAGACATAGCAACTTCCATACCCTCACGAGTGATGATATGTGAAGCTAGTCCTCCACCAAATGTACCAACTAGAACTGTTCCTGCTGTTATAGCAGTTGTAGGAACGACTCTAACCCCCCAAATAGATGGGTTAACTCCGTTACCAAACATTCCAGCACCCACAAATAATGGGTCTTTACCAGCATATCCTGCGGATGAAGTACCAGCAAAGTCAGAAGTTACAGTAGTAACAACATCATTCCAGTCGCTAGGATGCATAAGTATTGCATCAGCTTCCATGAATGCGTCTTTTCTAATTTCTGTGATAGCTTGATAAAGCTGTCCAATTCTTCCTAAGTTTCCTGCATAAGAACTGAAATCAAATGTATTAATTCCAGACTTGTTCAAGATACCTCTGATGTTTGGAGCTGAACCGTCGCCATTGATTAATTCGCTGTCCAGTCTTAACTGTAACATGGTCTTTAATCTTGAATCTAAATATCCATTAACAGATGCAACGTCAGAGAGCAATTCTTCAGTTACAGGAATAGATACACCAAATTTTCTGATGTTTTCTGTATTCTCTGTAAATGCGATTGCAGATTCTCCAAACGCTCCAGCCTCTGATACTTCAGCAGAGTTGTTAGTGAATGTAGTTTCCTCTAAATACTTGTATTGATATGTGTCAGTAGGTATTACTGAGAACAAGTCAATAACTGAATTAGGGTTTCTCAAAGCAGTAGGAACGATTAAATCGCTTCTTACTACTGCTGGTGGATAACCAGTTTCAGTCAAAAGTGTTTTACTCTCCAATATTGGATTGTATTTTACTTCTGATGTGATGTTTAGTTGTCCATCTTCCATAAAGGATTTGTAAGCCCTTGATTCACGTACTTGGTCGCCTAATCCTTTAGGCATTTCTTTTTGTTCTTCATGAATTGGGAGAGAAGCAACAGTTTTACCTGCTTCAATTGCTTCTTCGTTAGCTTTCATATCTTTTTCAAATATTTGTTGCTCACGAACTTCGTCTGCTAAGGTTTTAGCTTCTTCATTCATTTTCGCCCATGTGGTTTTATCCTCAGGTGTAAATTCAGAAAAGTCTTTTTCCCCAGCAAATTTTGCTAAGTTCTCTCTTAATTCTTGAAGTTTAACTGTTTTATCAGCCATAATATTCTCCTATAAATCAAGAGTATCAGCTAACAATTCGGTTGTTGTTCTAAACAAATCGTTAACATCAATCTCATCTTGTATTACTTCAACATCATCAGCAGAAGCAACAGTAAGCAAAGTATCTATATCTTGATGCATTTCTTCCAACGCATCTTTCAAAGAACTTAACGCCTCTGTGCTATCTTCTGATAGTGTTTTCTCTTTACCCAAGCGTAAGGCAGTAAGCTCCTTAGCCCTTTTCAATAAAGCAGTCATCTTGATAAGCAAGTTATCTACTTCATCGGTAAATCTTAATCCAATATCTTTGACTTCTTTGACTTCTTCAAATTCTGTGTCAACTTCATCAACTATATCTTCTTCTTTTAAATCTTTTTCTTTGACTGCAAGTGTGTGTGTATTTTGATTTGCACCCACTAAAACTGGACTAACTTCCCAGACTTTAACATCTTTAAGAAAACGTACTTCAGTTTCTTGCCCGTCTTTTGTAAACATACCACGTTCTGAATCATTAACTTCAAAACCAAATGACCATTGTTGAATGTCGCCCATAGCTTTAACAGTTTCGTATGCTTCTTTACCAGCAGTAGTGTTCATGTTAAACTCTCCATGAAATACAGCTTGATTTTCTTCATTACGAATAACACCTTTACCTATTATGTGTTTCCAATCATGCCCCCAGCACATAACGACACCTTTATCGCCATATCCACTTCTGATTGACTTGGGGAGAACTACATCTCCATCTGAATCTATTTCATTAAATACAGAAAATACTGCACTTACTTTACCCTCAGCTTCATTGAAACTTAGTAAATCTTTAGCTTTTTGCTCTTTCAACTTTATATCCTCTTTTCGTGGTAACTTAGGAAGCAACGACAATTGACTGTTAAACCAGCAGGTGCTCCTAAGGAACTATCTCCTGGATATTCTAACCTATAACCTTGATATTCAAAGTTATCTTTTTCGTTAACTTCTGTTCCATCTAGTATAACGTGTGCATCTCGCACTTTCCCATCTCTTTGAGAAATCCATTCCTTAGTATATAGAACTCCAGTTGAGTTTGCACCTACTCCTCTACCAAAGTTAGCTAGGGAGTTTGCTTCAGTACGTGCAATAGTTAACGCTCTAGTAAGATTTCTTTTACTAAGAACTTTTTTTACAGCGTTAGCTACATACGTTTGCAACCTACGACCTGAATAACCCAAGTCCATACCCTCTTGTAGAGCTTTACGAAACTCTCTGTTAAATCTTGTTTTAGATGTCCTAGCCATGTTAGGAAGCATTTCATCAATACGAGAATTAATATAGGCAATAGCTTCTGGGTTGTTTGTAAGTTTAGATAATGGAAACCTTTCAACAGATACAAGTCTGTAAAAGAATCCTTGTTCAATAATATCATTACGGCTTCTTTTTTCTCTATGTGGGATTACGTGTGGACTAACTTTTTCATTAGGAAGTAATAAGTCAACTTGATAAAATGCAAAGTCATTAGCTAAAGATAAATATAAATCAAATACATCAGCAGACCATGTTTTTACATTCTCCTGTATATTGAAATCAATAATACCCTCTAAGCCAACTTCAGTAGGAAAATATCTATTAAGCTGATTAAAAATCTTTAAGTCTTGGGATTGCAATAAATCAAAGTAAACATCTTTCAGTACAGTTTCCCATTGTGTAAGTAACTTATCATGTTCTTTATAAAGAATATCTTTTACTTCACTATCACGAAATCTACCTAATCTATATTCCCAATCTTCCTCACGAAGTTTATTTCTACGTTCAATGAGTTCAAATGCCGAGTTTGCTTTTTCATCACGTTTGTTCATAGCTCTTACAAGTTTTTGTGACCAGCTCTTACCAGCTTCTCCACCCCATAATGCCCATGCTATACGCCCATTACTTGGATATCCTTTTTCTCCTTGTCGCCATCCCTCTGCACGTTTATCAACTTCATGTCTAGGAAAATATTTAGCTATGTGCCTAGTTTTTTCTGCACCAGCAGTTGTATTGTTAAGAATATATCTAGCACTACCCATACCAACAGAAGTACCACCTCTACCAAATTCTTTACGCCATTCAAGTCCACGTTTAGCTTCTTCTTTAGCACCTTTAGGAATAGTAAAATCTAAATCATCATAAAGACCTTTAGACATAGACTTACTACTTAAAGGATGACCAGCAGGTAACAAATCAGTATCAAACTTACCACCACGATATTTGCCAGTCCTTACAGCGTACAGGAATGCATTAACACGGGCATAAGCCCATTGGTCAGCAGAAGTTACAGATGGTCTTACAGAGGCTGGATTAGTATTGTATGCACCTACGCCACGTTTAAATACAGCAATAAGCATACGGAGATTGACACGCTTACCAGCAGAATCGCCGTGCTTCTCATTGTGTTCCTCAACTTTTTTTTCAAGAGCTGTACGTACCGTTTGACTAACTTGTTTCTGTTCCATCAATCAACTCATCATATTCTTCGTGAGTATCACATGGCATATAGATTGTATTTCCGTCATCATCCATAGTGTGATAACCTACACAACCAATTTCAGAAGCACGTTTTTCAGCTTCTTCTTGTGTTGTAAACTTATCTCCACTCAATGCAATTTTGCTACCATCTCCAAATCTTTCGACTTGTGACAATCTAGCTTCGGCAAGTTCACGTGTTGGGTAGCAACCCATATTACGCCCTGACACTTCTGCGATTACGCAGTATTCTCCATCTATTTCTGTAACAACTTTATATTCATGAAACTTTTGTTCTTCATCATCAAGGGTTTCAACCTGTGCTTGTTCTTCAACTACTGGCTTATCAATTGATTCAGTTGGAGTTTCAGACGCTGTATAGTCATCCATAGAGTTAGCTGGTGTTAGAATTTTATTAGCATCAAGTAAATACACTTCTTGAGATTCATCAACAGGTAAACCAACTTGTTCACGAGCTTCTTTAATAGTTATCCAGCCACCTTGTACACCAACATTCATGCGAGTATATAAAGCATCTTGGTCAGTTTGTAATGCACGTACATCAGAGAAATCATATTCAGCAGAAGTACCATCAGATATATCATAATCACGAAGTAAGACTTGTTGTGTTAGTTCTTCTCCAACTTGCTTCCATAAAGGAATAAGTTTGCTCTCAGTAAAAAACTCTCTAAGCTCACTAGCGTTAGAATAAGTAGCCCTATCCAAACCAGCTCCTAGACCTGCTAAGATTGCTGGAACTCCAAGTACTGCTGAAATTCTTTCCTCTGGCACCCTACGAAGCGTACCAATGTCTAATTCAGTAGGGCTAAAAGCCATTTTCTTAACATCCATTGAGCCACTAAGTACTAAAGGCATACCCCTATTCTTTCCTCCTACTTTTTGTTTAAATGCACGTTGCACTTGTTCGGCTTCAGTTTCAGTTAAACCAAAATCTTGTTTTGGAGATATTACTACATTAGGAACACCACTATTGCTTAGAAGTGCAGTAGCCATTTGCCCAGCAGATTCATCCCCGTATATTTCTCTAAGAACAGAACGAAGTGGAGCAAAGCCCTGTCTGTGATTAGTTTGGTCAAGCCCTAGACGTATATGTACCATATCTTGTGGCATAATCATTACATTCTTGTTATTTGTGTCATATTCATAATGTGTAATAAGTTCATCATCATTACCTTTAGGAGTAACATTTTCAGGCATGAGAGGATAAAGAGCTACAAGTTGACCAGCATTATTTTTTTGTTTGATTAGGTATGCATCTCCAGATACGTGCATAGCATTAATAATATATTGTTGAACTATATCTCCACTCATGTAAGGATTGGGACGCCTCATTAACATAGTGAACGGATGACTGATTAATTCTTGTTGTAAGCCGTCTTTATCATATTCTTTGACCATCAATGTAGCTTCAGAGAATGACATTCCTAGAGTTTGTAGACAAGCAACTACTGCCGAGTTAGAAGCACCATTACCCATAGTACTGACATCAAAACCACCAGCTTTAGTATTCCAGCCCTGTATGAAGTTATTATTGTTATACAAGGAATCTTGGTCACGAAAAAAGTTAATTCTTTTTTGTTCGTCAACAGACTTCGCTCTACCGAATATTATGTCACTTAAATTTCTACGTTCTGCCACGTTCTCTCCTCTATGGCTAAGAGTGGATTAATGAACACACCCAAAGGAAAAACCCACCCAAAGCCAACCTATTGTGTTCTATCAATATGCTCTAAACTCTCTTTTTCTTGCTACTTGCAATATCGCATACGCCAAGCTGTCAACTTGGTCGTCATGTTCTCCTGCTGGAAATTGTAGTAGCTCTTTTTCTAAATCCAAATACCAATCAGCATATTTAGGAAAATAGACCTGTCCAGCTTCCATCTTAGCAGATAAAGGCAACGCTCTGCTGGTTTTATCTTTATCGGCACGAAGTTCACGTATAGGTAGATTTGTTTGTTGCCTAGCTATCTGTACAAATGCAAGTTGGTAACCAGCTCTTTCTACACCAATAACTTCTGGTTGCCATTTATCATAAACATCTTGCAACAGCTTCAACACTTGTGGAGCTTCAAGCCTAGCTCTAACAACTTCAAGTACATAGATATCTTGTTGTGGAGATATAGCGATAGTTGTTGCAACTGTGTAGTCAGCAGATTCTTTGGTAGAAGTTGCCAAGTCAACAGTAGTAATTCGTCTTAAATCTTCTGTATTATGCTCTACATCAGCCGTTGTGATAGTAGTAATAGTTTTCTCATAGCCGTTCTCATCATAAACTTGCTTACTTCCATCTTGGTAATACCTAAACCATTCAGGATGAAATATACCACCCTTTGCCTCAACGAACTCAGCTAGGTATTCTTGGGAGAATAAGAAGCTACCAATCTCTCGCCTAGCAATTTCAAGCTCATCATCAGGTACATAAGGATTAGTGCTGGTAGGAAGTTGCCATCTTGCCCAATCATCATATTTAACTGCATCATCAAACAATCTAGAAAACCAGTTGTACCCTTTAGGAGATGAGATGAATAAAGCACCACCTCTACGCTCAGTTAGAGTTGGACGTAGGACTTCTTTCCATACATCTTCTTTGATATATGCACACTCATCAAGCACAATATAGTCAAGACCAGCTCCACGTAACCTATCTGGGTTATCAGCAGAACGAACTGTTACTTGTCCACCAGTTGGAGTGTATAAAGTTTTTTCATACTCTTTAACAATACAGCCATAGTCAATACCTAGATTTCTAATTTCTTTCCAACCCTCTAAAGCCATCGCATAAGTTGGAGCAACCCACCATGTTCTTTTGCCTTGCATAGCTTTTGCTATACAGAGCCACACACCAAGTCTTGTCTTTCCCCACCTACGACCAGCTACGAGAACTTTAAAACGTGCCTTACTGGAAGCAACATCAAGCTGACCTGAATGCAGTTCAGGAAGTTTAACCTTGAATGGTTTCAGTCCACCGTTATTATCAGTCGGTAAAGAAGTTTCCATTGTCCTCATCTGGTGTTTCTAACAAATCAAACCATAATTTTAAAACTTCTTGAGGTATGGGTAGCACGTAGAATCCCCCACGAAAAAAATCTTCTTTTTCATCAACTACTTCTTCAAAGACTGTAACAGGAAAACCCCAATCATTTGCTTGAACGATGTCAATGAACTGCTCATTAGTATCATCATAATCTTGTGGGATAACCATTATTCTTCTTCATCTTTTTTATTATCGGACATATCGGACACGACCTCGCCCTCAACAAATTTATTACCATCACTCCAGTAGAGTTCCACATCAAACTGTTTATTGTTGCTCTCTAAGTTTACAGTTTCTTTGCGACCATACTTCTCTGGATATTTTCTTTCGAGCAACCATGCAGAAGCCTGCCAAGTTCCATTGTTAGAAGCGTTCTGTATATTAAACAAGTTACGTACAATAGATTGTGATTCAGATTTGTTTATTTCTTCCCAGCGTTCTGCGTAAGGCTCAATCCCTTGCTCAGCTAGTTCTCTCCATCTGCGAAACTGCCTAGAACTTATACCAGCAAACACACAAGCATCTTCAATGTAAGCACCAACCGATATAGCTTGATTAAGACGTTGCCATACAGATTCATCTAAGAATTTATAACGTAATTTCATCTCTTGTTCCGACATTTTCTTAGCTCCCAAAACTAAAGTTCAAGGTCATTTTTTACCCAAAATTTAGCAAATTTTTTTACTTTTTTTAAAGTTTTTTTTAAGCATCTTATCTGCTCTATTGTAACTAGGGTTTTTTGTAAGGTCATTTATTTATATTATTTAATTATTAATACATAATTCTTAATTATCGATTATAATACTAGTATATGAAAAACACACACACATTTGGGGGG
>Ga0208645_1002144_pt1 | contig 16132 bp, 27 predicted proteins | sample VirMetDEL_Sep_01_FD_184519 | JGI IMG/M metagenome (GOLD analysis project Ga0208645, IMG submission 184519) | Aqueous microbial communities from the Delaware River and Bay under freshwater to marine salinity gradient to study organic matter... | ecosystem: Environmental > Aquatic > Marine >... | reverse complement strand
AGTGATGGCAGTTTTTTGCTGCGAGTCATCACGTGCAGCTTCCTAGCAAGGTAGGGCTGCAAGAGCGCTTGGGTGAGTGATGTCCACAATCCTCCGAGCTGTTCGTCCAGCTCCTGTTTAAGAATTTGGAGTTCAGTGGCAGTTGTGCGCTCAGACTTCCGTGGATTCAGAATCAGGAAGGCATCAGACAACCGGGTGGTCAGGTCTCGAATCATCTCGATGACTGACCGCATATCTTGAGATTTATTTGTCTGTACTACTGACACATCATCTGGGCGGCCCACAATGATTGAGCCGGATGATGCGCGTGCAAGTGATTGTGGTTTCAGAGATGCACTAGGTGCAACCATGAACACACACTTTGCACTGATAGCACTAGCAGTAACAAGAGCCTCCATGAGCCCCTCGAGGCTACGGAGATCTCCTAGGAATTCAGATACGCGACTGCGACCGTATTCCTCTGCTTCTACTTTATTAAAGGTCAGACAAATCCAAGGGGTGATGTTTTGTGGAGCACGGCTATGAGAGCCATCCACAATCTCACCATCGATTTCTTGGTGCCATTCCCAGTGGCCATCTTTGAGGCGGGCGTGTGTATAGACAGTGGCATCATCCACTGTTGACTCACCAGCCACACCATATTTAGGACCGTCTTCTCCGGGGGAGTTTACGTCGTTGCCCTTTGCCATGACCCGCTGAAACTTAGCGGGCAGCATTGAGCGGTGGATAGATTCGCGGGTGACAACTTCAACTAGGTTTCCATCGCCGTCGCGACAGACAACATATCTCTCGAGTGGGTAGACCTTGAGGTTTTTCTTCCCGGCATATAGCAAGACATTGCCAGTGACGATGAGATGCTTCATCGCAGAGTGAAGCTGCACGCGATCAGAGCTTTCGGCAATCTCCTGAATGATCATCCGTTCCATCTTGGCGAGGGAAAGGTCAATCTCTGAGCGGATCTCAGGGGTTACTTCAGGAAGCTTCTCAAGCTCAGAGTCAACGATTTGCAGCTTGAAGAAACTCGTGTTTATAGGGAAGAGCGAGTTCATCAGCTTTGACGCCAAGGCATTACAACCTTTGGAGCCCACGCTTTGCCAAGGGATCGGCAGGCGCTCCCCCTTTGACAGACCATCGTCTGTAAGGAGGTAAGGGAGAGTCACCTTTGCACAATCTCTGGCTTCGTCGAGAAATGCTGTTCTGTCTGCGGTGAGCGAAAGGTATCGCGTTTGTGCAGACTCTTTCATCATTTAGGAATGTTCAGGCCAGTCTTTTTCTTAGGCTTAGTTGCAGCCTGTTGTGCCGGAGCATTAGCAATTCCAAGTTTGTTGGTGAGAGCGCTGAGGCCACCAGCAGATTGCTGCAACCGGGCACGCTTACCTTTCTTGCGCTTCAAGACGCCTTGTTCTTTGCCAGTAGCGCTGGATGCCACAGGGGCTGCTAGGGGCAAAGGTGCATCAGGAGTCGGCGGCGGTGGGGGTGCAGGGGCGGGCGGAGCCATCGCCGGAGGATCGGGGATTTTTGGAGGGCTAGGAGCGCACATTATTCTTCGAGTAGAGATTTAATGTATTCGACAACAGAACGTTGGCCAGCCATATACATGATCTTGGCGTGTGTGTCGTCGGGTTTTGGTGTATAAAGTGGAAACATGATGTCCACCTCTTCGACGATTTTGAGGAGCTTGTTATCTCCTACAAAGATGTCATCCATATTGAGGTAGGTTTACATTGGATGCCTCAAAGAAGCTAGGCATACGTGAGCGTTGAGTATCGGCAAGGCCAGCAGCCAAACCACGGGTATAAAGACTGTCGGATTGATTCATCCAGAAGTCCTTGGAAAGATACTTGTTCTGATGCAAAGGCAGCAGATCAGACATAACCCAATCCACTGTGGCTTTGCGAAGCTTGTCTAAACCAACAGTGCTTTTAAGACCAAGGTCATGAGCACACATTGCGTGCGTTTTTACGTGCTGAACTTCATCTCTCGAGATGTCAGCGCTCAGGGATCTCATGCCAATATCTCCCAGGAATCTATACGCTGGGAGCAACACAAAGAACACAGAACGCTCGAGGATGCTTGCCTTGAGGATTGGATGTTCCGGTGCCTCGATCCAAGCCTTGCGGATCACCTCAGCCTCTCGCTCAGCAGCAGGGTCAGTGCCGTGGGCTTGGCATACCAGCTCAAAACCCAGGTCATGCTTGTCCTCATCCATCTGATTGTGGATCAAGGCCTCGAGGCAGCCAGGCACATTAGGAAGATCTTTCTCTAGACCCTGCTGTAGAAATTCTTTTACAGGCAGTTCCAAGTTGCGGAGAGCGAGCATCTTGTAGATGGTCTTTTCGCTGCCCTCCACAAGTGGACCCCGATCAACTGCCAAGGGAGTCCACTTCCGTTTTTGTTTAATAGCTTTTATGTAGGGATTCATTTATTCAGCACATGATGCACAGAAGTTGTCAGATGAGTCAGGCTCCATATCAAAGATAAATTTATAGTCATCGTCCAGTAGATCTGTAACGCTGTCTTTGCGTTGCGTATCAGTCTGCACTTGCAAGCTGTAGTACATCGAGGTCAAAGATGAATCAAGCCAGTCTTGAATCAACTTCTCGTCATACTGAATTTGATCGCTCCATGAGTTGAAACTGTATCCATGGAACAGGCCTGTGCGCTCGAGCATCTTGCAGATACCAGTGCTCACGTTCCAGTAAGCCTGCCAGCCAACCTCCTCAGCAATCTCACAATCTGGAGGGTATGCGTAGGAGGTGACACCGAACGTTCCGCTATCGCGATCAACATCCCGTGCAATCGGAGGTGCTATCTCAGGGGTCGTTGTATAGCCACGGGCATCCTGATAGCGGTAGGCGCATGTTGCTGTGGGCGCAATGGCGAAAGCGCGAAGCATATCCGCAGCACGGGCAACATTAGCCGCAGCAGAGATAGCCTCTTGGAATTTCGAGGCGAGCCGCCAAGCAGGGGTGGAGGGAACATCGCGGTTGTTAATTACGTCATGCAGAGCTTCGCCAAAAGATGCGTAAGTGATCTGCTCTTGTGCAAGCAAGTTGGCAAGGCCAATAAAGCCCATACCAACCTGACGATCATCTTTGGGATCTAGGTATTCACCTGAGTCTTCAACACCTGTCTTCGCGTGCAAATCCACAAGATCTTCCATGACAGCCACGAAAGCTTCTGGAAGCTCATCTGGCGTACATTTAGACAAGTTGCAGTGCTCTAAGAGACAAGTACCCCTACTCAAAATTGCAACTTCGAGGCAAACGTTAAATCGAATACGCCTGCCATATTGATCGTGCTTGACTTTGGCAAGCCAGATGTCACCTTTGCGAATCCCATCGAGTAGAGATTCGCGTAGATCTACCTCCATGTCATCCCACCAGCTTTGGGTGAGATTGACGCAACGCTTTAGCCACGGAATCTCGTGACGTGGCATCTCAATGAACTCACGCAAGTCAGCATGATTTGCATCGAGGTGAGCAACTACAGCGCCTGCTTTGTGATAACCACCACGCCTGAGAACTTCATTTAGCGTTGAATACACTTTCATGAAGGGGCAGGGGCCAGCACTTATTAGCCCTTTGCCGTTATCAGAACCTGATGGACGTAGCTCACTTAGGTGTACCGCTACACCAGCACCATGCCTAAGGGCGTGTGAGGTGAAGGTGAAACTACTTTCTAGCCCGTCTTCGCCGGACATACTATCTGTGGGCACGTGAATCGTGCAACTGACCGGGTAACGGTGCTCTGGCGCATCAAGCCAGGACTGCACACGCCCAGTCCTCGCAATGTACTCTTTCATTACACTAGGTCTTGGAGATAGGGTTTTACATAGTTTGGTCCTTTTGTGACCTTTCCATTCGCATCTTTGACAGGCTTGCCATCTACAAGCTTGCTGATATTGCTGCGATGAACACGGTCAAGTGCTTCATCGAGTTGCCATCCAGCACATGCAGCAAACTGCCAGATCACATAGGAAAGATCTGCAAGCTCTTTGAGAGCGTGCTCTCTCGTTTCAAGATCACGGATGCGCATCATTCGTTCATAGGCTTCAGTAAACTCCATGAACTCTTCGATGATCAGAGCCTTTTGCAGATCGAGGTCTGACTTGGAAAAGGAACCGATGGGTTGACTCATTGCAACACGGAATTGCAATGCTTGGCCCAGAAAGTCAGGCGGTAGGGTTTTTGCGGAGGAGGTCAATTTTTTTGGAGAGGTATGCGCGGGCTTTAAGAAGGTCATCAATCGCATCTTCACCAGGCTTTCGCCCAGCGCGGCTGATGTATTTGCAGACGTTGCCGAGAAAGTAATCAAGCTCAGCGTCTGCGATGTAGTCCCAGGTTTCTAGGACTCCAGTCTGGTAGTGCTTTGGTGAAAACTTAGTCATCGTGCGGTTCGAGTTCGTCTTCAATTTTTTGCATGAAGCCATCCATCCAGTCTTCCCACAGTTGGACGGAGACTGGGGAGTGCTTGTAAGCGCGTAATGCACGGAGGTTATTCCTGATAAGGATCAACTCTTTAACAGTCAGCTTCATCCCAATGGCCGGTTTTAATAAGTTTCACCATGGTGTTTTGCAGTAGAAAAACTTGGCGTTGTAGTGAGTCTGCAAGCAAGCGAACATCCTCGATTTCTGCAATCTCAAGCGCATCTGAAAGCGTGCGCATTTTGAGTTGTTGTTCAAGTGATAGCTCTAAGACTGGCTTAGGAATCATGGTGTGAAAAGAATTGGTTGGTTGTTTGCTTCATCCCAATCACTTGCCTGCAAGATGCGAGCAAGTCTCAGATTGCGGAGTGCGTCTTCATGTGACAAACCAGCCTTCTCATACGCTTCGACGCAAGCAGGCCAGAACCCGTCTTGCGCTTTAGCAAGAATGGCCTGTGCTTTTTTTGGTCCGACGCCGGGGATTCCTTTGAATCCATCAACTGAATCGCCTGTGAGGCACTGTGTGTAAAGCTGAAGCTCAGCATCTTGGGGTTCCACGGTGTACTCATCTTTGAGATCAAATTGACGGCAGGGGATCTGTTTAAGGTCTTTGTCTGGGCTAACCAGTACAAAGTTCGTGTCTTCGTCTTTGGTGCAGATGATGCCTAGAACATCGTCAGCCTCGATGCCAGCAATGGTGAGTGATGGCCACGTTTCCATTGCCCATTTCTTGAGGCGCAGGTAGCCAGCAGGCTTACGCTTTTTACGGTTTGATTTGTAAGCCGGGTCGATGTCTTTGCGGAAGTTGTGGCGGTCAGTCCACGTCAGCAATACATCTTTTGAGTCAAACTTTGCTTGAAGGTTGGTGATCTCTTTAGTGAAGACCTTTTGGCCTTCAGAGAGATTGCCGATGATGACCGTCAGATCTTCATCTAGCTCCAGCTCCTCCTCGGCTGCTGCTGCACTTCTGAAACAAAAGAAGTCAGCATCAATTCTGAGCTGGGGTGGTTTTAGTTTCACGGTAGGTAAGCGGGTGATCAGCTTTGGCCCAGAAGTTTTTGAGTTCGGGTGGGAATCGATTACGAATCCACTGCACTCGCCATTGCGTGATGTCGCCGGTTGGAATGACCAGCACTGGGATCACACCCTTTGCAACTCGGTTGGTATTTCCATGCCAACCAGTGCCAGAAGGTCGAGCCAACTTCACATCAATGGAGTACACCCCACCATCAAGGGCCAGGATTATGTCGGTCTTACCTGTGCAGTTGAGGTTCTTGTAAACCTCTGCACCTTTCCAGGCGGCTAGCAGGCAGACCCAGTGTTCAGCAATATCGCCTAAGCGACTTGGGCAAGCCTTAGTGGCAGTCTGCCCAGGTAGCTCCGATTTGAGCTTCTGCGTCAAGCTCACATCTAAATTGGTAGAAATGTTCAACGTCTTTAATTGCTGCGGTAACGAGAAACGCAGCACGTTCCGCATCTTCAGGCTTAACGCTTAACTGCATTTCATCATGGATAAATAACAACGGGTAGTAATCGATCCCAGCCTCTTGCAGTAATTCGTTTGCACGGATTACCCAAGATTTTGTGACGCAACTACCAGCCGACTGACATAGGTAGTTTGTGGCTGCATACTTTTTGCCTTGCAGTCGGATAGGCCGACCGTCAAGACCTGTCAGCACATCAGACTCAGCTCGTTCAGCTAAAGCAGAAGTAAGAGCAGCGAATCCATCGAGGCCATCCATAATGGCTTTGCGGATACGTTTACCCTCTGCGGCTGCTTTATCTTTCGATGCCTTTGCAGTCAGGCCGATGCGATAATTCGATCCGCCATACAACATTGCGTAGGTCACGGATTTGCCTATAGACCTTGAAGTCTTGTAGATCTCGCACAGCTTTGTATGGATGTCGCCTTCAACAACTTCCTTAGCAAATGCTTGAGAATCGTAGCGGGCTAAATAGTGCCCTAAGACCCGAAGCTCGAGCGATTTTGCATCAGCTCCGACCATGACTCTTCCCTCACCAGGACCGAACAATGCTCGGTATTCAGGTGCAGAATTTGTCTGCGCGAGGTTGGGACGCATGTGGATATTTCTCCCAGTGTTTGTATTAAGAACACAGGAGTGATGGATGCGCCCATCTGTGACAAGTTTGAGCCAGGCGTTCTGGCCCTCACTCAGTTGACCAAGAGCTTTTTGTAATTCAAGGATGCGTGCAAATTGCATCGCCTCCTCAGTGCCGATCTCGGTCAAAGTCTTTTCATCGATCTTTGGTCTTCCCGTATCGGTCAGCTCATTAGGCTCCCACTGGCGGAATTGCTGGAAGGCCCAGGCAATGTGGGATCGACTCGTGGGATTGAACTCACGTAGCCGACAGAAGGTGGCACCTTTGACGTACCCCTTTGTTTTGTTGTCTCGTGCAGGTGTGAACTCGCCACCATCCACTTCACGAAACGTGTTCTTCATCGCATTTGCTTTTTGCTCCAGCTCCACCCGGAGAGTGCTCTCCAGCTTGTGTGCCTTCGCTGAGTCGAAAGGGATGCCTTTCTCCTCCTGCCACGCCATTATTTTGGCGAGCTGCATTTCTGTGTAGATGGGTTTTTTGTACTGCTCGAGCTTGGGCTCGAACACACGGCACAGCTCAACGTTGGCAGCCACATCAGCCACGCAATAGTCGAGCATCTGTGGTGTGTACGTTGACCAGTCACCATCGAGTGACTTGCCGTACTCAGACTTGTGTTGACCTAGCCGGTGTCCCCATGACTCCAAAGAATGTTTGCCATACATGCTGGCTGGCATGGTTGGTGGCTTGGATCTGAAGTCACGTTGCAGCATGTCCTGAAAGAACAAGCGGCTCAGGATTAACGTGTCAAAGACCTTGCCCTCTGGTACGAAGAACGGGTAGATCTTTTTGATGACTGGGTAGTCAAAGTTGATCAGGTTGTGGCCCCATACCTCTTCGGCAACAGAAAGGATGTTGACGCCTGTCGTCAGTGATTCATGCTGGCCGGTGTCGTCATACTTAAAGACTTCACCAGTGTCCAGATCTTGCATGACGATGCAGTGGATGGTGTCAGCGATGCGTACGAAACCATTGCACTCGATGTCAACGCAAACCCTCATCGACCTTTCTCCATGTTGTGAATAGCAGTAAGGGCGGCTTCCCACCATTCTTTTTGAACTGCTGTGATGCCTACACGGCGAGCCATCTCATCCACGTTCCGATCGAGAACCAAAACAGTGGGGTAGATCTTGAGGTTGTAAGAAGCAACCAACGCGCTGTGATTTTCTTTTTGCATGACAACGACGTGTTGCCGATACTCAGGGTGTTTCTCGAGAACTTCCTCGAGGTAGCCGTGCGCCTCTTTACAAGGCCCACATTGATCTTTTTTGAAAAAGATAAGTCGATGCGGTTTAGAAGTCTCCGTAGTCATTGGATGAATTCGATGTTTGTATTTCTGTCAACCGTCCTGTATCTGGGCTGTACGAAAGAATCGCAGCATGTCCAGTTACGCCAGAGTGTCTGTTTTTGTGGACTGTGACTTGCGTGGTGTTTTCTCCTGATGTGATGTTGCGAGACAGTGAAATCACGCAATCTGCTAGCTGGGCAATGGACGCCGATCCGCGCAAGGCGTTCATCGATACGGCTTGGCCATCTTCAAAACCTTTGTCACCTTGTGGACGACGTAGGTGTGAAACGACAATGAGATTGATGCCAGTTTCAGCCACGAAGCTTCTGAGCTTTGTCATCACTTTGTCGATCAAACGGCGCTCGTCCGTGGCATCGTTGTCACTGAGCAGGATTGAAATGTGATCGAGGATCACGAACTTCACATCACAGTTCAGCACCATGAAACGCACATCAGCTAGGAGAGAATCTGCATCAACTGAGCCGAAACCGTCGCGCAGATAACAGCGTCCGCTGCCAAGAGAAAGATCAAAAGCTTTACTAAATTCCTCATCAGGTATTTGGTTGTTTAGGTGCAACGGTTTATTGGCAGCAACGCTCATGATCCGTAGACCCGCACGCTTCATTGATTCTTCAAGGGGGATGTATAAAACTTTGAACCCTTGTTCAATCAAGCTGTAGCAGATCTCACCACATGCACTCGATTTGCCCACACCTGAACCGGCTGTCAGAACGACACACTCAGATAGACGTAGGCCACCAGTTTTGTCGTTGACACCTGGCCATGGATAATCGGCGTCTTTGCCGTGGAGTGGTGATTTGACAAGATCAAAGATTGTGCGCCCATCGATGAGTGATTTGGGCTGATACTTCTGCTTGTTCCAGATGGCTTGGCGTATAGCCTCAGCATCATTGTTTGCCAAGGCTTCACAGGCATCCTTGTAGTTGGACAGCCGAGCGATGTAGCACTTAGTCATAGCCAAACAAGTAGGCACATTCTTCAGACGCCTCAATACCAGCGGCGTCGTTGTCAAACATGAGGATCACCTCATCAAACCTTTGCAGCCATTTGAGTTGAGCTGTCAGCGCTTTCTTAGCGCCCTTCGCACCATTCGGTACTGATACACAAGGCCAATTTTTTCGCGCCTGCCACGTTGCGCAGCAGTCAAGTTCCCCTTCGCAAATAACCAGCGTCTTACCGCCTCCGAAAAGATGCTGTCCAAAAAGTTGTTGATCCTCGTTCTTACCAACCCAACTGAACTCTTTGTCCTGCGAACGTTTCTTGTAAGCAACAAGGCGACCGTTCGAGGAATAGTACGGGAACTGGACGTGTTTGCCATCCGCCGAAATTTTGACGTTGTACTTGCGCAGGGTGTCCTCATGAAGTCCTCGTGATTTGATGGGTGCATAAAAGCCGTCGTAATTAACGAACGCCTTTGGTGGTGCGGTGTCTTCAGGCATGAAGTCATCAGGTGGTGGTTGCCAATATCCGCAAGAGAAACAAAAGCGGTGCCCATCGGAATAGACCCCGCACGCATCACTTGAAGAACATCGATTGCACGGCTCGTGCCGCAGAAACTCACTCTCTGTTGATGACGCAATCATTTGATAAGTCAACGTAGTCCTGCATTACTTGGATGATCACGTTGAATGGATACCCGTCGTCTTCTAGACGGGCCACCTCCTCATCGATCTTGATAAAGATGTGGTCGATGTTGACAGTCATTGGAACCAGTTAGGTGGGATGTTTGGAAAAACGCACCACTTGAATCCGTGCTTGTCGCACCAATCTCCGTAGCGTGTCTTTGATTTTTTTGAGAGCGTATTGTTACGTTGAAATATGAATCGAACTTCTAAGTCCGGTTGTTGAGCTTGAAGTGCAAGGTGCTTACGCCTATCACTAGGCGGGAAGAAACCTTTTGACTCCAAGACCAAGCCTGATTGAGTAATAAAGTCAGGCTTGTATTTACAGCTCAGTTGATATTCCCACGATTCAGCCTCGTAAAGAAACGGGATGTTTTCTTTCTCGAGGTATGCAGCAACACGCTCCTCTAAACCGGAGCGATAGCGCATCAGAAGTCGTAGCTCTCCACAGAAGCGGGCGTTGCGTCAACCTTGGTGACTGCTGGGCTATCAGCTTTGAAGCCGTCAGCCGTGCCGAACATGTCTTTGATGTCATCGACAGTGAGGTTGCCGCTGTCGGTTGCTCCTGATCCAGTAACCAGTTCGATGATCTGGACACCCAGCACCTTGATCGTTGTGCCTGCTTTGGGTTTGGTGTAGGGCGTCTGTTGGCAGATCACCTTGACCTTTGTGCCCTTGCGGATAGATGCCTGAATGTCTTTAGAGACAACATCGCCTGACGTGTCTACGAACACAGGCCGCGGCCTTCCGGTATCACCGTCGAAGCTGTACTTGACTACATAGTCATCCGACCATTTTGGGTCTGTTGTTCGAGACGATCCAGTTTTAGATTTTGCCCACTCGAGTAGTTCCTCGCGATCTTTCTCGGCTTGCACCAGAACGCTTGCAGGAAGTTTGAAGGCGAACGAACAGTTGTTGTAAGTGCCAGAGGGTTCTCCACAGTTGACAAATCCTTCGAGTTCAGTAGTGAAAACGTAACGGTTTTTGGTCATTTGGATGAGATGCGGTTGAGTGCGATTGGGATAATTACGAGTAAGAACGCGGCCAAGAATGGTCCCGTCCAGACGAGTCTTTCAGCCATTTTTTGGTGTTGTTTGTTGGCGTTGGAAGGTCTTCAAGCTGTTGTTCAATCAGCTCAATCTCGTCCATAAGTTCTGCTAACGTTTTATTTTTAAGTGATACTTGTTTACACATCGTAAAAGATTTCACCTTGCAAATATCGTTCGTATTGATCGTCAATGAATTCATCATTGAACGATTCATCACCGTGCGCTAACAAATAAGAGAACTGTTCAGGTGTGAGTAGTTCTAATTTTTCTTGCGCTAGATACTGGCGTTTGCCAGTTGCGTTAGTGGGATCCATTGGGTAGCCAATAAAAAAGCGGCTTGTGGGCCGCTGGGGTTATTTGAATTCCACTGCCGAAACTATTCCGCGCTGCAACCTGAAACTAGCGCGTCTACCAATTCCGCCACATCCGCGTGGGGATCTCAGCGATTTGCTGATGACCCGAGCAAGGTAGCAGAGCGCTTTGAGAGGCCTTTTCTGGCACCTCTAGTCGCCCCTAGACAGGGCTCAGAGGTTCCTGATGGCTTCACGGCAGACCTTTTCGTTTGGCTTCGTGTAGCGCAGCACAGAGGTCACGTCGCGGTGGCCTGTGAGCTTGGCAATGGTGGCTGGACTTTCCGACTCCGCAAGCCAAGTGGCAAACGTGTGCCGGAATGTGTGCCAGTTGTGGCGTGGACTGATTTCGCAGTAGTCGCGGAGTTTTTTGAAATGTTTGAGCAGTTGGTGTCTGTCGTCCCAGCAGTTGCCAAACAACAACGCCCGTGCGGAGTGGCCCTCTGATCGTTGTCGGAGGATCTCCTCAAGGCGTGGGGATATTGGCACCCAGTAGCAGTTGCCTGCCTTGGTTGGGTTGTCAGGGCGACCACCAACACCGATGCGATTCATGTCCCAATCGATGTCACCAACTTGGGAACGCAACAGGTTTGCTTGACGCATACCTGTGTAAGCAGCGAAGACGATGGCATCGCTCATGTCTTGCCACTCGAACATTTTGCGAGCGGTGAGTGATAGCTCTTCGACCTGATCCCGAGTGAAGTATTCGGGTTTGATCTCGGTTTCTTTCAAGTTGGGGAATTCAGGGACCTCGATGTCATGCAGGCCAGCACGGCGAGTGCTGTTGATGACGGTCTTTGCCAAACACACCACCCTGTTTGCGGTAGCGGGAGCCCACGTTGGGTGCTCATCTTGAAGTTCAGTCCTGAACTCAATCCACCATGCAGCCTTCTTAAGTCGCGTTAGTGGAAGTGACTTGCCACAATAATCAGTGACGTGTTTGCAGTTGATCTGAAACGTCTTGGCTTGCGCCTGACGCCGAGCAACGAACTTCCAGTGCCAGTCGGATGCTTGGCCCCAGGTGCTAACTGAATCAGTCATGGAAAGAGGATGCGTTTGAGTTGAGCGACGAAGTGTTTGCCCTTTGGCGTGAGGAAGATCCTCCACCGCTTTTGGTCATACGGGTCGCGCTCGCGGTAAACGAGGTGCAAGCCGTCTTTCCCTGTGGTGGTGTTTTTCGATCCCAGCCATGAAACATTTCTGCTTACAGAGCTGCGGGTGAGGACCGTTGCTTCGGTTAAGTCTTCCTGTAAGACGCCCTTGTCTTGGTCTTGGCTTGCGATGTAAATCAGCACCACTGCTAGTTGCAGCGGAAACTCGCGAAGACCAGTCTGTCTGAGCTGTTCGAGCGCAAGGTAAAAACGATGAAGCTCGCTATCAGAAGGGTCAGGCGACACAGGGTCTAACCAAAGGTTTGAATAGGGTGTCGCGATCATGGGGTTGTCCCATTAACGCAACAAGCGTAGCCCGGCTTAGGGTTGTCGTCAATCGATCACAGAAGGATCGATCGTCAATTCCCAGTCAAAGCACGATTCAAGATACTCGCCAACTACGGCTAGTGCTTGAGCCTTATCCGTATCGTCGTCTTGGACGTAACGCATGATGCGATTGACAAGCGTTTCATTTGAATCTTCCATCAGCAGAAAAAGTAGGTAGAGGTACGCACTCGCTCAATATCAAGCGTGTTTTGTATGAGCCCGTCAGGAACAACTGCACCTAGATCAGCCGCCCATTGCTCAAGCACTGGTTGGGAATACATGGACGCAAATCTGTCTCGTATGAGACCAGAAAGTTCATCCATATCTGAACCCCTTGCAAGACAACAATCGTGGATGACACCAAACGGTTTGTGAAAACTGTTGGGCTCAAACACAAGATGCAATAGGGCTGCATCCCAGCTATGGACAGCGTTTGGCATGACTGCTGACACATGGTGATCAATGTCTGGGTCACCCCATCCATCACCAAGCGTCGTTTTAACAACGCTGCCCATCAATCTGGTTTTCACCAGCTTGCATTGGCTTTTGCGTAGGTCTTGAGTAACAACAAATCCTGATGGACTTGTCCACTCAATGTGTTCATGAGTTTCGAGCCTTTGTTTAGCGACTGTTTGCATCCATTCCATGACCCGCATTGGTCCGGGGAAAACCTTTGGCTGGGCATGTTTGTAAATGGCCGCGACTATTTGAGATAAAACGCCTGGGCGGGATAGGTCTCGGCCTTCCTTGAGGAGAGCCTCTCGAATGTATTTTCGGGCACTAGTTTGTGTCCCCGAATACACTCTGACCATCGTTGCGCGTTTGGTTACGCGGCGATTTAGCCAGCATTTATACTCATCTTCCACGTAGTCTTTAGCGGCTTCAGCAACTGCTGCATAACCGTCTTGAGGCTTGTCACCATCAATAAGGTTGACCAGTTTGCCGTTGATGTCGCTTGTGGCTGCGCAGAGATGTTGGTAGCCGCTTTGGGTCGCATCGATGCCGATTGGCTGAAAACTCAGGTTTGTGGTTTTAGCGATGCACGTTTCGTAGTAGCTGAAACAGGCACTGAGGAAGCACCAAGGTTCGGCAGCAGCAGCCCACAGGTCACGATGAGTGATTGGCTCGGTTGCGATCTTGGTGATCAGTGCTGTGTTGTCTCTTGTCCATTTGACACGTTCAGCCATTGAGGCTTTGTCCAGTCCGAAGCAGTTGGCCACGTTGAAGGCCTCCCAAAATTCATTAACTGGACTTGCTTCTGCGAAAAGCAGCAGAGCTTTGTCCGCGTCTGTGCCCTGGGGATTGAGCACTGTGGGCAAGTAATATGAGCGGCCCCTGTAATCCAGGCTGGCCGGATACCACAGGGTTTCTCCTCGAAACTTGCGGGCTGTGTAGATCAGTTCGCTTGTTCTCCAGTTGCGCTGTTGCAACTGAGCGTTCTCATCTTCACGGCGGCGACGTTCGATCTTGTACGTCTTGAGTTGTTCAGGCGTTGGGTTCTCGCCTGGCGATGCTGGGGGTGGCAGAGCCTCCTGTCTGACGAACTTGCCGATGCTTTGGAAGTGCTCGAAGCAATGCTCCATCACATCCAGCACACGTTCGTTCAGTTTCCAGGCAACACACTGCGCAGCATTGAGCATTGCAATGGGCACCTCTCCCTGCATACTTGGCCCCAATTTTTTAGAGGCATTGCGCACCATCGGATTGGCATCACGGACTTCTGATAAGAGGTATCCGCCACGCTCTTTGTTAGACCATGGCAATGGTTCGCACACCATGGGCCACTGCACAAAAGCAATGTCGTCTGCTCGTTCAAGAATGGCGTCTCGCATTTGCATGAACCCCTCTGTGTAGTTCCAGACGTTGAGCCGTTGGCGTGGTCTACTGATGGTTTTTTTGACAAGCCAGCCAGTAGCTTCGATGAGGCAATTCACGAGATAAAACCCGATCTTGTGTTTTTCAGTACGAGTCCATGCTTTCCATGTGATCTCGTTCTTGTTAAACACACGCCTTAGAACGGTCTCGCGTTGTTGCGTGCCCGATGCGGCATGAAATGACTTTTCGATCTCTCGATAGAGACCAGGATTGGACTTGAAGTAGAAGTCCAGGCGCAGTTGCTGATGGATTGCAGCTCCCACAGCCACAGTGAGCTGTGCCAGCTTTGGCTGCGCTTCTTTGCCCAGCACGTCCAGGCATTTTTTCATCGTCAGCAGTGCCAGCACGGAGTGGTCGGCACCCTTCAAATGTTTGATGATCGTCGCGGCATCCATGCCAGCTCGTCCTGAGCTGAGTGTGCCGAGTCGTCGTTCAATGTTGTCAGCTACTTTCCCGATGTGGGATTTAATAGCTTTGCGACCGTAGACAGTTGATGACCCATAGCTCCGCTCGTGTGCGGTTTGGGTTTGATTACTGAGACGGTGACGTGCTTCTGTTTGCGCTTGTGTTTCTCGCTGGAGCTGCCGAGCGATCAGGGAAAACTGATCGTGGAGTGGCAATTACCGCGTTTCGATGACGTGAGTGATGGTGTCGGCCTGGACCCATGGCACGTCACGAAGGACGCGCAGGATGCAATCAGCCTTGTTGTCTGCCCACATTTCAACGACTTTGATGTCGCCGTTAGGTCTGCGAGCGTGGACCTCATATCGGTGGGTTGTCATTTAGCGTGACTGGCGGTCTAAACGTCAAATGATGTTGAGTAGTTGCGTGGATGCAATCAGGCCGTGCGATCGGTCGCGTAGTGCCTGACTGGAAAATTGATGGATCCCTGTGTGCGTTGCAACTTAATGGCTTCGTGTGTGGGATTGTGTAGCGACTTGAACAGACGCAAGCGGTCTTAACGTTTGCTTCGCATTTTCCATTGGCCGGAGTGGTCGCGATAGGGCTGGAACAGTTCAAGGCCTTGGGCCTTCGTCTCGATGAAGCTTGAAAGTGCTTCTCGTGTTTTTTTTGAATCGACAGGCGGAACATCGAAGAAAAGCTCTTCTTGCCGCCATTTGAACATTGAAAAAATAGGCATTGGTTCGATGGTGATTTGGGTGCCCGTGTATTGCGGCCCACGGGCAAGGCGACTTGGGCTGTAGCAGTACGGTCCCCTCGAAAACCGCACCTCTTAAACAGCACCCTCGGCCCAGCAGTTGCTGGGGTGTATCGGGACGGAGTGGCCGGGTTGTATCCCCCGGCTTCTGCCCCGATGCACACAAGATGCGGCATTGTTTCGTTAGCGGCAATGGAAGAAACAATAAAGATGGCCACGGAGTAGCCGTGCCAACTGATAACTTCCCCCGCCTTCGCCGCAAGACGTGAGAGATAGCAACGCTAATGGGAATGATCGATGACGTAATCACGGTTTGACGTGAGCATCCCCATCACCGCGTCCACGGTGTCTTCAACCAGCAGGCTCCAGTCCTCGTAAGGCTGGCCGCATTGGTGGCCGTGCATGTCAAAGATGGAGTAGGTGGTGCCTACCTCGTCTTTGGTTTCGACGATCTGGCAGCGTGTGGCGTTCTTCAGCAAGGTCGCGTACTCGCGAACGCCAAGCGTGGAATAGATGTGTGACATGGTCAGCGAGCAGAGCGGAGTTCGATGTAGAGGCGGTCCATCACGCCTTGCCAGTAATAAAGAGATTCCTTTTTGTCGTTGTTGGCGTGGTCGCGAACGAACTCCCGCAAGGCGTGGAGGTCGGTGGTGGTCAGTGCTCTGAAGCGCTTGTCAGTGGTGGATGCGATGGGCATGATGTGGAGACGGAGTGGCAGTTACACGGAGTGGCAGCCGAACGTGAG
>Ga0208645_1002143_pt1 | contig 16133 bp, 15 predicted proteins | sample VirMetDEL_Sep_01_FD_184519 | JGI IMG/M metagenome (GOLD analysis project Ga0208645, IMG submission 184519) | Aqueous microbial communities from the Delaware River and Bay under freshwater to marine salinity gradient to study organic matter... | ecosystem: Environmental > Aquatic > Marine >... | reverse complement strand
ATAAAAACAGTAAGAAAGGGATGACGAATCATCCCTCTCTTTGTTTAAATTAATTTAATAATTAACTATTAAATAGAATTTAATCCAGCAACATATACTTTACCATAGAATTCTGGTCTTACCATTTTCTTAGCATATCTTGTCATTACACCTTTTCTTGGGGTGAAGTTAACAGGATCGTATACAAGTGGAGTCATGATTAGAGGTACATATGGAGCATATACTGCACCAGTTTCAAGGAATTGAGCTCCTCTATATCCCATAAGGATTACGTTCTCTTTCATGTATGGGTTTTTATATACTGTGTATCTATTATTGATTGCACCAATTTTTTGAACACCAGCAGCAAATTCCATTTTGTTACCGTCTGTGTCAGCAGCAAATCCAGGAATAGATTCTAGGATAGTTGCAACAGCAGGACTAGTTACTAAGAAATTAGCGCCACCTCTTAATGTTTTTTGGTGAATTTTGTTAGATACTTTTTGAAGCTTAGTTCCTAAAGTTTGGAACCACTCTCCTTGCGTATTATAATATCCGCCTCCGGCTACATCTCTTCCAACAAATTTATTGTTAGCAGCATCAAAGAATTGATTTGATACAGCTGACCAATATTCTGTTGTTACAGCGCCGTTAATTAACATATCTAAGATTTCAAGATCGATTTCCATTGATACATATTCACTTAACATTGAAGTTAATTCAGCTTCAGCGTCAATTGAGTGATATGCATTTAAATCTTGAGCAAATTCAGGAGTCCAAACAGCCTTTAACTTTCTTGTCTTAGCTACTATAGGATCTGATTGCATTTCAAGATTTACTTCTGGAATATCAATATCAGTACCTTGATTGATTCCGTTAGCACCAGAACCTTTGAAAGGATCTGAATCTTCAAAATCGCCTCTAGATATATCAGATGGTTGAGCACTATATTTTATAATATAATCACCAGCAACAGGGTCTAAACTATTTGATCCTGTAATTACGAAATTAACATGTGTTTTAGCATCATTTAATCTTGTAAATGCACTTACTTGATTAACAGTACCACCTGAACCAGTTGAAATAATAAATGATCTTACTGCAGTAGTATCTGATCCAGATAATGATGATAATGGTATGCTAACAACCGTATGTGGATTAGCAGCTAATATATCAGTGTATGCAGAATCATAATTTACAGATGAAGATGTTGCAGTCGCAACAGTACCTGAAGCAGTTACTGCTATTTCATTGATTGAATATCCAAATCTACCAGCACCATAAAGACCACCTGATGGGTCATTTTCTGTGGTAGTTACACCAAACATAGAATCGTCTGCATTTGGCGATCCAAATGGATCTCCTGTTTTTAATTTATCGTCTTGTGCGAATCCAGGTTGAGCTGTACCATATTTGAAATCCAAATAAAATACTAGTCCTGATGGCAAATTCATTGGTTGTACAGAAACAAATTCTTTTGCTGCAAATTCAGCAAAGATTCTTCTTACCAATGGAAGTGCTACACCAGCCCACTCTTCTGAACCTTCTGTTGTACCAGTTGAAGACGCTTCTTTTACAAGTTGTCTTGCTTGGTTTTCTAGAAGTTGAGCCATTCCGGCTTTTTCAGTCTCGGACTTAAGTCCTTCTAAGAGACCGGTTCTTTCCCATTTGTTTACAGTTTTTAACGCTGCATTTCTTTGGGAAGGATTATTATCTTCTAATAAAGATGAAATTTCCATTTTTAATTTTCCTTTTTAATTAATCTAGTAATCCAGCTAATTTCTTCCATCTATTAGCTAATTGATTACCTTCATTGATTATTGTTTTAGTTACAGGAGCAGTTGATTCAACTGGCTTAGAGGCAGAACCTTCTTTTACCACTTTTCTCTTTTTTACAGGAACTGTAAAATTTTCTGCTAATGTACTAAATACAAGTTTAACTTCTCTTGTATTACCAGCTCTATCGAAATTTTCGATAACTGTCATTTTTTGACTTTCTGATAATTCAAAATTTCTAAATAATTTATTCGTATAAAGAAGTTTTGCATTTAAAAGATTAACTTCATTGATAGTGTCTCTTAAAGATTCAATAGTGTCATATGCTTCAGTAAGCTCTTCAGATAATTCATCCATTTTTTCTTTGGATTCTTTATCTTTATCGCCATGCTCGCCTTCTTCTACTTTATCTTTAGGTTCTTCTTCTTTGTCTTCTTCCGAAAGAATTTCTTCAATGATTTCATCAATATTGAATTCTTCATTTTTCATATCTTTAGGTTCAGCCATTAGATCGTTTCCTTTTGAATCAGTAGAATCAGCAGCGTCTTTATTATGAGCATCTTCTGCTATTTCTTCTTCAGTTAACTCTTCTTCAGTTAATTCTTCTTCATTTAAATCTTCTTCTAGCTCTCTTATGATTGCTTCTAGTTCTAGATCTTCTTCAACAGGTGGATTTTCATCAGTTGGATCTTCGTCAGCATCCATCATCATTCCTTCCATTTCCATTTCGTCAGTCATTGGTTCTTCACCCATGTCCATGTCAGGTGCAGCATCCATATCTACATCCATTTCAGCTCCTTCAGCATCGTCGGCTTTGACATATTTTTCGCCGTCGACAACTACTGATGGTTCTTCAGCTGGTGCTTCTATTTCTGCTTCCGCATCCATGTCCATTTCGTCTTCATACAAATCTTCTGATAATTTGGTTGATAACATGTTGTGAATTCTAGGAGCAAAAGCTTCTTCAAGAGCTATTTTAGCGTTTGCTAATGCTGTTTCCTTAACGGCTTTTGCATCTGCAATTGCTTCTTTTAGTAAATCCGATTTCTCGTTCATTACATTTCTCCTTAAATTTTTTTATTGGAAATAAGATTATTGTAAATCTTAATAAGAATATTAATAATAATTGACGTTATATAGAGATAACGTATTTACTATAAATATAAACAAACTTAAAAAACAGTAAAAAAGTCCTGAACTAAATCAGGACTATCAATTAATTGTATTACTCAGAATATAAATCAGCTATTTTTTGTTTATATACAGCTGCTTGTTTTTGTCTTCTTTTAGTAATGCTAGGTTTTTCAAATTCTTTTAATGATTTTAATTTATTAATTGAATCTGCAGATTTAACTTGTTTTTTCCAAAGTCTTAATGCAAAATTAATATCTCGATTAATTACTTTTGTTGATTTACAATTTCCTGGAACTATTGATTTGTGGTGTTTTATTTGTTTATTCATTTTCTGGGGATGTAACTTGTTGTTTTTGTATTGGTCTTAATGTAAACTTAAATTTTTCAACTTCTGGTAATTGACTTATAAATCCTTGAACTCGTTGTGATTCTTTTGCAGGATCTTCTCCTAATCTAATATAAAAGAATCCTTTACCAGCTGCGTCATCAAATTTTGTTTTAATAACATGCATTCCTTTTTTATTTAAAAATGCTTGTATATCAGCTTTAACATTACCTGCTGTAGCTGGATCTATTAATTTATATAAAAATCCGCCTTTATAATCAGTTAACTTATTTAATAAATCAGCTTCATTTGTTTGTGGCTTCATTCCAAAAAATTGATGATACATGTTATCAACTGTCGACATTTATTTCCTTTATTATAATAATTTTTTATTAATAATCAAAATTAATTTACATCAAAATATTTACCTAAACCTTGACCAATATCTTCATACGCTGCAGAAAGTCTTTCTTGTAATTGTGAAATTTCTTGAGCTGTTTTTTCAAAAACTTTATATGAATCATTTAATCCTTTCATGTGTCTGTTAACAGTAATTCCATCAAACCAATCCCCTTCAGACAATGTAACTTGTTGTGCCATTTCTACCATATATTTAACACGTCCGCATAATTCTTTAAGATCTCCTTTACCATAAACAGATTCTCCTAGTGTGGAATATTCTTTTACTGCTTCTACAAATTCACGTTTTTGTTCATTTGTAAGTTTAACTGGTTCTCTTTCTAGTGCTTCTAATATTTCTTTAAATTTCATGGTAAAATCCTACATTTGCCACTATCACATAATATTGATGTAATAATGTCATTTACTTTTTTATAATCTTTTGTTTTACTATTTACTGACTCATTCATTGGTCTTAAAAATGCTCCATGGGTAGATGGATTTGATACAAAGTCAAAACAAATTAATTCAAAGTCTTCTTGAACTTCTACTGCTGATTCTTTGTAAAGTTCTTTAACTGAACCTAATCCTCTACTAGATATTCCTAATGTTATACCAGATTCAAACAATGATTTTAATATTTTGCCGGCTGGTGTTTCTAATATTTGTACTGCTCCCATTAAATCATCGCCATCCCACCACATCTTTAAAACATTGTGAGAAACGTTATTTAAATTAACTACTGAAGATTCGGGATGATCTAATTCTCCTAATGCTCTATTTTGATCAATATATTCTTTTTGATATTTTTTAGCTTCGCGATCTAATATATGTTTAGGATATACTCTACCATTTTGATTTTTAGCGCCAGCTCTTTGTAATACTCCTTGAACAACTAATCCTCCAGGTATTCCATATTGTTTGCCCATTTGCTCATTAACTGGGCCTATAGGTTTAAATGGTATATATTCTAGTAGTAAATTTTTACTCATATTATTCTCCTAAACTTCTAACTCTTTCAGATATTTTTAATAATCTTTCTGAAATTTTCTTTAATGCATTGTGAGTAGATTTACCATATGTTGATCCAGCAATACCAGATTCATTTTTTAATCTAGATGTATATTTAACTAGTTGTTCTATTTCTTGTAATTTTTTTGCTACTTCTTTTATTGTACCATTTACTGTTTGAGATGGAGTTGATTTAGGATTCCCAGTTGAAAATTTAGAATATGATTCAATCATTGCGGCATATTTTTGATCCATTGCAGCTTGTACTGATTCATATTTCATATTCTTTTTCTTTTTAGCTTGTGCTTTTGTTGAAAATGCATTTGGTGTATTATATCCAGCTATAGCTCCCGTTACATTTTGTTCATCAATTTCTTCGTCGACGACTTTTATAGTATCATCATCGTCTGCTTGTGCTTTAACTTGTGCTAATTTTTCTTGAGGTACTTCAATCGTAGCTTCATTAGCTTTAGCTTGTTTAGCAGCTTGCTTCATTGGCTCTTCTTTATCATTATCATTATCTAAATCTAAAAAGTCAGGTTTAGCTTCTTCATTGTATTTTTTACCTTTAACTTTTGCAATTGCATCTTCTTTAGACATTCCGGAGGCTATCATTCTAGCAATTTGAACATCTGCAAAATCTTGATCTTTGTCTCCGTCTTGATCTTGTTCTTGAATTTCTTTAAATTTAGATTCTATTTCTTTTAAAAATGATTTCATTTGGAATTGACCTCTTTTAATTCTTTGATTAAATCATAATATCGTAATATAGTTAAAACATGTGATTCTTTTATAGTTTTAATTGTTTCAACGTTACAAAGCATTTCAGATAATTTATCAACTTTTATTTTTGTTGCTTTATCTGTTATTAATGATACTTGTTCTTTTAATTGTTTTTTTATACTTGGAATAATTTCTTCTAAATATTGTTTAACAGATTCTGAATCATTAACATGAGTAATATATTTATTTAATACTTTTTTTTGATTTTCATCTAATCCAGAATATTTTGAATTAAATTTATCTACTAATAATTTATATGTTAATATACGAACATCTTTTTTATATCCTTTATATTTTTCTAATAATGGACTTAATTTTAAAGATTGTTTAGTTTCTCCTAATAAATGACTAACAATTGATGTTTTACATTCTAATAGATCCTTTGGATTATCAGCTTCAGTATATTCAAATAATTTATATATAGATGCTAACTCTTTATAATTATTAATTCTAATTTTTGAAACTTTTTGAAAATCAAAATTTTCTGATATTTCTTTTACTAAATTATAACGTTGTCGACGTAATAAACCTTTATTAAGTTTACTATGAGCATCTTTACAAGTTCTAATAAAATCTAATGCCTGTGCTTCTGATTTTAAACTTTCTTTAATTAATGAATTATATAATTGTAGCTCTTTTGATAATGCTGTATTTTTTCCGAAATATTTTTTTATTATTTCAACAGTAACTGTTTTATCTGAAGTTAGGGTTTCTGATGTAAGTTTCCTAACTAGCATTTCAAAAAGAATGGCAGTATTTTTATACTTTGAATGTTTAAGGTTTTTCATGTTAATACACAAGTTCTTTCATATAAATATAGTAATGTTTATAAAATATTGTTTTCATCTAACATTGATCCGTTATCATCAATTTCTTTTTTTGTTTCAAACAATACTTTTGATCGATTTTTTTTCAATTTTTTTAAAATATCTGCATTTTCAGTAGCAACATTTCTTGACTTTCTTTTGTATTCAGGTTGAAATGTTGAAGCTTGTTTCAATGTTTTTGCACCAGTTGGATCCCATCCTAATTCATTTGCATGTTGCCCATATTTTATTCCTTCTGGAGGACGTCCTCCTTTATCAGTATCTGTAACATCATCTGTGCTTTGATGCATTGAAGCTAAATCATGCGGAGTACCATATGATACACCTGTTAGCGTAGGATCATTTCCTTCTTGTTCTATTTGATTTTGTCTAAATCTTAATTTTAAATCTTCTACTACATTATTTCTTTCTTCTAACCATTCGTCTTCAGACATATTAAATATATACTCATATACATACTTATCAGAAACTAATTTTGAATCTTTCATTGCAACTGCTAATTGAATTTTTTCATTCATTAATGCAACTTTTTGCTGATCATATATAATTGACGGTGGAGTCAATGATAATTCAAAACCAATTAAATCTTCTCCTTCGAAGCCTTGAGCATATAAATGAACAATTGCAATTTTAGATAATTCAGAAACTACTATTTTTTGAATTCTTTCAATAGTTCTTGCAAATCTAATATCCATGGAAGCTAATGTGGTTTTTCCTTCAACTCCTTCGTCATATCCCAAAAACGGTTTAGGAATTTTTAAAGCAGCCATCATTTTGTGCTTAACATATTCAATATCTTCGATACCAGTAAAAGTCATTCCTGGTAATGTATCTATTTGTGTTTGACTATTACCACCTCTAACTGGTAAATAATAATCTTCTAACATATTATTTAAATTAAATTTTAAATTGTAGTTTCCTGTATTTTTATCAACATAAGGAACTTTTTTCATTTTATTGATAATTTGTTCCATAAATGAATCGACTTCATTAGGAGGAATGTTACCAATATCAATTTTAAATACTCTTTTTTCTGGTGCACGCATAATTCTATGAATTAACATTGCATCTTCTAACATCATTAATTTTTGAAATTCTTGTCTAGCTCCTTCTAACATTGATCTACCATATGGTAAAAAATTAGAATCAGATATCATTCTGAAATGTGCGACTTCAAAGACATCATATTTAACATTTTCAGAAATAGTATGTTGAAAATTTATTTCATATTCTCCAGTTTCAGGATTAAATTCTTCTAATCGTTCTGCTTCATATGCTGATAATGGTCTTGCATTTAAAATACCAATTTCATCTGCTACATCTAATTTTAAAAAGAAATCTCCATATTTACATAAATTACGGATCCATGGCCACATATTAAATTCAATATTTAAAACATCATAAAATAAATTATATAATATTTTTTGTATATGAGTTTTATTTGTTTTAATTGTTAATATATCACCAAATTGATCTTCTAATGTGGATTCGTCAGAATATATATCTAATGCTGAAGAAATAATAGGATCTTTATCCATCATTTCGTAATCGACATATAATTGTTTTCTATTTTGTTGAGAATAATAATTTGCGTCATATCCTCCGTAAGCAGATCCATATGATCCATATCCATGTTTATTTGTACCATGTAATCTAGAATATCGATCTGTAATTTTACTCTGTGCTATATTACCAGTAGATTGTAATCTATTTGTATCTACAACACGTAATTTATCTTTACCATATTTTCTAACAATTACGTTTGTACTAAATAATCTTTGTAATCGTTTTCTTAATGATGCCATAATATTTTCTTTTATTTATTATAAATATAACTAACTACAGAAGCCATGTTAAATTTTCATTATCTTGACCATTATTCCAATCCCAACTGTCATTTGGATTCTGATCTTTGTTTGTATAAATACTATAATCAGTTTTTTGAAATTTAGATAAAGCTCGTTTATTTAATTCAATTCCTTGTTGTCTTAATTTTAAACTTGTATCTCGTAACCATAACGCAATAGCAAAACTCATTACTAAATCGTCATTATATCCTATTTGTGCTTGAGGTTTACTATTTAACCATACAAATACAAATAATTCTTGTATCAATCTTTTTGAATGTATAATAGGACTCTTTTCTCGCATATACATTTCTAATGCAGATATCATTAATGGTCTTGTTCTCGATGTAGTAGAAACTCCTGGAACCATTTGTGATTTATCTTTTTGATCATAACCTTTTCTTAGTTGTATATCTAAGTCTACATATCCATCATCTTTATATGTATAAAATAAATTTTCATAACTTCTATCTAATGCTGGTTGTATTGCGGCCCAACCAATATTTGCATTTTCAATTGCTAGTAATGCATTGTTCCATTCTGTTGCAACCGTTACTAACATATTACCAAAATCTTTTGGAGGAATTTTGCCTTTATATTCTGCAACTTGTTTTATTGACTGCACTTCAATTACATGAAATGCCGACCAATCTGCTCCATCTCCCCTAGCAACATCTGCTACTACTAAGTAATCTTTTGAATAATCTGGATATTCCCAAATCCAATATCCATTGTCATATCCTCTTTTTTCTATCGGCTCAATACATTTAGTTTCATATTCTTGTAATATTAAACCATCTACTACAGTATGTCCAGAAGATATAAAATCGCAATCACATTCTTGAGCTGCTCCTCTTTCTCCTAGTAATTGTGTTTGTTCATCTCTCCATGATTGATCTCGTTCTGGATGCAATTTCCAATCTAACTTAATTGTTTGGAATCCATTAACACCAGTTTCAGCATCTGCCCATGTTTGATGAAACCAATTACCAATACCATTTGGAGTAGATAACACAATGGCTCCTCCACCAGTAGATAATGTTGCTTGAGAAGCTACCCATATTTCTTCAATATTTCTAATAAATGCAGCTTCATCAACTATTAATAATGATAATGCTTCTGATCGTGCTCCGGTTGATGCACTAGATATTGCTTTAATTTGCGAGCCATTTGCAAATTTTAACGATAATTTATTATTTGTAACTATATTCGTTTTTAGCCAGCTTGGTAAATTTTCATTCATTATTTGAACTTTACTTACTAAGTTTTTAGCGACATCTTGGGTAGTTGCTATAACTAAAACGTTGAAGTCTTCATTAAATAACATTGACCATAAAGCATATCCTGCAGATAATGTTGATATACCTAACTGTCTTGATTTTAGAATAACATTGTATCTATTATTTTGTAATGTAGTTAATGATTCTTCTTGGAATGGAAATAAGTTAAACTTAATTTTTCCTTTTGTAGGATGTTGAATATAACAAAATTGCCGCATAAAATATACAGGATCTTCTGCACATTTTTTATACTGCTCTTGAATTATTTTTTTTATATTTTGTTTTTCGCTCACTGAACTACTTCAACAATCATTTTTCCTGTTAATACCGCAGTTAATATTCCAGAACCAAACCATATAACTTTATGATCATACCATTTTGGTTTTAAATATTTTTCTCGCTGTATATACAATTCTATATTATTATTTAATAATTCTATTTTCTTATTTGTATATAATAATTCAATAGAATCTAATTTTCCAATTGTTTCTAATTCAGATATCAATGCATCTTGTTGTGAAATAATTTTAGTATTAATTGAATCTAAATAATACAATGAATCCAATGTTTCTGAAATTTCTATTATTTCATTTTCTGTAAAACAAGTATCTGGCATTTGTCCAAAAAGAAACAATGGCCATAATAATATTATAATAAAATATTTTTTCATTTCCTAATTTTCTTTTTGATATTTGCTTTTGCACTTTTAACTGATTTTTTTGGTGCTGCTTTTTTTGGAGCTGCTTTTTTTGCTTTAGTAGAAGCTATTTGTTTTTTTGTTGTTGTTACTTTTTTCTTTGCAACAGTTTTTTGTTTTTTAACTTCTTCTATTTTTCCATCTAATTTATTAACATTAACATTGTTATCATCAATTTTCTTTTTTGCTTGTTCAGCTTTTTTATTATTTGATTTTTTTCCAAAAATAAATATTAATCCAAATATACCAGCAACAACGCCAGCAATAATTTTCCATGTTTTTTTAATCATTGTTTTTTTCCTTTTTATTTAAGTTTTCTAGAAACTTGGTTTTAAAATTTGTAAATTCATTTTCTATTTTTTCTTCAAATTCTTTAGGTGTCATTTTAGCAGACCAATGTTCCAATTGTCCATCTGCATTCATAACTGTACTAGATGCTTGAGTATATACTTCTTTTAACATTTCAACATCTTGTTCTGCTCGCTTCAACCAAGACATTGCATTTTCAGTCATTTTTTGACGTTCATATTCTTCGTATTTTCCTTGTTTTTTTAATTCATGCTCCATATCAATAACACAATCTAAACACATACCATGTATAATACGCATTTTTTCATCAACTGGCCCAAAGGTTGTTTTGCAACAATCTTTTTTACAATTAGGATATGAATTAAGATATTGTTGTACTTCTGCAGAGATTGAATTTTTTGGTTTTTTTACTCGGAATCCATTTTGTTGTTCTATTGTATATATAGTACCATTTATTTCTTCTTCCCATATTTCTCCTATTTCTCGACGCTTGTTTTTTTCTGCTTTCTGTTTAGCATCAGTAAATCCGTGAGTTTTTTTAGTTTGAAATGCATGAGTACCATCCAACATTTTCTGGATGGCTTTGATGTTTTGTAACTTTTTTGCCATAAAATTTAAAATATTAAATTAATATATTATAGATCTTTAGGATCCATTTTTTGTAATGATCGATCTACTAATCTTTTCATGAAAGCTAAAAATTGTATTTTACCTCTAACATCTTTTTCATTTAAAAATTGATTAATAGTTTTCATCATTAATGTAACTTGTGCTAATGTTCCAGGCTTTTGTTCTAGTGCTTCTAAAAATTTAGAAACTCTAGGATCTCCTGTGTCTCCTGGTTGAGAATCAGCTCCGCCTTCTGGTTCTGCAGGTACGTCTGGTTCTGGAGCAACTTCTGGTTCTGGATCAGCTTCTGGTTCTGGTGTAACTTCTGGCTCGGCCGGCATAGGACTATCTGCAGGTTCAGCTGGTGCTTCAGGAGCAGGAGCCGGCTCCGGTGTATCTGCAACTGGTTCTTCTACAGGTTCTTCTGTTGGTTGCTCTATATCGTCAGTTTCTTTATTTTCTTGTTCTGATAAAAATTTAACAACTTTTCTTTTTACAATTTCTTTTACCAATTGTTCTTTTTGCTCTTTAGTTAGTTTTTCTATTTGTGTCATATATCCACCATCTTTTTTTGATAAGGTATCAATTAATTCTTTTGCATCTTCTTCTTGATTCTTTACTAATGTTTTTAATGCATTAGCCGGCATTTTAGAATCACCATCTTGTAATTCTTTAGTAACATATATTTTATCAGAATCTTTTACGTTAGGTACCATGTTTTCTACATCATCAATAACTTCCTTATCATCTTTTCTAGGAACTTCCGGCATTGGCTCTCCAGATGCATTTGGTACCATACCTTCAACTTCTTTGTCAATAGTATAATCTTTTAAATCTTTTCTAGCTTTATGCTTTTCATTTTTTGGGTGTTTATATTTAGCCATTTTAACTTCCTGTTATATTATTTTATATAAATATTATCTAGAATACTTTAATGTTCCTAATATTTGATTTATGGGAGCAAACGCTCCTGTTAACTTATATGTGTTTCCTCCATATGTGAAAACAATTCCTTCAACGGGGACTATTTTTTCAAATCCTCCTAATCTTTTTATTCGTTCTAATTGTTTCTTTAAAAGATCCATTTTTGTAATATCATTGGTAGATCTTAATGTACGAATTATTTGAGCTATTTCTTTTCGTATTGATTGTACTGCTCGAGCTGGATTTGCTGCTAAGAAATTAGATGCATTTTTCATTATTTCAGCTCCTAATTTTAAAAATATTGACTCAAATGGCTGTAAATTATCTTTTTGATATTGTTTGAAATCTTTTTTGTCAAATAATGATACCCAATCTAAAAATTCTTGATTATCAATTTGTTTTTTAATTTTTACAATTGAATTTGATTTATCATTAAATGACCATCTATTAGTTAATTGTTCAATTAAATTATCAGATATATCATAATTCACCTCATTAGCTTTTTCTTTTATAACATCTCTCCACCAAGCTTTATGATAATCTGACAAATAACTAGTATCTTCTAATTGATATTTATCGCGTAATTGATCTAATTCTTTAAATAACGCATCTTCATAGTCTTGAAAATTTTCAACTCTTCCTACTTTAATTTTTTGAGGAGGTATTAAATTAAATGTTTTTTGCATATGAGCATTTGCATCTTGTATAGCTTTTTGTATTACTGCTCCACCTGTCATATCTGTTTGAACAACATTTCCTTCTTCATCATATTCAACTAAATTATGAAATTGTAATACTGCTATTTCATAAGCTATAACATTTTTTGTTTCAGGATAAATAATTTCCATATTAGCAAATACTTTTCCATTTTGAAAAATACTTTCTAATTTGCTTTTTCCTACTTTTGAAAATGCAGCTTCTAAATCATTTCCAGCTTCTCCAAATGCATCTGATATAGGACCTCTTCCAGCAAACTTTGCTTGTAATCCTTCAACTGATAATGGATTTACTCTTTCTGTTTTATTTCTAGCAAATTTAACTGCTCCGTCTTTATATGTAACGAATATATTTTGTCCGTCTGTTTTTTCAGTAACAGCATTTTCTATATCCAATCTTCCTTGTAATCCACGTGCAATCATTTCTTTGAAATCTCCAAATGTTAATGATTGTGATCTATTTTTATCAAATGGATGTGACATATGTCCAGCCAATCCACCTTCATTTAAATATTTTGTTCCAAATACTGTTTTTGGATAATCATCAAAATCATATACAAATCCACGATCATTTTTCTTGTCTAAAAATTTTCTAAGTTTTTTAATCTTCTTTTGATGTGCTTCAACTCCTTTTGGAGTCATATATCCAACACCCATTTGTTCTGCTATTTCAGTTGCATCATTTTCAAATTCTTGTAGAAACCATTCTTTAGTAAGTGATGATGGACTACTAAGCATTTGCCAAAGATTTTTAATAATAGATTCATCATAGTTAGGGTAACTTGCTGCAAACGTTTCATAATTGTTATTGACAATTGCAACTCTTACTGCGGAAGCAGATATTGCTTTATCTTTATCTTCGCCATCTTTATATTTTAATGGATCAACAGAAACTGTTAATTCAACTGCATCAACACCTGCAGGTATTTTTCTTCCTTTTCTATCGCCAGTTAATTTATATTTATCTACATTTGGTAGAAATGTTTTTACTCGAACATAATCTTCATCTTTTTCTGATGCAGCTAATGCAAATTGACCTTGAGCGTCTTCTGGTAATGCAAATAGATATTCATATGCAGCCATTATAGGAGAATTAAAATCCGTTGGCTGTATTTCAATGTTATTGTTTCTGTTTAACAAATTAAACATTTTTATACTAGTATCTCTTGTTATACCGTCTCGCTCTTTTGGACCTATTAGCATGATAACTTTGTCAACACTAGGGTTTTGAGCGTATCTTTGAGCAAGAGCCATATGTGCTCCTGTTATCGGCTTGAAGCCTCCTGGAAATAATACTGTTACGTTGTTCATTTTATATAAATATCATTATTAATTATTTAACTAGTAAATCCTGGAAAGTCCCCTTGTGCTTGTGCAATATTTGCTGCTGTTAACGATCTTGTTGCTATTACTCCAAAATTATCAAGTCGGAGTGCATGATTTGCACTACTTGCTGGAGTACCAGGACCGAATTCTGCTAAACTCTGTTCTACTGTTACTTGAACTAATTTAGATTGATTTGCTTCTGGTATATCTACTATAAGAGCTTCGTCTCCTTGAAATACATGTGCTGTTATTCCTAATCCGTTAGTTCCGTCTGATTGGCTCCTAGAAGTTAAAAATGTTTTAACTCCTCCAGATCCCATAGAAGTCCAATTATCATAATTAGTAGGAACTGTTAAACTATTGCTAGACATCGACCCAGAATTTGATAACGTTTTAAAAGTAAATCTTGTTTGTCCTCTAATCGATTGAGCCGTAGATAAACTTCCGCCGCAGGATGTATACTGTCGTCCATGTATTATTAAACTATTTTCATATGGTAATAAATGGAAATAATAATATGCAACTACATCAAAATCAGATGTATTTGAATTAGGAAATCCACTAGCAGCATTTCTAGAAAATGATTGTGATACTGAAACAACTTGTCTTCCCATATTTCTTCCATCTACAAGTCCTATCCTTGTATCTAATAAAGGTACTACTTCAGCACCAGCTCCTGTAAGATTAGAAACACGTCTAAAATAAGCTTCTGATCCAGATATAACACCAGCTGATGTTAATTCAAATGATGGACTGGAATCTGGAGTTCCTAGATTTGTTGAAGATTTAAATTTATCTGTTTCAATTATAGTTCCTCCAATTGTTCCACCGGTGGCATTTATTGTACCGTCTGTATTTAATTGGAATTTTGATGATGAAATTTCTAGGTTTCCACTTGATCCGGATATAAATTGTGTTGAAGGATTGCCTAAGAAAAATGTTTCTGTATGAACATCTAATATACTCGGATTTGTTCTATATCTAAAAAAGTTATTTGCATCAGAAACCATTTCTAATCCTACACCTTGATATATAGTTTCTGATTGTTGCGGTAATGCAGATCCAGAAAATAATAAGAATCCTCCAGCGCCAGATCCAGTTGCTTGATTGAATCCTTCATAACCTAATGATCTAATATATCCAGTATTTTGTAATCCAGATATTTCTACACCAGATGATAATGTATTAGCAACAAATAAAGATCCAGTTAACATTGAAAATCCACCGTCTATATATCTATTACCACCTTCAAAATTTAAGTTTCTAACAAAATTAACAGTATTTGATTTATCTCCTAATCTATTATAATATTCAATTTTAAATGATAATTGATTGCCAGATTTAATTTTTGTTGGTATTTCTGTTCTAAATCTTGTATAGTTTGGAGTATATCCATATTCTGCATCAGTTAATGTTCTAATATCAGAAATTTGCCAATCTCCAGATTCAATTACAAATAACAATACTCCAGTGCCAGATTGATCAGAATTAAATTCAAATGATATGTCATCATATCTTTTTGAAGTTCCTAAGCATTCTATTTCACCAATTTTTTTACCTAATTTTTTTGGAAGTTCCTGATTAAAATTATCAGTTGAATCAAATGTAAATGCAGAGCCAGATGCATAAATTGATAATATAGGATTTATGTTACCAGATTTTTGTGCAAATGCATCTAATGTTACTGTATACATTGATTGGCTTACAAAAATACCAGAAAATTGATCTTTCAATTGAAATGTATATACATTATTTGAATTTGATAAATCTAATGTTCCTGCTATAGCAGTTGCATTATTTATTGAGCTTGTTGTCCAAGTTAATGTAGGAGCAGCTATTTCTGTTTTTCCTTGATATGAATGTCCTTCCCAATATGTATCAATGGTGCTTTGTGTTTCAAAAATTCCTAAAGATTTGTCTGGTGTTAATGATGATGTAGAATCAATAAATATTTCAGTATTTGGTAATAATATATCATTAACTTGTTCAAATGTTCCAACAGTTCCTGCAGAATTTAAATACACTTTGATTCTAGAAATATCCCCAGTGTCAGGTTCTAAATCAGATATTTGTATTAATGCAAATGATTCTGAATTTTGTGTTGGAGTATATTGAGGAGTTGCTTCATATTCAATTTGAAATGCTGAATTATCAAAACTATTAAACGTATGTGATAAATTGCTTTGAGTAT
>Ga0208645_1002140_pt1 | contig 16140 bp, 21 predicted proteins | sample VirMetDEL_Sep_01_FD_184519 | JGI IMG/M metagenome (GOLD analysis project Ga0208645, IMG submission 184519) | Aqueous microbial communities from the Delaware River and Bay under freshwater to marine salinity gradient to study organic matter... | ecosystem: Environmental > Aquatic > Marine >... | reverse complement strand
TGTGTCCTTCGCCTGATCCAAAAACTGGGCGGGTGGCTTCGCTTTGTTTGACTGCTCTGTTGCGGGCTTTGGTTGCTTGTCCTCGTTTGAGGTTGCCGTATGTAGCGCCTCTAGAGGAGTTGCATCGCCGGCAGGCGGGTTGAAGGTTGCTGAGGGTGTGTGGTGATCCTGAGCGTTGTTCGTCGTTCCATCGTTGTAGTTCGATGATGTGGTCGACGGTGTCGGCTGGGTTGTCGCAGAACACGCAGGCCGGCTTTGTGTTGAGGATGGTTTTCCGGTTCCGTTTGTATTCGGTGTCGTTTCGTGTCCATGCCATTAGAAGAGTTGACCTTGGTTCACGGTTTTTTGCATTGAGTTAGATCCGGGGAATAGATCGTCTAATGTGTCGCCTTGTTGGTAACCGAGCATTTCAAGTATCCAACGGTTGAAGTAATCCGGCTTTGCGCCGGGTGTTCCGGTTTGTTGTGTGACTTTGCCGGTAGTCCAATCTCGGATCCATGGGTTTCGATTTTGTTTTCTTCTTCCTCCGTTGAGAATTACTGGCTCCCATGCATATTGAACGGAAACTAGGGGTCGAACTTGGTGGTATGTCTTTACCCATGAGCAGACTCGAATAGTTGAAGGGCAGGCTGGGAGTAGCCATTGGAGATCCCGTGGATTGCATGAGAGAGCCCATCCATCGGGGTATTCATTGACGAGTTTTGTGACGAGCTCTAAATGAGTTTCTTTTTTGTTCCACTCTCGGGACTCATCGTTGAGATGGTCATACAATTTTCCGCATCCATAGTAAGGCGGATCGGCATAGGCAAATTTCATCGCCGGCTCCTACATGAACATTTCTCGATTCCGGTGGTTTCGGTGTCGGTTGGTGTCCATCCTGTACCTCGACAGTCCGTACAGAATGGATCCCTCTCGTAACTATGTGTAGAACTACTAACCGTTAAGTCTTTAGTACTAGGTATTTCTTTTATGTACGGCTCAACCGAATTCGGTTCATCCGTTTCCGGTAGTGGATAACTCGGCCATTTTTCCACCGGGTTTTCCACAACGATGTTCTCTGTATGCCAACGGCCGGCGGTGTCTTGGTAGCGGTGTCGGTGTAGGAAGCCGGCGTGTTCGAGTTCTTTGAGGGCGGTGAGTATGGCGTCTCGGCCTTCGAGGGGTGATTGTTTGGCTAAGCGGGCGGCGTTTGTTTTCCAGTCGGCCGGCATGGATAGCAGGTAGGCGAGTAGTCCTCTTGCCCGGAAGGAGAGGTCTTTGCGGCGGATCGTGTTGTTGTCAACGATCACGAACCTCTCGGGTCGGTCTCCACGGCGGATCGTCATGACAATTTAGGCATGGCTTGGAGTTCGTCGATTTTTTCTCGGCATAGATCGAAAGAGCCGGCGCATCGTCCTAGTTCTGGAGCGTTGAGCGGGTTTCCTCGTTCGTCGTTTAGCCGCCGGAGGAAGGCCATCATTTTGTCTGTGGGTTGTTGGCGGTGTCCTTTGGGTTGTTCTGGGTCGTCTGGCGGTGGCGGGGCGTCTGACGGCTCTCTAGGGGGCTCTGAGGGGCGTTTGGCTCTACTGCCCGGCGTTGCTCGGGTGATCCGTGTTGCGTGAATGGTTTCTTCACGGTCGGAAGGTTTTGTTTTGGTGATTCGAGTCCGGGTGATGATTTCGTCGGGGTCGTCGGTTCTGGCCATGATCTCGTCAACGGAGGCCATGCCTCGCTCAATGCCGAATCCCATGTAGCCGAGGGCTCGACCGAGCGCCGATGTGTAGGCCACCATCAACTCTGAGTCCCGTTGGAAGGCGGTTCGGCCGGGGAACGGTTCGTAGACGGTTCCTCGGGACGGAAAGGGATCATCTACGGATCGGTAGACAAGGACGGAGGCTTCTATGAAGAGCCGGTCTCCGACCTCGACGAGTTTGTGGGATTCTTCCCACACTCGGAGATCAGGGTGGGCAGTAAGCGCCATCCGAAGGCGGGTGTGAACGGGGACATATCCGTCGAGGTTCATTGGGCTAGTTCTTTCTGGTAGTGGTTGAAGTATTTGAGCCAGTTGGCGTTTTCATGCCGTAGTTTTCGGTGTTCGATTTCTTGGCGTTCAATTTGCCGGCGGTGATTTTTGTTGGTTTGTCGTAGTTGTTCGTTTTCTTCGACGAGTTTTTGGAAGCCGGCGTGTAGTGGCTGTGTTTTGAGTTTGTTGATTTCGTTTTTGAGATGTTTGATTTGTTGGTTTTTTTTGTGTCTGAGATCTTCGAGTTTGAGGTCTTTGGCTCTTAGTTGGCTCCTTAGATCTCGGATGGTGTCCTCTTCGGTCATGTTGTTCTTTCTGGTAGTTGGTCGATTGGTCGAAGGTGTTTCCGGTTGATGATAAGCGAGTCGGATTCCCGGTAGTAGCGGCAACATCCCGGACGCTTTTCGGCGCATTGGCGGCCACGGATCCAAGCGGTTTCGGTGTTGACCCATCCGACGAGAAGGGCTTGAACGTCGTTCTCCATGTAGACCAAGACGTTCAGGTTGATCCGTACATCGTCGTAATCTTTCCGCATGACACGGAGACCGCCCCAATATTGGCCGGTACGTCTCACTTCGATATCGTCGCCTACGTCAACGCCGCCGAGCTCATAGTTGCCCCAACGGACACCGAGATAATCGGCGACCGCTAATTCGGCGAGCGCCCCCAGATAGTCGGCCGCCCAATCATCCATCCGGTCGGTACGTTGATAGAGCGCCGAGTTGTTCAAGTTCATTTCTCGGACTCTTTGCTGGGCTCGATCGGCGGCGGCCTCGGCTTTTTCCCGATGCTCGCTATTGAAGGTCACGAACATCTGCGAACCTGCGACGAGTCCCACGGTTGACACCATCGCCAGCCGGCGTCGTCGGCTTTATGGGCGATTTGGAGGGCGATCCAAAGGTTTATTTCTGGGATGTAGAGATCGGCTTTTGTGAATCCGAAACTCTCTACATAGTCGCCCCATGTTGTCCAGTTGATTTGAGCGAGGCCGTGGTCGAATCCGTTTGTGGCGTCAGGTTGACATCGGGATTCGTCCCAGATGATGTCGTCGAGGAGGCTGTCGACCCATTCGGCCGGCCATCCTGCTTTGGATGCTGAAAGAGCCCACTCGCCACATCGGGCGCCCCTGCCCGGTGGCGTCGTGGTACTCGTCGTCGGAGTCGATGTGGTTGGTGGGCTCTCTGGAACTACGGGCGGCGAAGTGGTAGAGACTTCTTCTCGTTGTTTGGATGTTGGTTTGAGTCCGTCCGTAGTTGTGGTCTCATTGTAGCCGGGGAGGTGGCTCAATGGGACTCGCATTTGTTGATCAAGTTCGTAGTCGGATGGTAGGAGGGTGAGAATCCATCCGCAGAAGGTGACGATGGCTAGAGCGATGATTCTCATTTGGAAGCCTTTGGAGTGTCTCGTTCTGCTCGTGTTCCAAGATCGACGAGATCCCAAATATGCCAACGGGCGATCGTCGGGGTCAGTCCGTGGCGGCGGAGATCCCGGTAGATCCTGCGGAGTTGAATCCGGTCGTTGTTCGTGATCCATCTGTCATCATCCCACACGAATCGGGGACATAATGGTCGGTTGACGTAACCTAAATAGAGCCTCATCGCTCCTCGCTTTCTGGTAGCGGATTCGGATGACCCGAACCTCGCCACGCAGACTAGCGGATGGATGTGACACTAATGCGGATTATCCGAACAACGCTTTCCAAGTGTTCGCTCCGACGATGCCATCGACGACGAGTTCGGAGTCGGATTGGAACTGTTTCACGGCGTTCAATGTGGCCGCCCCGAAGTCACCATCGGCAACTAGCAGACGGGTTCCGGAGGAGTTTTTGTAGCCGAGAGCGGCGAGGCGTTCTTGGATTTTGCGAACCCGAGCAGATGCCCGTGTCCCCCGTTTCGTGACCGTACCGGGATAGGCGTCATCGTCCTCGACGAGCTCAGGCGCCGGCGCCGGTGTGTCGGTGAATTTGGGGAAGGATGCCATGACTCCAGAAACCCATGAAGGATCGTTGGCGTGTTCCGGGTCAAGTTCCAGATGGATCCAATCTCCCGTCCCTCCGCCTTTGATGAGACCTTTTTGGTAGTCCCTCCAATGATCCTCTCGTGAACATTTCCAGCCACGGCCGGCGGGTTGGTGTTCGTAGTCGGCGAGGTATTCGAGGCCGATGTCGTCGGCGACGGAGGTGAGCCAGTCGATGAGGGTGAGCATGTTGGCTCGGCTTTCGCCTCGATGCCGTCCGTATTTGCGACGTGAAATATCGGCGGCTCGGCCGGTCGAGTGGACGGATATCCGTGTCGCTGATCCTCGGATCATTCTGACCCCGAACGATCCGTTCACCCAGAAACCGCCGTCTGAGGCTTCTTGGATTGCATAGATGAAGGCTTCGGTTCCTGCCCGTTTGCCTTTAGCAATTCCGTCCGAAGTTCCGGTGTACGGGCGGACACTCATTTGGCCTGTCCGATCGCTTCGTCGAGATCGTCTTGGTCGATCTTCCCGGTGTCCCGGTAATCGGCGGCGAGTTTCTGAACGACCGCTAGAACGGACATACCGCCGGCGAGGGTCATCGCTTGGACGACGGATACGTCGATGGCTTGCCCGATGAGGGCGTTGGGGATTGCGGCCGCTACAAATACGGCGACGAGTCGGGTGATGATTTGTTTAGTCATCGGAGCCTCCTTCGGCTAATTGGCTGACTACATACAAGATTACAGAAACGAGCGAGATCCAGATGGCGATAGTTTGGGTGGATCCGCTCAATGTGATGATTACAAGGCCGAGACCTCCGGCCATGATTGCGGTTTCGGCAAAGATTCGGAGCGCTTTCATCGCTTCCTCCTTCGTGGGGCGAGTGTTGGGACTGCGCCGATTGCCACGGAAGCGGCGACGATTGTTCGTCTAGTTGAAACTGTAACGGTAGAGCCGGCCGGGATGTAGTCATCGAAACCGGGCTCGGAGTAGATGTTGACGGTCGCCTCGAACTCACGTTTCTCTGATTCTGGGGCGTCGGGCGGAGGGGTGTCTGGTACAGATGGGGCAACGGTGGATGTCGTTGATGTGGTGGGGATCAAGGTCGATGTCGTTGTGGATGATGTAGTCGTAGAGGATGAGGTCGTTGTCGTCGAGCTCGTCGAGGTAGTCGTGGAAACGACCGACGTAGTAGTTGAGCTCGTCGAGGTTGTGGTCGGAATTGTTGTTGTTGTCGATGTTGTCGACGTTACCTCAGTCGTAGAGGTCGTTGGTGGTGTCGTCGTTGTTGTGGATGTCGTTGTGGACGTTGTTGGGGGTGTCGTCGTGGTAGATGTTGTGGATGTTGTTGAAGTGGTCGCCGGGATCGTTGTGGTTGTTGTGGTTGTTGAGGTTGTTGTGGATGTTGTCGTCGTGGTGGTCGTTGTTGTTGTGGATGTCGTTGTGGATGGTGACACCGCTAGATCGGTTTGTAACTCGTACGGCTCGCCTTCGGCGTTCTCGTCGGGATACCAGCCCGCCCGGATCATGTAGTCGCCGGCGTCGAGTGTGAGGTAGATCTTGGAGGAGAGACAGTTGTCGAGGTTGTTGTGGTTTGAGTCGTCGTCGGATGCGATGAGTTGATCGTTTTGGTAGAGCCATAGGTAGGGGTCGGCTCCGAATTCTTCGCAGGATCGGTTTGAGTTGCCGTAGATGGCGACGAGTGTTTCGTCGGTGTCGATGGTGAAGTAGAGATCGGTTCGGGTTTCGATCTGTACGGTGTCGGCGTACACGGTGACGCCTACAACGGCGACGAGTACGGCCGCCCAGTAGAGCCCTAGAGAGATTCGGTAGAGGTTTCGTGTCAACTAGTTAGAGAGGCCGATCACGCCGATGACGCAGAGGCCGGCGAGCATGAGGCAGAGGATTCCGAAGCGGATCATGTCGGTAGATCTTCCTCTGGTTTCTCGGTTCCGACTTGTGTGTCGATCCATGCTGACCATTCTTCGGTGGTCATTGGAGTGATCTCGTCGTCGACTTGTACCGATATGGTTCCGGCTGGGTAGAGGGTTTCTAGTTCTTGTCGTGTCCAAGTTGCCATCGTCATGCTCCGTCGTTGTATCCGTAAACTCTGATTGTTCCGCCGGTAATAGTTCCCGAGGCAGTCGAGAGAGTGAAGTCGGTGTAGGAGTTGTTTCCGTCATGCATGGCCGTCGTAAAGTGTCCTCGTTCGCCGGTTGAGATTGCTGACATTCCAGTCCTGCCAGACACATAGGGTCTCGTCACAAATATTTCCGTACCGACACGATTAACTACTCCGCTACCTGTAGCGATCGCTATTGCGCCTCCGTTGCTTACGTTGGTGTTGGTGACTCCTGAGATGTAAGACCTACCGGTAGTCACTCCAAACCATTGGGATCCGTTGATTCCGCTTCCCATGCTGAACAACAGTCCAGTAAATGCGGTCATTGTAAACCCGGAATAGATCACTTTGTAATTCTTGAACGTCGCTGAGAATGCGTCCGTGACGGTGACTGATGAAACGCTACTTCCGACGGCTTGTGATTTGACGAATATCAGTCCGCTCTTGTCGTCGACTTGTGTAGCGATGTTCTCCATCGCAGTGGCGCCGTCCGCTACATAGTCAGACGATTCCGGATAAGGGATCGCCATGTTGCTAGTTGTACCCATGCATATCTCCTAGAGTTCGACGAGGCGAGAGCCTGTCCATGTAAGTGTAGGCGGTACAGTCGCCCACGTCCGGCTAGTCGATACCTGTTCCCATTTCTGGGCGCCACGGGAATAGCCGGCGGTGGTGATGTAGAGGCCGGCTTGGAAGTCGGTGGATGAGATGTTGAATGTGATTCCTTCGATGAAGAATCGGGTGGGGGCGTCGGTGAAAATTTCGGGGATTTCGATGTAGGCGTCCGGGTTGAGGAGAAGCATGACGGCGTGGAGGCGGGCGTCGGTCATTTGTCCGAGGAGGATGGTGAGTCGTTCGATGATCCATCCGTTGATGAAGTAGCGATCGAGTTTGTCGTTTGCTAAGAGTTCGGCGTCTGCTTCATAGCGGAGGCGTGTGACAATCGGTAGTTCGTTTAGGCCGTAGTCGTCGATGGAGGTTTGGAAGTCCTCGACGACGTAGCCGTCGGGGAAGTCGGTTGCGTTTTCGGTTCCGTAGACGGTGACTCGGTTGATGAATTGGTCTTGGTGTCGCTCGAATCGCCATTGGTCGATGATTTCGTCGCCGGTGAATGTGATGTCCGGTGAGAGTTGGGAGCGGTCGGCGACTGTCCGGTTGATGATATGCGGATAGTCGGTGTAGCCGGCGACGGTCGTTCCCCATGGCATCGACTGGGTGATGTACCCACCGATTTCCGAGTTGGCGATCTCTTTCATGATGCCCAGCAAGTTTTCGGTTTCAAACGTCGGGATCCGTACCGCTTTAGATCCGACGGTTGTTCCGAGACGATCTTCTTGCGAACCGAGGGCGTAAACGGTTTGGAGGGCGTTTGCTACGGTGTCCTCAATCTGGGATCCGAGTGTGACGGTTTGCCGGCCGGCTTCGGCGAGGGCTCGGTTGACGGCGATACAAGTGAGGATCGTATCTCGGACGGTTACGTCGGTAACAGATCCGTCGAATACGCATTGAGGGACGGTCGGATATGAGGTGTTGAGGAGCCAGATTTGGATTCGGCGGCCGATCACGAACCCGTCGAGGGATGGGGCTCCGGAAGCGTCCCAAATGAATGAGAGGGAGGCGTTTGATGGGCGTACATCGTCGGCGATGGATTGCCGGCCGTGATTGACGATGATGTTGTTGATTGTCCAGTCAGTGATTTCGGTTCCGCCGGCGATGGATCCGTCGGTTGAATCAACTACACAAATGAAATTCCAAGACATTAGAAGAACGCCGGGGCTTGACCGAGCCGGTTTTCGTTTTGTCTAATCATGTCTACGATTTGATTACCAACCGATACGGGATCGAGAGCGCCGTTGACGGTGATGTTGTAAGTGACACCGAAATTACGGGGGTCGAACCGTGTCGGTACATCCGTGGTCGTTGGTGTTACGGCGTCGCCTTGAATCGCTTCGATCGCTCCGGTAATTGGTGAAACAACGATGTCGAAGAGTCCTCCGGCTACGTCTCCGAGGAACCCGGCTACCGGGTTGACGACTCCGACGATGGCGTCTGTCACTTTTTGGACGACGGTGTTATCTGTCAAGAAGTCAACAATTCCGTCGATCATCAGACTGGCGAGTTGTTTCCCGGTGTCATACCATCCGGAAATAACCTCCTCTACTTCTGCCCATGCTCCCGGAAGTTTTGCGACATCTTCTTCCGATAAGATTCCAACCTCTTGCAACGCTCTAGTAAGGCTGGCGCCGATGACGGTAACAAAAGTTTTTTGGATTTCGTCGGTCAGTTTTTCCGATGTTTTGATGGCAGTAATGAGGAACCCGCCGAGGCTAGAAACAAACCCAGTGGCGGCGGCTTGGGTTTCGTCGTCGACTTCGGTTCCTGTGATCCAATTCCAAAGAGCCGGCCGAAGATCCTCAAAGGCTTCTTCTACTATGGGATAGTTGTCGTCGATCCATCCGCTGATGCCGTCAAGCCATGATGAAAGTTCGGGGATGGCGTCCTCGGTGATCCAATCCCATGTCGCTTGTGTCCATTCGCCAAAATTGTCCCGGATGATCGGGTAGCCGGTTTCGGTAATCCATGTCCCGATCGAATCGAGCCATGTTCCGAGCCGTTCAATGGCTTTCGGAGCGTTCTCTTTAATCCATCCGTAAAGGCCGGCGCCGAGCTCCAAGAATTTGTCGCCGAGTTTGGGAGCGTTTTCTTTCATCCATTCCCACACTCTGCCAAGGACGCCGAGGAGTCCTTCTTCGGAGAATGTGGTGGAAAGGCTTTCGATAGTGGGGATGACTTTTTCGAGGAAGAAACTGGACACGCTGAGCGCTACCGGAAGAAGTTTTTCTCCGAGTGTGGCGACCACGTTCGCCATCCGAGCCTGAAGGATGCGGCTGGAGTTCGCCAGGCCGTCCGAGGTTCGGGCGAAGTCGCCTTGGGCGTCGCCGGTTTGTTTGTAGATGGCGGCCTCAGCGGCGAGGATCTTTTGTTGCTGAGTGAGCGGTTTGTTGCCGGAGTAAATGCCGAGCGCCATCGCTTCGGCTTTCAATGTGGCGTCGTCGAGCAACACTCCGAAACGGCGAAGAGGTTCGGATTCGCCTCTAAGTCCTGCGCCGATTGCTTCGATGACTTCTTCGGGGGAGGCGTTACGGAATGAGGCAATATCGGAGGACAGTTCGAGGAGCCCGGTCGTGAAGTCTGAAAGGTCGGCTCCGGCGAGGCCGGCGGCTTTTCCGAATGTTCCGAATACTTGAGCGCCTTCGAGGGCGGATTGTTTGGATTGGCCGAACGCTTCGGCGGCTCCGTCAGCGAAACGGAGGACGGCTTCGGCGGCGTCCCCGAAGATTTGTTCTGTGGCCGAGGTTGCTTCGGCGAGATCGGAGGCCGATTGGATCGCCTTGAACGATGCGGCTCCTACCGCTACACCGATGGCGGCGCCGGCTTTGGCGACGTTGGCTAGGGATCGGCCGACTTTGCGGGAGAAGTCAGAGAACCCGGATTCGGCTCGGCGGATGCCTCGGTTGTCGAATGTTGAGACGATTGGGGCGATGATCGCCATGGCTACCTCCTTTTCTTTAGTTCTCTGTTCAAGATTGTTTCATATCGCTGGAGGCTCGCCGTGATACCTCGCTCGATATTCGGTTGATGTTTCACAACATACGGCCAGATGAAACGGTCGGCGCCTCCGTAGCGTTCACGGAGCGCTGAGATCATGGCTTTTCCGGATGTTGTTTTCCCTCCGGTTTTGCGGCCGGCCATGGATGCGATAACGAGGGCGATGTGTTTTGATTCGACTCGGAGGATTGGCCAAGCTCCGTACGGGGCGGATCGTGGGCGTGATCCTCGGAAGCGGAGCCGGGTGTTGTATTTCGCCGATTTGGGTCGGTAGCCGGTTCGTCCTTTGTTTGACCATCCGGACAACATTTTGTCGGGGAGCCCGCCTTTGATTTCGGTCAACATCGGCTCGGCGTACGACTTGATCTCGTTTGGAACTCGTTTGCGGAGTTCCGGATCGACTTGTTTGAGGAGTCGCAAGGTTTGAGGAATGTTCTGGACATCCTGCCCGACGTTGTACCCAAAACCGTCATTAAAGTTCGACTTCTGAGTCTTCACGCCGATCATTGTTTTCTCGCTTGCTCCTCTAATAGATCGACTATGGTCGCCAACATTTTTCCGTCCTGAGCAAGAGCGGCCGGCGGGATGCCGGTTCGGATTGCGACTCCGGCGATTAGTCGGCCGACGGAGCCGCTTCCGTAGGGTTTTCGGGTTCGTCCATGTCAATGTCGACATCGACGAGATCCTTCACCCATTCCTCAAATTTGGCGGGGACTACTTTCATGGCGGCCTTTGTTGCTTCGTATGCCATGCCGTAGATCTCGGTCATTGAAATCCCGTTTGCCATGTCGGACATAGATTTAGAGAAACGGGTCTCCCATGCCATGTTCGATGAGGGTGTTGTTCTTACCTCGTAGGTTTCGGTTTTTGTTGTGATTGTCAATCGGATGACGGGGGAAGTTGCCACGGTTTTCCCTTTCGATTACGCCTTGGTGATTCCGCCGTCGACCTCAAACGTGAACGACACTTCCATCGCTCCGTCTGCGGGGCCGCCTGCGGTTGGATAGGACGGGATGATGTCGCCTGAGAGTGTCCCGGCGTTCGGAATTCCGAGAACAAATGCAACGGCGGTTCCGGCTGTTGCGGCTGTCCACATCGCATCGCAAAACGATCCGACGACGCCCCAATCTTGATATGCCCGGACGTTCAACTGGAACGTAACGGGCTGGGCGACGGCGGTGGTGTCGGTAAGTGTGATGTATTGGTCGACGGTCTGGTTCGGAACTAGGGTCGCTTCTGCGACCTGAGCCGAATATGCAACGGAGTCGATGGTGACGGTGAGTTCCCGTCCGGTTTGGATGGTTGCCATGGGTTTAGTCCCTTCGGTAGGTGATTACTGCGGTTATTTGGTATGAGGCGAGTTCTTGTCCGCCGACGGAATATGAACCCGGGTTCGCTGTCATCGTAGACGCCTCGGTCAATGATTCGAGGATGGTATCGATGGCGGCGAGACATTCGTTCATCGCTTTCCGGTTGCCCGGTGGGAGCGATACATAGTTGATCGGATAGGTGGCTTCAACAATGGACGGCGAGATCGACCGATAGGAGGGCGGGTCGATAATGATTCCGCCGGGTCGGACTCTCATAATGTCGTCGTAGACACGGAAACCGAGCCCTTCGATCGTTGTGATGAGGTTGGAGTATTCGGTTTCGATCATCCGATGCGTCCTCTACCGATCCCTAAGAGTCTCATGATTTGACCCATTGAGCCGGCGGGCGCCGGTGTCGGGATTTCTGAGAAGGATGGGATTTGATCGAGGGCGCCTCTTTCGTTGAAGAGAGCGGCGGCGTACATGATCGTTCCGAGTTTGGCGGACTCACCGGGGACGACGGTCGGGTTGTCGTTGTAGCCGGCCGCCCGTCTGCGGGTGTATGCCCATTCGTTAGCGGCGTCGACACAAATATCGATCGAAGTGTTTTCGTCAACGTCAAGCGTCCAGCCTTGATAGTCCGCTACGTCCTCGGATGTGATCCATGTGACTTGAGCGTTGATCGTGGCGTTGGACGGTGAGAACTCGGCGATGTCGTCTTGATTGTTCACCGTGTAGGAAACCGTGTTTTCTACGGCGTCGACTGCGGTGAGGTTGTGGTGGCCGTCAAGTTTGTTGTAGCCGGTGTTGTAGATGTGGACATGCTCCCCGACCACGAACGTAGAGACGTCATCGAGCCCGAAGGTTACGAGGTCGTCGGTACATGAAATGGTGTTGATGTCCATGATCGGGGAGTGTCCTAAGGTGAATTAGAGAGCGAGGCAACCGTTCGAGATGCTGTAGTTCGCCGCCGCAACGTAGCCACGGAAGGCTAGTCGGGTGGAGAGCGTCGCAGGCTGTTCTACTCGGAGCGATCCACGGAGATCCTCAAAGATGGTGAGGCATGAGGCGGACAACATGAGCGCTTTGCGATCTCCGGGGGTCAAACCGAAATTATCGGAAACGATAAGCGACAGTCCGAGAGGGTTACCGGTAAGCGAGGTGGCGCCGTTTAACGTACCTGCCGCATTTGACGGCGAAAGGTACGGGAAGATCCGGTTTCCGCCGGAGTCTTTTGCGGCTCCGACTGATGCCCACACATCCGAGCGGATGATGAGGTGGGTTGGCATACGTCCGAAGTTTTGTTTGATTTCTGCGGCGGCGGCGTAGAGGTCGGTGATTACCTCGTCGCCGTCAGTCCAGTCGGTAACGGTGGAGCTTGCGAGGCTGGAGTTTGTGTAAAGAATGTCATCTCCTACCCATTGTTCTGTCGCTTCTGCGTAGACCTTTGCCATGTCCTCGATAACTAACTGGATCACGTTGTCCTCTGCGTACAGAACCTCTTGCTCTGAGAGGTCGATGTAGCCGCCGAGCGTCACTTTGTCGACTTGTACCTTGGCGACGGTCATGGCCTGCGATGAGAGGGCGTCGTGTTCTGCGGCCTGAATACCCACCGATGAATGCTGGGTCACTTTGCGGGCGTAGAACGGGTCGCCTGCGGGCATGGCTCGGGCGCCGAGAGCGGCGAAGATGGGGCGCTCGTTGGTGAGCGTGTCGAAGATTTCTCCGACGAGTGGCGATGGGATGGCGCCGGGAATGTCTGCGGTGTCGCCGGTTGCGGCTTGAACCTTGATCGGGTTGCCTCGCAGTTGGGCGGCGACGTAGGCGCCGACTGATGGAAGTTTCTGTTCGGCGTGGATGATTGGAGCGGTTGGGATCTCGACCGGAGCGGCGGCTTCGACGAGTTCGTTGTTTTCTGACATTTCGATCTCCTCCTCGGAGTCTTGTGGGGTTGGGGTTTCTTCGGGTTCTGGCGTGTCGCCTTCTTCGGCGGCTACGTCAAGAACTTTGGCGGCGTCGAACGCTCCGAAGGGAACTAGGGAGAGTTCTTTCCAGCGGCCACTTTCGACGACCATGGTGGAGCCGTCGTAGTGGAATTTTTCGACCTCTACTCCGACCGACACGGCGTCAAGTACGCCGTCGGCGGCAAGTGTGAGAGCCTCGTTTCCGTCTGCGGTTTCTGAGATGCGAGCCTCGAACAACATGGCGGAGTCGTCTGCTATTCGGGCGGTCACGATTCCGATGGGTTTTGAGAGGTCGTGATCTCGGATGAGTTTGGGGGCGGCTCCGTCGGTTGGGAGTGAGCCGGGCTCAAACCGTACTTTGCCGGTTGAAGCCATGGCGTCAACTCCGAACGGTACGGCTATCCCAGAGAGTGTTCGGCGTGGCTTTTCGCCTTCTTCGGCTGATACGTCGAGAGTGATGGGTTGTGAGAGTTCGATCTTCATAGATCTCCTCCTGCTTCGTTGATGATTCGTCGGGCTTCGTCACGGGTGATTACGTCGTTCACTACTCCGAGGTAGATCTTTTGGACGATTTCGGCGAGTTCTTTTGAGTGGCTAGTTCCTTCTCCTTGGCCTGCGCTTTCGGAGAAGATGGTTCGATCGAATCGGACGACTCGACCGGGTGGTGTTACCACGTCGGAGGAAAGTGTTTCCTCGATAGCGGTAAGGAATGGGAGAGCGTCTTGGGCTAGTTGCCGGCGGGCTTCTTGAGCGTTCTGGTATGTCATTCCCGAGCCGGTGGGGGCGCCAACTAGGTAGGGGGAAATGTTGGCGACTCGGGCTAACTCCAAGGCGATGTGTTGACGTGACTCGACCGCCTGAAGGCGATCCGGGGAAGCGTCCGACTCGTACCAATCGAGTTCGGCTGAGATGGCGGCGACTGCGGTTCCGTTGTCACCTGCTCGCATTTCTGCCCATGATTCGGCTAGGTCGGAGAGTTCTTGTGGCGACATTGGTTCGCCGGAGTTCACTTTGAGCCATCCAAACGCTGTCGGGCTGGAGGCGAAACGCTGAGCGGATTTCTCTAGTAGTTCGGCGGTGTAGATCGTTCGGGAGCCGGCTTCAAGTAGGGCGGTTTGTGGCGAGTAGAAGATGATGATGTCGTCGGTGGGTACTCGTTGACCGTTGACGGTGATCTCGGTGATGCCGCCGATCGGGAAGTTTCCTTCGATCGCTGGTGATGTGAGGTTGGTGATTTCGTACGGGAGCCATGACATCGAGGAGGGGAAGCCGTTTGAGTAGCGGGCGTCGATGTGAAGGTATGCCCTGCCGAAGAAGAGAAGGTCGTCAAATAGCCATGACATGGTGTGGGCGTATGAGGTTCGACGGTCGGGGCGTAGCATCCATGGATCCGGTTGGATTTGGGTCTCCTCGATTTCTGTCCCGTTCCAATCTTGACGATAGTAGATGAGGGGTGTTGTACCGATGAGGCCGGCGAGTAGGTCTCGGGATCGGCTGATGGTGGGGAGTCGCATCGCTCTCGCCCGCTGACCGCTACCAGACGAGCCAGCGAGGAGAGCGAGCGTCGCGTTGGAAACGGTCGCCGTGGCCGACGCCTCTACACGAGTGGGCGCCTTTGGTTTCGATGCTCGGAACAGAGGCATGTACCAATCATGCCAGATTGTCCAGGCTTTCGGAAGGATATGTCGGAGAGAGAGAGCCCCCGATTTTTAGCGTCTGCGAGACGACCCGATGGATGGCTTTCCGCTGTTCTTTGCTTTTGAGCAGAGGGCGACCGTCCAAACTAGACATCGAGCCAACTCGATCGGGGCGGCCGATTTCTCTGAGGAGAGCCCCATTCCGCTCCGGGAGTTGTAGGCGACCGCTCGACAAACATGCTCGGTGAGAATTGTTTGGCCGTAGTGGGCTACTTGTTTTTCTCGGATCATTCCTCGAACGATGCCCGTCCACCTCAGAATTTCGCCATGGCCAACGATCGTCCGACGTTTCTCATAGACCAATGGACAATGGATTTCCAGCGATGGGGTGATGGCGAGGATCCCTCCGGCTGGAAGTTTCTCGGCGATTAGTTCCCATGCTTCGCTTTCGGAGTGTGTCACGAAGGCCGTTTGGACATGGACACGACCGTCCGGATCGGCGCCACCAAGTAGACCGACGAACCGGGAGCCGTCCGGCGATGTTTCCACGGTAAGACAATTCCACGGTGGCGGAGCCCCGGTTTCTTCGAGTTGTTCCCATTCTCCGGGCTCTAGCCATGACTGGTCGGAAGCCACCCAAAGGTTGAGACCAGCTCGAAGGAACGCCTGATAGTTACCGCCGGCCTCATCTTCAAGATCTTCGATGGTGAGGTGACCGAAACCGATCGACGGGTTACCCATCAGCCAGTAGCGGCGGTCTGAAAGATCGACGTTCGGCGGGGGTGACCATTCGGCCATGAAGAGCCGGCCGGGTTCTCCTTTGTCGATGAGGTCGAGGCCGTTTTCTCGCCATCGGAGAAAGGCTTCGCTTTTTTCGGTTCCGGCGGTGGAGAAGAAAGCGGCGAGTGGGGAAGGCCGAGCTCGTTGTGTTGGGAGGAGACCGTTGTGAAGAACGTCCGAATCTACGTCCCAGATTTCGTCTACGACGACGAGATCGTTGGATTGTCCGTGGCCGGCGGCGGGTGTGGCGGATGAGATTCGCCAGATTGTTCCGTCGTCCCATCTGACTTCTTTACGGCCGAAAGAGTTGTACGTCTTGGAGGCGTTGAACTTTTCTTCGAGGATTGGGGCGAGGGAGTAGTGGATTTCTTCGGCGGCTCTAAGTTCGTGGGCAACGGACAGAACCGATTGAGGTTCGCCCCGGATGATCTTCCCTTCGGTGAGCCACCATCCGATCAGCGCTTGAAGCATCACGGTTTTGCCGTTCTGCCGGGCGCAGGATGTCAGACCGTAACGGTGGCAGAGTTTCCCGTCGTGGTGTTCCAATAGCCCGTCCAATACTTCGATCTGCCACGGCCACAACTCACGACCTAACACTCTTGCCGACCAATCCGCAACTAGAGCCCCGAAAGACGGCGCCCCCCACGACGGTGTTCGTAATCGAGGCGGAATTGAACCCGATCCACCCCCATCAGAGCCAATCCCCACCAACTCCTTCCCCTTCTCTTCTCTTTTAGGAGAGAGAGGGAAGATA
>Ga0208645_1002137_pt1 | contig 16152 bp, 19 predicted proteins | sample VirMetDEL_Sep_01_FD_184519 | JGI IMG/M metagenome (GOLD analysis project Ga0208645, IMG submission 184519) | Aqueous microbial communities from the Delaware River and Bay under freshwater to marine salinity gradient to study organic matter... | ecosystem: Environmental > Aquatic > Marine >... | reverse complement strand
CTGAACCGGACAGCCCCCCTTAACTCCAGCCAGACAAATGGCGTTCGACTCGGCCCGAAAAATCTGGGAGACTAAAAGGGCTTCCCTCAAATGTTAATAAATGAACATCGTCTCGCGGGGCGATAAACGAATAAGGATACTTTTTTGCATTTAGAGCTGACCAAACCACAGATTGAGTACATTGAGACGGGTAGTCAGTTTCCGGCAATGGTGGCTGGATTCGGTGCTGGGAAGACTGAAGCGGCTGTGTTTCGAGCGATTTTCGGCTTAATCAATACTGCGAATGCCTGTAATACCGATCAATCGAGTGAGAAGTTCTATCCTGTACGGGGGTTTTATGCTCCGACGTTTGACTTGATTCGAGTCATTGCATGGCCGAGGTTTGAGGCAATTCTGGAACGATTGGGGGTTCCCTTTACTTTGCAGAAGAGTCCGTTGAATCGGATTATCATTCATGGCATTGGGGAAATACTGTTTCGGAGTATGGAGAATCCATCGAGGATTATCGGTTACGAACACTGTGATGCTGATGTGGACGAGTTGGATACGTTGAAAACTGATGATGCTCAAGACGTATGGCGAATGATCCTTGCACGGAATCGACAGTACAAACCTGATGGATCGAAAAATACGATTGGAGTTACTACCACTCCTGAAGGCTTCCGGTTTGTCTACCGGACTTGGAAGCAATCCCCGAAAGAGGGGTATGAGATTATCCAAGCTCCTACGGAGTCGAACCCTTATCTACCTGAAGATTATATCAAATCGCTACGAGATATGTATCCCAGTAACCTACTGGATGCTTACTTGTATGGACAGTTTGTCAACTTACAATCTGGTTCGGTTTACTCCTCGTATGACCGGAAGGTTTGTCGAAGCGAAGAAACAATCCGCAGGGGAGAGCCTTTGTACATTGGATGTGACTTTAACGTGATGAATCAGGCCGCCACTGTGTATGTGCAGAGGCAAGGGATTTGGCACGGCGTGGCTGAACTGGTCAAGATGCAAGATACTCCTCGCATGATTGACAAGATTCAGAACGAATGGCAGTCGAAAGGTCATGCCATTTACATCTACCCTGATGCGAGTGGGGCGGCGACTAAATCCGTGAATGCGAGTATTTCTGACTTAGCCTTGCTGGAAGAAGCTGGGTTTACCGTCCGTGCGAACAGGGCTAACCCTCGTGTACGGGATCGAATCGCGGCAATGAATGCGGCTCTGGAATACGGGAAGGTGAAAATCAATCCGATTACCTGCCCTGTGACTGCCGATTGTCTGGAACAACAAACCTACAAGAATGGTGAACCAGATAAATCTGCGGGCCACGATCACCAGAACGACGCAACCACTTATCCGATTGCGTATGAGTTTCCGATTCGTAAGAGAGTGGCTGATGTGGACTTTGGTTTTGCTGTATGATGACTGTTGGGGATACAATATGCCTAAATTTGTGAAGGGTTAAGCCATGCCAGTAAGCACCCAGCATCCAGAGTACGCCAAATACCTACCGATTTGGACGCAAACTCGTGACGCAGTTTGTGGATCAATCGCTGTCAAAGAGAAGAAACACAACTATCTTCCCGTCCCAGACAACACTTCTGGAGACGAACGCAAGGGAACGGAGACAGTTCGTTACCGCCAGTACATGAAACGCGCTCTGTATGCGAACTTCACTGGACGCACGAAAAATGCGCTAGTGGGTGCGGCATTCCGCAAGAACCCAAAGATCGAACTACCGGAAGACTTGGAGTATCTGAGAAAAGATGCGACAGGCGACGGACTATCTCTGATCCAGCTATCGAAAGACGAAATGTCCAACGTCATGGAAACGGGGCGCACGGTATTCCTCGTTGACTATCCGCAGATTGAAACTGGCCTTAGTGCGGAAGATGTGGAACGAATGAACCTCCGAGCGAGTATCATTCCGTACACAGCGGAACAAGTCATTAACTGGAAGACAGATATTGTCGGTGGCCGCAGAATGCTCACCTCAGTAGTGATCGCTGAACACTACTTGGTGGCGGCGGATGAGTTTGACCATACCAAGAAGATTCAATATCGCGTTCTCCGACTGAAGGAACAGGGATATTCTCAACAGATTTATCGTGAAGACGAGCCATTCACGGAAGAGTTTTACCCGACACGAGCTGACGGAACCAACTGGGATAAGATTCCACTGGTCTTCGTAGGGGCAAAGAATAACGACTCAACGATTGATGATGCACCTCTGGCAGATATTGCCGAAGTCAACATCGCTCACTTCCGTAACTCAGCAGATTACGAAGAGTCCTGTTTCCTTGTGGGCCAACCCAGCCTGTTTCTCACGCATTCCCTCTCGTTGGAACAGTTCAAGGAGTACAACCCACAAGGAATCAAACTAGGCTCTCGCGCCGGTCACGTCTTAGGTGAGACGGGTTCTGCCACTTTGCTTCAAGCCAATCCAAACCAACTGGTCATGGAGGCTATGAAGACCAAAGAAGAGCAAATGGTTATGATCGGCGCACGGATTATCACTGATCGCGCAGACCGCGAGACTGCTGAAGCGGCGAAAATCCGCTTTGCAAGTGAAAACTCTGTCCTTGGTGATGTGGTATGGAATCTCTCGGAAGCGATTGAGACGTGCATTGGCTGGGTCGGTGAGTTTATGGGTGTAGATACATCCGATGCGAAGTTTGAGATTAACCGTGAGTTTTACGATAAAGCTCTTGATCCGCAGTTGATTATGTCGATGGTCACTTTGCTCGATAGATCAATCGTTTCGGAACAGGACATATTCAATCGACTCAAGTCGGCAGGGATTGTCGAACCAGAACGAACACTGATGGACGTGCAAGACGAGTCTGGAATGATCGGCTTTGCGCCAGCGCAGGAGATTACGAATGGCAACGGCGAAGAAAACCAATCCTAAACTCTGGGAGAAGGCCAAAGCGGAAGCCAAAGCAAAGATGGGCGGGAAGCATTCTGCCCGTGCCATGCAACTAGCGACTAAGATTTACAAGGACAAAGGCGGTAAGTATGCAGGGGCTAAGAAGCCAAGCAATAGTTTATCTAAGTGGACTAAGCAGGATTGGGACTACACTGGCAAAGAAGGTAAGTCTCGCTATCTTCCGAAGAAGGCACGGGAATCACTATCAGCCGGTCAAAAGGCCGCAGGAAGCCGAGCCAAAAACAAAGCAACAAAATCAGGAAAGCAAACAGCCAAGTACACGCCGTCCGAAAGGAAAGCAGTGAGGAGAGCAACTCGTGGCTAAGAAAGACCCTAGGCTCGCTCGTGCAGGTGTTGCTGGGTACAACAAACCCAAGAGAACGCCGAGTCACCCGAAAAAATCTCACGTCGTTGTCGCAAAAGTCGGGGATAAGGTGAAGACCATCCGATTTGGCGAACAGGGCGCGAAGACCGCAGGTAAACCGAAAGCCGGTGAGTCAGAAGCAATGAAGAAGAAACGTGCGTCATTCAAGGCGCGTCATGCAAAGAACATCGCCAAGGGCAAAATGTCTGCGGCATATTGGGCTGATAAAACGAAATGGTAGTCAATGGCACTTTCTGATGAGATACAAGATGCCATAACAAGGCATCAAATTTTCATATTAAGGTATGCCGCAGGGCGCGAGAAAGAAGCGTCGCAATATGTAGACCGTGTAAAAGAGATGATTCAGGATGAACTTCGCAACGAGGAGCTGACTGATCTTGATCTTGCACGTCTGAACCGATTTATGGATGAAGTCCAACTGTTTGCCGAGGAGCAATATCAAGCTCTGGCAGACAAAGTTGCTGATGATGCACGGGAACTTGCGGCCCAAGAAGTAGATTGGAACGCAGGATTACTCAGTCGAATCATCGGAGAAGATATTACAGTACCTTCTGCATTTCGCACGGAACTATCTGTTTTTGCTGAAGTTTTACTCGCTGGAGTGGCGGGTGCAACGGTGCGCGGAGTGGCAAATGCCTTCCGGCAAACCAAGACCGTTCAGCTTATGCAAGCCATTCGAGATGGTGTGACGATGCGGGAAGATAACTTTCAGATCGGACGACGGGCTGAATCTGTGACTGGATTGCACAAGAAGCAAGCAGGTTCGATGATCCGCACGATCAGTAATCATGTGTCCGTGAAAACGAGAGATACTGTCCTGCAAGAAAACATTGGTCTGTTTGATGGGTATGAGTGGGTTGCTGTACTCGATTCTCGTACGTCGATCATTTGTGCAGGGAGAGATGGAAAAATATATCCATTGACGGATGATCCTGAAAAGTCACCGAAGCCTCCGGCGCACTTCAACTGTCGCTCGACGATCACTCCGGTAGTGAAGGCGGGGTTTGAGGATCGGGTAAAAAAGCCAAAGCCTCGGACAGCAGAAGGCGCAAAAGGTAAGACAAAGGTCAGGCAGACCACAACGTATGAATCATGGTTGATTAGACAACCCGCATCTTTCCAAGATGAAGTATTAGGAGTCACGCGAGGACGGTTGTTTCGTCGCGGGGGCTTAAATCTTTCTAAGTTCGTTGATGATTCAGGGAAAACCCTGACGCTCGATGAGTTAAGAAAAGTCGAACCTGAAGTGTTTAATAGGTTAAAATTGTAACTGGAGTCTGAGACTCAACGTGCGAAGCTAGAGGTGAAGCATGGAATTTCTAAATGAAGTAGAACTGGACGATACGGTCAAACAACAACTGGCCGAGAAGTTCAAGGAGACTCTGGATAAGAGTCTGGAAGAGAAAGTCGCGGAAGAAGTTTCGGGACTCAAGGCGAAAAACGACGAGCTGTTGGCTGAGAAGAAGGCCGCACAGCGAGCGAAGGAGGAGCTAGATGCCAAGGCCAGAGCTGACCAAGAGAGGTATGCTAAAGAAAACGGGCAATACCAAGAGCTTTATGAAAGCCAAAAGCAAGAAGCCGAAACTCTACGCCAAAAAATCGAAGAAATGAATTATCTGGCTACCCGACAAAAAGTGCAGTCGGAGGCCACAAAGATTGCTTCTACGTTGACAAAAGACGTAGGTAAGGCAAAATTATTGGAAGAAAAGCTAAGTCAGAGACTTACGCTTTTAGATGGAGAAATTAGAGTGACTGATGACTCAGGTCAACTGACAGTCAGTTCGCTCGATGATTTGGTGACTACGGTCAAGAACGATTTTCCGTTCTTAGTCGATGGAATCCAAGCAACTGGTGGCGGGGCCACTCGTTCACAAGGCAGGGCCGATGTGGGCAATCGACAGATCAGCCGAACAGATTTTGAGGCATTAGCGCAAGGTCAACGAGCGCAATTCCTGAAAGAGGGAGGCAGAGTATTTAATGATTAAGGAGAGGCCACATGGCTAACGTATTAACAGATTTGGCGGCAGACATTTACAAAGCCGCAGACGTAGTAGGGCGTGAGCTGGTTGGCTTTATCCCTGCATCTACAATTAACGCTAACGGCTCAGAGCGTGCGGCGAAGGGTGACGTAGTTCGTGCATCATTCACACGCGAAGCAACAGCAGTTGATGTATCAGAGTCTATGACGATTCCAGAAGGAACCGATCAGACTGTTGATAACAAGACTCTGAGCATCACAAACGCTCGTGCAGTTCAGATTCCGTACACTGGTGAAGACATTCTCCACTTGAACAACGGTATTGGATACGAGACTGTGTACGGTGACCAGATTGCTCAGGCAATGCGTACTCTGACAAACGAAATGGAGCAGGACTTGTGGGAAGAAGCCTACACCAACTCTTCTCGTGCGTTCGGTACTGCCGGTACAACACCATTTGGCTCTAACTTCTCAGAGATTGCTGAGATTCGCCAAATCCTCGTTGACAACGGTATGCCACAAAACGACGGTCAAGTATCACTTGTACTGAACACTCTCGCAGGAACTAACTTGCGTCAGTTGGCTCAGTTACAGCAAGCAAACACTGCTGGCGGTACTGATCTTCTGCGTCAGGGCGTTTTGCTTGACCTTCAAGGTCTGGGCATCCGCGAGTCTGCACAAGTCAGCACTCACACCAAGGGTACTGGTACTGGCTACCTGTTGAACGATGCTTCATCTGCTGTCGGTGATACGACAATCGCAACTGACACTGGTACAGGAACTATCCTTGCAGGTGACATTGTGACCTTCGCAGGTACATCAACTCAGTACGTTGTAAACACAGCTCTGTCTGGCGGTTCATTCGTCATCGGCGGAACTGGTTTGACTGCGGCTGAAGCTGACAACGACGCGATCACTGTGGGCAACAGCTACACAGCGAACATTGCGTTCCATCGTCGCGCTCTTGAGTTGGCGGTTCGTGCGCCAGCAGTACCACAAGGCGGAGATACAGCAGACGATGCTATGACAGTTCAAGATCCAGTTTCAGGATTGGTCTTTGAAGTCCGTGTTTATAAGGGCTATCGTAAGACTATGATCGAAGTTGCGGCATCTTGGGGTGTTAAGGCTTGGAAGTCTGACTTCATTGCCACATTGGTTGGCTAAAAGTAGCGGGGGCTTCGGCCCCCGTTTTTGATGAGGAAGCTGAAGATGGCAGAATCAAAGACTACCGCAAAGAAAGCTCCGGCTAAGAAGCCAGCGGTTAAGAAGGCGGCTCCAAAGAAAGAATCCAATGCGCTTGTCACAATGGTTAATGACGAGGGCAAGACAGCAAGTGTTCATCCATCAATGGTTGAAGACTACAAATCAGGCGGTTACAAGGAAGCATAATCATGGCTAAGAAAGACGTGGTTGAGGAAGTGGCTGTCGAAGAAGAGGTTGTCGTTGAAACTACATCTGCCCCGAAAGGGACGACAAAGATGGTTCACGCTGACGGCAGAGTTGCGTATGCACACGAGTCAATGATTCCGGCATACAAATCCGGCGGGTTCAAAGAGGAAGAGTAATGGCACTTGTAGTCGAAGATGGGTCAGTCGTTTCTGGGGCTAATTCTTACATTACCCTAGCTGATTATCGCGCATGGGCGAACGCACGAGGGATTAGTGCGTCAGATTCAGACACAGTGCTTGAACGCTATGTGCTTCGTGCAATGGATTACTTTGAACAATTAGTGTTCATTGGTAACAAAGCTAATGAAAATCAACTCCTCCAATGGCCTCGCACAGAAGCCCTCATAGACGGCTATTATGCTGATGCGACGGAAATACCTGCCCAAGTGAAGAAAGCCGTGTACGAGGCTGTTAAAGTCGAAGCAGACGGGTATTCAGAACTAAATAACCAAGACCGCAGGACAATCCGCGAGAAGATCGGTGATATTGAGATTCAATACGCTGATAACAGCGAGAACCGTACGATTACCCCTGCGCTTACCTCTGCGCTGAGTAAACTGGTGCAACCGGCGACTATCGTAGGAAGACTATGAGCTTCAATTACACTGCGTTACAGAATAGTGCTGGAGCCTTGCTTCAGAAGTTCGGGAGGCAGTTGACGTTCACTCGTACGGCAGATGGAGCGTATGACGCGACGACAGGCAAGAAGACGCAAACTACTACGACGTTTACAAAGTACGCTTGCGTGTTTGATTATTCTGCCGAAGAGCTAACCTTAGATAATATTGAGGCGGGTGATCGTCGAGTCTTAGCAGAAGGCCATGCTTATCAAGTAGGAGATACTGTATCTCTTGATAGTCAAAACTTTCGAGTTGTTGCAGTATCTAACATTCAACCGGCTGGTACTGTACTAGCGTGTAACTTGCAGGTGAGAAAGTGAGTCGTAAGTTTGGCAAAAGGCTGGAAGGTGCTACTGCAAGGATTATTGATAAGGCGGAAAAGCGCGTCAAAAACTTAATTGGCGTAACTGCACGAGCAATCATCAGGCAAACCCCTAAAGATAAAGGTCTGCTAATCAATAATTGGTATGCATCCAAGGGAAATTTCCCGCAGGGTAGAACTAAGTCTGTTGACCGTAGTGGCAAAAAGTCCATCGCAAGAATCAACAAAACCGTTGACTCTTTAAAACTAGGGCAGACTTTTTACATGGCTAACAATCTTCCATATGCGAGGGTTGTGGAATATGGCTTGTATCCAAATCCTCCAAAGAATCCAACAGGCAAGACTGTCAATGGGTTCTCTAAGCAAGCTCCGGCAGGAATGGTCAGGATTAACATTAGAAAGCTCATCTCCAAAATACGAGCTGGGGGAGCTGTTTAATGGCTACTCATTTCAATGATCTTCAGGCGGCATTAGATGGTAGGTTATCGACACTGAGTGGCGGATATTCTATCGCTTGGCCGAATACAAAGTTTGAGCCAGAGGCAAATCAAACTTTTCTTAGTCCATCCTTTTTACCAACAGGAACGGTACAAGCAGGGCTTGGCTCTACTGGCAAGGATGAAACAAACGGCATTTATCAAATAGATGTTGTTTATCCAGCAGGGGCAGGGCGTTCTACGATTCCTGATTCTGTGGCAGATCATTTTAAGAGAGGCACTGTTTTGTCTTATAATGGTCTAAATGTCAGGATTCGATCTGTTTCGATTGATCCTGCTGTGACTGAGGGTGCGTTTCATTTCGTGCCAGTGACAGTCGATTTTCAAACTTATACTGACGCGAGGTAGGAAAAATGGCTATCGCAAACGGCGCACAACATTCCCTGCACTTTATTGCAGAGAGTACCTATGGAACTACTCCAGCAACACCAACTTGGACTCCTTTACCGCACACAGGAACGACTTTGGCTTTGTCAAAAGATGGCATTGAATCAGAGAAACTGCGCGGTGACCGGCAGGTCGAAGATTTTCGTCATGGCAACAAGTCTGTTTCAGGGGATGTTTCCGCTGAATTAGAATACGGAGCATTTGACGACATTCTTGAAGCTGTGATGTGCGGAACTTGGACAACTAACGTCCTAAAGACAGGCACAACTCGTCGCTCTTTCACTCTTGAGCGTAAGTTCGCAGATTTGGCAACTCCAGAGTTTCATCGCTATACAGGGTGTGAGTTCAACACAATGAGTATGTCGATCAGCCCAAATGCTATGGTTAGCACTACTTTCGGGGTTGTAGGTAAGGATTTAGCACTTGATACTGCTGAAGTTGCTTCATCAACCTATTCTGCTGACATTGGCAATACACCGTTTGATTCATTTACTGGATCGATCAATGAAGGTGGTTCTTCAATCGCAACAGTCACAGCACTCGATATTTCTATTGAGAATGGTCTGGAGCCTTTGTTCTCGGTAGGTGATGACACAACTAGCCGCCCTTCGATTGGCAAGTCTCGCGTCACTGGTTCACTAACCACTTACTTCGACAGCAAGGCACTGTACGAGAAGTTCCTAAATGAAACTGAGTCTGACATTGTATGCACACTGACAGATACAGCAGGGAATGACTACATCATCGATTTGACGCGAGTTAAGTTTAACTCAGGACAGCCGGACGTTTCAGGGGAAGGTGCGGTTACAGTGAGCATGGACTTTGTTGCCTTGTACAGCAGTGCTGACGCTTCACAGCTCGTTATTACCCGTACACCGGCATAATTTAGAAACAATAAAACCTAGGGGGTTTTATGGAGATTAAACAACTGGCAACAGTTGAAAGGCACGAAGCTGGGATGGAGTTCCAGCTCGTAAATCAGGTAACTGGTGAAAAAGAGGACGCAGTATTTAAGGTCAAGGGTACTGACTCAAAATCTTGGCGCGAAGCAAGTAAAGCACAGCGCAGGAAGTATCAAGATGAAGAGTCTATTGACTTTGTAGACCATGAATATCTATGGCCTATGGTGGCAAGCGTCATCATTAGCTGGGACAACTTGAATAAAGGAGGAGAGCCATTTGAATATTCTGAAGAGAATGCTCAGTGGTTGTGTGAAAACTCTCCGATTGTTGTCAGTCAGATATTTGCGTTCATTGTCGATAGGGATAATTTTACCGAAGACTGATTGATGAATTTGTGACCTACGGGAAATGGTGCTATCACATGAACCAGTTTCCCGAAGGTTCAAAGATCAGTCGATACGAAACGCTGAAACAAGTTGAGAAAAGTCGCGGGGTCACACCGCCAGAGCTTTTGAACGCGCCAAAGCTATCTTGGCAACATACTGATAGTTGGAATGCGTATACTTCTCTCAGGGAGCATACTTATCTTGAGTTAGAAAGTTATATGCGCCTCACTCAATCAGAATTGGATTGGTGGGAGGTCACAGCAATTATGGAGCTTGCGAAGCATAAGGTTTAGTTATGGCAACAGATATTGAAAAGCTACAAATTGCGATTGAGACGGTAGGCACAAAAGCCGCTCAAAAAGAGCTTACCAGAATGAAGAAAGCCGCTGATGAAGCGGCAAACGGCGTTGATGGATTAAATAAACAAACGAAAAAAGCTCCTCCTCTCTTAAAAGGATATAGGGGCGCAACCTCAGCTCTAACTAATACTACTGGTCAATTATCTGTTCAGTTGCAGGATGTTGCAGTCCAAGCACAAATGGGTACTGATGGCCTCCGCATATTCGCGCAACAGGGGCCGCAGATTGCCTCTATCTTTGGCCCAACTGGTGCTGTCGTCGGTGCATTGATTGCAGTCGGCGCGATCATTGCAGGGCCGTTTGTCAATAGCTTGCTAGCCGCCAACGAACAGCTCGAAAAGGCAACAAAAGGTCTTGAGGGGGTCAAAGATAAGATATATGAGCTGACCGAAGCTGAAAAAGCGGCGAGGGGAGCAATACTTGCTCGGCAAATGCGCGAAACTAGAGAAGCAATCAAGCAAGCAGAAGAATCTTTACAAGATGCAATAAGCACGAATCAGACCTTCCAGAAGGGCGGGAAAGATGTTGCGTCTATTTACTACCAACTAAAAAACGGAGTCATCGATTACGATGAAGCTCTTGCTCAATCAAGCGAAGAATTGTTGATAGCGCAAGCTAACGTAGAAGATCAAAAACAGGCTTACAAAGAACTGTCGGATATTTTTGACATATTAACCGGCAAGGTTGACGAGGAAACGGAAGCTCAGAAGCGCAGGAAAAAGGCTGTTGAGGAAACTCTCAATCAAGGAAGAATACAAGTAGCTACCCTTAGAATGAGCGCAATCGAGGCAGAGCTGTTTAGGTTTTCATTGCAAGGTGCTACTGAAGATCAGATCAAGGCTCGTCGAGCGCAGTTAGAGGCTACTGCGGCATTTAAGGCAGATCAAGAGGCCAAAAAGAAAGCAGATCGAGAAGAAGAGGCTCGGAAGGCCGCCCGCAAGAGTTACATTGAGTCATTAGAACTACAATCTCAAAAGCAAGGTAAATCTGTATTCCAGCAGATCATGGCAACAGCCGCGACAAAAAATCTCAACGACGAGCAGATGAAGCGAGTAACGATTGCGGCAGTAAGAATACAACAGCAAATTGATGAACAAGAGCGTCAGAAAGAGCTAAATGATGAACAGCGCGAATCATTGCGAATTAGTCAACAGGTAGCCGCCGCCAGACAGAGAGAGCAAGAGGCGTTAAAGCAAGCTCAGTTAGAGCTGGCAAAAGCCTTTGAAGACGATAGAAATAAGGCGATTGCTGAGTTACGTCAAGCTGGCCTATTGGAAGAGGAGAGGTTGCAAGACCTTTCGTACCAAAGACAACTAGATAAGCTCAAATTATTCCTTGCTCAGAAAAGCATTACTGAGGAAGAGTTTGGTGAAGCAAAGAAAAAGCTAGACAAGAAGACTCAAGATGCCGCAATCAAGACTGCGGCTGATGGCCTTCAGGCTTTGGGTCAATACAACAAGACAGCATTTGAAGCGCACAAGGCTTACGCATCGGGCAAGGCGGTTATGGATACTTATGCCGCCGCAACAAAAGCATTTGCAGAGATTCCGCTCCCGTGGAGTATCGCGGCGGCGGCAGGGATCGTAGCAATGGGATTAGCCAACGTAGCATCAATTCAGTCACAACAATATCAGGGCCGTGCGCTTGGTGGGCAGGTTCGTGGTGGTCAAACCTATGTTGTCGGAGAACGTGGCCCAGAACTGCTGACGATGGGCGGAAGCGGCACTGTCACCCCGAATGAGAAACTCAGGGGTTCTACTGGCACTCAGTCTGTGTCAGAGACAGTCAATATTAACTTCCAGATCACTGCGAATGATGCATCAGGATTCGATCAACTTCTTGTCGCAAGACGAGGTATGATTGTCAGCATGATTAACCAAGCAATGAATAATCGTGGAAGGAGAGGCTTAGTATGAGCTATCCAACTGATCCAGAGTTTCAGTCAGTCAATTTCAGGTCTAATTCTCCGGTTACCTCTAATACATCTATCTCAGGGAAGCGCACAGTTCGCTCATTAAATTCTCAGAGATGGGAGTTTTCAGCTAGATATGACAGGCTTACTAAGGCAGAGTTTGGCCCTGTGTACGCATTTCTTGTTTCGCAGGGCGGTCAGTTTGGAGAGTTTTCAGTCACTCCAACAGAAATTAGTTCGGCTCGCGGGACTGCCAGCGGCACTTGCACGATTACTTCTGGGGCCAGCGCAGGAGCAACAACTGTATCTGTGGGGCTTACTGGGACTTTACTTAAAGGTGATTTAGTCAAGTTCTCCAACCATACAAAGGTCTACATGGTTACAGAGGATCGTAGCGGCAATGGAACGCTGACAATATTTCCTGCTTTGCTTCAGGCTGTGACAACATCTCATACGGTTGTCTATGATGATGTGCCGGTGCAGGTAAGATTGGTCAATGATATTCAGGAATTTGAGTTAAACTCTAACAATCAGTATACGTTTGAAGTTGATTTTAGAGAGTCTTACTAATGGCACGGACTATCAATTCCAGCACTCTTGCTTCGTTTCAGTCGGACTCTTCATACATTCTGCATCTAGTCAGCGTTGACCTGACGACGACTGTTATACGATATACATCTGCACCTATCGACGTGACTTACAACTCAAATACTTACACAGCAAGCGAGCTATTTGTGAATGTAGGAGGGGTGGCGCAAAGCTCCACGTTGCAAAACAATCAGTTGGGCATTTCTATATCCACTGCCGAAGGTAGTTTTGCACAGTATATGCAGACGTATAACTGGCACAACGGCGAAGTTCTTTACTATCTAGCCGCTTGTGATTCTTCGTCATCTATCATTGGTAGTCCAGTCCTGATGTTTAAGGGTCTTTTGTCCACTTGGAGTCTAAGCGAAGAAGATGGCAGTCAATTAGAGTTGACAGCGGACTCTCATTGGGCTGACTTTGAAAGAATTGGCGGAAGGAGAACAAACACCAATTCACAGCATCAATATGATTCAGCGGATGATGGGATGGACTTTGCCGCAGAAGCCGTTCGTGACATGAAGTGGGGTGTTGCGTAATGGGTCTAATAGACAATCTTTGGAAAGAAACAAAAAGTAATCTTAACTTCAATGCCGCCACTAGCGGTGTTAGAAATACCTTTAAGGCGGCTGGCGGTTTATTAAACAATCCGCTAGAAGAAATTAACGGCGGGTTCACCGAGCTAGTCGAGCTGTTTGTTGATATTCCTGATTTTGGCGATTTTTCTGCTTCCCAACGATCAGCTTTACTGAATAAGCAAGCCAATGATGCTCACATACCTGTCATCTATGGTGAGCGTAGAGTCGGCGGCGTTCGTGTTTTCATGGAGACGGGCGGCACGGATAATCAGTATTTGTACATTGCATTAGTGCTATGTGAAGGGCCGGTACATTCTATTGGCGACATTTATATTGACGATGTTCTTTCCACAGATTCTCAGTTTTCAGGTCTGGTTACGATTGACAAGAAGACTGGTGAATCAAATCAGACAGCTAGCACAACTCTGACAGAAGCTACATCTTGGACTTCTACTCACAAATTGAGCGGCCTTGCTTATCTTGGTATTCGGCTGAAGTACGACTCAAATGTGTTTTCTGGGCTACCGAATATCCAAGCAGTCGTAAAAGGACGCAAAATATATGATCCACGCAAGGATAGTACGTCTGATGGGTATGACAGTTTACTTGGTGTAAGTACGCATCGTGAAAATGATGTTACAACGTGGGAATGGACTGACAACAATGTCATTTGTTTGCGCGACTATTTGTTCGATGATAACTACGGCAAAGGCATTCCCTCGTCGGAGATTGACGACGTATCAGTCAAAGTAGCCGCCAATCTCATTGACACATCGGTGACGGAATATACTGGAGCATCAGGCACTACAAACCTTTATAACTGCAACATGGTTGTCGATACGAGCGTTCAAATATTCAGTAACGTAGCGGCCATGCTGAAAAGCTTCAGAGGAATGCTTCCGTACAGTAATGGCGTGTATAAGATCATTGTGGACGATGATCCTGCGTCCAGTACCTTTACGTTCGATGCTGACAATATCGCTTCTGGAATCTCAGTACAAAGTACATCCCGCAAGGATAGATATAATCGCGTCATTGCTAACTTTGTAAACAAAGAAAAGAATTATGAGCCTGATGAGGTGAGTTATCCAGAGACAGGTAGCGCAGAACATACTGCATTCTTAGTTGCAGATAATAACTTCATACAAGAAACAACGATTGATCTTCCTGCTACAACATCAGTCTATCAGGCTAGAGATATAGCTAAGATTGCGCTGGAATTTAGTCGTTCGCAGAATTTAACTGTTAGTTTTACCGCTCATCAAAATCTAACAAGCCAGAACCCAAATGCCACTTGCCTCGTATGTGAAGTAGGCGACAAGGTGGTGCTGAACTATCCAGCCCTTAACTTCTCTAACAAGGAGTTTAAGGTCAGGGCAATGACAATCAATAACGACAGCTCGTGTAGCTTTACTTTATTAGAGCATGACGACACGCTCTACACTTGGTACGAGGATGACGAGGTTGCCACTGTAACTCCGCCTACGATAAGCGTGCCGAAGGTTGAGTTCATCAAGAATCCGATCACTCCATCAATACCCACTTTGACTGTTGAAACTGAGACAGATACGGATGGCGCAAGCAAAAGATATTTGTTGTTCACTGCAACTTCATCGACATACGAGTTTACCGATTACTATGAAATTAACTACCGCATAGGAACTTCAGGGGATTACTCAACGGTATTCCAGAAGAGTCCTCGATTTATCTTATATGGATTTACCGCAGGTAGCACTTATCAGTTTTATTACAGGATAATTGATAGATTTGGTGTTGCAAGTAACGCATCAGCAACCGTTGGATTCACAACAACTGTTGCTCATCAGAATGATTACAACGGGACAAGAATTGTTGCGGGGTCGCTAACAGGAACACAAGTAGAGGATGATTCACTTCCATTTGAAAAGACTGAAGCATTCTCAGCTAAATCATACGGTGGCACAGTTGCAAATCCTCATTACAAAGGATATGTCGGGCCAGCGGGTTCTGGATCAGGATTTGAAGCCTCTTCTTTCGCAATAGGCGGAAAGGGATACGATAACGACTCTGGAACCGCTATTAAAGGCGGAGTCATAGGTTACGCTGAGTTGGGGCCAGCTCTTCAGGCGATTACAGAAAACAGCAATAGTTATGGACACAGCGATTTTTACGGTGCGGCTACTTTACTGGGCGGGTATGTTTATGGAAGCCCGCCGAAGTTTACTTCTGATGTAAGACTTGCGTATATGAATATGGGCGGAGATTTTGTTCTCGGCGCACAAGAAGCCGCTCAAACTATATTTAGTACAGCAACCACTAACCCAGTTAGGGTCAACATGGTCAGCTCACAAGGCTGGGGCGATGGTGATGTAATTTATATAACTGGCGTTTCTGGAATGACGCAATTAAACGGAAACAGCTATTACATTAAGAAAATAAGCGGGGTTGCTCCTGCGTTCGATCTATACACAGATATAGATTTAACAGTTTCCGTAGACGGTACATCGTGGTCTGCCGGAAGTGGAGGCACGGCCCAAAACTTATCAAGACCGGAGTTAATAACTTCAGGAACATCTTTTACCCCTGCCGCGCACGTTCGGATTGCTTGGTTATATGGAACTGCTTATTCGATTTATACGTTCCAAGGTACAACAGGGCCATTTACAGCATCGCACGATGGCTTAATAGATAGAACGCTAGCTCAGCCTGAGATTGGCGATATTGTTGTGGATATTGATGTGTTCGCTTCTCCTAACGTCAATGACTGTATTACTACGATGAAAGTAAGCTCAGAAGCAAACCAAGTCGGAGTTATAGGAGTATGTGCGGGATACAATGATCGAGGGTTTATCCCTGCTTCTTTAGCTAAGACAACCAAGCAAACTGGT
>Ga0208645_1002136_pt1 | contig 16157 bp, 9 predicted proteins | sample VirMetDEL_Sep_01_FD_184519 | JGI IMG/M metagenome (GOLD analysis project Ga0208645, IMG submission 184519) | Aqueous microbial communities from the Delaware River and Bay under freshwater to marine salinity gradient to study organic matter... | ecosystem: Environmental > Aquatic > Marine >... | reverse complement strand
CCGCGCATTTTGCAGATGACCGAGCAGTGCGAATCCCTCGAAGCCTTTGCCAACGCAGCTCCGGAGGTGCAGCCCGACGCTCAATAGGTTCATCCGCCTTGCACTCCGTCGCGCCACAAGCGCGGCGGGTTCGATTCCGTCACAGATAACAACAAACAGGTGACGCATGACTCGTGAAAAACCCAAGAACCTCTGGCTCTCCCGCTGGGGCTTCATTCTTGCCGCGACCGGCTCCGCCGTCGGCTTGGGCAACATCTGGAAATTTCCCTACATCACCGGCGAGTACGGCGGCGGCGCGTTCGTGCTGATGTACCTGGCGTGCATCCTCGCCATCGGTATTCCGGTGATGATGACCGAGATCGCCATCGGCCGCCGCGGCCGCGGCAGCCCCATCGACGCGATTGGTCGGGCGGCACGTGAAAACGGCAGCAGCCCGTTGTGGAAAGGTGTCGGCGGCATGGCCATGGCGGCCGGCTTCCTGATTCTCTGTTTCTACGTGGTGGTCGCCGGCTGGGCCTTTGCCTATACGGTGAAGATGCTCGACGGCTCGCTCGCGGCGGGTTCCGTGGACGATCTGGCGCAGGTGTTCGAGGCGCACAACGCCAATGCCCTGCAGTTGGGTGGCTGGAGCCTCCTCGTTGCGCTGTTGACGCTGTGGATCGTCGCCAAGGGCGTGCAGGCGGGCATCGAGCGCGCGGTGCGCTGGATGATGCCGGGGCTCGCGGTGATGCTGCTGATTCTGGTGGGCTACGCCTTTACCAGCGGCGGCTTCGATCAAGGCTTCGCGTTCCTGTTCAGCTTCGATACCTCCAAACTCACCGGTGAAGCGCTGCTGGCCGCGCTCGGCCATGCCTTCTTTACCCTGAGCCTGGCGTCCGGCGCCATCCTCACCTACGGCTCCTACATCCCGGATGGCCAGTCCATCGCGCGGACCACCTTCATGGTCGCGATTGCCGACACGGCGGTGGCGTTGCTGGCAGGGCTGGCGATCTTCCCGATCATCTTTGCCAACGGCATGGACCCGACCGCCGGGCCCGGGCTGATCTTCATGAGCCTGCCACTGGCCTTCCAGCAGATGCCGTTCGGCACGCTGTTCGGCGTGTTGTTCTTCGCCATGGTGTCGATTGCCGCGCTGACCTCGGCAATCTCGATGATCGAAGCCACGGTGGCCTACCTCAACGAGAAGCATGGCATCAGCCGCCTCAAGGCCGCCATGGGCGCGGGTGCGGTGCTGCTGGTGATCAGCCTGCTGGCGATGCTCTCATTCAACCTGATGGCCGGCTGGACGCCAATGGGCAAGAACTTCTTCGACTGGCTCGACTACCTGACCTCGCGTTGGATGATGCCGCTGGGTGGGATCTTCATCGTGATCTTTGCCGGCTATGCGCTGCGCAGCGAGATCATGCGTGAAGAGCTGGATCTGCCGCCGCTGGGTTATGCGCTCTGGCTGTTCATGGTGCGCTACGTCTGCCCGGTGCTGATCACCATGGTCTTCCTGCACGCCCTCGGCTGGCTGGGCTTCGATCCGCTGGTGCGCTGGTACTGGATTGTCGGGGCCGTGGCTGTGCTGGCCATTCTCGGTGAGGGGTTGCGCCCGCGTGTCATGCCGGCTTTGGCAGGACGCTGACTTCGGCAGCGTTCTTGCTGGATTGACAGAACGGCATGTCTGCAAGGCATGCCGTTTTTGTTTGCAGGCTATTTAAAAAGGCGCTGTCAAAACGCCATGCCGCTCGTCTGAAACCGTCGTGACTTGCTTTGAAACCCTCGGCTGGCGCGGGTTGTAGCCCGTCTCGGTCAGGCGATTTGCCTAAAGCTTGAGTCCCTGCGGCCGACATACGATCAAGCAGTGGACGCTACATAAGGAAAGGATTGCCGATTCGATCCAGACCTATCCGGACACGCGCCATGCCTAGCCGTCTCAAATTCAGCCACAAGATTCTGTTGGCTGCGTCACTCGTCGTGATCGCGACGTTCGCCCTGTTCACGCTGTTCAACGATTACCTTCAGCGCAACGCCATCCGAGACAATCTCGATAGCTATCTGGATGAGATGGGTGAAGTCACCGCTCACAACATTCAGAACTGGCTGTCCGGTCGGATCCTGTTGGTGGAAAGCGCTGCGCAGTCCATCGCCAACGACAGCTCCGATCAGCGCGTGGTTGCACTGCTCGAACAGAAGGCATTCGCCTCAACCTTCGGCTTTACCTATCTGGGCGAGCAGAGCGGCCGCTTCACCATGCGTCCGGAAGATGAAATGCCCGCCGGGTACGATCCGCGCACCCGCCCCTGGTACAAGGACGCGGTGGCTGCTGGCGGAACGACCCTTACTGAACCCTATGTCGACGCGGCCACCGGCGAGCTGATCATCACGATCGCCACCCCCGCGCGCAGCGGCAGCCAGACGGTTGGCGTGGTGGGCGGCGACCTGGGTTTGAAGGCGCTGGTCGACATCATCAACGCGCTGAACTTCGACGGCATGGGTTACGCATTTCTGGTCAGCGGTGACGGCAAGGTGCTGGTCCACCCGGACAAAAGCAAAGTGATGAAAACGCTGGCTGAGCTGTATCCGCAGAACACACCTTTGGTAACCGGCGATCTCAGCGAATCCGAGCTCGACGGCCAGGCACGCATCCTCAGCTTCAGCCCCGTTCCGGGACTGCCCTCGGTGACCTGGTACGTCGGCATTTCCGTGGAAAAGGAAAAGGCCTATGCGGCGCTGTCGAGTTTCCGTACCTCGGCGATCGTCGCCACTGTCATCGCTGTGGTGTTCATCATGGTGCTGCTGGGCATGCTGATTCGCGTGTTGATGCGGCCGCTGACCGACATGGGCCGCGCCATGACCAACATTGCCGAAGGCGAGGGCGACCTGACTCGCCGCCTGACCGTGCAATCGCAGGACGAGTTCGGCACGCTGGCGCTGGCCTTCAACCGCTTCGTCGAGCGTATCCACGGCTCGATTCGCGACGTGGCCTCGGCTACCGAGCAGGTCAATGAAGTGGCGCAACGTGTACTGGCCGCCTCCAACTCGTCGATGATCAACTCCGACGAACAGGCCAGCCGCACCAACAGCGTCGCGGCGGCGATCAATGAGCTCGGCGCCGCCGCGCAGGAGATCGCTCGCAACGCCGCCGACGCTTCGCAGCAGGCCAGCGGTGCCAGTCACCAGGCCGAAGACGGGCGCAAGGTGGTCGAGCGCAACATCGAGGCGATGAAGCAGCTGTCGAGCAACATCAGCGCGTCCTGCCAACAGATCGAGCAGTTGAACACGCAGACCGTGGGAATCGGGCAAATTCTCGATGTGATCAAGGGCATCTCCGAACAGACCAACCTGCTGGCGCTCAACGCCGCCATCGAAGCGGCGCGTGCGGGTGAAGCCGGACGTGGTTTTGCGGTGGTGGCCGATGAAGTGCGCAGCCTCGCGCATCGCACCCAGACCTCGGCGCAGGAGATCCACGGCATGATCGAGAAGCTGCAGGTTGGTGCCCGCGATTCGGTGAGCACCATGACCGAGAGTCAGCGCCAGAGCGAGGCCAGCGTCGGCATCGCCAACCAGGCCGGTGAGCGCCTGGGCAGCGTGACACTCAGCATCGGTGAGATCGACGCGATGAACCAGTCGGTTGCCACCGCGACCGAAGAGCAGACCTCGGTGATCGAGTCGCTGAACATGGACATCACCGAGATCAACACGCTGAACCAGGAGGGCGTCGAGAACCTGCAGTCCACGTTGCGGGCGTGTGGTGATCTGGAACAGCAGGCGGCGCGGTTGAAGCAGCTGGTAGGGAGTTTCCGGATCTGATCCGGGGTTGATGAAAATAAGGGCGCTTCGGCGCCCTTTTTGTTTTGACGAGTTTGCGTTGCCGTAGGGGCTTGGAATAAGGAGTGGTCATCCCGTTGGCCGGGTTGTTCCAGGCATTGGTTTCGCCCTGCTGGGCGAGTCCCTTTTGGCAGTCGCCCCAAAAGGAACCAAAAAGTCTTGCCCCTGCATCCGGGTCTCGCTGCGCTCGACTTCCCTCAGTCCATCGCTGCTCCGAAGGGTCGCCGCGCAAGGGCCATCCATGGCCCTTCACGGCTCTCGCGGCATCCATGCCGCTCGCCCCTCTGCGCAGCGATTCCATTCGGCCTCCTGAAAGGGGCGTTTAGCGTCGTCTGAGAGTTTTGCGTCTACAAAAGTGCCACAGGCGTAGTCCTGATGACTGTCACCGGCGCAAGCGATCCGAGCTCATGGGTAATCCTGAGTGCCGGGGCAGACCGTGCGGCGAAGCGGTTGACGAATGAAGGCTTGTAGTTGGTACTCGAAGCCTGCCAATCGCCCTTGGCCGTAAGCGGTACTGATTACACGTCCAACTTAGTTGCGCTGCAACGTAGCATGGGCGAGGCCCATCGCCCATGCTTGATGGGATGCCCCGTCCTACTAGGGCTGGGCACCTTGCTTTTCTGCTGACGAACCAACTCACAGACGCCGCCGAACGCCCCTTTCAGGAGGCTGAGCGCAGGTGGCGCGGAGGGGGTTGAGCGGCAAGGATGCCGCGAGAGCCGCGATGGGCCATGGATGGCCCTTCGCGGCGTGCCCCCGGAGCGTCACCGGAGTGAAGGAACCCCGGCGAAGCCGGGGCCGGATGCAGGGGCAAGCGTTTTTGCTTACTTTTTTGGCAATTGAAAAAAGTGAGTCGCCCAGCAGGGCGAAACCAATGCCTCGGCCAACTCCGTAATAGGCCGCATGCACAAGCTAAAAATCTTCGCGAGCAAGGACTCGACGTCTCCCTCGCTCTTACGAAAAGCAACGAGGCATCAGGCTTCACGGCTTTGGCCGCCGCCAATGCCAATTGACCGATTCCCCCCTCCCACGGTCCAGATAAACCAAGGCCCCGCCAATCCCGGGCCACCCGACCACAGGAGACCCTCATGAAAATCCTCATCGTCCTCACATCCCACGACAAACTCGGCGACACCGGCAAGCCGACCGGCTTCTGGCTCGAAGAATTCGCCGCCCCTTACTACGTGTTCAAGGATGCCGGCGCCGAGATCGTATTGGCCTCACCCAAGGGTGGCCAGCCGCCGCTGGATCCGAAAAGTGATGCGCCGGATGCTCAGACCGAGATGACCAAGCGTTTCAAGAACGATGCCGAATCCCAGGCACTGCTGGCCAACACCCGCAAGCTGGACGAGGTATCGGCAGCGGACTTCGATACGGTGTTCTACCCCGGAGGCCATGGGCCGTTGTGGGACCTGGCCGGCAACGCGACCTCCATCGCCCTGATCGAATCCTTCATCCAGGCGCGCAAGCCAGTGGCGGCGGTCTGCCATGCGCCAGCGGCGCTGGTGCAGGTGCGCGGCGTGGATGGTAAGTATCTGGTTAAAGGCAAGCGCGTCACCGGCTTTACCAACACCGAGGAGGAGGGGGTGCAGCTGACCGACGTGGTGCCCTTCCTGCTGGAAGACAAACTCAAGGAGGTCGGCGGCGACTACAGCAAGGGGCCGGACTGGTCGTCCTATGTGCTGGTCGATGGCCTGCTCGTCACAGGCCAGAACCCGGCGTCCTCGGAAGAGGCTGCCCGTGAATTGCTCAAACTGTTGAAGGCCGGCTGAGCCTCGCTCAGCTCTACAGTCCGCTCGGCCATGCCAGGGATTCGGCGTGGCTGCAGGTCTCGAACAGCGGTTTGCTGAACAGATAGCCCTGCATCAGGCTGATGCCCAGGTCGCGCAAGGCCTTGCATTCGTCCGATGTTTCCACGCCCTCGGCGATCACCTGAATGCCCAGTTCGTGGCACATGCCCACCGTGCCGCGGACGATAGCCTGGCGCGAGTGGCTCTGGTCGATGCCTCGGATTAGGTCCATGTCCAGCTTGATCAGATCGGGCTGGAAGTCGGCAAGCAGGTTGAGCCCGGCAAAGCCGGCACCGAAGTCGTCGATGGCAGTGAGAAAGCCGATGCGCTGGTATTCACGGAAGACCTCGGTCAGCCACTTGGCATCACTGATGCGCTCGCCTTCGACCGTCTCGAAAATGATCTGCTCGATGGGGAAGTTGTGCGCACGGGCAGCTTCCAGCGTCGAGCGGATGCACAGCTCCGGGCGATAGATGGCGTTGGGCATGAAGTTGATCGACAGCTTGCTCTGCATCTGGAGCTTGGCCGCGGTCTTGATGGCCTTGACCCGGCAAGCCTGGTCGAAGCGGAAGCGGTTGTCCTCGGTCACCTGCGCCAGCACGCTGGGCGCCGGTTCGCCGTTCACGCCTCGAACAAGGGCTTCGTGAGCGAAGATCTCGCGCTTGGCAATATCCACGATCGGTTGGTAGGCGTAACTGAAGCGAAAGCCGAGACGCTCGCCACTCGCGCAGCTGGGGCAGGCCCCATGCTCGCTGGCTGAATGGCAGGCGTATTGGTGCGGAGCAGGGTTACCGGCGGTGTTGCTATGAATCATGGGCGAGCTCGTTCGAAACCTATTGCTGAAGATAGCGGCTACCCTGGCTTTCGCTAGAGCCCGTTCGTCACCGGACCGGTCAGTCACACCGGAATAGATAGCAGGCGTATATGGTAGGCCAGAATCGACCCAGCATGATGGCCAAATGCTACGACATAAAAACCCTGTCTGAGTTCCAGACCTTCAGAGAGGTGCTTTACGGGCGGGTGGCGCGCTCGGTTGGCGGTTCGCTTGAAGCGCGGGGCGGGCGTTGATGTTGAACCGAGCCGGAAAACGCAGAGACCGGCCGTGTCGGCCGGCCTCCGGGCTTCGAGCGAGTGGCGTGTGATCAGCCGGTGACGCGGGCGATGGCCGCCGCCAATTGGTCAAGCCGCGCAGCGTCCAGCCCGGCGATATTCGCCCGCCCGCTTTCGACCAGATACACCGCATCCTCTCGCCGCAGGCGCAGCACCTGCTCGGCGGTGAGACCGGTGTAGGAGAACATCCCGCGTTGTTGCGCGATATGAGCAAAGCGCTCAGCCAACCCATAGGGCGCAAGCGCTTCCACCAGCCCCTGGCGCAAACCGGCGATGCGCTCGCGTTTGGCGGCGACTTCCTGTTGCCAGAGCTGGCGCAGTTCGGGGTTGGAGAGAATCGTCGCCACTACAGCAGCGCCGTGAGAAGGCGGTGTCGACCAGAGGTTGCGCGCCACCGAGGCGAACTGGCTGCGCACATCGATCAGCGACTCGCCGTCAGCGGCGACCACGATCAACGCACCGGTGCGTTCGCGGTACAGGCCGAAATTCTTCGAGCAGGAACTGGTGATCAGCACCTCGGGCAAGGCATCAACGAACAGGCGGACAGCCCAGGCATCTTCATCCAAGCCGTCGCCAAAGCCCTGATAGGCGAAATCGAACAGCGGCAACAGCTCGCGGCGGCGCACGATCTCGAGTACCTGGCGCCAGTCGTCCCGGCTCAGATCGTAGCCGGTGGGGTTGTGACAGCAGGCGTGCAGCAGCACCACGTCACCGCTGGGGATCTGCTCCAGCGCGGCGAGCATGGCCGGCACGTCCAGCCTGTTCTGCGCGTCGACGTAGGGATAGTGCTCAACCTTCAAGCGGGCCGCGGCGAACAGGGTTTCGTGGATCGGCCAGGTTGGGTCGCTGAGCCAGAGGCCGCGACCCGGCAGGCACTTGGCGATGAAATCGCCCGCCAGCCGCAGCGCGCCGGTGCCGCCGGGTGCCTGAGTGCAGCCGGCGCGGTGTTCGACCAGCGCCGGTGAGCCTTCGCCCAGCACCAGCTGCAACAGCTGCTCGCCGAACAGCGGGTCACCATGGCCGCCGATGTAGCTCTTGGTCTGTTCGCTGTCGATCAGCCGCTGCTCGGCCAGCTTCACGGCCTTGGGGATCGGCGTCAGGCCGAGGGCATCCTTGTAGACGCCGACACCGAGGTCGAGCTTGGCCGGGTTGGGATCGGCGCGATAGGCATCGAGCAGACCGAGAATCGGGTCGCCAGGCACCCGCGCCACGTCAGCGAACTGCTTCACTTGCGACCCTCGGCGTTTTTCGCGACCTCGTCGGTGCGCGAGGCCATGATGAAGTCGTTGCGATGCAGACCTTTGATCGAGTGGCTCCACCAGGTCACGGTGACCTTGCCCCATTCGGTGAGCAGGCCCGGGTGGTGGCCCTCGGCTTCGGCGATCTCGCCGACGGCGTTGGTAAAGGCCAGGGCGTGCTTGAAGTTCTTGAAGAGGAAGACCTTCTCCAGCTCCATGTGGCCGTCGCGGGTTTCGATGTTCCAGTCCGGGATCTGCTTGATCAGCTCGGCCAGTTCGTCATCGGACACCTTGGGTGCGTCCGCGCGGCAGGCTTCGCAGTGGGCTTGGGTGAGGGCGGTCATGGCTTGGTCCTTGTGGTGAGGGTCATAAGAGTTAAGCAGCGTAGGGTGGAAAACCGCGAAGCGTTTTCCACGCGTCTGCTTCGGTCTTCACGACGTCGAGCAACAGCGCCATCCGAAACGATGGACGCGTGGATGGGCCTTCGGCGTCATCCACCCTACGCCGCTTTAGGTGGAAACTTCGGCTGGTGCAGGCCCAGCTTCATGGCGGTGCGGACGTGGGCCATGATGTCCTCATGGGCCACATCGAACAGCCGCTTGAGCTCCGGCAGGATGAAGTACACCGGCTGCAGGATGTCGATGCGATAGGGCGTGCGCATGGCTTCGACCACATCGAACACCTGGTGCTCGGGTTCGTCGGAAAGGCTGTAGAGCGTTTCCCTCGGCGAGGAAAGAATGCCGCCGCCATAGATGCGGCGGCCGGCTGAGGTTTCCACCAGGCCGAATTCGATGGTCATCCAGTACAGCCGCGCCAGATAGACGCGCTCTTCCTTGGTCGCCTTGAGGCCGAGCTGGCCGTAGGTGTGAGTGAATTCGGCGAACCAGGGGTTGGTCAGCAGCGGGCAGTGGCCAAAGATCTCGTGAAAGACGTCAGGTTCCTGCAGGTAATCCAGTTCCTGCGGGGTGCGGATGAAGGTCGCGACCGGGAAGCGCTTGCTGGCCAGCAGCTCGAAAAAGGTCTGAAAGGGTATCAGCGCCGGCACCCGGGCGACCTGCCAACCGGTGGTCGCATCCAGCACGCGGTTGATTTCGCCCAGCTGGGGGATGCGGTCGAGGGGCAGTGCGAGCTGTTCGATGCCGTCCAGATACTCCTGGCAAGCGCGGCCATCGAGCAGTTTCAGCTGACGTTCAATCAGGGTTTGCCAAACCGCGTGTTCGCTGTCCGGATAGTGGATGTGGCCTTGCGCATCCGGTTCGCGGGCAACGTATTGAGTGGCTTTCATCTGACCTCCTGAGCGGGGCGGCCGCCTGAGTCTTTGTTGTTATGGAATGGCTCCATCTGAACGCGCTGCCACCGCTCTGGCGAGCCCCGTTGCCCTGGTAAGAAGCGTGAGCGGGGACTTGCTTTCGTAACGAAATGATTACAATTGGGCGCGTTCAGGCAAACATCGCCTTGCTTGCGGGTGTACCTGTCAAATAATCTTGACGAAAATCAACGGTGATCAGCAGAAAATCTGATCCCGCTTATAACAACAAGCCCAAAGGCACCCTTGCATGCGTATCAAGATTCATTGCCAGAACCGCATTGGCATCCTCCGTGACATGCTCGAACTGCTGGTCGACTACGGTATCAACGTGGCGCGCGGCGAAGTCGGCGGGGAGCACGGCAATGCGGTCTACCTGCATTGCCCCAACCTGATGAACCTGCAGCTCCAGGCGCTGCGGCCGAAGATCGAAGCGCTGCAAGGCGTGTTCGAGGTGCGCAAGGTCGGCCTGATGCCCAGCGAGCGGCATTCGCTGGAGCTCAATGCGCTGCTGGGCGCGCTGGAGTTTCCAGTGCTGTCCATCGACATGGCCGGTGCCATCGTGGCGGCCAACCGTGCCGCGGCGCAGCTGCTCGGGGTTCGCGTGGATGAGGTGCCGGGCATGAGCCTGTCGCGCTACGCCGAGGATTTCGACCTGCCGGAGCTGGTGCGAGCGAACAAGGCGCGCATCAACGGACTGCGCGTCACCATCAAGGGCGATGTGTTTCTCGCTGACATTGCGCCGTTGCAGTCGGAGCACGATGACAGTGAAGCCCTGGCAGGCGCCGTGCTCACGCTGCACCGCGCCGACCGCGTCGGCGAGCGCATCTATAACGTGCGCAAGCAGGAACTGCGCGGCTTCGACAGTATTTTTCAGAGCTCCAAAGTGATGGCCGCCGTGGTCCGTGAAGCACGCCGCATGGCGCCGCTGGATGCGCCGTTGCTGATTGAAGGCGAAACCGGCACCGGCAAGGAGCTGCTGGCGCGCGCCTGTCACCTGTCCAGCCCGCGGGGGCAATCACCGTTCATGGCGCTCAATTGCGCCGGCCTGCCGGAATCCATGGCCGAGACCGAGCTGTTCGGCTACGGCCCTGGCGCCTTTGAAGGGGCACGTCCGGAAGGCAAGCTCGGTCTGCTGGAGCTGACCACCGGCGGCACCCTGTTCCTCGATGGGGTCGGCGAAATGAGCACACGTTTGCAGGCCAAGCTGGTGCGCTTTCTGCAGGACGGCTGCTTTCGCCGGGTGGGCAGTGACGAGGAGGTCTATCTCGACGTGCGGGTGATTTGCGCGACGCAGCTTGATCTGTCGGAGCTCTGTGCCAAGGGCGAGTTTCGCCAGGATCTTTATCACCGGCTCAACGTCCTCTCGCTGCACATCCCCCCGCTGCGTGAATGCCTCGATGGCCTGGAACCGCTGGTGCAGCACTTCCTCGATCAGGCCAGCCGGCAGATCGGCTGCGCCTTGCCGTGCCTGTCACCCAAGGCGCTGGAGCGGCTGGCCGGCTATCACTGGCCAGGTAACGTGCGGCAGCTGGAAAACACGCTGTTCCAGGCGGTTTCGCTGTGCGAGGGCGGGGTGATCAAGCCCGAACACATCCGCCTGCCGGACTACGGCTCACCGCAACCGCTGGGTGACTTCTCGCTGGACGGCGATCTGGACAGCATCGTCGGCCGCTTCGAAAAGGCGGTGCTGCAGGAGCTGTATCAACGCCATCCCAGCAGCCGGCTGCTGGGCAAACGCCTTGGCGTTTCGCACACCACCGTGGCAAACAAGCTGCGCGGGTACGGGATCGGCAAGGAAGGCTGATCGCCGTTGCGGCGCAGCACCTATCTGTAGGAGCCAGCTTGCTGGCGAAGCGGAGATCGGCCGAAGCATCGGAGCTGTGTCGTCGGCGCGGTTCGCGAGCAAGGACTCGGCGTCCCCCTCGCTCCTACGAAAAGCAACTCGCGCTGTTGAAGCCCTGTGTGGTGCACGGGCTCACTGCTGTGAAGAGCAGCGAGCCGTCGCGCGCCTGGGCTCAGTGTACCGCCTGGGTTACCGCGTCGATCAGGGCTTGCAGGTCGATCGGTTTGCGCAGGTGCAGGGTGAAGCCGGCGGATTTGGCTTTCTCCACGTCGCGCAGCGTGCCGTAGCCGGTCAGGGCGATGCTCGGCGTTTGCGCATTGGTGGTGCCGCCACGGATCGCCGTCATCATCTTGTGACCGTCGATCTGGGGCATGCCGACGTCCGATACGATCACGTCAAAGAGGGCTTGTTCGGCCAGCTCGATACCCTGCGCGCCGCCGTCGGCCGTTGTGACCTTGGCGCCTTCGCTTTCCAGCAGTTCGCACATGGTTTCCAGGATGTCCGGCGAATCGTCTACCAGCAGGATGCGGATGCCTGCCAGGCCTCCTATCTCGGCGCCACTGCCCAGCTCGCTGAGTTCCAGTTCGGTCTGCAGGTGAATCGGCAGCCAGATACTGAATCGCGCACCGCGTCCGATGCCTTCGGAGAAGGCTTCAATACGCCCACCATGGGCTTCCACCAGCTGCTTGACCAGCGCCAGGCCGATGCCCAGGCCATGCTTAGAGCGCTGCGCATGTTGCATGTCCGCCTGGCCGAACATATCGAAGACCTTGGGCAGGAAGTCTGCGGAAATGCCTTCGCCAGTGTCGATCACGTCGAGGCGCGCCAGTTCGCCGTCGCGTTCCAGTTGCATGCAGATGCGTTCGCCGCCCTTGGTGAACTTCCAGGCGTTGTTCAGCAGGTTCCAGATGATCTGGTCCAGGCGCGTCGGATCGGCGTGGATGTAGATCGGCTGCTCCGGCTTGTAGGAGTCGAATGTGACATTCTCGGCCTGGGCGAGTGGCGCAAATACCGCCTCGATCCCGCGCAGCACCTCCTGGTAATTCAAGGTCGAGAACTGCAGCTTGAGCTTGCCGGTGCGAATGCGTGACACGTCCATCAGGTCATCGATGATTCGCGACTGACTGCGCACAGCATTCTGAATCGACTGGGTCGCCTTGCGCAGACTCTGGGAATTCTTGGCGGCCTGGGAGCGGGCCAGCAGATCGGTATTGAGTTGAATCAGGTTCAACGGGTGTTTGAGCTCATGCGAGAGCACCGCGAAGAACTGATCCTTCTGCAGATTGGCGGCCTGGATGCTTTCCAGTTCGTTCTGCTGATTGAAGTTCTGCTGTTTCTCTTCGGTGAGGTCGCGGGCGATCTTGGCGAAGCCGATCACGGTGCCGTCGTTATCAACCAAAGGGTTGACCAGGCCGCTGAAGAAGCATTGCGAGCCATCCCGGCGTAGGTGCCAGCGCTCATCAGAGGCTTGGCCTTGTTCAAGCGCACGCTTGCGCTCGGCCTCGGGCACGCCGGCGTCACGATCCGCTTGGGTGTAGATCATGTCGATGCATTTGCCGATCGCCTCCATTTCCGTATAGCCAAAGATGGCTTCCGCACCGCGATTCCAGGTAGTGATAATGCCGTTGCAATCGAGCGTGATGATGCCGTAACCCTTGGTGCTTTGTGCCAGCCGCCGCATGTGCGCTTCACCGTCTTGAAGTTGTGCTTCGGCGCGACGCCTGTCGGTGACGTCGATAAAAGTCAGCACGGCGCCCTGGATGCGATCGTCGAGGGTGCGGTAGGGCAGGAAGCGCGCCAGATACCAGCGGTCGTTATTGCGATTGTGGACTTCGCGCTCGACCAGATGCAGCTCACCGAATGCCTCGGCAGCATCCTGGTGAAGCAGCGGGTAGTCGAGGCGATGGGTGATATCCAGCAATGACCGGCCGGCGTCATTGCCGATCACGTTGAAGATGTCGCGTGCCCGTGGGGTAAACCACTTGATGCGCATCTTGCGATCAACGAAGACCGTGGCGATGTCCGTCGAGGAGATCAGGTTCTGCAGGTCATCGTTGATCTTGCTGGTCTCGTCGACCTTGGTCTTCAGTTCGAAGTTGACCGTCGTGAGCTCTTCGTTGATCGACTGCAGCTCTTCCTTGCTGGTCTCCAGCTCTTCGGTGGCGGAACGCAACTCTTCATTGATGGCTTGCAGCTCTTCATTGGACGCGCGCAGCTCTTCGGTGGAGGTCTCCGAATGCTCCATGGTGATCTGCAGCTGTTCCTTGGTCTGCTGCAACTCGGCCTCGAGCTGGGTCAGGACGCTGTCCTTGGTATCGGGGTGCTCCAGCGTGCTGCTGTCCATGCAGGCTTCGACCTCGTCGAACAGCACCAGCATGTACTCGCTGCCGGCCTCGTTATCGCGGAACGGCCGCACCACCATGTTCACGTAGAAGTTGCGACCGTCACGCTCCAGCCGAACGCGCCGCGCTTCGACACTTTTGCCGGTATGGGCAGCCTGATACAGCGCCGTGCGCAATTCGAGGCGCAGCTGCGGATGAATCAGCGTGGTCAGGTTCAGTGAAGGCTCGCCGCCGACATAGCGCAGGAAGCTTCCCGCCTTGTCGGACATGTGCACGATCTCGCCTTCATGATTGACGATCACACTCGGCGGGGCGTATTGCTCCAGCGCACGTTGGTGTACGTCGGCAAAGGAGAACTTCTTGTTGCGCCGATAGGGCTCGTTGAGCGGCGGCCTGGGCGGGATTGAAAGGGCAAACCCCTGGAAAGGCCCGGTCGGGGCGCGGCGCAGGGATGAGCCCACGTCCTTGGCGCGGTAGATGCGGTTCTTCTTGTCCACCGGGGTGAACAGCTGGCTGCAGGCATCGGCCGTTTCAGAACTGCCAAGGAACAGGTAGCCGCCGGGGTTGAGCGCGAAATGGAACATGCGCAGCACTTCAACCTGGATGTCCCTGTCCAGGTAGATCATCAGGTTGCGGCAGGAGATCAGATCCAGCCGCGAGAAGGGTGGGTCACGCAGGATGTTATGGCGGGCAAATAGAATCCGCTCGCGCAGCTCCTTCTGCATGCGGAAATGGTTCTGCTCCTTGACGAAATACTGTCGCAGCCTGGCGGGCGGTACGTCGGTAACGATGGCTTCCGGGTAGGTGCCGGCGCGAGCGGTTTCCAGCGCGCGGTCATCGATGTCGGTGGCGAATACCTGCAGCTGTATATCGCCGCGCACACCGCTGACCTCGGCCTGGTCGGCCAGCAGCATGCTCAGTGAGTAGGCTTCTTCCCCGGTTGAGCAGGCCGCCGACCAGACCCTAAGGGATTTGTCGTCGGTGTCCTGCTTCTGTTCGAACAACAGCGGGATGATGTCGCGCTCCAGTGCCTCGAACGCCTCGCGGTCACGGAAGAAGTTGGTCACCCCGATCAGCATGTCGGCCAGCAGCGCCGGGGTTTCTTCCGGGTGGCTTTGCAGATGGCGGGCATAGCTGGGCATGTCGCGCAGGGCGTTGACCTGCATGCGCCGCTCGATACGGCGCAACACCGTGGCTTGCTTGTAGTGACGGAAGTCGTGGCCGGTGCGGGATCGCAGAGCCGCGAGAATCTCGCGCAGCGCCAGTTCGTTGGGCTTGGATTGAGTATGCGCCTGGGCGTATTCGACCTCGCCTTCAGGAATGTCCTTTTCCTCGATATCACTCAGTGGCGACAGCGGATCCTTCCGGGCGAGCAAGACTTGGAGATTCTGCGACAGCTCGACCAATCGCTGCGGCATCTCCGCCACGGGCAGCACGATGTCGACCATGCCAGTCTCGATGGCGCTGCTCGGCATGGATTCGTACTCGGCATCGTCCGGCGCCTGCGCCAGGGTCACGCCGCCTTGTTCCTTGATGCGCGACAGGCCCACCGAACCATCGGCGCCGCTGCCAGAGAGAACAATGCCTACCGCATGGCTGTGATGAACGTCTGCCAGCGCGCGGAAGAACAGGTCGATGGCCACCTGCGGGCCGCGCTCGCGCTCCGGTTGCTGCAGGCGCAGATAGCCGTCATTCATCGACAGGTCCAGCGCCGGCGGGATCACGTAGATACGGTTGCGCTCGATGGCTACGGCCTGGGTGACCTGTAGCACCGGCATCTTGGTAACGTTCTGGATGATCTTGTCGACATTGCTCTCATGCTTGGGTGAGAGGTGCATGATCACCACGAATGCCATGCCGCAGTCGTTCGGCATGTGCTCGAAGAAGGTCATCAGAGCCTGAATGCCACCCGCCGAGGCGCCAATGCCGACCACAGGAAACTCTAGTGTGCTTCGGGCCAGATGGCTGTTCTTGGGCGTGGATGGCTCAGGGCTGTTGCTCATCAATTCCTCTGCGTTTTGTAGGGACGTTCCGGATCGTCAAAGAGGGAGACAGCGAGCCGGGCGAGGAAATTCATCCGTCAGACATGGCGCCGCCGAACGGATGATAAGGCTTTGTGAGAATGATTACTGCCGGCGCGAAGCCAGAGTTTCGGGGCGGTGGGTGTTTCAGCACTCGATGATGTTTACCGCCAACCCGCCGCGGGCGGTCTCCTTGTACTTGCTCTTCATGTCGGCGCCGGTCTGACGCATGGTGCGGATCACCTTGTCCAGCGAGATGAAGTGCTTGCCGTTGCCGCGCAAGGCCATGCGCGCGGCGTTGATCGCCTTGACTGCGCCCATGGCGTTGCGTTCGATGCAGGGCACCTGAACCAGCCCGCCGACGGGGTCACAGGTGAGCCCGAGGTTGTGCTCCATGCCGATCTCGGCCGCATTCTCGACCTGCTGCGGCGTACCGCCCAGCACTTCGCACAAGGCGCCGGCAGCCATGGAGCAGGCCACGCCCACTTCCCCCTGGCAGCCAACTTCGGCCCCGGAGATCGAGGCGTTTTCCTTGTAGAGGATGCCGATGGCCGCCGCGGTCAGGAGGAAACGCACAACGCCGTCTTCGTTGGCGCCGCGGATAAAGCGCATGTAGTAGTGCAACAGGGCAGGCACTATCCCGGCGGCGCCGTTGGTGGGCGCCGTCACCACACGGCCGCCCGCGGCGTTC
>Ga0208645_1002133_pt1 | contig 16163 bp, 33 predicted proteins | sample VirMetDEL_Sep_01_FD_184519 | JGI IMG/M metagenome (GOLD analysis project Ga0208645, IMG submission 184519) | Aqueous microbial communities from the Delaware River and Bay under freshwater to marine salinity gradient to study organic matter... | ecosystem: Environmental > Aquatic > Marine >... | reverse complement strand
AGCCGCGAAGCACCCTTATACGGATAGTTAGAAAGGACCCGCTTTTTCATGCCATTTGGTTATATCGACCGCCCCCGTGAGTACTCACTAACCTAAGTGGCAATCCGTTTTGTCGCAATTGTCACACGATTAGGCGAGCGAGCGCGAAATCTGAACCGAATTGAGGGGCTTTACCTTGCACAATGGACACCCGTGCGCGTTCTACGCCCTAGAAAGCCACAGAACGGCGCTCACAGAACGTGGGCAGCGGGGGGCATGCCATGGTAGGGGGTGGATATAACGCGATGCGTTACGGGCGATTTGAGGCGCCGTGGGGGGGTGCCAAACGATAGGCAAAAAAAAGCCCGCTCAATGGCGGGCCTAGGGGTGAGATTGGGGGGCGTTAGTTGATCAAGTAGAGCGCTAAGCCAAACAGCGTGACATTCGCGATCATCGTACCGATAAAGGCGGACGCCCATGCATCGCTGTCTTTCATAGTAGCGACCCCACTACCGAGCCCGTGAGAATGCCGAGGCAAGCGAGAATGAATATTCCCCCCACGCTTTCTTGTCTTTTGCTTTGCTTAGTCTCACGCGCAACACGTCGCGCCTGATCGGGATCTAACGCCATAAGGGGGGGGACAGCATGCCAAAAGCGGTCATCATTTGCGGCTTTCATCGTTAACCCCTCGCGATTAGATCGGCATTGGCGGAGCGCGTACCGTGAACAGTGAACCCCACTACTACCTCGCGGGATGCGACAGAGCAAAGCTTGCACGTTGAGCACGATACTTCCTCGCGATACTCCGCGGGACATTGCACAAAGCGCGACCCCCCACGCTCAAAGCTAACCCACCTATCCCCACGATTTTCGCGGGATATGGTGCAAACCGTAGGCAGTCCGCTCTTATGATAGTCAACGGCTTGCGCTTCAGTGTTGGCGCTTGCGTTAATGGTGAAGCCCAAATCATTCGCGAAGTCTACCGCGTCCCGATTGGCCTCATTCATTGGATAATGAGTGTACGTAAAGCCACGCTTGCCCGCGTTAGCACCTACCAATTGGCCAAGCTTGCGGGAATCGATCACGTCGGGCTCGGCAGCGGGTAGGTCACCACTCACGTTATGGCGCCACAATTGGCCCTCTTTCAGCCTGGCTACCTGGTTGACTAACTCTAGCCAGTCGCCCCCTCGCGTTCCCGCGTCCAGCTTGTCCCAATTCATACGGGTGTAATAGCCCCCGTCCGCATAGCATCCCCCCTCGCCAATGAGGGGGCACGATGGCGGGCACGTTCCGCGATGGCTATTCGTAACGGGTATTGGTCCTACTTTCTTATTGGCGCTCTTTTTCACAAATTGATAGTTCATGTCTAAATGTCCTCGCTGTTAATCGCTATTTGGTTACTGTTCTTAAGCCACTCAATACGCTCCGAGATCCATTGGCGCTCGCGATCGTCTTCGGGCTCCGCGTCTTCCCATACCCAATAATGACTTCCCACATCAACCATTAGACGCGGGTACCCGTTAAACATCACCCACTTGAAAGCAAATTGACCGTGAAACGCTTCCATCACTTCCTCGCCCGTTTCGCTTGCATGCGAAGCAATCCCCGTGTGATACGCGATCACATCGTTCAATTGATCCACAAAAAGAAGGGGGCAAGCCCAACCATTCCATCGACCGCGATTCACTCCCACGAACCGCGGTCCATCATTGACACAAAACAAGCCAATATCGTCGGTCGTTATGTTGGCGAATCGCTCGTTGGCGATCCAATCAAAGCTTGTGTATTCCATTATTTCATTCCCTCAATGTGTTTCCATTGATCAGTCAAACTATTCGATAGCGAGCCCAACCATTGGTCTAGTTCGCCATTATGTAACGCAAGCGCAAAGCCAAACGCGTCATCGAATAAGCCCCAATCCAAATTTGCCTCTAACATCTTCTTAACTTCCAGCTTTATGACTACGCACTGAAGATCGGACAATTCAGGACCGAAACAATCTCGCGGACAATCGTCAAAGTGGTAAAGCCAATCGTTTTTATGCAAGAACACTTGCAAGGACATTGCATCACGTAGGTTCATTGTGCGCCCCCTTGCAGAACATCGAAGCGCTGAATTAAAGACTTCGAAGCTTCAGCCTTTGTTAGCCCGTATTGGCCCGACATCATCCCGTGATCTGGTCGATATAGATGCGTTGAAAATTCGGGCCCGTCTTTCTCGCTCAAGACTGGTCGCGCACTAAATACCGCATATTGATCCTTCAATGAGTATTGAACGTCGACCATCAGAAAGCCGTGACGATAGCACTCAGCCCGTAAGCTATTGATTAAGCAAAAACCGTTTTTCATTTTTGATTCCCTCTAGTTAGTTCAGTGCTCCTATTAACAAGGAACGCGCACACAAATATCGCATCAAATTCCCCTTGTCACGCTTTTTGTTACATCGACCGTGTTTTTTTGCGCTTCCCCAATCATTTCGAACGATCCTCAACCATTCCCGACCGCCCTAGTTAGTACTCACCAACCTTGCACCGAAATGGTGCGGGAGGGGTCAAAATCGATGTTCCACGTATGTTCCACGACAACCATGGGATAGCCGTGGGATAGCCGTGGAATAGCCGTGGGATAGCCGTGGAATAGCCTTTGGATTTTTTTTGATTGAGATCGACTTCAAGCCAACCTGGAGACAACCGTGGAATAGCCATGGGATACCCGTGGGATACCCGTGGGATACCCATGGAATAGCCGTGGAATATTAGAAGCCTGTCATTTTCGATTGCTTCTTAATAGCAGTGCGCATGGCGAAACGATATGAAATCTTGAGCTGTCTTTGTATGTACTGCGGGCCATGTGCCTCAAAGATATCGTAGGCAGGGAAGGTAGGTCGTGCAGCACGTTGACCACGACGCCATGAGACCATCAGCTTAATTGTGCCTCTTGCCTTGCCGCCCTTTACATTGCCGTTTTTAAACCGTTTTAGCTTGGTATACCCACCCTTACCATACCGTCGCCAAATACCTCGATACTCGTCACCTCTCCGACCACGAGGTTTACCAAAGAAAAACTTCTTGTCTGCTTTTGCCTTTGCTGAGTATTTGTTCTTACCACGACCCGAGGGGATGTTACCGAACTTATCGAGCCTCACATTGACTGGCTCAGACAGCTTCACTTTCTTTGCTTTGACTGTGCCACCATCAATGATGCTTTTCATATACGGAGCATCTTTGTGGTAGTACAAGCGGCCTTCCAGGTTGCGCTTGTTTGATGATTTGTATCTAACGCTAGAACGCGTGAACCGCGTTGGCCCGCCCGCGATATGCTTATCCATACCCTCTTGCTGTTCTTTGCGTGAAGCAATCAAAGTGCGATTAATTGCATGCGACATAGTGAAGGGTATCTGACTACGCCATTGCGGATTAGCCATGTCGGTCAGGAGCTTTTCGTTTAGCTTTAATTCAACCAATTCAGCGTCCCTCGTAAGGGTCATGTATACCTGGATATTTTAACACCCAACTTCCTTGAAGGTTTGTCATATATTTAGTGCTCACGTCATGATGCTGACACCAGCTCAAAGCACTCTCTACACTGTTAAACACGATTGTAGTCATTCTCTGTCTCCATGATAGCTCTACCAATAAGCTCAGGTATCTGCGGAACCACTGCGTTACCTAAGCATTTAAGTCTGTGTGATCGAGAGGGAACCCCATTAGCCACTCTACCCACGTCGGGTTCAGTTGCCCAGTAACCGTCTCTGTTCCTTTCCCATTGAGGACAGCATTCGGAAGCATGTCCATAGCTCTCGACTTGCCGTCCTTCCTGATAAACGATTCCGTTCTGTAACCACCTTTGTAGTCGCGACTCGTAGGTGTCGGCCACATCCTCACTGGCGCTTTTGATAGACTGTCCTTCGCTGCTGCCCCGAGACTCCATCCGTGACTGCCATCCAAGTGGCTTGGAGCAATCCCCTCCCCGCCCGTCATTGCTGTTGGGGTAGGCCACAATCCAGACTCGGTCTCTGCGGTGGTGGGCGCCAACCGCGGAAGCTGGTATACAGTGCCACTCCGCATCATACCCGAGCGCGGAAATGTCTCCGAGTACTCGCTTAAACCAATCTCCCCGTTCTCCATTAAGCAGGTTTGTGACGTTCTCAAAGATTGCGTATCGGGGTCGAAGCTCCCCAATAAGACGGGCGCACTCTGACCAAAGTCCACTGCGCTCACCCTCGATGCCTGCACCCTTACCTGCGACTGAGATGTCCTGACAGGGAAAGCCTCCTGTAATGACATCGACTCCAATTCCATCTGCAGCCAATCGCTCTGCTGTGATCCCTCTGACATCGTCATAGATTTTTATTCCAGGCCAATTCTTGTTAAGCACTTTCTGTGCGTATGGCTCAATCTCGCAAAAAGCGGCGGTCTTAAACCCTGCTCGCTCTAAGCCAAGAGTGAACCCCCCAATCCCAGCAAACAGATCAAGGACGCGCATCTTCTGCGACATCCGTGGGATAGGTTGACCAAAGTGACTCACCATATCGCTCATAGTTGCGCATGTAGCGTCTGATCGTGGTCTCATGGACATGATACTTGTACGCGATCTGCGCTACGCTCTTCCCTTGCTCTTGCATTTGTACTGCCTCTTGTAGTTGTTTTTTAGTTAGTCTCACTGCAAATCTCCATCGTAATATTCTTGCGCTTCGATGTAAGGCATCAACTTTTCAACGAAGTCGAAGGCTTGTGGATGATCCAAAAAGCCACCCTGCCAATCTGATAACGCAACGCGCAATTTATTTAGCGCTTGTTTTTCTATGAGTTGTACTGCTTGCCTAGAGAGCCCGAGCTCCTTTGCTATTTGCTCGTAGGTCATATAGGCGTCTTTTGGCTTCATGCCTAGATCTCACGACGACTTAATTCCAGCTTACCATTTGATAGTCTGGATCGCTTTCTTTACGTCGCACCTCCTCGCGATAATGCTTCGCAATCTCCGCCCGTACCTGCTTATTGGTCTTAAGTATTCCGCGACTCTTCTCACGCAATATATCCATGTGACTTTCACCAAGCAGCTGATTAAGAAAGTCCACCCAGGCCACAGGTTGTTCTGTGTAGTAGCGATGATGTGCCGCGCAGCAGGTGATGCAATTATCCATATCCCATCGCAATATTCGCAGTCTTCGACCATGGATATGACAGCACTGCAAATTTTCTGTTGTACCGCAAACCTGACAGCATCCATCACGAAGCCTCACCGCTTTGCTGAACCATATGTCCGCTTGATCTCGCTTTATCGCCATAATCCCCCCTGGTGATTTTTCGTTCTCTCCAAATAGCAGGCTCAGTGTGTGAGCAATCACACGCCCAGCCTTCTAGGTAATGCGGAGGCTGATTACTAAACACTACTGACATTGTTTTTGCGCAGTACTTACAAATCGGTGGTGGTATCTTCATTGCGCCCTCTGCAATTTCATATATTCACTGTCCTGCGGATGCGTTAAGTGTATACCCAAATCTAACGCCCAATCTTGCACTTGGCACATAAAGAAATACATGTCGCCTTGAGCAAGCTTGCTAGTGCTCCTCACTTGAGAAGGGATGATAGTGCTACCCACCTTGCGATCCTCAGTACCCAAAAACTTAGAACATAACAACAATTTAATATCTGCCTCTAAGTCCGACATCTTGTCTGGAGTCTCAACCTTTCTTCGCTCTATTAAGAACACGCAAATCTCACGCACCCAAAGGTGAAACAAACTGTTTTGCGACAGGGAGCGCTTTGGAGAATATGCCTCTACTTTCCAGCTAATAGGCTTGTCCCAATCCCAATCTATTTTGAGAAAATCGGTAAACGTCTTCATGCGCTTATCGATGTCCCCTTTATCTCGTATGAGCCAAAAGTCACCCATCATCACATCCACCTCACATCATCTTCATTGAACATATACATCGGCTCTACATCGTCGGGGTTAGGCTTGCGCCCTTTCGGAGTGCCGCCTGCCATTCGGAGTCTTGGAGTTAAGTCTTCAAATGGTCCGCCACCATGGATCTTGATGATCCCAATCCTTCCCTCGTACCTAAAACCAAATATGAATGGGATAGCCGTCATGGTTGCAAGGTTGCACCCCTCTAAATACTTGGGCACGTTCAAGCCCAGAAACAAACCACGCTTGTAATCTTTTACCTCGAACCACGCTCTGACATCACCACTGCTATGCATCACAGCGTCGATACGATACTTACCGCCGTTACCTAGCTTGCTCCATTCACAGTCTGACTTACTCGCGATGTAATCCAATATCTCCGCTTCTGCGTGTAAGTCGTCCGTAGTCTCACGCTTAAAAGTCATTGTGAGCTCCCGTGTTAGGGACGTTGTACTGATCGATGATTCTCTTGCTCGTCCCGCAGAAAGCACGGCAGTTGTTGTGTTGCCATAATCCGACCATGCCTTCGTATTTGTGATACCGCTGTTTCGCCACCTTGAAGATAAGATCAGGGTCATCGTCATCGACCAAGAAACCATCGTTACGTTTGTACGCCTTCTCTTTGTTGTGCCAGATAACAACGATCGACGCGGCAATGTTCGCTAAGTGACTTGAGCCGATGAAGTCATATTTACCTGGGATATGCTTTTCACCGTCATGACCAGCAGGTTTACGGACGTGGTGAATCAGCAGGACGCATACCTTGAACTTCTTTGCGACCGCAGCAAGCGTCTGTGTAAATTCCTTCTCTCGCTCCAGGTCATCACATACGCCCATCATCATTAACGCGTCGAGCACGATGAGATCGCATTTCTTGTACTTTGCAAACGCAATGACCATTTGAATCGCCGAGTCGGGCGCTATGGCATCAACCCTATCGTAAATGTGTAGCTTGGGCTCCGCCCACTTCGCAAAGTTGGATACGTAGTTTAAAGGCGGTCGTTCACGTCCAGCGGCCAATTCCACGTACTGTTCGAGCACGTCCTCAGCCAGCAACTCCAACGATGCGATACCCACGGAATAGCCTTGGTTTATAGCAGACAGTCCAAGCTGAGAAGCCACCGTGGATTTGAAGTGACCAGTGTAACCACCCATCAACACCATCTCGCCTTTCCGTAAGGCAAAATCACCATCAAGCTTTTGCCAAGGTGTCCTAATTCCTTGGTCAGCAAAGTTGCGCCTCTCTTCAACCCTAGTGATCAAATCAGTAGTAGCCACCATCTCTGCCGACTCTACGATGGCAAGCTCTTCGTTTATGTTTATGTCCTTGAAGTCAATCATCGGAAGTGTTGTGCCCCCTTCTGTGTTTCATTAGTTAGTTCATCATTCCATCTCTCGCCGTTTAGAAATGTAGACGGGTGAGGAATGTACTTTGTTAGCTCATTGGCAAACGGCTTTTTAGTTAGATAGGAAATAGCCTCTTTCTGATCGCCCTCCTTCATGCGACACCATGACTTTTCAGCAGCTTTCTTTGCAGTCTTTCGCGGATATAGAGTCCAAAACTGATCGAAAGGAATGCCCTTATTTATTCTTTTGTTATTTATATTGTTATTAGTGGTCGTCTCTCGACCTACCCCTAGGTCGTCTGTCGACCTACGTAGGTTGTCTCTCGACCTACCCCCTAATCCGATAGTGTCCAATGCTGTATCCATAGGGACATTGATCATGTATCGGGTGTTGGTTGTGCTATTACCCCTCTCCCTAATCAACCAATTGTTGTCTTCAAGCACGTTCAGATACTTAAGTACTGTGCTATGACTCAGACCTGTTTCACCTTGTATTCTTGATTGCGACGGCCAAGCTACGTCTTGATTCTGATTCATGTAGGTGGACAGGTAATGAGCCAGATATTTTGCTTGAGACGGAAGCTGTGACTTCTGCACTAACTTAATCCAGTTGAAGCACGTCATGTCGATCATTGCTGGACCCTTATGTTCCAAAGATCGATCAACGTATCTAGAAGCTTGTGTGCTAGATACCACGTTTCATCTTCATCTTTACCTGCAGCCTTTTGCAGAAATACCTTGATAGCAACCTTCTCATCAACATGTAAACGATGGTTGGCAAGCTCTTTTGCTGTTTCCTCGACCCAATTTGTCATTACTTGTCTCCAATGCTTATAATGGTCGAGCACTACTTCCAAGTGCTCTTAGTTTCATAGTTAGTTCAAGCCTTGCCCCCTTTCTCCTCGGGGGCTTTTTTATTCCTCGCACTCCTTAATTAAGTCGTAGATAGACATATCGCAGAGTTCAGCAATCTTGCACATCTTGCCGAAGTGCATGTCAGATTGACTCCTGTACCGATGAACTTGCATGCGACTGACACCCATAATTTCAGCTACCGCTTCGTTAGAGACGCCCGAAAGACTTTGAGCCTTGCAAACGCCTTTACCCGTGTGAAAGCCTTTGATTCTAGAACGGCGGTGCTTCACGAGAGATATCTCCTTGGCTTTGCTGACGCGCTGATCGCTTGGGCTGTGCTGGCTTGTTGTAAGAGTCGCCAGAGTTAGCGCCTTTTGAATCAAGCATCTGCATCTCCCTAGCGACAATCTGAGTGCTGTAACGGTCTTGACCGTTATCATCACGCCATTGACTAGTGCGGATCGAGCCTTCTACATATATTTTCGATCCTTTTTTTAGGTACTGCCCCATAATCTCGCCCAAACGGCCATATGCGACGACGTTGTGCCATTCAGTTTTTGACTGTTCCTGACCGTTGGCGTCCTTCCAGCTACTACTAGTCGCAAGAGAGCAGGTAGTAAATGACCCCGACTTACCCTGCCTAATCTCTGGATCGTTACCCAAATTTCCGACCAAGATGGCCTTGTTGATTCCTTTACTCATCAATTGTCTCCAATAACTTTTTCACGTTGCTTTTCTGACTGTCAGTCAAACGACCCCACACCACGTTTTTCTCGTACTCTGTGAAATCACTAACCAGGTCATAGACCTTGTTTGCGTCTTCCTCCTCTACTCCCTCCCGAATGAAATTTACGTACTCATCAAACTGCGCCTCCGCATCGGCAAGTGTTGTACGCCATTGCTGTTTGAATTTTGTCTTCTCACCTGCTGGGGCACCGTTAAATGCATCATCGCGAGCCTCATCGTCAAGACTCTTCACAAACTCGTGAAACCTCACAGGAAGGTCCATGACGTCCATAGCGGCTTTGTAAGGGGGTATGTACTCCTCGGGCGGTAAATCCTCACCACGGTAAACGTAGAGCCCCAGACCGTGCATACTGATGGCCTTTGCGAAACATCTCTGCATTGAGGTATTAATTTGAAAAACCGTTGGATTCTTGACAGGGCTATTTCGGTGATCAAGTACAGGCAGATGAGCCTTCAATGATTTGCCACCGACAGTGACGGTGCAGAACACCATTATCTCGCCGTTCGGGCGTTCCACCCAATCATGATGCTCGTAAGTCGCGTCGGGGTACTTTTCGCACAGGATATGCCATGCAGACGCCCAGCTTATGTAGGACAGATTACCTTTCTTCTCAATGAACTCAGAGCAATCAATCTGAGCTAGTTCAGTGTACTTATGCATATGCCTCCTCCCGTAAAGCATCATTCCAGCGTGTGTTTTCTTCTATGAGGCAGTCGAGCAGTATTGCCTGCGCCGCTCGCCACATGGCTTCCCGTGTCTTCACGTATAGCGGCTCATTGCGCTCTGGATTGAATACCTCGCTCACGTACTCGGCTACAAAGTTGTCAGCCCATACAGCCTCAGAGATCAGCTCAGTGAAAGCGTGGTCCTCAATCAACCAAAGCACGAGATCTCCGCGGGTTCTGGTGCAGCTTATGTCGTTGACCTCATCGATCCACCCAGGGAATCGCGTATTTATGTCTTCCATATCAATCATAGTTTTGCCTTTGCTCTTAGATAGTGAGTCAGTGAGTTGTACTTTGACTCTGGCTGACTAAAGGTTTCTTCTTCAAGATCGCACCCGATTAATGGCTCGGGAATTTCACAGTGCAACTTGAACCTCTCATTCAATTCACCCTGAAATCCAACATCGACCCTAGGGGTGTGAAGGGCGCCGCGCTTGTGTTGTCGCTCCTCCCATTTTTCTCTTCGCTCTTTTGCCTCCTTCCGAAGTCGTTGCTCTTCGTTGTGTTCCTCCCAATGATCTAGCCACGCCAATGAGTTTCTTTGGTAAGCTTTTTCCTTCGCTGGATTATCGATCATTACTTGTCGTAAAGATTCGAGGTCAGAGCCTAAGCGCTTCATTTCCTCCTTTCTGATACGATCGAACAGTTCAGTGTCTAACAACATCCTCGCTCACTCCTTGATGACTGCCTATCATCAGCTCATCGTAAAGATCTTCCTTTATGTATTCCCAAGTAGCGTTTACATACATCTCATAAAGGCGACCTGGATGATCATCACGAAAAGCTTCCCAGATCCAAGCCGTGTAATACTCGACTAATGATGGCGGCAAAATGTCCTGCTCCATGCCTGGGCGACGATTGAGAAGCCACAGGATGAGATCACCTTTCACCTCGCGGCTATGGATGACATCAAGTCCATGGTCCTGCCAATCAGGATAGACGTTGGTGAGGGTCTGGAGTAAATCCTTCCCTGATGCTTCTATTATTTTCATAACCCCTCCTTGTTATCATTGGGTGATAACAGAATAGGTTACATAGAAGGGAAGGTCAAGAGGTAGAGGGGTAACGTCCTGTGCGGATCATTTCTGTAACTTCATCGGCACGATTACCAACTTGCTTGGCCCATCGTGAATCCATGAATTCTTCAGCAGCATTTATATAGTCACCGCGCTCCATAGCAGACAGAGCGTTTTTAAAGCCCATGAGCCTAGTCATGCCAAGGTTGAAGAGCAGGTTAGTCAATGCATCTTGTCGTACAGGGTCTAAATCGACAAACCAAGAAAACGCCAACAACTCTGCCTTACAGCGCTTGATGTCATTCTCTAGAAGGTAATCGATCTCATCATCAGAGAGCCCAAGAGACCCCTCCTCAATGCATCGGCCAACACCGATTGTGGCAAGCCCAGAAGTACATCGGTAGAAGTGACTGCGCACTCCCTCGTGAATACGTAGTTGATCAGATAGCTTGCTCATTTGCCCCCCGACTTACTGGCGCCAAAGTAAAAACTCACCACAGAAGACACGATGCCCCCGAGATAGCCCAACACCAGGTTAACGACATTGAGGTCGTTTTCATCAGCAGGCTGAAGAGTAACGAGAAACACATAGCCACCAAATAACATAACGGACACAAGTGCGATGGCGCGAGCTGTCCAATCTTCTGAGAATGAGTCTCTGGCATGTTGGATATCCTTCGTTTCTAACGCAAATACATCCAAGTCTATTTCAGCCATCCTAACCTCAAAGTCAAGTTCGGCCTTCTTAATCTCCGTCAGTTGCTCAGGGGTTGCCTGCTGAAGGGCTTTCTCAATCTTCTGAGGCGTTGGGTCGCAACCTAATACGTCAGCAAGCATAGTTGCCGCAGCGCCACCCACAGGCCCACCAAGAGCCGCTCCAAGGGTAGGTGCTAAGTCTCCGATCAAACCTTTAATTGCATCAAACTTCATCTCAAATACTCCGCCGCTCCTAAAGCCGCAATGATGAATGGGTACATAGCCATGATCATGCGCTCTAATTTATTGAATCGTTCACCGCCCTGATCGAGACGCTTCTCAATCATCTCGCGCATTAACTTACATTCTGCTTCATGTATCTCAATGCGCTTGAGCGCCTCTTCTGCTGTGTTCATCACTTATCCGCCAGTGGGTTGTCTAATGCCTTCTGGACTAGCGCCTCTAACCGCTCTTCCAACTCTTTCATGTCTTGATCTTGTGACGTGCGTAATTGCTCACGTCTCGTTTCAAACCGCTCATCAGCGGAATCTATCATTTCTCTCGTGTCTTTCTGTACAGCATCCATAGCATCGCGCATCTCGCGAGTGCTACTTCGAACCAAATCCTCAGTACGGTCTGCCTGCTGTTCAATCCTAATTATATCATCGCGCAAACCGTTCTTGATGTCCCGTGCATAGTCCACTGCTTCAGTGACCTTCGCATCCATAACTTCCATTTGCTGTTGATAAGCACCAAGGTCTAAACCTGCTATCTCTTCTATCTTTTGATACATGAGAAACCCAGCGTATAGCGTACCCAGGATACTACTCAGCCCCATCACAGCCGCTATGCGAGCGCCCCAAGACATACCCTTTACATGCTTTGCCGCAGCCTTTACGTGATCGTCAATGTTCTCCAAGTCTTCCATTAGTTCTCAAAGCCGCCTTCACCTGTCTGTAAACTTTGCAGATTGCGTAACTCTGCGCGTAAACGCTGTACCTCTAGCCGCTCTTTCTCCAGCAGCAACTGGTACAAGGTGTTGCAGTTAATGCGCTCTTCTGGCCCATCTAGCGGTATAACAATGCGCGCATAAACACCCACATCCTTGCGCTCTGGATACATGGGATCTGGTCTATCGAATGGCCCAGAGGCATCGTTGATGATCCCAGTAACACCGAACTCTAAGTTCATGCCGCCACCCACAGCGTTCTGACAATCCATGTCACCTTTACGAATCTTGTCAGACTGATAGCTTGTAGGCCCGCTAGGCAATTGTAAGTTCAAAGAGCTGTTCTGTGCGCTTGCGTGAGCACATAAAAACAACATGATCACAGCAAAGCGTTTCACCGTGACACCTCCGAAAAGCGAGAACAGATTCTGGATGCGACCATTGCACCGTTAGCGCTGTTCCCTCTTAGCTTTGACCTGGAGCAAATGTACTCCGCACGATCAGCGTCATCGGCTAAGACGTACACATCAAACTTAAGTTGCTCTAAATACTGCAAGCGTATCACTCGATAACCAGTAACGAATGACACAGGCTCAAAGTCCTCATCGAACACACCTATCTCGTAATATTCAACATCCCGACGCTTGTTAAACAAGTGCATCTGAGTCTGCAAAACGCCCGACACATAAGATGGACGTAGCACAGGATGCGACGGCAGCATCTCATGCGAGCAAACTACGCTACTCCAAAGGCAAGCTATTACTACAACCACTTGCCTCATTAGTTAGCGATGCACTCCGCAACAACCACAGCGCGATACTCACCCGCAGGGTAAGCCTTACCATAGCCATACTCAGCAAGACTGGTTACGCTGAACCAAGTCGTGCCAGCAGTGTGTAAGTCGTACTCTGTCGTGTACTCATACGTCACAGCGTTAGATTCATAATCCGCCATAAGACTATCTGACACCTCTTTGACTGCGGATGAACCTTCCCAGAAAACGGTATCAGTAAGTGTAGGCGATGAGGAAAAGCTGTTAGGCGCAACAATGCGCGCTGTATAGGATCCCCCCAATGCCACGTCATAGCGGATGATAGGCTCGACACCGCCATCCGCCGTCTCTGTGCTTAACTTGCCAGCAATCGGGTTTCCGTAAACACCTGTAGTGTCAGTGTTGATGACACACTTGGATTCTACATTGCCCATAATGATGGCCTCTTCTGCAATGGCTCCTGCACATGCAAGTACCATAGCACTGGCTAATATTTTAGATTTCATTGTTTTCCCCTTACTTTTCATATTGGCTGTTGACCATTTTCTCATGAAGAATCTGTTGCGCCAGCCCATTACGAAGGCCAGCCTTATTGTCAGGCATATCACTCACAGGAAGTCTTAACGTCTCAGGGTAAGTACCACCCCGAATGTCAGCACGGTAGTATGGATTCAGACTTTCTATCCGACTCATGCTAATAAGCATGGCATCTTGTGTTGCCGCCGCTGCCATCGTCAATGCGTTCTCAGTCGCCGCTAGAGCCGCTTCTAATCGCTCATCAGGGCTTTCCTTAACTTCCCTTTGACGTTTCCTATCTCTGTCGTACAACTCAGGATCTGTCTCATCTGTCGCATCGAGTACAGCCTGATCCTCTAGCGCATCATAGATATCAATAGCATCTATCTCTGGTAACTCAACAGGAGGCACATAGCCTGGACAAGAGGGGTCAGATTGGGCGTCGTAACAAACATCAATCTGATAGGTGTATACAACATTAGGATCTTCAACAGACCCCGTGCCCTCTACTTCGATAGAACCGTCACCCCATGCACTGATCGGTATGTTGTTAACCGATATCAGCTTGTTGATCGTCTCACTAGGTAAACCAGACCAATCATCGACCTCGCGAAAGATATAACCATCACCTTCGGCATTCTCGTTCTGGACGTAGACGATCATGTCGTCTTCTGTCTCTTTGATCGCTGTGTATTGATAGATGACACCATTCACGGACAGACCCGCAGCGTCAGGTAGCACTTGGGACATTACCCAATTGACCCCATTCTGCGCCGCATTGCCTGTTGCCCCGTAGGTAATCGGGTTAGATAAGCAGTAATGCGAGTAGAACACCAAAGAAGCCAGAAGCCCCAGCGATCTCCCGTTCATCCAAACTCTCCACACCTGTCTTTACTTCAAGCTCTTGCTGATTCGCTGTGTCGGTTTCCCAGGCAAGCTTCGCCGCGTCACCAATCAATCCGTCGTACGGGCAGGGTGTACCAGCGTTCATCATTGCCTTAAATACCCTTTCATCTTGGCACATCACACTTACAGCAGCGACCTTCATGCCCATGTCGTAGAGCACCTTAGCGTTCTTCAGCTTTTCGCAGTTCATATCTCTGACAGTAGAACCAGCGGATATGCCAAGGATCTGCGTTTGAACAGCACCAGCGACACCCACGGTACAAAGATCTGAATTGCTGTTAGATATAATTTGAGGGGCTATTGCGGTAGGAGGGGGCGACTCTACCCTAGTAGTCATGTCGCCATTGGTTGTTACGGTGCTAGTCGTCGTGGACTCAGTAACAATAGGCTCTTGTGCACTCACTGCGAACGGCAGCAATGTCAGTAAAAACAATCCCTGCCATTTTATGCTCATCTGCCGTCCCTTACGTAAAGTCCCTGCCCTTCCATTTTACGGGTAAAGTCTCTTGCGACTCTTCGATAACTTCGTAATCGCCATCATGAATTTGGTGCGTAATATTCGCTGCTAACAATCGATATATGGAATCTCTTGTAGTCACTAGCTCATCGATCTGTCGATTAATACTTTCGATTTTGCGATGCCAATACTCTCGATCATCTACAGCCATACACGCTTAGGCGCTTCGGGCGTAACACCGTGTGTCTCATCCAAAGCCTCTACAGTCTCACGCATAGCATCACCGACTAAACGCATATTAACGTGCCAGCCTGCCATTGCTTGCATCTCTGGGTACTCGTTGCCCTCGTCGTCAGTCAGCGTGTTGCCTGTGGGCTCGTGTAGTACGCCTACAACGTCGATAGCGTAGTCATGGCTATGAGCTACTAGGTAGGGATCACCGTCCACTGTCTGCGTTTCTACGCCTTCCTCGTCCACGTTAGTCACGTAGTCCTGTCGGTAGAAGTCAGCCAGTACAGTAGGCATATCTGACTCAGCACTAAGACGTAAATAGAAGTCTACTTTCGGTGCGTCGATTACTTCTTCGATTACTTCTTCTGTCATGATGTTAGATCCTGTAGTTGTGCGTTAGTCAGCTTGCGTGGATAGTATTTGATTGATTTGATGTGGCCGCTGATGTTGTCAGTGCCAGAGTTTGCCGCACCACCAATCTTAAAGACGTTTCGGGGGTTAGCAGTTGGCAAAATGTCTATGTCAGAATAAGCAATCACTGAGTCACCGTCGTCAGTCATCCCAAAGTCATTTCTAGCCCAACCGAGCGCGACATTTGACTGCACAGAGCCACCTGTATTAGTTTTTAGAGTGCCACCAACGCCGACACCATTTGTATTAACACCCCCTGCTAAATTGCCGTTGCCTTCCGCGATGTAAATATTTATACGATCCGCAGATGATGAGTTATTACCTATCTCCCATACTCTAGGGAAGCCACTTCCACCGTCCTCATAGTTTATATTAAACTCGCAAACGACTGTGCCTTCAGCTTTGTTATAACCGAAGTCGTCAGTGTCTATAGACGCTACGTCGGCAGAGCGTGTTGCTGTGCTTCCTGTAGTCTTGATGTAGCTTGTGGGGAATGAGCCAGCTTCAAGCTGTGCGCCGTAGATTACTGCTGAATCTCCAGAAGCCGCATCAAACGACGCGTCTGTTCTAGCTAGGTATACAAGGCAACGCGCTGTCTGGCCAGAAAACCCATCAACAGATATGCTCAATCTATAGAATCCGTTGT
>Ga0208645_1002129_pt1 | contig 16176 bp, 11 predicted proteins | sample VirMetDEL_Sep_01_FD_184519 | JGI IMG/M metagenome (GOLD analysis project Ga0208645, IMG submission 184519) | Aqueous microbial communities from the Delaware River and Bay under freshwater to marine salinity gradient to study organic matter... | ecosystem: Environmental > Aquatic > Marine >... | reverse complement strand
GTGGTACTTTAACTTCAACTGGATCAGCAAGTTTTACAACCATTGATGTTAATGGTGGTGCAATTGATGGTACACCGATTGGTGGATCTTCAGCATCAACTGGAGTCTTTACAGTAGCAACTGCATCTACTTCAGCAAAAATTACACAAGTTGCAATTACCTCAAGCTCTAACGCAGTAGCTTGGGATGCAGCAGCAGCAGCAAACGCTTATCATGTAACCACAGAGAACACGACTTTCTCAGCACCATCTAACGCTGTAGAAGGTGCAATTATTTCTGTAGAGATAGCACAAGGTGCTACACCAAGAACGATAGCATTCAATACTGTGTTCGAATTTGCTTCTAGCACAGCCCCAACTGTAACTGCTACAGCTAACAAGACTGACATCTTTAGTTTTAGATACAATGGCTCAGTTTGGCAAGAAATTGGTAGAGTTCAAAACCTAGCACAAACCTAATGTTAGAAATAATATTATTTTTTTGGATTTTTCTAGGATTGATATTACCTAATCCTGAGGACAGCTAATGGAAACGCTACAGCGTACAGCAAATAGAGGAAGCCTATCTACTGGGTATGATATTGATAACTCTTTGAAGTTTGAATCAGATGATAGTGAATACTTAAAAGCAAACAACACTTTTGCTTCTACAACACCGACAAGTAGAAAAAAAGGTACTGTATCTTTTTGGATAAAAAGAACTGAAATTGGTAATGGTGTATCTGGAAAACAAATGTATATTTTTGCTTCATCTGATAGTTCCAGATATTCAAATTTAGGTTTTGATGAGTTTGATAATTTAACTGTATTTTCAGGTGATTCATCTTGGAATGGTGTAAGTCCTTATACCTATAATAAATTTAGAGACACTTCTGCTTGGTATCACATAGTAATAAGATACGATACAACAGATAGCACAGCATCTAATAGATTAAGAGTCTATTCTAATGGTACTGAGGTGTCTTGGGTAACAGCACCAAATATAACTCAAGATGGAGTTATGACATATAGTGGTATGAACGGACCTTGTTGGCATAGTTGGGGAACAATATATTCTTATTTTACTCCTGCTAAATTTTTTAGTGGGTATTTAGCAGAAGCTCATTTTGTAGATGGACAGTCTTTAGCACCAACAGAGTTTGGTGAAACAGATAGTGATTCAGGTATTTGGAAACCTAAAGAATATGACGGAACTTATGGTAACTGTGGTTACTATTTAGACTTTGCAGATTCAGGAAATTTAGGCGATGATGAATCAGGTAACGGATTTGATTTTGATGAGAACAACATCACAGCAGCCGACCAAGCAACTGACACACCTACTAATAATTTTGCTACGCTTAATGTACTTAATGCCATAAGTAATGGTGGTGGAAACAACGAATATTCAGAAGGTGCAACAAAAGGAAAAGCTTTAGAAACATCAGAAATGGCATCTGGTACAATGGCTGTTACTCAAGGTAAATGGTATTATGAATGTAAAGCTGTTTCAAATTCAGAGATAATGGCTGGTTGGGGAGTACCTAATAAATGGGGACACCACTCAGTTAATCCCGGTTATGATGAGCATAGTTTTGCAGTTCATAACGTTGGAAGAGCTTATTACTATGGTAATAGCTACGTTGATTTTTCACCATCTGTTAGTTTTGATACAAACGACATTATATCAGTTGCATTAGACGCAGATAACGGTTTTTGTTATTGGGCAAAAAATGGAACTTGGATGAATGGTGGAAGCCCTACAAGTGGTTCAACTGGAACTGGTGGATTTAATTATATAGGAGGAAGCACAGGTGCAAATATGAAAATAGTAGATGGAGATTTTTTAGTTCCTGCAGTTAGAACGAATTACTATACAAATAGTGCTATATTACTAAACTTTGGTGGCTACACAACTATATCAATCTCAAGTGCAGCAACAGACGCCAATGGCTACGGAACTTTTGAATACGCACCCCCATCAGGCTACTACGCCTTATGCACTAAAAACTTAGCGGAGTACGGATAATGGCTTATACAAATATAGACGACCCATCTGCATATTTTCAGACTGCTCTTTGGACTGGTACTAATGCTAAAGACAAAGTAATTACTAATGATGGTAATAGCGATTTACAACCTGATTTAATATGGGCTAAAGCAAGAACAAGCACATCATATACTGACAATCATTTTATTGTAGATAGTTCAAGAGGCAGACTAAAAGGACTTGTTCCTAATGACACCTCTGCTGAAACGACAACAACAGGTAACGAATCACAACAAGCTGAACGAGATTTACAAAGTTTTGACACAGACGGATTTACAGTAGGAATAGTAAATTCAACAGCAGCTTTAAACGCTAGTAGTGCATCTAATGTAGCATGGCAATGGAAAGTCAATGGTGGTACTACGACAAGCTTATCATCTAACATAAATTCTGTATGCCAAGTAAATCAAGATGCAGGAATTAGTATTGTTAAATATACTTGTACTGGAGGAGGTAATGGTCAATCGGTACAGCATGGTTTAGGTCTTGTTCCGCAAGTAATAATAACCAAAAACAGAACAGACACTAATTACTCTGATTGGATTACTTATCATCATATTCTTACTAAAGATAATTTTGTAAAATTAAATTCAAACGCAGCTTCAGCAGGTAGTAGTCCTTATAATCAAGCAAACCCTACAAGCACAACATATAATGTTAGTATTGATTTAGTTGAACAAAAAGATTATGTAAGTTATGTTTTTGCACCTATTCAAGGCTACAGCAAGTTTGGCAGTTATGTCGGTAATGGAAATGCAAATGGTCCGTTTGTCTATACAGGCTTTAAACCTGCTTGTATTATATTGAAAAAATCAAGCAGCACTGGTAATTGGAGAATCTTTGACAACAAAAGAGCAGGATATAATGACGATAATTATAGATTAACGCCTAACGAAAATAGTGCAGAATCTACAGCAACACATTTAGATATACTTTCAAATGGATTTAAACTTCGTAATACAGGTGCATCTTATAATGGTTCAGGAGATACTTTCATCTACATGGCATGGGCAGAAAATCCATTCACAACATCAACAGGAATCCCAACAACAGCGAGGTAAATTATGTGGGCTTTAGTAGAATCAAATAACGTAACACAGGTCTATGCAAGACCTAAGGGTTTAACCATAGGTGATGTAAATTATCCTAGTAATATCTTTATGCTTTGGAGTTCTTCAGAGCTAGAAGCTATAGGGATTTATGAGATAGTTATAGACAACTCAAACCTAAAAGACAAAGAGTATTACATAAATACAAACCAGTCTTTTGCTTTTAAATCAAGTGTGACAATTAATAGTATAGACTATACAAATGTAGTAGTTGCTTCATATGGTACAGCTACAGCTAAACTTTTAGACGATGTTTTATGGGAAGATGGTGATTCAGATATACCAGAAGGTAAATCTGTCGGCGATGTAAAAACACCGGGAATTCGTAAAAATCACATTTCTAATATTAATGCACAAGCTGCTTCTATACTACAACCTACAGACTGGATGGTTGTTAGAGCTGCAGAAGGTGGTACAGCAGTGCCTAGTTCTATTACAACTAAAAGAGCTGCAGTTAGAACCAAAGCTAACGCTATGTGTACACAAATAGATAACGCTGCAAACGTAGATGCTTTAGCAGCTTTGTATGTATACAACGATGCAACACCACCCGTCAGACCTCTTGGCGAACTACCACAGGTAGACTAACATGGAAATGGTATCACCTTACATTGTTTGGAATGTTCTCATAACTTTGATACTTGCTCCAATCTGGTTTCAGATTAGACAAAACTCTTCAGAGATTAAAAGACAAGACATACTCATCAATAAAACACGTGAAGAGATTGCAAAAGAGTATGTCACAAAACTAGAACTAAAAGATGATTTTAATCTCTTAATGGAAAGAATGGAAAAATTGCATGAAAAGGTTGACAAACTCTTCGAAGTTAAGTAAAATAGGTATATAGGATTTAATAATGGCAAAAAGAAGAAATAGAAAAAGAAGCGGTGGAATAGTTAGAGAAGACTATACTCAAGGTGGTAGAGTTGGATATCGTGAAGGTGATGAAGTAGAAGAAAGAAATGCTCGTGCTGAAGCTATTAGACAAAATAGAGAAAACAATAGGGGTCAAGATGAGTTTGATCAAGTTAATAGACCTCCTACACCTGCACCAACTCCTGCCCCTACCCCCGCACCTACTCCCGCACCTACACCTGCTCCTACCCCAGCTCCTATAAATGAAACAGAAGAGCAAAAAAACGAAAGGCTAGAACGGGAAAGAGTAGAAGCAGAGAGAGTAGCTTTACAACGTAAAAGGATGCAAGATGCTAAAGAAACTGCTAAAGATTTAGTTTCTGGAAACATGACAGGCATACCTATGACTGAAGCTCCTCAACAAGTAGAAGTAGGAGACTTAGGTGTAGCTAAAGAAGTAGCAGCTAGAGATGCTTTAGTAGCTAAAACTGCTGAAATGCCGACAACCCGGACAGCCGACACTGTTACTACTATAGATACTGCAGATGCTCCTGAAGCACTAACTGCTGCACAGATGGAAGCAGCACGGATTACAGAAGCTCCTGAAGTTGCTGTGGCTGAAGGTGAGGTAAGAGATGAAGCATTAGCAGAAGCTGCAGAAGTAGAACGTGTAGCCCCTATTGAAGCTGCTGAAGTAGAGATTATTCCCGGTGCTTTAACTGAAAGAGTTGTCGGAACTATAAGCCCTAATGCTATGGCAGAAGCTGCTCAAGTAGCAGGTACAACTCTAGCACGTGTTACAAGGGCTAAGAAACAGTTAGCTAATGCTGGTGTTAGTGCTGAAGATATAGCTACGTTAGGTAACGACCCTGAAGACCTAGAAGCTAGGTTGATGGATTTAACAGAAGCTGAACGTGGAGTTATTGCTGGTCTACCTGAAGAAGCTTTAGTATCTAATCAGTTAGATAGTTTATTAAGTGGTATTGAAGAAGGTGAGATTCCTACGTGGGCTAGACCTGCTGTAGCTAGTGTAGAAGCTATGTTAGCACAGCGTGGTATGGAAGCTTCAACAGTAGGTAGAGATGCCTTGCTCAATGCTATTATACAATCTGCTGTACCTTTAGCACAAGCTAACGCACAAGCAATCCAGCAAAGTGTAGGTCAACAGAAAGCTATTGAAGCTCAAGCTGAAATACAAAATGCTCAGTTTAGACAACAGACAGCACTCGATAACGCTGGTAAAGTTTTTCAAATGGACATGGCTCAGTTTAGTTCTGACCAACAGATAGCACTTTCTAATAGTAAGTTTTTACAAACTGTAGGTTTAACTGAAGCAAGTAACAGACAACAAGCTACCATTCAAAATGCTTTACTTATGTCTCAAGCTAATCTAACTGAAGCAGACTTTTATCAAAAAGCTCAGATACAAAACGCTCAAGCTTTTTTAACAACTGACATGTCTAATTTAAATAACGAGCAACAAGCAAATATTTTAAAAGGACAACAAGCTCAACAAACGTTATTAAGTAATCAAGCATCCCAAAACGCTGCAAGACAATTCAATGCTGCTAGTGAAAATCAAACACAGCAGTTTATGGCAAACTTAGCTACTCAAGTAGATCAGTTTAATGCACAACAAACTAATGCTATGTCTCAGTTTAATACACAACAAATTAATGCAAGACAAGCTTTAGAGTTTCAAACAGAAGCTGATTTAAATAAAGCTAATGCTGCAATGGTAAATCAGATTAATCAGTTTAATGAGCAGATAGAATTTGATAGAGATAAGTTTAATACAGCTAACGCACAGGCAATTGAGCAGTCTAACCTAGCGTGGAGAAGACAAGTCAACACACTAAACACTGCTGCTGCTAATCAGGTAGCTATGCAGAACTCTCAAAATGCTTTTAACATGTCATCACAAGCACAAGCTTTCTTATGGCAAGAGCTTAGAGACCAAGCAGACTTTGATTTTAGAGCTGCTGAAGGAAAAGAAAATAGAGAAACACAGCTTTATGCTACAGCGTTAGCAAATGAAACAAGTACTGCAGAGAATTTCAATTCATCTATTAGTGCAGTTGCTAATTTAATTAAAGCATTTAAAAGTGGATAGGAGATAACATGGGAATATTTAGTAAAATAAAAAAAAGCTTAAAAAGTATTGTAAAAAAAGTTGGAAGAGGTATAAAAAAAGTAGCGAAAGGTATTGGTAAAGTCTTAGGTAAGATTGCTAAACCGTTTCAAAAACTTGGTATCCTTGGACAAATTGCTTTAAGCTTTATAATGCCTTGGGCAGTCGGTGGGATAATGAAAGGCATGGGCTATCTTGCTTCTAGTTCTTTTGGAACTTTTGCAAGTGGGTTAGCTGCTGACGGTAATTTATTTATTAAAGCTGCAGGTAAACTTGCACAAGGTATTAACTTTGGAGCTGCTAAAATTAATCAAGCTTATACATTTATTAGTGATGGTATTTCTAAAGGTCTTGACTGGGTTGGAGAACAAGGAGCCAAACTTAAAAAAGGTATTACAAACAAGTTTGATGCTGCAAAAGAATGGGTAACCGGTACTCCTACTTATAGTGATGATGGTATACTTTTAGCAACAGAGCAGAAAGAACTTTTTGCAGGAGACGATATTTTCGCAAATGTGAAACAGACGGTTCTGGATGACGAAGCTTTGAAAAAGCAAGGATTGGACAGAGCTACTATGTCAAAAGAGGTCTTTGATTTAATAGATAAAGCACCTGAAGGAACTTCTTTTCAGAATTTAAAACTGGACCCTAAACTTTCTAAAACAATAACATCAAAAGGTACTAATTTAGTAGGTGATGAATTAGTAAGCGAAATGGCTAGAGATAAAGTTACTACAAATTTATTAACAGCTCAAGGAGACCGACTAATAGGTGCAGGAAACAAAGCTGCTGCTGCAGTATTCACAATGGATACAGCAAAAAGTGAAATAATTAAAGCTGCTGAGCAACAAAAAGAAGAAGGATATAGACCATCTTATGAAGAAGGACCAACCGTATCTTACTTAGAAGTTACACCTGAAAAAGTGACACGAGATATTGATTTCTCTGTAAAATCTCAAGGTGGGCAATATATGAGTCCGTTAGATTCTGCTGTTATAGTAAATCACTATGAAAAATTTTTTCCACAACTTAGTTTATAAAACATGATGAAACCAAAACAATACGATCAAGAAGGTCTAGAATTTCTAGGTCAAATGCAAAGACCTATCCCGGGACAGAGTTTAACTAACAGTCCTGATAGTCCTTATCCTTGGGAACAGCCACCTGAGTTTACAGAAACACAACCAGCTATTGAATCTCTTTATGTTAGTTTAACAGAAGATGATGCATATGAAGCTATTGTAGATTTAATTGATGCAGATAATACCATTGCTGATGCAGCCCAAGTTGTATTGTATGCAGGTTTTGAAGAAGGTTTATGGAATCCTGATCTAATGACATTACTCATTGAACCAACTATGTATTTAATTATGGGATTGGTTGAACGAGCAGGAAGATTAGAATATAAAATAGATAGAGAACCTGAGGTAGAAGACGAAGAAGATAAGCTACAACAAGTTACAGCTATGGAACAACTTCTTAGTAAAGCTGCAGTACAGGCTGAAGAAGATAAAGTTAGTGGTGTACAAAAAGGTGTACTACCTAAAGAGATTGAAACAAAATTAAAAGAGATTAAAGTGCCTGAAAGTTTATTGGCACCTGATAACACAGAGGAAGTATAATGGCAATTAAAGCATTAGGAGAATCTTTACTATCTTCAGCTAAGAAGAAAGCTAAACGTGGACAGAAGCTTGGACAACTAGCAGGTCTTGCTATGATTGGCATGAGCATAGCTAATTCTAACATACGTAAAAAAGCTGTACAACGAGCTAATGAGTGGAACAATAGTTTTACTCCTTTGAAGAAAATGTATGAAGGAGAGTTTACTAAAATTAATGACACTAAAGATGATTATAAAAAAAGAAACGACACTACTAAGTATGCTAACTATCAAGAAAGTTTTTATGAGCCAGAAATAGAAAGACTTACTAAACTTATCACAGGTAAAAAAACAGATGGTACTTTAAGTGCTAAAGAAATAGCCGACATAAGAGTTCAAGCAATAGAAAATGTATCTGATAATGTTTTAAAATATGAAACAGCAGTAAATCAATACCAACCTTACTTTGATATTGATCAAACAGCATTTATAGAAAATTTAAAAACTTTAAGAAGTACAGGAACTAAATATATTTCCGATGATAACTTACAAAAAGTATTAGGTCGTAAATTATTTAATAGTACTGAAGGGCAAATGATTAAGAGAAAAATTAACCTTTCAGATACTGAAGCTTTTTCTTTGGACATTCCTCAAGAGTTATATCAATCTTTAGATTTAGAATTTTTAAATGCTTTAGACGGTATGAAAACTAGAAGTGTAAAAGTATCAGATGTTAAAATTATTAGGGAAGCCTATGATAATGCTGAAGATATTGAAATACTTCAAAAGAAAATAAAACGAGACCCTCCAGCTAAAGCATTGACAAAGGACACACAAGCTGCTATTGTTAGTATTTTTACTGAATTTGATGGGAAAGACTTAGATGATATCCCTTTACCTAATGTAGACTATTTAGAATTTATAAATTTTTCAAATGAGAAAAATAAAGTTGTAGCTATAAGTATGAAAGATTTAAAAACTGTACTTGAATCTACATTTGATGGAGGTAAGCCTAGAGTTAAACCTGAACAAAATTTTTCTGATTGGGACCAGTACATGAAAGATGTAGCTGTTTTGACTCAAGCACAAGAAGTAGAATATTTACGTTTAAATAGAAATGAAGTTGTCACTCAACAAATGAGAAAACAATTTGCAGCTCGTGCTGCTGTTGAAGTAGCTGGAACTTTTGACATAACTTTTAAAACAGGTAATGTGGGAATGGGTAAATATAATCCTTTACGTATATTGCCGGGACCCGGTATGAGAGAAGGAATTATTAGTACAACATATAAAGGTAGAAAAGGTTCTGAAGTTCCTAACGAAGAAGGAATTGCTGGAGACACTAATACTCTTGATACCAGTGGTACATTTAATGCAGTTAATTTAGAAGAAGATTCAGTATCATTTGATGTTGAAGCTGCAAGAATAGATTTAGCTACTCCGGAATTTAAAGCAATGTCTCAAGAAGATAAAAGTAATTATTTTTATCAATTAAAAATTATGCATCCTGAATCTGTTACAGAGATTAATGAGTTAAGACAGTCTGTGTTAGCACCTAAACCTTTAGAAGAAAAGATGCAAGAAACTTTATCTGATGATAAAAAAGTAGACGATATGACACGTATAGACGGAACTACAAAGTCTGCTATAGGTTATAAAGGTCCCATTAAAAATAATGTTACTGGACAAATAATGACGGAAGTATCTATTAGTTTTGATGATTTTGAAAATCCTTATTCTGATAAAAACATAATTCCTTTAATTGTGCCTACACTTACAGATAAAGAAATATCTATTCTACAAGACATGAACATAGAAGGTAACGCTAAAAACATTCCTCAAGCTATAAAAACTAAAGCAATTGACTATGCTCGACTACGTATCAAAGCAGGGTTAAATCCTTTTTATCAAGACGGAGAAGAAGAAACTCCTGCTCCTACTCCGGCACCTAAAGATTCTTTACTTTCTCCTAATATACCCACACAAGCAGAACTTGTAAAAGATTTTGAAATCTTAGGAGCTGAAAAAATGTCTTCAGAAGAGATTGACATACGTTTAAACGAGATGATAAATCAGAAAGATGATTTTACAACTGACGAATATATTAAACTTATTACTTATTTAAACTCTAAACAGGGAATAATGCCACAAGCAACAAGTCTATTAGAGCCTACTCCTGAACTGACAGATTCAGAGATTATTGCAAATGCTTTGAAAGGTTCAGGCACAGGTAGAAATCCTTTAGAAGTTCTTAATGATATGAATATTTCAAACTTTGAAAGAGCATTAGAGAATGTTAAAAACAATAAATCAACTCTTGGAGTAGCTACCACATCTACAAAGTTTAGAGAATATGTAAGTGAAAACTATAATGATAAATCTTTCACATCGCTTTCTAAATCAGATAAAATAAAAGCAATAGAAGAGTATATTAAAACTTTACAATCTTAGGAAACTAAATGACACCTGAAACAGAATACAATTCTGAGTATTTCTTAAACCGCTACAGAAATAGAGTTAATCTTGTAGAGGAGGAAGAAGAGAAAGAAGAAGAATCTCAAGAGGTATACGATGCTAGTTATTTTATCAATCGTTATAAAGAAAGAGCTAATCCAATAACAGAAGAAGAAAGCCAGTTTCAGGAAGAACAACTTGCACTTCAAGAGGAGCAAGATTTAAAAGAAAGGGTAGTATCAGAAAATGTTATACTTGAAAATGAACTGGAACCTCAAGAAGTTGTTATTGAAGAGTCAGAACCAACTTACAATTCTGATTATTTTGTAAATAAATATAAATCCAGACTTAAAGTACAACCTACAACCGAGCTTGAAAGCGGAAAGCTACCTACTACAGCACAACAAATTCAACTAGGTGGTAAATTAGAAAGGCATACACTTGGAAATCTTTTTAGAACTGCTAAAGCTGGACTATTAACTCTATCTAATAATAAATCTTTTCAAGATAATATTAAACAAATTGAAAAAGAAAGAACTGATAAAATCTTTAATACGATGCAAGAAGAGTATGGTATAGATTTTAGAAAAAATCAAAACGATGCTGCAGTTATTACAGGACGAATAGGCACTGCAGTATTTGACCCCGTTACTTTTTTTATACCTTGGGCAAAGATTGCAAGATTAGGTAAGATTACAGCTACAGCTACAGGTGCTGGTATTGGTGCAACGGATATGGCACTGTACGAGTACGCTGCATATGGAGAAGTAAACCCCAACAATGTTTTGTTTGGAGCTACAGTAGGTGGAGCTAGTTCTCTACTAGGTACTGTTGTTGCAAATAGGTTTCCATCAGTCGCTGACGACCAAATTAATTTAGGTAAAATAAACAGTCCAGATGCAGACACGATTGTTAAAAGTTCTGTTAAGGACGAAGTTCCTATTAACTTGACAGCTAAAGAAACAGAAGACCTTGATGCAGTTTTACCTATTGTTCTTAAAGAAAGAGCAGGTATTTTAACCCAGATGGAATCTTCTACAGCTTTATCAAAAATGTTTACTCAAGCAAGAAACGATCAAGCTGCTTGGAGAAAAATTACTGATAAAAACGGAGACCCTCAAGCTAAATGGAATGTGGACAAGAGACAGTGGTTCCCTATTAAAGGTTCTAAAATTACTCAGGCAGAAATAGATAGACTGAATGTAGCAAGAAAAGAAGCAGATAAATTTTTAAATGATGACTTCTTATATTATTTTTCAAATGTAAGTGAAGGAACAGGAAAAATTGTTGACGATACTTTTAGAATATTATCTAAAGATGAAACATACGAACTAACCGATAGTATTATTCAAAAGGTTTTAAATGAAACTTTTAGACCTCTTGTTGGAGGAGGTATCGGCTTTACTGCAGGAACATTTATTGGTGATGATGATGATGCAATTAACTATAGTTTAATTGGTGCCGGTATGACATTCGGTGTTGTGTATAACCGTGTTAAAGATGCACCCTATTTACTACAAAATCAAAAAGAAAAAGCTTTTGGTTTAATAAATAATGAAGCGACTAGAGTACTTCATAACTTTTTAAAAGTTAAAGGTTCTGGAACTACAGCTACTAGAGGTGTAAATCACGGTGGTGAGAACGAGTGGATTTCTAGAAACTTATTTCTTATGATGGACGGAAAGAAAAAGAATATTATAGGAGCAGAAGAAAGTTCAGATTTTTTAAAAGGTTTATTTGGTAGACAGATTGCTGATGTTGTACAAAATGCTACAGAAGTAGAACGTGTAGCTTCTGCAAGAATAATAAAACAATTAACTACTATAGATGAGTTGAAAGCAACTGGAAAATATTCAGATGAAAGCTTAGAAAATATAAAAAATTTAATATCTAATGCAGATCAGTTTAAAACATTTTTAAATACTAAATATGTAGAGCCAGTTGTTTCTTTTAAGAAAATAGAAAACTACGATTTACCTCAAATATGGAATGATACTTATATTAGAGCTAACAGAAACGAAGCTGAAAATATAATTAAACGTGCACTACAGGCTGAGTTTCCTACTTGGAATAAAACTGCTGAATCGCTTACAGAAAGTTCTAATTTAAATGTTGCAGCTAGAAGGATAGTTAAAAACGAACTTGGTGAAGATACACAAGGAGTCTTTGCAAAACCTCTTAAAGGAGTAGAAGACGAAGAAATATTTGGTAAATTTGTAGGTATACCACAATTAAAAAATTATCAGAAAGAAAGAGTTTTTAAAAGTTTAGAAGCTAGAAAAATTTTAGAGCCATTATTAGAGCAAGACTTAAGAGTTATTTTAGAAAAGTGGGTTACTAACACAGTTCCCGGAGTAGAGTTTGCAAGAAGATTTGGTGCTAATGGAGAGATTGTTGACTCATTAGCTCGGTCACTTAGAAATAGAAAAAATTTAACTAGTAAAGAAACGCAAGAAAAGCTTAGATTAATGAAGAACACAGTAGACGCTTACTTTGGTGTTGTTGGAAAATCTTCATCAGATGTGTTTCAAAAAAATGGTTGGAAAGATGGGTTTGCATTACTAACATTTTTATCTAATACTACTATGTTGCCTCGGGCTTTAATTACTCAGCTAGGTGATTTTTTACAACCGTTTCAAAATAGCGGAGTAGGACCTACAGTTAGAGCATTAATGAAGACTTGGCAAAAACAAAACCCTGCTGCTCTAGCTGGAGTTGGTGGTAGCCGAAGTAACACTTTAGGAGGAACTGTAAAAAAAGATGTTGAAGGAGTGTTATCTGCAGGTGTTCATCCTAGTACACCGTTTCAAGAAAAACTTTCTAATTTAACACAATTATTTTTTCGATACAATGGAATGGCTCCAGCTACAGATTTAGGTATAAAAATAGCATACAGTGCAGGTATAGACGATTTATTTAGGACTGCTAAAAAAATAGGTAGTAAAGAAAAAATAAGCAGGGCAGTGCAAAATAAATTAAATTTTTATGGAGTAGATCGAGCAGATGTTGTTAAACTTCAAAAGTTTAAAACAGTTGAAAAAGCCATAGAAGAAGGGGATGTTATAGAGGGACTTATTAATAAAATAGGTAATAAAGCTTCTAGAAGAGACGTTGGTTTACCGGGGATAGGTAACCGTATGATTTTTGCTCAACACAACAACCCCATGATTAAGTCTGCTGGGTTGTTTTTATCTTGGGCACAATATAAAGTAGCTCAAATGAATGGATTAATTAATAGAGTAGAAGACGGAGACTTAAAACTTGCTATTAAGATGCTAGGAACCGTAGGTATTTTTGGAGGTTTAAGAGAGCTACAAATTATGGCTAGTCCATCACGAAAATATTACGAAGAGAATGAGCCTAAAAATTTTAGTTCTAAATGGATAGCAGAAGCAACAGCATTATCCGGTATAGTAGATTGGAGAATTGAAAAACTAGCCCGTGTATTTAGTGACTGGGCTGGTTCGGGACATGGTACTGCTACTACAGCTATATCTCCTTTATATTCTCTTTTAGATAGGTGGTATAATAGTATTGGAAAAACTTCTAGGAATTTTAAAGCCGGAGATTATCAAGGAGCTGCAGTATCAAGTATTAAAACTTTGCCTTTAGGAGCAGAAGCAGTTGACTATACTAACAGATTAAACGAAGCAATAACAGGTGAAACATTATTAGAAGATGAACCTAATATAAAAAGAAAACAAAAAGGTGTTTCTTTAGTTTCTAGAAAAGATTTTTCAAAAGGAGGACTAGTAGGTGAAGAAACTATTGAAGGTCCTGAAGTACCTTTTACACAGGATAATGCTGCTGATAGAATCAACCCCATCACAGGATTACCCTACAATCAACCCCTTATTAAGTACCAATAATATGAATATAGAACAATGTAAAGCTGAAATCAAACGACACGAGGGCGAAGTCCTAGAGATTTATATGGATAGTTTAGGCTATAAGACTCTAGGAGTTGGTCATCTGTGTCAACCTAATGACCCTGAATATGATTGGGAAGTTGGGACACCTGTTCCACAATCAGTCGTAGATAGATACTATATGATAGACTTTGATAAGCATTATGCAGAAGCTATACACGTGTTCGGAGACAAGGATGAGTTTAATAACTTACCTGAACCTATACAACGTGTGTTAGTCAACATGTGTTTTAACTTAGGTGGTACAAGGCTTTCAAAGTTTCGTAACATGTTGAAAGCTTGTAGAGAGCATAACTGGTTTGAAATGGCTAGACAAATGCAAGACAGTAAGTGGTATGGACAAGTGGGTAGACGTAGTTGGGAGTTACAGCAGGTTGTAATGGGGCAAGTTTAATGCTCCTGTACACTGAGAAACAATTAAACACAGCCTATAATATCTATAGGATGCACCAGATTGGACAAGGTTTAGCTTTTATGGAATTAGAAAACTTTAGAAGATTGTATGAAGAGATAATGGAGAAGATAGTATGAAAGGAATGTTAAAAAATATAGTAGGTGCAGTAGCACCAACACTAGGTACTGCTTTGGGTGGTCCTATGGGTGGTATGGCTGCTAATATGATAGCTGAAGTATTGGGTGTTCCTAATACTCCAAAAGCTATAGAGACTGCTATACAACAAGCTACACCTGAACAAATGATTGAGCTTAAAAAAGCTGAAAATGCTTTTGAAGTTCAAATGAAAGAATTAGATGTAGACGTTTTTAAACTAGAAGTAGCTGATGGGCAAGATGCTAGGTCAAAGTTTAGTAAAGATTGGACAGCTAGAATTATGGGGATTGCTGTTGTTGGTGGATTTATGGGGTACATATTTCTAGTAACACTACAGCCACCCGAACAAAATTCTGAAGCATTAATTAATTTAGTATTAGGTTATCTCGGTGGATTAGCTAGTGCTGTAATTAGTTTTTACTTTGGAGCATCAAACACAAAAGAAAAATAGGAGATAAAGTGTCAAGAGGTGATTTAAATAGAGGATTTTTTGGACCATTATTTATATTAGGTTTATTAACAATGTCATTTGCTGTAAGTTCAGACCAAACAGGAAACTGTACATCTGGCACACAGTATTGTGAAGACAATGGTTTAACTACTATTAATACCACGGTGACTACTAATACCAACACCAACAATAATACTAATAGTAATACCAATACAAACACCAATACTAATAACAATACAAATGTAAATACTAACACTAATAATAATACTAATGTTAATACTTCAAATAATACTAATGTAAATACCTCGACATCAAATAACACTTCAACAAATACAAACAATAATAACAACGTTAATACTTCTACGTCTACGTCTAACTCTACTGTAAACTCTACAGTCAATCAGAACGTAAATAACAACAGTAATTCTACTAGTAATAATACAAATACTAATAACAATACTAACGTTAATCAATCTACATCAGACTCTAATGTTACTACTGACAATACTAATACCAATAATAACAATACAAAGTCTGATAATACCAATAGAAATATTAACGAGTCTAACTCTACTCAGACTATTAATCAGAACGTAAAAAGCAAAGCACCTCCTGCTTCTGCTATAGCACCTAGTATTATGTCTTACTCTCAAGACCTCTGTACTGTAGGACGTTCTGGTGCCTTTCAAGGGCAAGTATTTGGGTTCTCTACAGGAGCAACTGTAACTGACGAGAACTGTGAACGCTTAAAACTTTCCAAGTATCTATATGATACCGGTATGAAAGTTGCTTCAGTATCTATACTTTGTCAAGACCCGAGAGTATTTAAGGCTATGGAAATGGCTGGTACTCCTTGCCCTTACCAAGGTCAAATAGGTAAAGAAGCTACCAAAGCTTGGGCAGAAAACAAATCTAAGAGACCTGATGCTAAAGACCAAGAGAAACTTTTTATACAGCAATGCACACACGACAGAAATCCTAACAGAGACAAGATAAACAAAGATGTTGTTGGGGCAGTCAAAGTTATTTATACAACTAAAACTAAAACAAAAAGGCAATGCAGAAAAG
>Ga0208645_1002124_pt1 | contig 16198 bp, 24 predicted proteins | sample VirMetDEL_Sep_01_FD_184519 | JGI IMG/M metagenome (GOLD analysis project Ga0208645, IMG submission 184519) | Aqueous microbial communities from the Delaware River and Bay under freshwater to marine salinity gradient to study organic matter... | ecosystem: Environmental > Aquatic > Marine >... | reverse complement strand
GCATGAGAGCAAAAGGAGCTTCAATGTGAGAGAGGTCTTTTTGACCATTTGCCCTGGATGCGTGCGCTGGATCATCAATGATGGCCCTAAAACACGTTCCGGCTCGGACCCCATTGATGCTACCAATACTCCTTATAATGACCTGATTGCGTTCGGATTGAAAAACGCAGTGGGTGGTCACCGAGGATTGACCTCGGTGGTTTTGCATATTGAAGATGAGAGGTGGGTTTGTCAGTTGTAGTAAATGAAGATGTTGCGATTAGAAGAGGGCAGACAAAACTCGAATCGTTTTTTGAGCAAGCGGGAGCAACCGTATTTCTATTATGTCTAACTTTCTTTACCGCTCAATTCATCGTCTATCCCCTATTCGATGTTCCAATATCATCAGCACAAAACGTGGGCGTGACGCTCTGGTTCGCGTGCCAGAACACGACCATTCGATATATAATACGAAGACGTGTCGAAAGGCAGCTCAAGCTACAATGATGCTTGGTTGCCTTTTTCTCTTTGGTTGTGCAGAGTTAAATGGGCGAACCGCGAAATGGGTTCGTGATGACTGTATCAATTACGAGATATACGAAGATGTCCGCGTTTGTACGGACGGCAACAATGCAATGGTTCAGATGCAGTTTTAGCGGAGGCTGGTTGTGGCAATGATAAAAGACATCAGGATTGACATGGAGGGGTTGACCGAGAAGAAGTGGAGGAAAATACTCAAGCGTGTCGAGAAGCGTGTCTCTGAGGCTGAAGTAGAAAGAGTTCGCCGCAACAGGCCATATGTGACTTCACAAGACGCAGAAGCGATTGCGTCTCACAACGAGTTCCTTGAAAGATATAGAGCAATACTGGCAAATCGAAATGCCATGGTCGAATCACAAGCATCAGCGTGGGGTGTGTATTCTATGTTCGGAATACCTCCGGCTGAATACGAAGATGATGACGAAGATGATGACGATGACGATTTGGAAACAGAGGATAGGTAAATGAGCGATGAGGCACTTTTGATCCATGCCATTTGGATCTTTATTGTTGTTTACGCTGCTGTTGTTTTTCGGAATGCGTGAGCGAGGAGAAAATCTAAATACCAATATACACCACTATGGGAGGTTGGATAGTGACCAAACGTGAGCGCCGGCGAATGCGAAAAGCTGAACGTCAACTGCAACTCGTGGGATCAGTAGAACCATTAGAAAAGGAAAAGCCACAAAGAAGATTAAAAAAAGTGGAAATCAAACCACGGAACTTCAGGCAGCGGCGACTGCTCGCTGCGCTGAACAACGAGGACAATTCAATCGTCCTCGCGACCGGTCCTGCTGGAACCGGCAAAACCCTCCTGGCGACATTGCACGCCATCAAGGCGCTCCAAGAGAAGACGATTCGCAAGATCGTGATCACGCGCCCCGCCGTATCGGTTGAGGAGCAACATGGCTTCCTCCCCGGCGACATCAACGACAAAATGATGCCATGGCTCATGCCAATCATCGACGTGTTCGAGGAGTATTATCATCCAGAACAGGTCAAGCAGATGATCAAAGATAAGGTCATTGAAGTGGCTCCGCTTGCGTACATGCGCGGGCGAACATTCAAGGATGCCATTGTCATTCTCGACGAAGCACAGAATACAACTCCATCACAAATGAAAATGATCACGACTCGTATTGGCGATAACTGTCGCTTGTTTATTACGGGCGATGGCGATCAATACGATCGAGGTTATGCGAGGAATGGGCTTGGAGATTTTGCCGACCGATTGCGAGCGTATGGCTCGGATCACATTGCCGTTGTGGCATTTGATTCTGGTGATGTGGAGCGCGCGCCGATTGTCTCGGAAGTGCTGGCGCTCTACGCCGAAGAAGGTTGATCCCCGGCGTACCCCGGAGAGCCCTACCGATCGACGAGCCGCGCAAGACGGCTCGCGGTCGGCTCGCGTCGGGGGCCGCCGCAACCCCTTGATTTTATTACGCTTTTCGGCATCTGCCGTAAGTGCTTGATTTTGCTCGGGTTTTCGGTAGTCAAAAAATGACTCTCGGTCACGAAAAATCGACATTCCCCGAGGGGAAACCTCTTGACTCTGGGCGTCAGGTTGCTACCTTTACGCAGTAACAAAAAAGAGGTGTACGCATGACCGATTCCAGAGAGACCGTTGCCGAGTTCCTTTCCCGTGGGGGAAAGATCACCCGAGGGAAAACCCGCAAGGCGAACGGTTTTGCTTCCCTGACCACCGGAGTCCGCGTCGGCTCGACCAAGTGTCGCGGTCGGGAAATGGCGCTCCGGGCTGCGGTCAAGGCAGAGCGCGCCGTCCGAAAGTGACCGCGAGTCATCTTTTTCCCCCGCAGGGATAGTTGACACTCACTCCTCTGCGCTTATATTTTCTAAAGCTCGCGAGAGTTGCGAGCGAACCCAAAAACCCAAAGTGAGGTATTTTTATCATGGCACAGGCACCCTACTCCGGCAAGCCCAAGCAGGACGCATTCCTGCGCGCGGCTGACGCGGCTGGCTTTCCCGCTGGCTCGGTCGTCGGCTACGCTGACATTGACTCCATCATTGGCGACGGCACTCGCCCTTGGTGGCTGATCAACGCGGTCGAGCATCGCGCTGGTCGCGGCAAGTTTCTTCTTCCCGCGATCGGCGGTGCGGTTGCGGCTGCTGCACCTGCTCCGAAGCGCGCACCCAAGCGCGCTCCTGCTCCGAAGCCCGTTGCGGCTCCTGCTCCGGTCGCGGCTCCCGCTGCGGTCGAGCCTGTTGTTGCTCCGATCATGAAGGTCAGTTCGGTGTCCTACTCGGCTGTTCCTTCCAAGTCGGACAACTTCGTTCCGTTCGGACACTTCTCCGATCTGAAGCAGGTCTTCGATTCTGGCTTCTTCTATCCCGCCTTCATCACCGGAATGTCCGGCAACGGCAAGACGTTCGCTGTCGAGCAGGCTGCGGCTCGCTCGGGTCGCGAGTTGTTTCGCGTCAATGTGACCGTCGAGACTGACGAGGATGACCTCCTCGGTGGCTTCCGCCTCGTCGATGGCGAGACGCGATGGTTCGATGGTCCCGTGGTCGAGGCCATGCGACGCGGAGCGATCCTGCTCCTCGACGAGATTGACCTTGCGTCTAATCGGATCATGTGCCTCCAGCCTGTCCTCGAAGGCAAGCCTGTTCTTCTCAAGAAGATCAACGAGATCATCACTCCTGCTGATGGCTTCACGATCGTCGCGACGGCGAATACGAAGGGCAAGGGGTCCGACGATGGTCGCTACGTTGGAACCAACGTCCTGAACGATGCGTTCCTTGAGCGGTTCGCGATCACGTTCGAGTGGGACTACCCTGCTCCCGTGGTCGAGACCAAGATCATCGCTGGGACGCTCGGCAAGCTCGGAGTTGCCGACAAGGAGTGGGCGAAGCAGCTTGTGACTTGGGCTGGCATCACTCGCGCGTCCTTCGCTGAAGGTGCGGTTGATGAGTTGATCGCCACTCGACGGCTTGAGAAGATCGCCCAGGCTTTCGCCATCTTCGGCGACAAGCGCAAGGCTGTCGAGTTGTCGCTCAATCGCTTCGACGGCGAGACCAAGGAGGCCTTCCTTGACCTCTATGACAAGGTCGTCGGAGACGAGCCGATCTTCGAGTCCGCGGCTCCCGACGCTGCCGATGGCGAGTCGAGCGAGGTGCCGTTCTAATCACGAGCCGCGCGCTCGTCGCGCAGGCTCCCCTGCCCCGTAAGGTTTTGGGTTCCCTTACGGGGCAGGGTTTCCTACATCAAACCCTCGGAGAATATGATGGACGATTTGGATTTTCATTTGGAGCGGCTTGCTGGCGCGAGCCAAGAGTATGTCAATGAGTTCGTGGCACATTGGCTGGAGTGCGAGAGTATCGTCGAGTTGTTCGAGGAGGCATAGTAGTGTCGGATCTGTTCGGCGGCGATTACAAAAAGATAGAGGCGTTTGAAGTAGACTTCAGGGATCGTGCATTCACGAAGGGGTTTAGTTCACCTCCGACCGACGCGGAGTCGCGGCGATTGGAATATTACGATGAGTTCTCTGAGCTTGGTATTCGTTTGCTCAGAAACGATGATCAATCACCGTTTGCTGTCATGTTCGTTCCCAACCGTGACGTGGACTGGTCGAAGATTAAGGACAGGGCGGGGTGGGAAGAGTTCTACCGCGTTGACCCGGACAAGTTCTGGTTAGTCTCTGTTCGCCAGCGCAAGGAATTAATGCCGAATATCTTTACCTTGCTATGGTTCCGTTGGAGCAGTGATCTGTCCCATGATCATCCTGATTTTTCGAGGGCCTCGAACACTTTGGGTGTTCCGTTTGAATCCGAACCAGTCGAAGAGTGGATCTGGAACTACGAAACGAATACATTCATCACGCCCAAACAGGATCAGAAAGGGCGAAAAGCACCTTCTCGATCTTGGGCCCCAACCTCTATGTCTAAATAACTCTTCATTCATAGGAGGAATATATGGCTGCCAATAATTCAATCGCCTGTACGGTGACTGATGGTGATCCCGACCATATAGAGGATTTGAGTGATAATCTGGAACAACTTCTTATTGAAGCTGCGAAAGACATTGCAGAGAGAATACCTAAACTGTCAAGCGACTACGGCACAGCCCCCGACGGCATCGACCTCATTCGTTTTCATGTGCGAGAAATTCTGATGGAGAACGTCTATCTAAAAATTATGATGCCAACTTGAAATGGCATGTGACTTGCGGCTTCTAGTGTGCTATATACTAGGAGCCCTTTTTATTATGGAGGATTGAATGAAGAAGGAAATTTCGATTGAAGAGTTGCGAACGAGAAAGATTTTTGTCGCGACTCCGATGTATGGTGGTCAATGTCATGGCATGTATGCGAAGTCTTCGACTGACTTGGCCACTCAAGCTGCCAAGTATGGTATGGATGTTCGATTCTTTTACCTGTTCAATGAGAGCTTGATTACTCGTGCGCGCAACTATTTGGTCGATGAGTTTCTTCGATCAGACTGTACGCACCTGATGTTTCTTGATTCGGACATTGGATTTGCTGCTCAGGATGTTCTGGCTCTGGCTGCTATTGCAGAGCCCGGATCTGACTATGATATTGTGTGTGGTCCGTATCCGAAGAAGTGCATTGCATGGGAGCGCGTAGTTGCTGCTGTCAAGTCTGGATTGACCGACCAGTATGGCGCTCAATGGCTTGAGAACATCGTCGGAGACTTTGTATTCAATCCCGTCGAAGGCGGAGACAAGATCGACCTTGGCACCCCAGTTGAAGTGCTTGAGGGCGGAACTGGCTTTATGATGATTCAGCGGCATGTGTTTGAGAAGTGGAACGAAGCATATCCTGAATTGCTTTACACACCGGATCACAATCGTTCAGCACACTTCGATGGTCAGCGAAAGATCATGTGCTATTTCGATACCGTTATCGAGGATGAGCATAACCGCTACCTCTCCGAAGACTATATGTTCTGTCAGTGGTCGCGAAAGATCGGGCTGAAGATTTGGATGTGCCCGTGGATGGTGATGTCGCATCAGGGTGCTTATGGGTTCAATGGAAATCTTCCTGCCATTAGTGCGGTTCCAAATGCGACGCACGGAGGAATGGTTGGGCAACCGTTACCAAACAAGGTGAACCCTTTGACTCCGCCTCCGGCTGTTTCCCCTGCGCGAGCTGATGGAATTGCGTCACGAGCAGCACGGAGACGAGAAGCTGCTCAGAAGCGTCGTGAAGAACGTAAGGCAAAGAAGTCGAATGATTCTGCATAAGACGATAGCGACAGCAGGAAAGTTTGACTGGCTCACGGATCTTGATGTCAAGTTTCTGAACTATGTCAGTGAGCTTGGGGATGATCTCGTTGTTATTCTATACAACGATCGTCGGGTTGATATGGGAGTTACCAATCGAGGCAATCGTGTCAATGCTCGAATCAAACAGCTTGAAGCACTCGATTGTGTGGATTCGGTTCTTGTTACTAATCACGGAGCAGATTTTCGATACGCTCCATTTACGGACATTGAGCCGGATGATCTGAGTGTTGGTTATGAGATTGAGCAGTTGCGGCCGCACTTGTTTGTTACGCACCAACAGAAGGTGTGGGTTCATAATGAAAAGGCGTGTGAGGAATTGAAAGTTCCTATGCGTTTTGTGACAATGGAGGAATACTTTCCAGATGAGTGATTTCAAGTTTCGTGAAGACGAGTTGATGCAAGAGCTTCGCGAGTATATCGAATCTACCTACGGGCAACATTACGTTGGCGGCGCAGGTGGCAAAGAGGCACTTCAGATTCAGGAGTTGTTTCATTCGATCGGTATCGCTGTTCCGTTCTGTCAGGCTAACGCGATCAAGTATCTTTCGCGCTGGGGCAAGAAAGGAGGCAAGAATCGTAAGGATCTGCTCAAGGCTCTCCACTATACCATTCTGCTGATGTATTTCGATGATGATAATATGCCATCTTCGGATGATCAGTTGACATTTGTGCTTTAGTAACTATACTATACAAGAACGACTCTAAGAGTCTTTGATAAGGAAAATACATAATGAAGATTTCAAGTGAAACCATTTCCATTCTCCAGAACTTTGCCTCGATCAACAACGGGCTTCAGGTCAAGGCTGGAAATATTCTGCGAACCATCTCTCCGGGTAAGGCTTTGCTCGCGAGCGCAGTTGTCTCTGAGACATTCGATGACTTCTGCGTTTATGATCTGAGCCAGTTCCTTGGCACTCTTTCTCTATTCAATGATCCTGATGTTGTGTTTGAAGATGGATATGCTGTCATTACCGATGGCAACAGCAAGGTCAGGTATGTCTATGCTGATCCGAATACGATCGTGACCGTTCCTGATCGTGAGTTGACGATTGATGCCGCCATTAAGGTTGTCATCAAGAAGGAAAATCTCCAGAAGGCTCTCAAGGCAGCGAATGTGCTTGGGCTTCCCAACATCGTCATCGCAGGAGATGAGCAGGGAGACGTGGAGCTTCGCGCAACCGATGTAAAGAACAGCACATCAAACCAGATCGCTGTTGCTCTCGCAGACGATGAGATTGTTACCTCTCCCGGCAATTCGTTCTCAATGGTCTTCAAGCTCGATAACCTGAAGATCATTCAGGATGATTACGTCGTGAGTATTGCGACCAACGGAATTTCTGAGTTTGTCGGAAATACTGCGCGTTATTTTGTTGCAGTAGAGCAGGCTGACTCAAAGTTCAACTAAATAAACAGGATCAACTACTAAATGAGTTTGAACAATGAAGAGTTCCTTTGGGTCGAAAAGTATAGACCCAAAACGATTGATGAATGTATCCTACCGTCAAGTATCAAAGCCACTTTCGATGAATTCCTCAAGGCTGGGGATATTCCTAATCTTCTGCTGGCTGGTTCTGCTGGAACTGGCAAGACGACAGTAGCTCGTGCTTTATGCGAGCAGATTGGTGCGGACTACATCATCATCAATGGGTCAGAGGAAAGCGGGATTGATGTTCTACGAACGAAGATCAAGCAGTTTGCCTCTACGGTAAGTTTCAGTGGCGCGAGAAAGATGGTCATCCTCGATGAGGCCGACTATCTTAATCCTTCCTCGACGCAGCCCGCACTTCGTGGGTTCATCGAGGAGTTCTCTGGAAACTGCGGATTCGTTTTTACTTGTAACTACAAGAATCGAATTATTGACCCCATTCACTCTCGCTGTAGTGTGATCGACTTTCGTATCAACAATGCAGACAAGCCTCAGATTGCAAGCCAGTTTATGACTCGCATGGAGCATGTTCTGACCAGCGAGGGGATCGACTTCGACCGCAGAGTTATCGCGGAGCTTATCAAGAAGCACTTCCCTGATTTCAGGCGAGTAATCAATGAGCTTCAACGATATTCAGTCAGTGGGAAAATTGATACTGGCATTCTGGTACAAGTTGCTGATGTTTCTATCAAGACGCTGATGGGAGCCCTGCGTGAGAAGGACTTCAAGTCCATGCGAAAGTGGGTTGTTGAAAACATCGACAATGACCCGACGCGAATCTTCCGTAAGATTTATGATTCATTGTATGAATATATCGAACCGGAAAGCATTCCGCAGACTGTGGTTACGCTCGCGGACTACAGCTACAAGCACGCCTTCTGTGCAGATGGTGAGTTGAACCTTGTAGCCTGTTTGACCGAACTAATGGTGGACGCTAAGTTCAAGTGAGGAGGGTATGGGTGCATTGAAATATGTGAAGTGGCCAGTTAAATCTCAGTTCGACGATCCAATGACGAAAACTGAATGGGAATGGCTCGATAATAAGATGCGAGACTATATCACAGAAAGAGTGGCTGGATGTGATACCCAACAGGCAGTCTTTGCACTTGGTGAGTTGATGGCGGAATTGCACTCACAAAAAACAAAAACAGGTAACGTAAAAAATCAACGTAAGCTAGGCTTACAGCATGACTACACACTTTTTGTGTATGACCATTTGTTTGAAAGGATTCTTTAGTATGTCTGATTATATCTCTGAATATCGAACTGAAAATTTGAAAGATGGAAAGCTCACAATTCGTGAAATGCTTTCTATGGATATTAATTGGCATCCTCCTGGCCAGCGAGATACTGAGGCTAACAGCCCTGAACGTGAACGTGATTTCATTAGAGAAGTTATGAATTATGGTTATCTTTATAAGATGGCTATCGCTGAAATCTATGATAACAATGGTAAATTCACTGGAGAATATCAGGCTGTTGATGGAAGTCACCGATCTCTTGCTCTTCAACGATTCAAAGAAGGTTTTGTTGGGTGGACTCCTCCCTTCTCTCCTGATAACGAAGAACTCGTGTGGAGTGAATTAAGCAAGGAGGATAGGGACAGATTTTTGGATTATGATAAAATTGACATCGTAATCTACAAGGATTTGACGCCGGAAATGACTGGCGTTGTGTTCCGTAAGCTCAACGATGGAACAAAGGTCAACGAAGAGGAATACTTAAATTCTTTTAATGTGGAAATTCGTGATATTGTTCGCGTTCTTATTCGTGGCAGTAAGGCTCAGGTCAAATCTCCCGTGTTGGCTAGACTAGGGAGACATGCTCAACATCCTTTGTTTGCTGCGATGCAAGCTGGAGATGGATTAACTTCTTCACATATTAAGAGACACAAGCTGGATACTGTTGCCACTAAGCTCTTTGCTATTGCTTGGAAGAAATTGGTTGACGGCAAGAACATCTACGAATTTGTTAACAGTAAGAATCTTCGGCGATCATTGTATGTAGGCCCGAATAATACGCAAGGTCTTTGGAGAAAACTGGCGGATCGTGACGCGCAGTTGAGAGACGAATGTGTTCTTGAAGTTCTCGATATGTTAGATAAAATCTATGTCGTCATGTCTAAAGCTCCTAATGGTTTGAAGTCATTTTCGTCTCTTGCAACTTTTGATGGTATGATTCATCATATGCTTGGAATGGAGATAATGTATGATAAGCCTATCTCGAAAATTATTCGTGATTCAGGTAAGTATACTTCATCATGGCTTGCAGCACACGAAGAGTTGAAGGCCAACTTGCCCGGGAATCGCAAAAGTGAGTATGGAGCGATTGTGAGTGGTTGGTTTGGGGAAGAGTGGAGGTCAAAGTATAACCTTGTGATGAAGCACACTTTGAACAATGGCGGATTGGAATCAATGTCTATCAAGCCGCTTACTCACAGGAAACGATACTTTAACGCAAGTGATAAGACGATTGTGTGGAAGCGTCAGGAAGGAGTTTGTTTTCATTGTGGAAAGGAATTGGATTGGGATAATATGCAAGCACATCACAGCCCGATTCCGCATTCAAAGGGTGGGCCCACGATTCCTGATAATTGTGAGCTTCTTCATGTAGAGTGCCACGAGCAAATGCACGGTCACTGAAATGAGTGACATTTACAACAAGTCGTTCTACGATGAACGTATCAAGCAAATGCCGCTAATCTATGTTGGTGGAAGATTTAGTGATGGTGGTAAGTTACCGGAGGAGGATCAAAAAAAGAATCGCGACCTCCTCCGGTATCACTCTGCGGTGTTTACCAATCTCGGGTGGGCAGTTATATGCCCGCTGGAGATGGATATGTGGGCATATGATCGTGGGCTAATGAAGTACGAGGACTGTATTGGCAAGGATCTGGTGTTGATTTCTCGTTCAGATATGCTATTCTTAGCACCAGGCTGGGAGAAGGGAACAGGCACTCAAATTGAATTTGAGTTTGCCCAAGATCATAAGATTCCGATCATTCACGATCATATGTCTGCCCACGAGTTTCTACATGGCACATGGAGACGAATAGATGAAGTTGGGTGATTTTCTCACCTCCATCAATAAGAGCAAGCAGCCGTTGATGGACGAAGACGAGTTCGCGGAAAAGGAGTATCCTCCGTTTCCGATCAATCGGACTCTGAGTTACTTCTCGGATACCGTATTGTTCGCAAATGAGATGAACCGAAGACATTGGATCGACCATAAGCTCCAGTTCGATTATTTGCGAACATCCATTCGTCAGAAGAGCCGATTTAGTCGATGGCACAAAGCGAACATTGAGGACGATGTAAAGGTCATTCAGCAGGTGTATGGATATTCTTCGCAGCGTGCGATGGAAGTTGTCGATCTGCTCACACCAGAGCAAATGTCAGAGTTGCGTCAGAAACTCAACACTGGCGGTAAGGGTAAGATTCGCTAAATAGTCACTCCGAGGAAGGAGTGACAAAATGGCAGACGATGATATTTTCAATGGACTGGGTGTTGAAGTTACGTTACCAAACGACGAAAACTTCTTAAAGATCAAAGAAACCCTTACGAGAATAGGTATAGCATCCAAGCAGAATATGACGCTGAATCAATCCTGTCATATATTACATAAGCGTGGAAGATATGCTATACTACATTTCAAGGAATTGTTTATTCTCGATGGCAAAAGTGGTCGAACGAACTTCACAGATGAGGACGCACAAAGGAGAAATACAATCTCTGCGTTGCTCGCAGAGTGGGGGCTGGTGAATTTAGTGGATGATGTTGGAGAAAAACTCTCAATGAGAAGTATTAAAATTGTGCCATATAGAGAAAAAGCACAATGGAATCTCGTGTCTAAGTATACGATAGGAAACGATAAAAATGAAAACTCTACTTGAAGCAAGTCTTACCCGAATTTATCAGAAAACGCAAAAGTATGCTGTTGGAGCAGTAACGGCTGAGCGTGGTGGTAGATCCAAGGCTGAGAACAAGGCCAATAACAAGAAAGTTTTAGCCTATCTTCTCGACAAAGGTTACTCGGTAATCAAGGTGAAGGGTAGCTACATGGAGAATTTCGGAAGTGAGGATGAGCGCGAAGTTGGAGAAGAGTCATTCTTTGTAGCCAATCACAAGGTTGATGGTGATGATGGCGGAGAGCTTGAGCGCGATCTTATCAAGCTCGGTCGTCTATACGATCAGGATAGTATCCTGAGCGTTCCCTTCGGTACGAAGGGATACCTTTACGGAACGTCTAAGCGCAGCAACGCCTTTCCCGATTACGATCAGAAGCACGTTGTCGGAAAGCCTGTATTTGGCGATGCGAAAGGTCAATTTTTCTCTCGTGTTCGCGGCCGGAAGTTCGCAGTCGAGGCAGCAGAGGAGTTGGAAGTTCCGAATACTCGCAACGGTAAATGGGCAATGAGTCTAATGGCCGTTGAAGTGAGAAATGCAATTAATAACCTTGAGGAGTGATTTGGCGTGATTAATGATGATGATTTCTTTTCTATTGTAAAAAGAGATGCTGGTTACTATATCATAGATTTTGAAAATGTAGAAGAAAATCTTGAAACAAGCGCAAAGATATTTGGCCCGTTTCGGACTGAAGATGGCGCTGAAGAATTTATAGATAAGTTTCTATCAGCAGGATTCACCTCTGATGGTATTCTATTTCTTGAGGATCAGTAGTGCGTTATTATAGAATGTTTGATGAAGTCGAGCATCCCACGCTCGCAACCGCTGGTTCAGCCTGTGTTGACATTAGAGCATATTGCCCGAACGGTTCTTACATCATTGATCCGGGGCAGAGACTTTTGATTCGCACCGGGCTTATCTTTGACATTCCTGACGGATACAGTATTAGACTTCATCCTCGGTCGGGGCTATCTATCAAGAATGGCATCACACTTATTAACGCAGAAGGTGTGATTGACTCTGATTATGTAGAAGAAGTGAAGATTCCTATCATCAATCTTGGGCATCATCAGTTTACCGTTAATCATGGAGAGCGTGTATGTCAGGCTGAGCTTGTTGAAAACTACACTCCCTATCCTCAAGAGATTATGGAACCTCCTGCGCGCAAGACAACCCGGGCGGGAGGATTTGGTTCTACAGGAGTAAACTAATATGATTATGGATGGCCGGCCACCGACGACAACACCGCTTTATCGAAAACCAGAGACACGAATCATCAATAAAGTATTCCTTCATTGTTCTGCTTCTGGTCTTCCTGAACATGCTCGTGTTGATGTGATTGATATGTGGCATCGTAAGAGAGGATTCGATGAGATCGGCTATCACTACTTCATTGACTTTGAAGGAAAGATATGGCATGGTCGAGACATTGAAAAGAAGCCAGCAGCGCAGAAGGGGCACAACACAGGATCAGTTGCGATTTGTTTGGCAGGATTACGACAGACAGACTTTCGTTTAGTTCAGCTCGATTCATTGATTCACTTGTGTTACGAGATCAATCACGCACACAACGGCAATGTTACTTTTCATGGGCATTGCGAAGTATCAAACAAATCGTGCCCAGTCTTTGATTACAAGCATTATCTAAAGCTCGATGCTGATGGTGTGCTTGGAGGAAACAGAACAGATATTACTGCTGCACTTGAATTGTTCGATACCGGAGTTGCGATTGTTCAACTTCAGCGGCAACTAAATCATTGGTTAGGTTCCAATGGAAAACGAATGGTTCATGTTGATGGCGTGTTCGGTAATGAAACTGCTCAAGCAGTTATTGATTTTCAAATTGCAAATGACTTGCCACCAACAGGCCGGGTCGATAGTCTAACGAAGCTACAGCTTCCGATACTTGTATATCATGGAGGGCAAGAAAATGAGTGAAGTGAAAGTGATTCATCCTATCAGCGGGTCTGCTCCGATCATTGCCAAAGTGTCAAAACTTCATCGAGATGAGTATTATACACTTGAAAATCCCTTCTCTTTGATGTATTATAGGGATGAAGATAACAACGAGAGAGTCAGCATCGGCAATATCCTCGTGTATGCCAAAGGCAATAAAGTGGACATAAAGGCCGATCATATTCTGTTCATCTATGAACCTTCGGATGAAACTCTCGAATTTTACAACAAGAAAGTGATTGATGCCGGTTGACAGACTTTACACTAGCGTAGAGAACTTCAAAGGAAAACTTCTCTATCGCGGTTACGAGAATGGGCGACGGGTTCAGCAGCGTGCTAACTTCAAGCCCACTCTATATGTCCCGTCTAACGAACCTACCGGATGGCAGGCGTTGGATGGGACTTTCGTGCTTCCGCGACCTCAAGAGAGTATCAAAGCGTCTCGTGATTTCATCGACCGCTATAAGGGAATGTCTAACTTCAATGTGTATGGCAACATTCCCCCGCAATACGAGTTTATCAACAAAGCATTTCCCAAAACGATTGACTACAATGCTGATTTGATTCGTGTAGCGTATCTGGACATCGAGGTCGAAACGCGAAACGGATTTGCCGAACCCGCTGACGCGGATCAACCCATTACTGCTATCTCTCTCAAGAGTGCTGGGCAGTTTTACGTTTTTGGCCTCAAAGACTATGACGTTCGACATGAGAATGTTCAGTTCTACTTGGCTGAAGATGAAGAGGATCTTCTTCGACAATTCATTGCGACTTGGCGTGCTTTGGATGTGGATGTTGTGACTGGATGGAATGTTCAGTTCTTCGATATTCCGTATCTGGTTAATCGTATTACGAATGTGTTTGATCTGGATACCTCGCGCAAGTTGTCTCCGTGGGGGCATTTCACGACGCGCAATGCGATCATTCATGGTCGTGAGCAAGTAGCTATGACACTTGTTGGAATTGCTATTCTCGATTATCTTGAGCTTTATAAGAAGTTCACCTTCACGCAGCAATCGAGCTACAAGCTGAATCATATCGCATATATCGAGTTGCGTCAGGAGAAGGTTGATTACTCCGAGTATGGCACTCTACATGATTTGTATGACAATGACTATCAGAAGTTCATTGACTACAACATCCAAGACGTTGAGCTTATCGAGCGGCTTGAAGCAAAGATGAAGTTCATTGAGCAAGCCTATGCTCTGGCTTACTCTGCGAAAGTCAATCTCAACGATGTATTCTCGCAAGTGCGTATGTGGGATGTGATGATTCACAATTATTTGATGGAGCGCCACATTGTCATTCCGCAAAAGAAGGAGTCCAAGAAGGATGAAAAGTATGCGGGTGCTTACGTCGCTGAACCCATTACTGGTATGCACGATTGGGTTGTGAGCTTCGACCTTGCGTCTCTGTATCCGCATTTGATTATGATGTATAACATTTCGCCGGAGACGTTGACTTCACATACCGAGAAGATTGACATTCAGGATGTGATTGATCGCAAGGTATCGTTCAAAGACTCGGATGTGTGCGTTGCTGCAAATGGTCACACATTCCGGCGTGATGTTCGTGGGTTTCTTCCTGAAATGATGCAGATGTTGTATAATCAGCGCAAGGAATATAAGCGAGAGATGATCGAAGCAGAGCAAGAGCTTGTTGATTGTGCAGGTGGACTGGCTGAACGCGCGGCGATCGAAAACAAGATCGCGAAGTTCAAAAACTTCCAGCTCGCTCGTAAGGTTCAGCTTAACTCAGCTTATGGCGCTTTGGGGAATCAATACTTTCGCCACTACGATCTGCGACAAGCGGAAGCGATTACCATGTCCGGGCAGCTTTCTATTCGTTGGATCGCGGCTCGATTGAATGAGTTTCTGAACAAAGCATGTGGAACAGAAGACAACCAGTTCGTCATCGCAGGTGACACAGATTCGGTTTATCTGAATCTCAAGCCTGTAGTGGATAAGTTCTACGGCGACAATCTCCCTGAAACAAGCAAAGTCATTGATTTCCTTGACAGTCTGTGCCAGAAGAAGATCCAACCTTTCATTGACAAGTCGTATCAGGAGTTGTCCGATACGATGAATGCCTATGAACAGAAGATGGATATGGAACGAGAAGTCATCGCGGATCGTGGCGTGTGGGTCGCCAAGAAGCGATACATGCTCAACGTCCATGATAGCGAGGGTGTGCGCTACGATGAGCCGAAGTTGAAGATCATGGGTCTGGAAGCAGTCAAGTCTTCGACTCCGGCAGCTTGCCGTGATAATCTCAAGAAAGTGATGCGATTGATCCTGACTCATACTGAAAGCGATGTGATTGATTTCATTGAAGCGTTTCGTAAGGAGTTCAAGACATTGCCTTTGGATGAGATTGCATTTCCTCGTGGCGTTAATGGTCTGCGAAAGTATCGGTCAGCAGATACCATTTGGAAGAAAAGCACTCCGATTCATGTCAAGGGAGCATTGATATATAATCACATGCGCGAAGAGCGTGGTGTTGCGAAGAAGTATGAAGAGATTCGTGATGGCGACAAGCTCAAGTTTGTTCATCTTCGTGAACCAAACGAAGCTATGGCTCCCGTCATTTCATTCCCCGATGATCGCATTCCGACTGAGTTTAATCTAAGCAATGTGATCGACCATGACACTCAGTTCGATAAGGCGTTCGTCGAACCGTTGAAGATCATTCTCGATACGATTGGATGGCAAACAGAACGCAAATCCACTTTGGAGGCATTCTTCTCGTGAGTTACTATATGATGATCAGCAAAGACAACTGCCCGTATTGTGTAAAAGCAAAAGCGTTGTTCAAGACGTATGACGTTCCCGTTGATGTGCTGAATGTTCCTGATGATCTTAGTCGGGATGAGTTCATCAATATATTTGAAGGTATGGAACAACCTCTGACTGTTCCTAAGGTATATGCTGGAAGCGAAGTGATCGGCGGATACCAAGAATTGGTTGAATATTTTAGGGAGCTTGGTGAAAGATGAGTTTTTTCAAAGACATTACACGGTCGATCAGTAAGATCAATCCTGATGTAAATGAGTTCGGTGATGTTGAAGCGTGGGTGGATACTGGTTCGTATGTGCTGAATGCTCTTTTGAGCGGAAGCATTTATGGTGG
>Ga0208645_1002120_pt1 | contig 16213 bp, 9 predicted proteins | sample VirMetDEL_Sep_01_FD_184519 | JGI IMG/M metagenome (GOLD analysis project Ga0208645, IMG submission 184519) | Aqueous microbial communities from the Delaware River and Bay under freshwater to marine salinity gradient to study organic matter... | ecosystem: Environmental > Aquatic > Marine >... | reverse complement strand
GATGTCCCCGAGACGGACATCGTCGGCAACCTGCGCTCTGGCTCGACCGCCGATCCCGGCGCGTTCGAGATCTCGTCTATCCCCGTGCCCCTGCCGGGGCTTTCCTCGGACATGCAACAGACCTACCAAGCCGAAGCGGCTTACACCCTGGCGCTGACGCCTTCGGGCGTCACGAATGTGACGCACCAACTCGGTCCAGGGCCCACCGACTACTTGCGCGTCAACAACAGTACGCGGTCGCGAGAGGTCAAGTTTCCTGATGGGGCGCAAGCCGTTCGCGTTGTTGCCCTAGCGGACCAGAAGCCGTGCAGCGTGACCGTGGTTCTTAGCGATGGCGCGGGCGGCGAAACCGAGTCCGACATCGGCTATGTCGGCGGCGGAATCATTCAGTCCGACTCCCCGTACCTCTGGAACCTGAGCGCATTGCAGTCGGACGGCACTTACCCCAAGCTCAAGTTCACCCGCGAGGGTGAATGGATCGGGAACCAAGACATCTATGTCTGGTGGCACACCTCATGAACCAGATCTACACGAAGGTCGCGCCCAAGGGCGCTTTGCAGTTGAGTTCTACGGGGCTCAACAATGTCGAGTACAACGAGGTCAGCCTGTCTGGCGGGGCCGTCTCCACGACGATCCCCGACAACACGCAAACCATCGTGATGCAAACGGGTGTCATCAGCCAAGGCGTTGAGGCGCTCATCGAGTACGACGGAGGAGAGACGCTGATCGAGAAGTGGGGCGCTACACCCGTTGGCCCTAACCAGCCGCGCGTCTTCCCCGTCTCTAGCCTCACTAGCTCCGGCGGATATCCCAAGCTCAAGCTCACCGGGGCGACCTCGCAAACCGTTCACCTCTGGTTCTACAAGTGACCCTGCTTGTCTCCGACGCCATCGCCCACATCCGGCACACCCTCGCCTCCGAGGATGTCCCGAGCATCGGCGCGTACCGCATCCTCAACGATGCGGGCCAGTACATGGTCAACATGCACAACTGGCGATGGTGCGAAGGCGCGCAGGCGGATCTCTCGTTGACGGCCAGCCAGGACTACATCTGGCTGCCTGACGACTTCCGCGAGATCGTGGCGATCCAGCCCACTAACGGGCTGAACGCGGGGTTCCGCCTGACAACGCAGGAGCGCCTGCTGCAGCTCCGCTCGCTGGCAGTCAGCAACTCATTCGAGTACCACGCGGCTGTCGTCCACGCGCCTCGAGCCGCGGCGGCTAGCGGTGTCATTCGCCCGAACTCGATTGTCAACGGCGACGACATCGAGATCACGGATGCCTACAACCCCACCGTGCGATTTACCGCCGGCAACGGCAGCAACACGGCGACGGTACGCTACTACGCTATCGGGGCTAACGCCTCAGGCACGGCGTCCAACTTGGCTACGGCCATCAACGAGGCCGGCGGGCTGTATCTGCGCGCCACAGTCAGCGGCAGCGATGTGACTGTGACGCACCAGCGTACTGGCACTCGCGGCAACTCGATGTCCTTCGACACGGACCCGGACGGCACCAACTCCGGCTCTTGGACGACCACGGTGTACCAGACCGGCATCGACGGTGGCCCCGTGCGAGCGCGCCTAGACATCTGGCCGACCCCAGGTCAGGACGAGCTTGACCGCGTCATGATCTACTATCGCCGTGGCTGGCAAGCCTGCGACAGCGACAACGCGCTTATTCCGATCCCTGACTGGGTCGAGACGCTGTACCTCACGCTGGTCCGCGCGTTCTCTCGAGGCTACGAGCGCGAGTCCGAGGCGAGCATCGAGGCGCGCATCGCAGAGGTCAAAGCCGGGCCCGTCTACGCTGCTGCAATGCTGCGCGACAAGGAGATGGTGACCCATGTCGGCCCCCTGGCTGGTGGTGCCGCGCAGGGAACCCGCCAGATGTACGACCACCTCTGGAACTTCACCTCTGTTAACGGCCCCTCCTGATGGCGAGCAAGCGCGTCGGCATTGATTACCCCGTCAAGGGGATCAGCGAGAACTACGGGTTCAGCGTTCAAGAGGAGCGCACTTGTCGCGACGAGCGCAACATGCGCGTGCGCGACCCCCGTACTGGCCGGCTGCGCGGGGCGCAGAGGTCTGGCCTCGCAATGTACGACGGGCAGGACGGCCAGCTCGACGGCACCAACAAGGTGCGTTCCCTCGCGCAAGTGAGCTCCGCCACGAACCAGCTCATCTACGCCTCGCTGACGGACGGTACGGCGCAGACCGTTGCTAACAACGCTGGTGACGCCGAGGGCGATCCCATCCTGTCGGCAGGCGATGACTTCGGCAATCTGTATGTGATCTACCGGGCACAGGACGCTGGACCGCCTCCGGTCTATAGCTATGTCCTCAAGATCTACAACCAAGACGGTGAGACCAACACCACCTACGAGATCCCGGTAGAGGAGTTCTCCGACGCCCCCGGGACGACTAGTGCGGTGCCGTCAGCCATGACGGTTGACCGTTACCAGAATGTCATCATCGGCACTAGCGGCAACCTCAACAACCACATCGTGGTGTTCAGCCGCAACATTGCCGGCGAGTACGAGGTACTGACCAAGCTCAACATCTCGACGGCGACCAACAGCAGCTCAGACCGGATCGTAGGTCTCGCAGCCAGTCGCGGTGAAGCCGAGCGCGATGTCGTCTACGCGATCATCCACGGTGACTACGACACCTCGTTGAGTTGGGCCAAGGCCACCGAGGGGCAGAATGTCTTCGAGGTCCGCTGCATTGCGTGGGATCAGTACCAAGCTCAAGCGGAGCAGTATCAGGTCGCAGGTGAATGGAATGTGCATCAGCGCCCGTTCAGCGGCGATAATGTCGTAACGACCAACTCGGCGCCAACGGACGCTGCGGCGGCGACAGAGGCTGGCGGTCTAGCGCATGTGCTGCCGATCACCCATGTGACGGGCAACCTAGATGCGCACCCCAACGCTAACCGGGCCATCGGCGTCATCACGGCATGGACCGACAGGCGCGCCGCGTTCTCCATTATCATCAAAGCCAACTGGAGCGCCGTACAAGGCGCAGCAGCTAAGTCCAGCATCTTCAGCGAGAGCAGCTATCTGCAGCTCCGCGAGCCTGATGACTCTGGCAACCTGTCCGCCACGCAACTTGTCGGCGGCGGCGTCAGCCTGTGGCATGGTTTCGGCGGCGAATACGCGGATGGTCTAGAGCGCACTCTTTCGTTAGGGGATGCAGGGACCCGAGCGCAATCCATGCTCACGGTCAACAGCAACCCGGGCGCCGGAGACAAGATCGTCGTCGTTGGGCCGACTGTCACGGATCCGTCTGTGACGGGCACTCTAACGATTGAATGGATTTCGAGTGGCGGAGCCCCGACCATTGTGACCGCTCCAGGGTCTGTCACGATCACTTTGGGCCTGACGCACTGGGGCGGGCTTGGATCGGGGCTGGCTAACGCTTGGAAGTACGCCTACATCATGACGGCGTGGGCAAGCTACGCTCGCAGCAATAGCAGCACCAACTATAACGACAACGGTCCCAATGTCTGGATCACCGGGTCGTTCGGCGCCGCCTCGGGCGGCATCTTGACGATCACGCACCCGGACCCGTCGAACGACCTCGGCGTAGGCACGGCGTACTTCAAAGCGGTCGAGGCGACTAACAACTTCACGACGCTGACGCACGACACTCCGGTGGCCTTCAACCTAAGTGCCGCTGCCGAGCTTGAGCCGCAAGCAAATGTCAGGGAGTGGCGCCCGGGATACGGCACGGGTGTTTTCTTCAACGCGGTGTCGCAGATTACGACAGGCACGGCACTCGACAACTGGTGGCTGGGCGCGCGCTATGTGTCGTGGCTGGAAGATGCGGCAACGGTCCCTGTCGAGGACCGTAGGTTCCTGCCTAGTGTTGACCGCCTGAACACCGCGTACATTCCCAGCAACCGCGCCAGCGACATCGCTGGCTATGCGGACAAGCAGCTTGCCATTGACGAGGACGCCAATGTCCTGAAGTGGACGCTAGGCCACAGCGATCCGACTCTGGCGTGCATCTGCAACCGGCCTGTGCTGGAGGCCATCGAAAAGCAGGGCATCGACCACACCGATCTGCTGTACACGGTCAGCGTGCCTGACACTGGCGTGACGGGTAACCCCAGCATGTACCTGTATCGGCTGATCTCCATCACGCAGCCGAGCACGGTTACTCGCGAGCGCCACACTATCGCCGCCTGCAACGACAAGCTGATCAAGATCACCAGCAGCGGATACCAGAACCCCAACAACAACGCCGTCCTCGACGCGACCTCGCCGTATGTGTCGATGGTGGCAGGGTTCCAGAAGATCTACATCGCAGACGGCTCGAAGTACTGGATCTACGACCCGCTAGACATCGAGACCTCCGCCTACGGCAATGTCACCCAGTTACTGTCGGAGTCAATCACGATCATCCCTCCGCGCTGCCGGCTGATCTCGTTCTGGCGGGATCGGATCGTGGTTGCTCGAGATCCGGCTGACCCTGGTCGCTGGCACATGAGCGCCGCCGGCGAGGACACCAACTGGGACTTTTTCCCGGCGGTTACGACCAGCACGCAGGCCGTCACCTCGACGAACACCAACGCGGGGCGCGTCCCCGACATCATCAACGCCATCGTCCCGTGGACGAACGACACGCTGCTGTATGGCGGGGATCGCACCCTGTGGCAACTGTCCGGTGACCCGGCGTCTGGCGGCGTCCTTGACCTCATCAGTCAAGAGACGGGCATGGCCTTCGGCAAGTCGTGGTGTACCGACCCGGAGGGCAACCTGTGGTACTTCGGCAACACCGGGGGGCTCTACTTCATGCAGCAGGGCAAGGCTCCAGTGCGTGTCAGCCTGACGCGCGTCGAGGAGCAGCTCCGCAGCATTGACCTGTCGGCCTACTATGTGGAGCTCCAATGGAACCCGGTCGATGAGGGGGTCCACATCTTCCAGATGCCCTTCGGCGGCGGTGGCACCATCGTCGATCACTGGTTCTACGAGGTCCAAGCTGGAGCGTGGCATAAGGACCGCTTCGGCGCCGTTGCTACGGACCTGATCCAGCCCACCGCTAGCCTGAGCGTTAACGGTGATCAGGTCGGTGACCGCGCCATCCTAGTGGGCGGCGAAGACGGCAGGGTCCGTTACTTTAGCTCGTCGGAGAACACTGTCTCAAAGTCGGACGCCAAGACCAACAGCAGCAAGAAGGCCATCGACAGCTACACGCTGTTCGGCCCTCTGGTGGACAACCCGGTCGAGTACGCGCAGCAGGTCTCGGAGTACGCCGCTGTCTTGGGCAGCAGCCAAGACGGCTGCAACTTTGAGGTGTTCACCTCGGATGACCCGGAGAATCTTGGCAGCGCCGTGGCGCGCGGCAAGCTGGCCCCTGGCCGCAATGACCGCAACCTTATCCGCGCCTCAGGTGACCATGTCTACATCCGTCTGCGCAACAGCAGCGTGGACGAGTGCTGGGCTTACGAAGGCGGCTCTCTGACCCTGAGCTACGCAGGCGAGGTCCGTCGATGAGGCGCAACCCCGGCCAGCACAAACGGGATGCGCAGGCGCGCCCCGGCTTCAACCGCTACCGAGTGCCCACTGCGGACAATCGGATGCGGCGCTATGTGCAGGCCGACATGGGGCGGCAGTACCAGTACGACCGTAGCCAGTTCGGTGAGAACAAGGACGGGACGACCAACCTCAACCTCTACGGGCGGACGGATGTCCGCACCTCCGTTACGCCCCAGTACACGGGCGGAACGGCGCCTACTGAGGCAGTCCTCTACGGAGCCCTGATCCTGCATCCCGTCGCCAACGATGTCATGTACTACCGTTGGCGTATACCGAGCGATGTGGCCCCTCGAGGGACGGTGCGCTTCGAGCTGGTGTTGTTCTCGCAGGTCGCGTCGGTGGACTTGGCATCGCTGACGGTCAGCTCTTGGGAGGTCCGCCATGGCAGCGAGCTCCGCAGCGCCGCCGTTGACAGCCGGATCTTCGATGTGCCCCTGCTCAGTCTGCTGACGCCGACTCCGATCACCTACCAATACACTCTGAGCGGCGTGTCCGATGAGATCCACTTCAAGGTAGAGGTGGACAACATCGTGACTACTGGCGGCACATTGGCAATCCTTGGGGCTAGCGTGGCTTACACCTCGCAGAACAACCACCGACACACCCCATGAGCCAATCCGTAGTTCACAAGATGGAGGCTAGCCGACTGTACCGGCTGGCCGATCTCATCGAGGAGTTCGCCAGTCACCACGCCCCAAACCCCGGGCAGGTGGCTAACAGTTGGCATGAGTCAACCGTGCGCCAGATGGAGGCGGAGCTGTGCCATGTCTACTTCGTGACGGAGAACGGCAAGCCCTCAGGTAAGCCCATCGGCATGTTGAGCGTGTACCTCATGCCGCATCCCTGGACGGGCAAGATCGAGATCCACGAACAGATCTGGTTCGTGACTGAGGAGCACCGCGACTTCGGTGCCGGCCTCGACCTGCTGCGCTTCCTCGACGAGGAGGCGCCGCGCCTTGGTGCCGAGCGCATCATCATGACTCACTTGAACAACCCGACTGGCGACAGGCTGCGCAAGGTGCTGCATCGCTTCGGGTACCAACCACTCGACATCAACTACTACAAAGAGGTGAACTGATGGGCTGGACGGCAGCGGCGGTAGTCGCCGGATCAGTGATTGGGGGCCAAGCCCAGAAGAGCGCAGCCAGCAAGTCGGCGCGCGCTAATCTGGAGCAGCAGCGCAGGGCGTTGGCGTTCCAGCGCGAGATGACGCAGAAGGGCGTAGAAGCTCTGCGCGCTGGACGCACGGAGACCTATGCTCAGGGCCTGCGCATGATGCGACAGAGCCAAGCTGACATCCGTGAGTCTGCCGCCCGCCGTGGCATGGACCAGTACGGCAGCCTCGCCATGGGCGCCCAGCGCGGGGCTCTCGCGCAGGGTACCCAAGCGGCCCAGCAGCTCCAGTACCAGTACGCTCGAGACATCGCGGCTCTCTACGGACAGCAGGAGTTCCCGATGGTGATGCAGGCTGGTCCGCAGGGCAACTGGGGCGCTGACTACGCCAAGCTGGCGTCGGCTATTGCTGGCGGTCTAAACGAGGGCGGTGGGCAAGACACGGCGTCAACGCCGCCGGCTGGGCAGAGTTTCGACGACCTCGACCAAGGTGAGGCTCCCGCGAGCGACGGGATTGCGTGATATGGCACGACTGTTTGTAGCTTACGAGCAACAGGGCGAGCAGAGCCCTCTGGCCGGGGCGGGTGACGCCCTTCTCGACGCCCAGGCGCGCGCGCAAGAGATCCGCGAGCGTGAGGAGGAGCGGAGGCTCAAAGATAAGCAGATCCGCGTAGGCGAGCGCCGCAACGAGCTTGAGTCCGAGGCGCTGAAGCAGAGTCGTCAGGACACGCTCTTCGAGCGCAAGTACAGGGCGCGGCGCGACAAGAAGCAGGACGAGATTGATGCGGAGCTCCGCGCTACGGAGCAGGAGCGATACGAAACCGCACAGGAGCGCCAAGCCCGCCTTGATGAGGAGGAAAGCAAACGGGCAAGCAAGGCTCTGGGTATTGAAGAGGCAGAGGCGCGAACGAAGCGCATGACCGAGGAACGCCTTGGTCGGAAGCAAGAGGCAGAAGCTGGCGAGGCGCAGGCCGCTCTTGGAAGGGCGCGCAAGGCTCATGGCGCCGTAATCAATGTCGGCACGACCAAGCTAACGGACAAGCACAAGAGCACTAGCCGTAGTCTGGCCCCCTCGCAGGCTTGGGTCGAAGAGCGCAAGGCGGGCATTGAAACCGCCATCGAGCAATACAACGCGGCAACCGACGCTGCGGAAGCGGCGCGGCTGGCTGACACGGTGTCCAACCTCCAAGCGGAGGCTCTGGAGGACTACGAGCAAATCGTAGAGGACAACCGTGCAGCCGCTCTCAACGAAGAGATTGGCGACCTTATGGCCGTAGCGCAGGACCCTGATCTCGCTATTCCGGCCCGACTAATCGCTACTGCACAGGACGCGCGCACGCCTGAGTCACAGCGCAACAACCTGCGTATTCTTGTCGAGGAGTATCGCGGCTGGCGTGCCGTGCAGCGTGAGTGGCAGGAGAAATCACCTGCCTATCAGGATGTCATCGGTACTTCCGAAAAGCCCGGCACAAGTACTAACAAGGTGATCAACAAGGCGCGAGACAAGTACTGGGATGTCATGGTTGACGATAAAGCCGATGCGACATCCAAGGCCAAAGCTACTCGCGACTTCTTGGCGGTCCTTCAGGCGGACGGCTCTTCTTTGAAAATGACGGAAGCCATGATGGAGATTGAGCGCGGCATCCTAGAGGAGCGCATCAAGGCCATCGAGGAGCAGGCGTTCTTCGGTGAGATCTTCGCCTCGACGGCTCCGAGCTTGAACACCACCTTCCTAGCTGCTGGGGCCATCGCCGGCTATGACGAGTTCGGACCAGATCCCGACTCACCGGAGTACGACGAGTTCGTCGAGCACGCACCTGCGGCCAACATGGTGCTCAATGTGATTGAGGCGACCTTCGGGGACAGCGCCGCAGCCATGCCGGAGTCGGATGTCATGCGCGCTCTAGCGAAGGAGATCATGCGCGGCGAGCAGGCAGAAGCGAGTGGCGAAGGCGAAGCGCCGACCGTCACGCGCGAGGATCTGCGAGCCTTCTTCGCGTACATCAACGACAACCGCACCGACGCTGGGCATGCCCTGTGGCGCGCGGCGGCAGACATTGATCTGAGCGAGGGTGAACGCCCTGGCCGGGTTGGGGAGCTGGAGCGCAGCCTCGTTAATGAAAAGCAGTAGAGCCTGATATGTCCGATTCTTTCGACCGCATGTACGAGGCGCAGCGCCGCGCCTACGGGACCGACAAGCCGCAAGAATCGGTCCAGAGCCGAGTACGCCGGCAGGCTCAGGAGAATGTTCGCGAAAGGATCGCCAAGCGCGAGGCATACGACATCCAAGAGGCGGGGCGCGCCCCTTACAGGGAACGCCTTCGCCGCATCAGCAACCAGATGCTGTCGGCAGCGGACGATCCCAACCGGGTCTTCTCGCTGAACAACAACGAGGCGTTCGGGCTCATGCGCCTTGGTCGCGACCGCAGCGACCGCAGTTTCTTGGAGGCCGCTTCCACTAACGCCGCAGGCCAAGATAAGAGCTTTTGGGGATACATGCCCTTCCTCGGCACTCTGGCCGAGGGCTCCGACCAAGACGCTCTGGAAGAGTCGTCTAAGCGGGTCAACGCCGGCACCGGAACTCGCGAGGACTATGATCGTCTAGCGGACTTCCTGAACTGGTCAGAGCGCGAGATGGGCGGCGCGGGCATTGCCGGCGCTATCGGTGGGGAGCTCTTCTCCTTCATGGGAGAGACCTGGGGTGTTGGCTTGCTGGGCAAAGCCATCAAGTTGGGCGCCGGAGCAGCGCGTGCTGGCTCCGCCGGAGCCCGCGCGAAGTCTGTGGCTGATGCTGCCGCCCTCGTCGCTACGCGCACTCGCCAAAGCGCCGCGTTCCAAGTGCCGCGCATGCTTGCGCGAGATACCGGGCGCGCGGTCATGGGAGATGCTGCTGCCCGCAACCTCGCGCGCATGGCGGGCGTTCCCGTGCGCGCCATGAGCACGGGCCTTGGTCAGACCGTGGGCAAGGAGGCGATCTCCAACGCGCTCTCTCTGTTCGGGGACACTCAGCGCAGCCGCACCATTAACGCTGCTCACCTCGCCTATCTCCAGGACAAGTACCAGTACGACGCCAGCGTGTTCGGCGTGGGCGTTGCGGTCGATGATTCCGTCGAGCTGTTCCGCTACCTGCCCAAAGCGTTCGTCGATCAGTTCATCGAGAACTGGTCCGAGGCGACCGGCGCCACGCTGACCGAGGGCCTGTCGCTCATGAACAAGGTCGCCAAGATCAAGTTCATGGACGACCTGCTCGCCAAGCGACTGGGCAAGGGCAAGAGCATGGCGCAGCGGCGCATGTGGGAGGCCACGCAGAAGGTCGGCTGGGACGGCATCATCGAGGAGGGCTTCGAGGAGGTCATGGGTGCCGGCGCCAAGCAGGTGCTGGGCTGGACTGGAGCCGGGACCTTCGAGCTTGATGGCTACGGTCAGGTGTTCGTCGGCGGAGAGGAGTGGTCTGAGGAGTACAAGCAGTGGCTCGACTACGACCAGTGGTGGGGCATGGCGCTTGGCTTGGCACTCGGCGGCGGTACGACGGCGACGATTGCAGCGGGTCTGCAGCGCGCCGTTGACGCCACGGACCCCTCGAGGTTCTTCAAGCGACTCAGCCGCGAGGGCGAGCGCCTGCGCGCGGAGCTTGGCGCGGCGAATGGTCGTGCGCAAGTCCGCGAGGCTCTGGGCGCGGGCGACCGTGCCAATGTGCCGGCGGTCAACGAGGAGGCCGAGGCCCGTCGCCTGCTGATGGGCCAAGTGCAGCAGAAGCTGCTGCGCGAGGAGGCGGAGGCTCGCGGCGTTGGCGTCGATGAGCTTACCGACGACGACAAGCTGACCATCATCAACCGCAACGCGGACAAGCTGACCGAGGAGGCGGATGATGGTCTGGCGGAGTGGCGCAGCCTTGATGAGGCTGGTCGCGCCAAGCAGCTTGAGGAGTGGCGCTCCTTCGATACGCCAATTATCGAGCGCGTTGCAGAGGAGGAGGAGGCGCCTGCCGAGGGTGAGGCTCCTGAGGTGGCCGCACCTGCTGAAGGCGCACCTGCGGAGGCTGCGCCCGCTGCACCCGCTCCGGCGCCAGTCGCAGCGCGCGAGGGCGAACTTGTCCTCTTCGATGAAGACCCCCAGAAGCCAGGCGAGCTGGCCCCTGCGGCTGTTGAGCGTGACCGCGAAATCTACGAGGAGAACCGGAGGCCCGAGCTTGGCCGTCAAGGTGATGCCCTTGGTGTCGGCACTGCCTCCTACGATGAGCTGACTCCGCACCAGCAGCGGCTTGTGAACATGCACCAGCGCCAAGGCGTCAAGGTGCTGTTCCGTAAGGGCGGCGAGGGGCGTGCGGCTGCGATGACCCGCGCAGACGGCACCATCGTGTACAGCATCGAAGGCACGATGCAGAACACGACTGCTCGCGGCCTTGACGGCCAAGGGCGTCCTGTCGATCAGGCCCTCACGGGGCAGGCTGCGCTTGACTCGCACTTCCTGCACGAAGCGGTTCACCGGCTGGTGCAGAAGTACGGCAAGCAATGGCTGGACTTCATGGCGCGCAACCTTGACCGCGTCATGCCTGGCATCCGGGCAGAGAACGCCGAGCAGTACACGCAGAACTGGAAAGCGTTCCAAGACGCCGAGGTTGCCGCAGGCCGGCAGCGCCCTGCTGACCTGACCGAGCAGGAACTCTACGAGGAGAGCGTCTCGCGCACCCTCGAGATGATGTTCCCCTACTTGGGTGCTCTGGCTAAGGCCAACAACACCCAGCAGTTGGAGAAGCTCATCTCCCAAGGCGTCACGCAGCGCGGTTTCTGGGGTCGCGTCTGGGACGCCATGCGCGCAGCCCTGTCGGTGATCCCGGGCGTTGGAGAACCTCGCCTAGAGTCGATGAAGTTCCTGCGGGAGGCCATCGAGGGCGTCGATAACCTCACTGAGCAGGAACTCGCCGGCCAAGCGGCCATCGTTCAGGAGTTCGCCAACGCCTGGATCGGTGCTGGCGTCGAGGCTGGGCAGGAGGTGAACAACCTCCTGAGCTGGCAGAAGGGCCTGCAGGGAGAGCGGGAGGCGGCGCCTGCTCCTGAGGAGGCCGCACAGGCCCCTGCGCCGGCGCCCGCCGCCGAGGTGGCTCCTGAGCCCCAAGCGGCCCCTGAGCCTGCTGTGGAGCCTGCTGCGGCCCCTGAGGTGACTCCTGAGCCGGAGCCAGAACCAGACACGCTCCTCAACCCGATCAACCCGCGCACTGGGACGCGGTACTACGACAACGATCTCGTCGCAGACGAGGGGGCTTACCGGAGGCACATGGAGAGCCTCCGCTCTGAGGTTCAGCGGCTCGACGCGCAAGTCCAAGAGATCCGTCGCCGGGGTAAGCGCAAGACTTCTGCGGAGCAGCAGGAGCAAGCCCAGCTTGAGTCGCGCATTGGTGAGCTCACCGCGTATGAGGATCGCCTGAGCAAGCTGCACCAGAAGCGGCGCGCAAGGCAGCGGTTCCGGGTCGAAGAGGAGCGAGCCCTCGGGCGCCCCTTCTACAACATCAGCCCCGAGCTCATCCCTCAGTCCGACGCCGAGGGTCAAGAGATGCTGGAGCGTGTGCAGGTTCGGCTTGCCGACCCCGCCGCAGACCCGGAGACGGCATCGGCAGAGATCCTGCGGGACATCGACGATTCGGGATCGTCAGCCTTCCCTGACCGCATGGCTCGACGCGCGGCGGTCCTGTCTCGCGTTCTTACGCCCGAAGACCCGCGGCCCATGTCTCCTGTGGAAATCCGGGTTGCCACAGACTTGGCCCTCGATCTCGCGCAGGGCCTCGAGGGCATGCCGGGGCAAGAGTTGGTCCCTGGAACACCTGAGGCGGACGCCGCAGAGGCCGCGCTTCCTCGATTCCCTAGCCGCAACCCCTTGGTTGATAGCGTTGCGTCTGGACTAGACCCCGGATATGCGGCGGAGCCATTTGCCGTGAGGGCGAACAAGCTGCAGCCCGTGGAGCAGAGGCCGGGAGGCGTGGGCTTCACGCAGCAGATGGACGACCCGTCTGTCACGCGCAGGACTACCGGCATGGTGGACTTTGGAGGCGAGGGTGGCGGAGCAGTCTTCCACGCCAACACCGTTCGCGACGACATGTCTGCGGGGCGCTTCGAGGTCGAGGCGCCGACCATCGCAGAGGGGCAGCGCGCCAAATTCGTACAGGATGTGGCTCACCACGCCATGCGCACCGGGGCACAAACGGTCTCTTTCCTCGAGGCCGAACTAGCCGACGCCTTTGGCGAGATGGTCGGCGCCAAGCCCGTCGTTCGCAACGAACGCTACGAGATTGATCTCAAGGCCACGATGTATGAGAAGGCTGGCCCGCAGTACGCCTACGGAGCCCAGCTCGCATTCCGTGACCGGATGGAGATGGCTACTGAAGCGCGTCTCTTCGAGGACAACGACGCGCGCTTCAACATCAACCCAGACAAGGCGGATGTCCCCGCGCCCGACAGCGCGCGCGACTCCGTCATGGTCGATTACCGGAAGGTGAACGCCTACCTCGACTTCTACCTGGGCCGGCTGGACAAGAGCTATCACGCTGTCCAGTTGCGCGGCAAGAAGTACGAGGACCGCCTCCTTGCCCTGATGCCTGAGGAGCTCAAGGGAAAGCCGTTCGCCAAGCGGAACTGGGTGGGGCGCATGGATCGCGCCATGCACCTGTGGATTGACCTGTCGGGTTCGGAGAGCGGCAAGTCGATTGAGGAACTGCTGACGGAGTTCGAGCAGGCGGCTGCAGCTAAAGGCATGAAGCTCTCGGACCGGCAAGCCGAGACCATTCGCGATGTCCGCAACATGCCCCAAGAGGTGCGCTTCATCGCTGATGAACTTGCCACGCACAACCACATGCTGGGCACGGCCCTGGCGAATGCCGGCATGATCAACGAGGGGCGCCGGTACTACACCGCGCGCATCTGGTTCATGGACTCGGCGGAGCTGGCGCTGCAGAACCTGACCAGCGAGATCGGCTTCGGCATGGGTCAATCTCTTGACCCCACGAAGGCAGGCGTTCGATTCCGTCGCGGGCTGGGCGCGCGAGCCAAGGCGCGGACCTACGACAACATCCTCGAGGGCTGGCTCGATGGGCGCAAGCTCAGTATTGACCGCGCGCTGGTGGCCCAAGAGAAGGTCCACTCCGACGCGATGGAGGCGCTGGCGACCAATGTCCTGCTGAAGCAGCTTGAGTCTGTCGGAGCGGTCTACCTTGCGCCGACCAAGATGCGGCCTCGCCGGGGCGTGAAGATGCGTGCTCCCGGCAACATGACCCGCGTCATCAGCAACGCCCCCACCATGGATGGCGTCTGGGCGGTGCCGGAGCTGGCAAACGAGCTCTCCGCCCTGACAAATGTGTTCCAGCCGGGTGAGTTCCTTCGGACTGCCTACAAAATCCAAGCGGTCACGAAGTCCACGCTGCTGTTCACTTCGCTGTTCCACCACCAAGCGTTCATGCGCTCGTACTACTACTCGCTGCCCCTACAGGGAGCGGGTGCCGAGGCGAGCGCGCTGGGCGACCTCTTCTGGGCAAGCGCGGCATCTGTCACCAGCCTGTTCTCGCAGGACCAGGCGACGCGCGTGCTGATGAAGAGCAAGGGCGCGCGCGAGGGCTACAACGCCATCATGAGCATGTCGCCTGAGCTGGACGATCTGGTCGATGCTGGCTTGACCGTTGCGATTGGCATGGACTACGCCGCCAAGGCGGACATGGACAGCGACTGGCGCAAGACATGGATGGAGCGCGCCATCGCCCGTGGGGAAACGGGCCGGCGCTGGTCCGAGGCGCTTGCCGACCACCGAATCGAGACCTCCAACTGGCTGTTCAACAAGCTAGGCAACAGCCTCAAGGCGCAGGCGGCGCTCATGGAGTACCGCCACATGCTGTTCAAGAACGCCGACGCGCTTGCTAACGGTCAAATCACCAAGGCGCGCATCGCGGAGATCGTCGCTGCCAAGACGAACGACGACTTCGGCGGTCTCAACCTGCGGCGCAGGAAGCACAGCGTGTTCGGTAAAGGCCCCCGGCGATCCGGCTGGCAGTTTTTCCTGCGCATGGTGATGCTCGCTCCTGACTGGACGGAGTCGAACTTCAACACCATAGCGAAGATCGTCTACCCGACGAGCGCCGGCAGGGACATCGAGTCGCCCATGTCAGCAAAGCAGAGGGCACTCGAGAGGGGCGCCTATGCTTCGCTGTACGCCAAGTCGATCCTGCGCGCGCAGATCCCGACGCAGATCTTCAACATCATGATGGCGGGCTTCGATCCCGATGAGGATGTCGAGGAGATGTACGCCCGCATGTGGGAGAAGCCCGAGAAGCTGGCGTTCCTCAAGGCCGATGTGACTGTCGTGGCCCGCGCGATCAACCAGATGTTTGGCCCGCGCGACAAGCAGCGGTACGAGCACCCGGACACCCGCTACTACTTCAACACCATGGGGCACTTCCTCGACCCCGCCAAGTGGGTCTTGGGCCTTGGGTTCGACATCATGGGGCCGCTCAAGGCTAAGGGTTCGCCGTTTGTTCGAGCCGGCTTGTCTGCTCTAAGTGGGCGTAACTGGCGCGGACAGGTGTACACCAACGCTTGGCCGACCGAGGACCAAGGCGACAAGGACCTGCTCTGGGACGGGACAATTGCAGCTTGGGACTTCCAGTACGGTCTGGGCATAGCGCCGCGGCAGGCGCTCTCGTTCCTTGCTGACCAGATCCTCGGGTCGGCGCCCATCTTCGGGCAATCGTTGGTCGGCTTTGCCGTTGGCGAGGACACGGCCTTCACCGCTTTGGCTGACTCCTTCGGAGCTCACATGACCAAGATTGATGGAGAGCAGCTTGAGAAGGCACGCGCCCGGGGCGACTTCGTCATCGGGCGGGCACGCTAAGGGGCACACCATGAAGAAACTCTGTTGCGCACTTATCATCGCGGGCGGGCTCACGGGCTGCGCTCAGATCGAGAGCCTCCTGACGGCGACGACCCCGCCCGAGATCCAGGCTCAACTGGACGAGTACGAGGCTGCTCTGGCGGTCTACGACGAAAGCATCCGCAAGGTCGAGGACGAAGCCAAGGCCACTGCCGAGGAGGCCAAGGAGGCCATCAAGGCTGCTGACTTCGCTCGCGCCGAGGCCGCCATGCTCCGGCTCGAGCAGCTCCAAGTCGAGCACGAAGGCTTGGTCGGCAACTACACCGAGACCGCTGCTGCCTCACGGGACGCCCTCGAGGAATCCGTCGAGGGGGCAGCGTCAGGGGTGCTTGGGATGCTGGACCCTCTGGTGCCCGTTCCCCTGCAGCCCCTTGTGCCGGCCCTGTCGAGCCTTCTGGTGATGGCGGGCAGCCGTCGCTCCCGTCAACACACGAAGCGAGCTATCCGCCATGCCGCCGTTGGAAATCTGGGTACCGGAGTCAAAGACCTCCTCAAGGCGGTGGGTGCCACGCACTCTTCGGACGCTACTAAGAAGGTTGCGGAGGAAGAGGGTGTCGCCTGACAAGCCCACCAAGAAGATCGTCCGGGTCGAAGACCTCGCCACCACCGTCAAGCTCAAGCGTGTCCAGGCCAAGGCAGATGCCGAGGCCCG
>Ga0208645_1002118_pt1 | contig 16215 bp, 8 predicted proteins | sample VirMetDEL_Sep_01_FD_184519 | JGI IMG/M metagenome (GOLD analysis project Ga0208645, IMG submission 184519) | Aqueous microbial communities from the Delaware River and Bay under freshwater to marine salinity gradient to study organic matter... | ecosystem: Environmental > Aquatic > Marine >... | reverse complement strand
TCAGCTTGACCGCGATACCTACGCTCGGGTCTTCAGCACCGGTCGCGGTAGTGGTCACAGCCACAGGCGCGTCGTTGACCGGAGTCACGGTGATAGTGCCGTTGGCTGGAGCTGAGGTCAGCGGGCTGCCGCCGTCAGCGATACCGCCGTCGGTGGCGGTGTAGGTGAAGTTCGCCGTGCCGTTGAAGTTCGCGTTTGGTTTGAAGTAAACGGTGGCTTCGCCGTTGACTGCGTCAATCGAGCCGGTCACCGGCTTGGTCATCGCCGCATCGGTGTAGAACGTGCCGTTGGTAGGCGTGCCGACGGTGAACGATTTCACGTCCGCCACGCCGTCTACGTCAGTGGCCGAAAGCTTAACTTCGATACCCTGGACCGGATCTTCAGAACCCGTTGCAGTGGTCGGTGCGGCAACCGGCGCATCGTTCACCGCAGTCACAGTGATGGTGCCATTGGCAGGCGCCGAGGTCAGCGGGTTGCTGCCGTCAGCATTGCCACTGTCGGTGGCGGTATAGGTGAAGTTCGCCGTGCCGTTGAAGTTCGCATTTGGCTTGAAGTAAACCGTGGCTTCGCCGTTGATGGCGTCGATCGAGCCAGTCACCGGTTTGGTCATCGCCGCATCGGTATAGAACGTACCGTTGGTCGACGTACCAACCGCGAACGATTTCACGTTCTCCACGCCATCGATATCAGTAGCCGAAAGTTTGACTTCGATACCTTGAACCGGATCTTCGGAACCGGTCGCGGTAGTCGCGATAGCTTCTGGCGCATCGTTAACGGCAATCACGTTGATCGGCAGGGTGATCGACTCGGACTTCGGATCAGCCGTGCCGTCCTGCGCGGTGGCGGTGACGGTGAGGTTCACCAGGCCGTTGGCGTTTTCCGCCGGGGTGAAGACCAGGGTGGCCTTGTTCCAATTGCTGATGTCGACGCTTTGATTGCCAGCCGTCGCGGTGAAGGTGTGGCCCGGCGTGCCATCGGAGATGGTCGCGTTGAGCGGTATGCCACCGACTTCCAGCTTGAGCGTCTCGGAGCCATCCTTGTCGGTGGCGTATGCGTCGATGGTCGACAGCTTGATCGCATGGTCTTCCAGGCCGGTGTTCAGCACCTGGGTGACGTTGATGTTGTCCAGCACGCCGCCCAACGAGTTGTTTGCATCCCCGGCCGGGGCTTTGAACTCGAGTTTGGCATCGCCGTCAGCAGTGACCGGCACGACGAAGGTGTAAGTCTTCATGCCGACGGTGGTGGTATCCAGGGTGCCGACTTTGACGCCGCCCCAGAATACGTCGATCACCGAATTGTTCTCGGCACCCGCACGCGGCGAGTAGTCGACCGAGATGGTGTACGCCGTGCCGGCTTCTGCCTTGATGATGGTGTACAGGCTGGAGTCGTCGCCGGCGTTTTTCTCAAGCTCGATGACCTGGCTGTTGCCTGGGGTCTCTACGCCGTAGTTGCTGCTTTGGCCGATTTCGACTTGGCCGCCGGCATTCCCCGTGAGCCACGGAGTGCTCGGGGTGCCACTGACAGGCGCGTTGTTGGCGTCATTTACCCCGACGATGCCCCACGAACCATTGAGGTTGGCGCTGTCGAAGTTGATCGAGGTCACAGGGCCGCCGCCGAGCAGGCCCAGGTGCGGAGTGTCGGTAACCGGCGCGATCGTGATGTCGGCCGTCGTTACGGCGCTCGATTTACCGCCGTTGTCGACCGCAGTGAACGTCACCTCGGTTTTGCCGCTCCAGTCGCCGGTCGGGGCGAAGTAAACCGCGGCTTTGCCGTCGGCACCCGCTGGCACCGAGTCGCCGACTTTGAGTTCGGTTTGCAGCGTGGCATCGCTGTACAGCTTGCCATTTTCCGGCAAGGTGGTGATGACAAAGCTGGAGACGGTACCGTCCACATCCTTGCCGTCCAGCACGATCTTGGCGGTATGGTCTTCATCGGCGGTGGTGTTGTCGGCCGATGCAGTCGGGGCGTCGTTGAACAGGTCGATAGTGACCTTGCCAGTGGCGCTGCCGGTTTCCGGCGGTTCGCGATCCAGGTTGCCGCCACCGTTGTCAGTCACATCGATGGTGACGGTACGATCGGTACCGACAGGGTTATTGCCCGGGCTCTGGAAGGTGATGGCTTCAACCAGTTTGACGAAGTCGGCGGCGCTGCTGCCGGCCTTCGAGTCGCTGGTGAGGGTGTAGACGATTTTCCCGTCGGCGGCGCTGCCGCTCTGGGTGATGGTGATCCCGGCAACGGCCAGGGCCTTGAGCACATCGGTATTGCTGAGCAAATCACCTGCAGCCAGGTGGTCGACGGTGACCACGACTTTGCTGAAGGTGGTGTTGTCGACGTCTTTGATGGTCAGGTTTTCGACCAGCGCGACTGCGTCTTTTTGCTCAGTGAATGTGGTGCTGTCGAACTTGACCTCAGGCGGATCGTTCACCGGAACCACGTACACCACGGAGGTGACAGGCGCCGAATCCAGCTGGCCGTCGTTGACGGTGATGGTCAGGGTGCGATTGGCCGGGTCCGGGTTCTCGCTTTCGCTGGCGAAGTGTACCGAACGCAGGACTTCCTGGTACTCAGCCGTGGTGGCCTCACCGGACAAGGTCAAGATGCCCGTGGCCTTGTCGTAGCTGACTGCAATTTTGGTGTTGCTGACATCTGCGATCAGTACATCGTCTGCCAGGTGGTTGACGAGTGTGACTTTGGCGCTTTGCAGGGTGCCGTTGTCGACGTCGCTGACGGTCAGGTTCGCCGCCACGTAGCCGCCAGGCTTGCCTTCAATATAGGTGTCGCCGAATGCGTTGGTCGAGGCGTTGCCCAGTACCGGAGCGTCGTTCACCGCAGTCACGGTGATGGTGCCGTTGGCTGGAGCCGAGGTCAGCGGGCTGCCGCCGCCAGCAATGCCGCCGTCGGTGGCGGTGTAGGTGAAGTTCGCGGTGCCGTTGAAGTTTTCGTTTGGCTTGAAGTAAACGGTGGCTTCACCGTTGACGGCATCGATCGAGCCGGTTACCGGCTTGGTCATGGCCGCGTCGGTGTAGAACGTGCCATTGGTTGGCGTGCCGACGGTGAAGGATTTCACGTCTGCCACGCCGTCTACATCGGTCGCGCTCAGTTTGACTTCGATGCCTTGAACCGGATCTTCGGAACCCGTTGCTGTGGTCGGTGCGGCGACCGGTGCATCGTTGACCGGGGTCACAGTGATGGTGCCGTTGGCAGGCGCAGAGGTCAGCGGGCTACCGCCGTCAGCGATACCGCCGTCGGTCGCGGTGTAGGTGAAGTTCGCGGTGCCGTTGAAGTTTTCGTTTGGCTTGAAGTAAACCGTGGCTTCGCCGTTGACGGCGTCAATCGAGCCAGTCACTGGCTTGGTCATGGCCGCGTCGGTGTAGAACGTGCCGTTGGTTGGCGTGCCGACGGTGAAGGATTTCACGTCTGTCACGCCATCTACGTCGGTCGCGCTCAGCTTGACTTCGATGCCTTGAACCGGATCTTCGGAACCCGTTGCGGTGGTCGGTGCGGCGACCGGTGCATCGTTGACCGGAGTTACGGTGATGGTGCCGTTGGCTGGAGCCGAGGTCAGCGGGCTGCCGCCGTCAGCAATACCGCCGTCGGTAGCGGTGTAAGTGAAGTTGGCGGTGCCGTTGAAGTTTTCGTTTGGCTTGAAGTAAACGGTCGCTTCGCCGTTGACCGCGTCGATCGAGCCAGTTACTGGCTTGGTCATGGCGGCATCGGTGTAGAACGTGCCGTTGGTTGGCGTGCCGACGGTGAAGGATTTCACGTCCGCCACGCCATCTACGTCGGTGGCGCTCAGTTTGACCGCGATACCTACGCTTGGATCTTCAGCACCGGTCGCGGTAGTGGTCACAGCCACTGGCGCGTCGTTGACCGGAGTCACGGTGATAGTGCCGTTAGCCGGCGCAGAGGTCAGCGGGCTGCCGCCGTCAGCAATACCGCCGTCGGTGGCGGTGTAGGTGAAGTTCGCGGTGCCGTTGAAGTTTTCATTTGGCTTGAAGTAAACCGTGGCTTCGCCATTGACCGCATCAATAGCGCCGGTCACCGGTTTGGTCATGGCGGCGTCGGTGTAGAACGTGCCATTGGTAGGCGTGCCGACGGTGAAGGATTTCACGTCTGCCACGCCGTCTACGTCGGTGGCGCTCAGTTTGACTTCGATGCCTTGAACCGGATCTTCGGAACCCGTTGCGGTGGTCGGTGCGGCGACCGGCGCATCGTTGACCGCAGTCACGGTGATGGTGCCGTTGGCCGGAGTAGACGTCAGCGGGTTGGTGCCGTCAGCATTACCGCTGTCGGTCGCGGTATAGGTGAAATTCGCGGTGCCGTTGAAGTTTTCGTTCGGTTTGAAGTAAACCGTGGCTTCGCCGTTGACCGCGTCGATCGAGCCGGTTACCGGCTTGGTCATGGCAGCATCGGTGTAGAACGTGCCATTGGTTGGCGTGCCGACGGTGAACGATTTCACGTTCTCCACGCCATCGATATCAGTGGCCGAAAGCTTGACTTCGATGCCCTGGGCCGGATCTTCAGAACCGGTCGCGGTAGTGGCGACAGCTTCTGGCGCATCGTTGACCGCAGTCACGGTGATAGTGCCGTTGGCCGGAGTAGAAGTCAGCGGGTTGGTGCCATCAGCATTGCCGCTGTCGGTCGCGGTGTAGGTGAAGTTCGCCGTGCCGTTGAAGTTTTCGTTCGGTTTGAAGTAAACCGTGGCTTCGCCGTTGACCGCGTCGATCGAGCCGGTTACCGGCTTGGTCATGGCCGCATCGGTGTAGAACGTGCCGTTGGTAGGCGTGCCGACGGTGAACGATTTCACGTTCTCCACGCCATCGATATCAGTGGCCGAAAGCTTGACTTCGATGCCCTGGGCCGGATCTTCAGAACCGGTCGCAGTGGTCGCCACAGCCACCGGCGCATCGTTCACCGCAGTGACAGTGATGGTGCCGTTGGCTGGGGTCGAAGTCAGCGGGTTGCTGCCGTCAGCGTTGCCGCTGTCGGTCGCGGTATAAGTGAAATTCGCGGTGCCGTTGAAGTTTTCGTTTGGCTTGAAGTAAACAGTCGCTTCGCCGTTGACCGCATCAATCGAGCCAGTCACCGGTTTGGTCATGGCAGCATCGGTGTAGAACGTGCCATTGGTTGGCGTGCCGACAGTGAACGATTTCACGTTGTCCACGCCGTCTACGTCGGTGGCCGAAAGCTTGACTTCAATACCCTGGGCCGAATCTTCAGAGCCCGTCGCAGTGGTCGCCACAGCCTCAGGCGCATCGTTGACCGCCGTCACAGTGACAGTGCCGTTAGCCGGCGCAGAGGTCAGCGGGTTGCTGCCGTCAGCGTTGCCACTGTCGGTCGCGGTGTAGGTGAAGTTCGCGGTGCCGTTGAAGTTTTCGTTCGGCTTGAAGTACACGGTGGCTTCGCCATTGACCGCGTCAATCGCGCCAGTCACCGGCTTGGTCATGGCAGCGTCGGTGTAGAACGTGCCGTTGGCCGACTCGCCGACGGTGAACGATTTCACGTTCGCCAGGCCATCCACATCGGTCGCGCTCAGCTTGACCGCAATGCCTACGCTTGGATCTTCAGTCCCGGTTGCAGTGGTCGCGATCGCTTCCGGTGCATCGTTGACCGCCGTCACAGTGACAGTGCCGTTAGCCGGAGCAGAGGTCAGCGGGTTGCTGCCATCCGCGTTGCCGCTGTCGGTCGCGGTATAGGTGAAATTCGCGGTGCCGTTGAAGTTTTCGTTCGGCTTGAAGTAAATCGTCGCTTCGCCGTTGACCGCGTCGATCGAGCCGGTCACCGGTTTGGTCATGGCCGCGTCGGTGTAGAACGTGCCATTGGTTGGCGTGCCAACAGTGAACGATTTCACGTTCGCCAAACCATCCCCATCGGTCGCACTCAGTTTGACCGCAATGCCCTGGGCCGGATCTTCAGCTCCGTTCGCTGCGACCACCACTGCCACCGGCGCGTCGTTAACCGGCGTCACCGTCACGTCCAGCGTGCTGCTCGAACCGGTATTGGTGGTGTAGCCGATTTGCGGCACTTCACCGTTGTAATCCTTGACCGGGGTAAACGCATACGCGCCATCCGCACCGATGGTGACGGTACCGACACCTTCGACAATGGCGGTTTGGCCTGCGTTATACGTGGTGCCGCCAACGGTGAATGTCGCGACGGTCAGCACGTTGTCGATGTCGCTGTCATTGCTCAGCACGTTGCCAGTGGCAACCTGCTCCTCGGCAACCGTGTTGGTGTCTGCGACCAGCACGCTCGGGTTGTCGACAGCGATCACGGTGGTAGTGGCGGCTTCTGGGTTGATCGCCAGGTTTTCGTAGTTACCGCCGCTTGCACCGGTGATGGTGGCGCTGACGCTCAGGTCTTTGCCGTCGGCCAGGTTTGCCGGCGTATCGACGCTGACGGTGCCCGTGGTTTTACCGGCTTCGATGGTGATGGTGGTGTTGTTGGACAGCGTGATGGTGACGTCGGTCTGCGCGGCGTTGTTCACGGTCGCGGTATAGACGATCTTGCCGCCCTCATCGACCGACGCGTTCGCGCTCAGCGTGACGGTGGTGGTGTCGATGGTGTCATTGATCTGCGTAACCGCCGGCGCCGGGTCGGTGGTGATGATCAGGTTGCCGCCGCCGGACGTGCCGGTGATGGTGGCGGAGATCGACGAGGCATCCAGGTAAGGCGTGTCATTGCCCGCGAACGTGACGTTCAGCGCGCCCGCGGTCTGGCCGGCGAGGACCACGACAGACAAGCCGTTGGACAAGGTGACGGTCAGGTCACTGGTCGGCGCCTGGGTGACAAACACGGTGTAAACCACGACGCCGCCGGCTTCGGTGATGCTCGGCGTGGCGGTCAAGGTGATGGTGACGCTGCGCGGATCGAGGCTGTTATTGGTAGCGGCGGTGAACAGGCTGGTCGCGGCATCGGCGGCATTCAAGCCGTTCGTCGGATAACCGATGGTAGGGTCAACCGTGCCTGCGGTGGCGTCCAGCACGACAAAGCTGTGGCCGCCACCCACGGCGCCGTCCGCGCCAGCGGCAGTCGGGCCGGCAGCTGTGGCTTCAAGGTCTTGGGTCGGGTCGGCACCGGCAGCGATGGCTTGCTGCAGTTCGGCAACGGAGGGTGCTTCCTGGGCAGTGGCGGCACTCAGGTCGGTCACTGAGTCAGGCGTGTTCGCGCTCCATTGCGTGTCGCGCCCCAGGTCAAGGGTGCGGCCATCGGCAAGCTCCAGCGACACGGAGCCGGCAGGACCGGTTTCCACCTGCTCCCCTGCAAACAAACGATCCCCTTCTACCAGCAGGCGACGAATCCCTTCCGGGGATACCGCAAACACTTGACCGACAATGCTTTTGACGACCGCAACGCTGCTCATAAAAGACTCTCCGTGTATTACCGTTCAGGGGGCATCCATCATGGAGACCGGCCTTTCTCTCTAGTGCCGATTCAATAGCTGGAGTACGTTAAACCCATGTAAAAAATTTGGCGTCAATATTTTGGTGTTTTGCTCGACGAATTACTTTTCCGTCAAGGTATTGACCTATTTGGCGCCATCCTAAACAATCCGCCCGGTAATGTCACATTGATATTTACACGGCATCGCGACTTTCTGTTTGCACCGTCCAGCACTCATGACAAGCAGTGATTTCGGTTGCCAATCCAATGCACTATTTCAAGTTTGTTGCGGTTTTCCAGGCAACCAATCCCCAGGGAAGAATCACAATGCGTTTGCACTTATTCAAAGCTTTGCCTTTTGCTCTAGCCGCCAGTTTCGTACAGGCTCAAACCCTGACAGAGGCGATGCAGAAAGCGGTGGAAGTCCATCCGGAGATCCAAGCGGGTGTCAATGCGCGCATTGCTGCTGACTACCAAGTCGACGCAGCCAAAGGCGGCTACTTGCCTAAAGTCGACTTGCTGGGCGGTTATGGCCGTGAAAGCTCGGACAACACCACCACCCGCGCGGCCAGCAACAGCCACGATTGGAAAACCATGAACCGCGGCGAATCGACCATTCGTCTGCAGCAAAACCTGTTCCAGGGTTTTGGCACCCAAAATGAAGTAGGCCGCCAACAAGCCACCGCCAATTCCCGCGGTTATGCGCTGCTCAACACGACCGAGCGCACCGCCCTGACGGTCGCCCAGGTTTATCTGGATGTCTTGACCCGTCGCGAGATGGTGCAACTGGCAGAAGAGAACCTGAAAAGCCACGAACGCATTTTTGACCAGATCAAATTGCGCACCAGCCGTGGCGTCGGAAGAATGGCGGACATGGATCAGGCCGAAGCCCGTCTGGCTCAGGCTCGAAACAACCTGATCACCGAACAGACCAACCTGGCTGACGCCAATACCAACTACATGAGCGTTGTCGGCCAAGAGCCTGACCAACTGGAAAAGCCAGCGGGCATCGTGACCTTGCTGCCAGCCAGCCTGGATGACGCACGCCGCCAGATGATTGCCGACAGCCCGGTATTGCGCTCTGCCGAATCGGATATCACCGCCGCTGAAAAGCAGTACGAATCCGCCAAGTCGACCTTCTACCCGCGCTTCGATGCGGTACTGCAACGTTCGGCCAACGACAACATCGCCGGCGACCCAGGCCATGACAACAGCTATTCCGCCATGCTGAACATGCAGTTCAACCTGTTCAACGGCGGCACCGACAAGGCCAACCTGCAGTCCAAGGCTTCCCAGGCCTCCCAGGCGCTGGACATCCGCAACAACGCCCTGCGTCAGCTGAACGAAGAGCTGGGCCTGGCGTGGAACGCCTACAACAACGCCACCCAGCAGGTGCCGATCGCGCAGGAATACGTGGACCGCAGCACGCGAGTACGTACCTCGTATCAACAGCAGTTCAGCCTCGGTGAGCGTACACTGCTCGACTTGCTCGACAGCGAGAATGAACTGTTCACCGCTCAGCAGCGTCTGGCGCAGATCAAAAACCTGCAGATCTACACGCAGTATCGAATCAAGGCCGACATGGGCCAACTGCTGAGAAGTCAGGGCGTGGTAGCGCCGATGGCATCGGTTGTGCAGAACGATATTAAACCGTCGGTAAACCTGCCAGGGATGAACTGATTCTTGACGGCGTTGGACCACTCAACTGCAGTAAGAGAGAGTCAGCTTGGATTCTGAAATAGGTGTGGCGCAACTCAACCATGACCCGCGCAGTCAGCATGACGACCCCTTGCTGGACGGGTTGTTGACACTCTGCTCACTGCATTACAAACCCGCCAGCCGCGCAATGCTGACCACTGGGCTGCCACTCGCGGCCCAGCGTCTGAGCGCCGAACTGCTGCCGCGTGCAGCCGCTCGGGCGGGTTTGCAGGGGCGGTTGCTGCAGCGCAAGCTGGAACAGATTCCATCCATCGCACTGCCCGCCATGCTGCTGCTCAAGGAAGGGCGCAGCGCGGTGCTGTTGGGCTGGGAAGGCGACACGGCGCGACTGCTGCTCAGCGAAAGCGACGGCGGCGAAGTACAGGTCAGCCGTGAAACCTTGAGTCAGGATTACAGCGGTCGGGTATTTTTCGCCCAACCGCAGCATAAATTTGACATCACCAGCGGCACGCTGATCCCGCGCGCACGCTCGTGGTTCCGAGACACCCTCAAGCGCTCGCGCTGGCTCTACGCCGACGCAATCGCCGCGAGCCTGGTGATCAACCTGATCGCCCTGGCCGCACCACTGTTTGTGATGAACGTGTACGACCGCGTGGTCCCCAACCAGGCCACCGCCACCTTGTGGATGCTGGCCATCGGTATCTGCGGCGCGTACTTGTTCGATCTGCTGCTCAAGAGCCTGCGCAGTTTATGCCTGGACCTGGCGGGCAAAAAAACCGACCTGATCATCTCCGCGACGCTGTTCGAGCGCATCGTGGGCATGGCCATGAAAGTGCGCCCGGCGCGGGTCGGCAGCTTTGCGCAGAACATCCATGAATTCCAGGGGATGCGCGACTTCCTCACCTCGCTGACCCTCGCGAGCCTGATCGACCTGCCCTTCACCCTGATCATCCTGGTGGTGATCGCCATGCTCGGCGGCCACCTGGTGTGGATTCCGATCATCGCCTTCCCGCTGGCCCTGGGTATCGGCCACATGCTCCAGAAACCGCTGACTGCGACACTGGAACGCACCATGGCCCTGGGCGCCGAGCGTCAGTCGAGCCTGATCGAAACCCTCGCCGGGCTCGATGCGGTCAAGGTCAATAACGCAGAAAGCGAGCGCCAGTATCAATGGGAACAGACCATTGGCACCCTCAGCCGCCTGGAACTGCGGGTCAAGGTGTTGTCCGGCCTGGCCATGAACATCACCTTGCTGATCCAGCAAGTGGCCGGCGTGGCGATGATCATTTTCGGTGTGTACCAGATCATTGATGGCGCCCTCAGCATGGGCGGCCTCGTTGCCTGCTACATGCTCAGCGGCCGCGCACTGGGCCCGTTGGCGCAACTGTCGGGGCTGCTGACGCGTTACCAGCAAGCCAAGGTGACGATGGTCTCGGTCGACCAGATGATGGAGTTGCCGCAAGAACGCAACTACGACGAACGCCCGCTCAGCCGCAAGGCGCTGCAAGGCGCGATGACGTTCCGCGAAGTCGACTTCACCTACCCGAACCAACAAAACCTGGCGCTGCGCGGCATCAACCTGAATGTGCGGGCGGGCGAGAAGATCGGCATCATCGGGCGCAGCGGCTCGGGCAAAAGCTCGCTGGCCAAACTGCTGGTCGGTCTTTACCAGCCGGATTCGGGCTCGTTGCTGGTCGATGGCGTGGACATTCGCCAGATCGATGTCAGCGAATTGCGCCACAACATCGGCTACGTGGCCCAGGACATCCAACTGCTGGCCGGCACCTTGCGCGACAACCTCGTCTCGGGTGCGCGCTACGTGGACGACGAAATGGTGCTGCAAGCCGCAGAACTGGCCGGCGTGCATGAATTTGCCAGGCTGCATCCGCAAGGTTACGAACTGCAAGTGGGCGAACGCGGGCAAAACCTCTCCGGCGGCCAGCGACAAAACGTCGCCCTCGCCCGTGCATTGCTATTGAACCCACCGATCCTGCTGCTGGACGAACCGACCAGCGCCATGGACAACACCGGCGAAGAGCGCCTGAAACAGCGCTTGCAGTCGGTGATCGAAAACAAGACGGTGATTCTGGTCACCCACCGCGCCTCGCTGTTGAGCCTGGTGGATCGCCTGCTGGTGATCGACCGTGGCCAGATACTCGCGGACGGTCCAAAAGCGGCCGTCATGGAAGCGCTGAAAAAGGGGCAGATCAGTGTTGCTTAAATCCGGCCCACGCCGTTTGAAAGACGTCATCTTCGGCTATTTCAGAGGCACCGACTCGCTCGAAGACCAGCCCTTGCCCGAAGTCGAAAAAGCCCTGGTCGACGACGCCCCGCGCATCGTGCGCCTGACCATTTGGGGCGTGATCGGCTTCTTCGTGTTCCTGATACTGTGGGCGCACTTTGCGATCATCGATGAAGTGACCAAAGGCGAAGGCAAGGCGATCCCCTCCTCGCGCATCCAGAAAATCCAGAACCTGGAAGGCGGCATCGTCGCCCAGATCTACGTGCATGAAGGCCAAATCGTCGACGCCGGCGCGCCGCTGGTACGCCTGGACGACACACGCTTTGCCTCCAACGTCGGCGAAACCGAAGCCGACCGCGTGGCCATGGAACTGCGCGTGGAGCGCCTCAGCGCCGAAGTCGAAAATCGCCCGCTGAACATTACCGAAGACGCGCGCAAAGCCGTGCCCAACCAGGCTTCGAACGAAGAGTCGCTGTACCTGAGCCGACGCCAGCAACTGTCGGACGAAATCGGCGGGCTGCAACAACAACTGCTGCAACGCCAGCAGGAACTGCGTGAATTCGCCTCCAAGCAGGACCAATACCGCAACAGCCTGAACCTGCTGCGCCAGGAGATCGGCATGTCCGAACCGCTGGTCCAACAGGGCGCGGTCTCGCCGGTAGAAGTGCTGCGCCTCAAACGCTCCGAAGTGGAAACCCGCGGCATGCTCGATGGCACCACCCTGGCCATCCCCCGCGCCCAGGCCGCCATCAACGAAGTGCAACGCAAAATCGACGAGACCCGCGGCAAATTCCGCAGCGAAGCCCTGGCTCAACTGAACGAAGCGCGCACCAACCTGAGCAAGGCCCAAGCCACCTCCAAAGGCCTGGAAGACCGCGTCAGCCGCACCATGGTCACCTCCCCCGTGCGCGGTATCGTCAAGCAAATGCTGGTCAACACCGTGGGCGGCGTGATCCAGCCCGGCAGCGACATCGCCGAAGTCGTACCGCTGGACGACACCTTGCTGGTAGAAGCCAAGATCCGCCCGCAAGACATCGCCTTCCTCCACCCCGGCCAGGAAGCAATGATCAAATTCACCGCCTACGACTACACCATCTATGGCGGCCTCAAAGGCAAACTCGAACAGATCGGCGCCGACACCGTGATGGATGAAGAGAAGAAAAACACCTTCTACGTCATCAAACTGCGCACCGACCGCAGCCACCTCGGCACCGACGACAAACCCCTGCTGATCATCCCCGGCATGGTGGCCTCTGTGGACATCATCACCGGCAAGAAGAGCATCTTGAGCTACCTGCTCAAGCCAATCATCAAATCCCGCGCAGAGGCCATGCACGAGCGCTGATCGGGGCATTTGGCTGCGGGAGAAGCAGGTAAATGCAGGGCGAAGGGCGAAAACTTGGGTTTTCGCAAAAATAGTCAGATTTCAGGGGTTTACAGAACTTTTTCAATCGCTATAATCGTCGCCCTAACACGCCGGTATAGCTCAGTTGGTAGAGCAACTGACTTGTAATCAGTAGGTCCCGGGTTCGACTCCTGGTGCCGGCACCATATCTCGAAGCCCCGCAATGCGGGGCTTTGTGGTTTCTGGGGTTTGGAAACTCGCGAAAAATCGAAGTCCCTTTTTGGCCGAAATGCCCAAAAAATGTCCACACTTGAAAATCTTGGGCTGCTTGCATCACCCCATTTTTCAGTTTTTATGATTCAGTGACCTACCAAGACTAAGCCCCGACGCCTCCTCAACCGAATCTGCAGACCCACAAAAACGATCAGCAGCAACGCTCTCTGTTGAACGCCCCATCACTCCATGCTTCCCCTTCCTTGCAGCTTGAACAGCAGACAATGGATTCAGCGTCACCACCTCTGCCAAATGCCCAGGACTGAAATGTGCGTACTTCATCGTCATGGTCGCGGACGCTTAACACGCCTCGACGGGGCTTTCGCGTCCCTCGGTTTCGATGACAGCTTGCTTCCTCTATGCTTCTCGACTTGCCTAAGGATTAGTTGAAACAGGGAAAGGTGTGACGGCATGAGAGCAGATAAATCTTGTCCTGTGGTTCTGCGAGCCCGTGAAACGCTAGAGATCTTGGCATTTGAGCATCCATTGGCAGGGCTACAACTGGTCAAGGGCAGTGTGGAACCAGGTGAGTCCACCGAATTGGCTGCCGTGCGAGAGCTGATAGAAGAAGCAGGGATTCAATCCGCGGTAGGGCGAAATCTGGGTGAATGGCGTGCCATTGAAACGGGACACACATGGGCATTTCATGAGTGTCATGTTGCCCAAGACCTTCCCGATACTTGGGTGCATTTTGCAGAAGACGATGGAGGTCATGAGTTCAGATTTTTTTGGCATCCACTAATGAGTGAGCCTTCTGAAAGATGGCATCAGGTTTTCAAGGATGCTTTGAGCTTTCTCAGGACTACTCTTGCTGAAGTCTGAGTGTGTATTCAGCTCTTCTTGAGTCATTCAGGCCAGCGCCCACCGATGAGGCTGGGGAATAAGGGTCTGACCCCGTTTTTACTACTTCTGACGCCCTCCGTCACTATTGCAAAGCGGAATTAGGGGACATAGAGCCAGTTGCAGATAGCAGGCCATAGCGCTAACCTCCTTCCCGTCGCTGCTCATCAGCGACCGGGCCTGGAAACCCGAAACCGAGACGCACGTAGCGTCGTCAAACAATCAGCGGACGCTTTTTTTGTGCCTGCCGTTTGTGCTTCATGGCGGCCGTGTGCGGGAGACATTCGTGTCTGCCGAGTTGTCTCTGTCTCGGTTTCCAGCCTGCGCACGGCTGCCACCCATCGCCTGGAATCGATGTGTGGCCGTCTCAGTTGGTCATCACAGAGGTTTCACACCATGCTTGATTACCGTAGTGCCGTCCGTCCCAATGCCGCCACCCTGTACGCAGGAGGTGAGCAATGAGCACCCCACCCGCAGAAGCCAAAACCATTGGCGCTCAGACCTTCGCAGATTGTGGCGAGGAAAAGTCCCATCTGAAATTGTTTCGAGTCAATGCTGGGGTTCCTATTCTCGAAGCCCTTGAACACGCAGCACACGTTCTCTACTACGCAAAAATGCTCTCGCTTGAAGCCGCCATGGACCCCAAGGCGGAGAAGTTCGCATTTGCCTCGCACTACCTGTGCGAAATGGGCAAAGCGATTGTCGATGACCTGCTTTCGGCTATGCAGCCAGGCGGGCCGCACCCGCAGTAAGTAGTCCGCGCCCGGTGCAGTGCATCGGGCGCCTGAAGCACAGTGTTCAACTACAATCAAACTGATATAACTTGATCGTTCAACGACCACTAATGGAAAATACATCCTCAATCGGCATGAGAAACGGCTTATCTATAGCCCGCTCAGGTTCTGGAATGTAACTATCTAAACTCTCAAAAAGTTTCAAAGATTTTGCAGCAGGAGACAAAGCATAAGTTACAACTGCAATTCGCTCACCACTTGGGCGATCAAATAACATCACATTTTTGACCGACGAATTAGTTTTAGACTCAACATCTGACTTTACCTTCTCAGCAGTATCCGTGATAGGGGACAGATCCACCAGCAAAACCGTAATGTCTATCATGATAGCTCTCCTCAAGTATCGAAACGTAAAAAACCTGCTCAAACTAAAGGCAGACCAACCTACGGTAAGACGTAACATTTCCGCCATCTACTGTTAAACGTAACAGGTCTTTAGACCAATTCTGACCAACTATTATTACGACAAATCATAAAAATCAGGCCTATACTTGGGCAATTGAAAAACACACGCGCACACTTCTACCTATATATGCCCCCTACGAGCTCATCTATCAATCCATTCTATGCCTCGATCCATACGCAACCGCCCATTCACCTGTAAAAACAACTGCCTGATCGACCGTATTTCATTATTCATATACACCCGATCAATCTTTTCCACATCCCCAAACCCCGCCGCATTTTCCGGCACGGAAAATAGGGGTCAGAGCATGTTTTCAATAATGGTAGTCTGCCCCTGTTTTCCAAACTGTTCGACGGCGGCGGCATGTACCTTTTCGTCAAACCCAATGGCGTGAAGACCTGGCGCTTGAAGTACACCAAGCCCAGCGGCAAGGAAGGTACGCTCATCATTGGCAATTACCCCATCGTTACCGCCAACCTCTCCCGGTCGCTGCTCATCAGCGACCGAGGCTAAAAACTCCATTAACTCAGAGAATGCCGCACAGTTTACGTAAATGTTCACGCGGCTCACCACCGGCAAGTATCATTACTCACCCTGAATTATTTTTGCTCCGTATTGAAACTGAGCCTCATTAACTCGGATCATCTCTCCAATGAAGGTTACAGACTGCCCAACGTGTAATGGACCTCCAGACACCACGTCCGAGTCGGAAAAGGTATAGTGATTGAGATTTTTTGTGTTCTTATCTGCAATTACCCCCCCCGAGCGCTCAGAACTATATGACAGTACCGTACCGGAAAGTATGGTCATTCCCACCCTATACGGCCTACCTTGAACCAAGGTAGCTCTATATCCAGGGGTCCCGCCACTTAAAGATACTTCTTCAGTAAAAAACACAAGCTGGTCTTTTTCCAACGTCTCACCAGATACCACGTCCGAGTCATGAAAAACATAACGTTTCATGCTTCCCGCCTCGTCGCCTATCGTCCCCGTCTGGTACTTGGGATCATAAAATAAAACCTTTCCATTAAGAGTGGCCATGTGCACGCCTCCGAATAGTATGTTTGAAATTGCAAACATTTAAGCAAATTCACTATCACGAACCCGTGTACTATTCCACAGCATCAAAATGGCCAACACTGTTAGGGATGGTCTGAAGTAGCCATGTATTTCCCCGGCATACCACCTAGCGCAACTTTTAAACTCGCCAAATGATCAAAAAACAATCAATTCGACGAGTATTTCTTACGTTTTCGCCACCCGGACCCCACTC
>Ga0208645_1002114_pt1 | contig 16252 bp, 24 predicted proteins | sample VirMetDEL_Sep_01_FD_184519 | JGI IMG/M metagenome (GOLD analysis project Ga0208645, IMG submission 184519) | Aqueous microbial communities from the Delaware River and Bay under freshwater to marine salinity gradient to study organic matter... | ecosystem: Environmental > Aquatic > Marine >... | reverse complement strand
TCACCTTTTGTAGGGGCGACACAGTGTACAATCTTGTCACCTGATCTAATCCGATGGCGAACCCACTCTGCACCTGCTCTAGTCTTACCCCAACCACGTCCTGCCAAGGCGACCCATGTGTTCCATGTACCTTCAGGCTCCAGTTGCTCAGGTCTAGCCCAAAATCCCCAATCATGTCTTAGCTCTTCCGCTTTCTTTGGGCCAAGATCAGATAATAACTTAGCTACCTCTTCGTCAGGTAGCCCTCTAAGAACTTCAGCCGTTATCTTCGCTTGTGCTTGCATCTGTGTTCTTGCCGAGTAAAGTCATAAGGGAGTCAATAGCAGAAGCATCTTCGTCAGGGTCTGAGTTAGCTTCTATCTCAACATTGGTCTGCGTGGGTGACCAACCACCCTTAGACCGTAGGAATAATTCTGCAGCTTTAAAATCACCGTCTAAAGCCTGTTGAATAACCACACCACCCACTTGTCCTACAATCTCTGCTCTCTCTTGAGCAATATCATCACCGTATAACTTGTAGAATGTAGCAGATGAGCTAGGTGCGTATTGATACTTCTGTATAGAAGCCATGATATCCTTAACGGACACACCATTACGGATGCCCTTACGGACATTCTTAGCAATAACTTCACTGTAGGGTAAAGGATCGTGTAGCATCAGTTTAATTCTTTAGGTAAAACCACAACCCCCTATCATCGGCACAGTTACGTCTACGCATGATGTGTGGCTAGGTTTACTGTGGTTGATAGGGGGAGGGTAACTATAATATATACCAAGGGGTATACATATATCAATTTAGCTAGCAGACCTATACAAGGGACTGGGCTAAAGGGTTCTATAAGTATATAGGCACCTAAAACGGGATAATGTTCCTAGCAAAAGTAAATTTTTTCTGTATGTGCTAAAATAGTTGCATAAATGTCACACTAGGGTATGTGATCGGATGTATCTGCGTCAGGTTGTCACACCCGAACTAAATTTCTTATGTTATAGATATAGGGGTATACCTCCCTACCCGAATCGGTTTGTCAATAATCCATAGGGGCCCCATTGTATATCCTTTAGGATAGCTCGAGTATACTTTGGTCATACTGTGGTAAAAATGCAACAGTAATACAAAAATAATGCACGAGATAAACATTTTTGCTTGACTTGGCGAGGGGAATCGCAGGTCTACCAAGGTCAATTTATTAAACGGCCATTTAAGTTTTTAATCACCCGTTCAATTTCAAACGCTATTTAACACCCGTAAAACATTCAAGAAAACCGATATCTTCATAGAGCCAATATAAGCGCCATACAATGGCCAAAAAAAGTTGCCAGGCGCAAGCCCTAGCTCATATTTAACCCTATTCAGCAGCTCTCATATCGCCTGACAAAACGGTTGAGCATAAAACAACACAAGAAAAAACCCGCGCAAGGCGGGTCTAATCGTTTGCAATGTTGGTTGATGCTATGCGGCGAACAAATCTAGTTGATTATCCACTATCTCGAACCCGTCAAATTCAAGGTGTTCTTTCAACGTCCAAACCACCACGTGACGAGTCACATGTGTTCCCTCACCTACCATTGATGAGTCATGAGTCCATGTTGAACGTGGTACGCGGAACGCGCCAAACCTACGCTGCATCCATTCAACGCGGGTGATATGTTGGCGGTTCCAGTGACCAGACATCATCGCTTGCGATATGGTCATGCGATCGGGATACCATGTGGGCAAATTAGCCTCATCACATGTGTTGTATATCTCGTTATCAACATCAGACTCAAACCATGTGTCATCACTAACCCCATGTGCCTCACCATCAATGTCAAATATCGCATCATCAATATGCACCCACTCATCGTTTTGGGTGGTCACAAAATTGCCCGAATATTCTAGGCAATGGTTACACACGCACTCACCATCAATGTCATGTGTATCATCATTGCGCTCTGGTTCATTACATTCGCTGCAAAATGAAAATTCATCCATGAAACAACACTCGCACCATACACCATCATAATTTTCGTGATGATGTGTGTCATACTCACTCAAACCCTCGCCGCAACATGTGCATGTGTATTCATACGTGTTCACGGTTCCATGTGTTGAGGCCAGTTCAATTTCACCATGCTTAGATACCACAAGATATTCACCATCATCACGCACACTACCATCGCGGTCAAAATATGGCGCAAGAAAACCATCGTTCACCTCAACCCGCAATAAACGCGCGTTTACCCATGTTTTTTTGTCTTTATCGGACGCCTGACAAAATTTTTCATCGCACCAAGATTCCAACATATCCGCCGCCGCGTTTGAATTTGTATAGATAGGCGCACGAACGAAACATGTGAGTCCAGTTTTGGAGCTGGTACGGGTGCATATGACTACACGGGCGCAAACTTTGCCCGCGCTATTCTCTACCCATGCAAGCGTAAAATCGCCGCTACCATATATCCACGCGGGATGGTGCGGTAGGTGATTGAACGCATATCTCATGCATGACGACGATAGACTCTTGCGGTCACTACCCAAACGCGCATCGGTTCCCGTTTGAATATCCGCCTTATAGATACGTTCAAATGTTTCTGATTTGGTGCATGTTTTGACGGTCAAACCATCATTGGCCAATGCACAATCATTAAACCAAACCGCAAACGACTCTAGGTCATCCGCCCTAGGGTTGCCACAAAACTTGCGGATAAGTTTGGCGGGTTTGCCAATGGTTCGTTTACCGCGGGCAAGGTCATCCGCGTTTGCATATATGCTCAGTAGTTTACCATCAAACGCGGGCTGCATGTATCTCACCAAACCATCCATGTGATGAGCGATATCGGGATTTGCAGTCATTAAAACCCGTTCAATTTTACCATGTAGAATTGACCATTGATCATTGGGGCATGTGACAACACCCATATTAAAATCAATGTAAATTTGCGCGGTTTTAGATACGTTATTTTCCATTGGATCAACCCTCCCAAAATACAATCGTTATGATAGCAACACCCGCAAATGTAGCACACAATATTGCAGCGATTGCCTCAACTTTATTTAAGAATATTGGTGCCATTGATACGATGACCAAAACAAAACACCAAATGACAAAACACAAGGTTTGCATCAGAAAATTTTTCATGGTGGATACTCCTATAAAAACCATACACATTATATAGGCCAAAAAATTGCATATGAAAAGGGATAGTTTTAAATATTTTTTCTTGTTTTATCGAGTCCTGACAAACCTATCCTTTGGTATAAATTGCACCTATCCTTTATGATGTATAGTTTAACGGTTGAACTATTCTTTAACATATGCAATAAACATAATATGTTGATATGAAAAACACTCCCACATTCTAATACCGAATCAATCGGCTGCAACATTGCAAGCGATTCTGCAAGCGTTGAATCGAGTCAATCGCAAATTCATGCGAATCATGTAGTATTTAAGCCACACTATCCAAAACTCCTTGTCAACTATCCTTTTGTGCCATTGACGGAACACTCGGATATACGAATCATTACCCGAATCGGTATATACCCGAAAAACCCTTGTCAACTATCCTTACGGACTATTGACCTATCCTTTAGTATACAGAATCAATACGAATCGGTAGCGACCTACCCAAAAAAGTTGTCAACCTCTACTTTTACCCACTTGACAGCACATTCGGATAGCGAATCACTAACTTTTGTCCAAGCTACCCCCTCCAGTGGAAATAAGGACATACCCCTCCAGTGGAAATTAAGAGTTGACCCCCGCAGTGGAAATATGGTAATGATTCGTCAGACCCCTACAGTGGAAATTATGAAAGGAAAACCAAATGACTAATACACTAGCAGCAGAAACAGTTCGTCAGGTTGTAGCAGCTAAAGGCACACAGTTTGCCACAGTTACCTTCATCAAGAAGGACGGTACTGAGCGTACAATCAACGGCCTGTTTAAACCTACGTCTAAGATCGTAGGCAATGCAAAGGGAGCTGCAGTAAGCCAGACTTTGAAAAACAATGGTCTTATCCCTATCTATTCTGTAGCAGAAGAAAGCTGGAAGTGCTTCAGCGAAAATGCTGTGGTGGAAATCAAGTAGGCTTGACCCCCGCAGTAGAAATGTGTATACAGAAGAAAATTACAGGAGATTATATGACTTACGATACTAGCACTTTTATCGAGATGCTTTCTTACAGGCGACCAGAAGGCTCTCGTTCACAAACCAAATTCTGTCGTCGTTTCTTAGAACCAGTGTTCGGCAAGCCAGATGCCAAGGGTAACTATATCCTGCGCATCGGTGACAACCCACGCATTGCTTACATGTCTCACCACGACACTGTACATGCGTCCTCTGGTCGTCAGAAAGTTGTGGTTCGTACAGAGTTTGCTGCAACCACTGGCACTGACTGTCTAGGTGCTGACTGTACCTCTGGCATCTACATCATGCTGCGTATGATCGACGCAGGTGTAGAAGGTTTGTACATCGTACATGCCGCAGAGGAGATCGGTTGCAAAGGCTCTAGCTACATTGCCACACATACACCAGATGTTGTTCATGGCATTGACGCAGCTATCTCGTTTGACCGCAAGGGTTATGGCTCTGTCATTACGCACCAGATGGGTTCTCGTACATGCTCAGAAGACTTTGCCCGTTCGCTAGAACGTGCTGTTGACCTTGGCTATACCCCAGACAACACTGGCTCTTATACCGACAGCAACGAGTATGCTCACCTTATCCCAGAGTGTACCAATGTTTCTGTTGGTTACTTCGATCAGCATACCAAAGCAGAGCAGCAAGACCTAGTATTCCTAGAGCGTGTTGCAGATGCATTCATATGTGCTGACCTGTCTAATCTTATCATCGACCGCAGACCTGTAGACTCTGACATCAACTACGATGACTATGATGTAGAGCAACTTGTTGTTAACTACCCAAAAAGTGTTGCAGCACTGTTGACATCTATGGGATTCTCATATAGTGACTTGTGTGAGGCGATTGATGACATTCGCGATTATAACTATTACAATGGAGGTGCCTTTTAATGGGACGTATGAAAGACTTGTTTATGGATCAAATGGAAGAAGCATTCGAGAAGGGTGCTAAAGATGCCTACTATGGTCGCAGTAGCGATTTGTCAGGATACTCGAAAGAGGCGTTCTCTGCCTACATGGAGGGTCGTGAAGAAGCTCCTTACGGCCACTGCTATGATGACGATGATTATGGAGATGAGGAATAATGCTTAACTCAGTTCTTATGTGCCTTGCGATGAATGTTTATCACGAGGCACGTAGCGACACTATGATCGGACAGTATGCGGTAGCTCATGTAGTAATGAACCGTGTAATGTCCGATAGGCACCCTAACAATGTTTGTGATGTAGTCAAACAAGGCTACGAAAAGGGTAAGCATAAGTGTCAATTCTCGTGGTACTGCGATGGAAAGTCTGATACTCCCACAGAACCAAGAGCATGGGCATTGGCAACATTAGTTGCATACGATGTCTTGAATGGTACAGTGCCAGATGTTACATATGGTGCTACCCACTACCACGCAACCTACGTCAAGCCCTATTGGGCAGACCTGTATAAGGAAACAGCGAAACATGGATCACATGTGTTCTATACCGCCCCACTTGGAAAGTAGCCTACTTGAGTTAGGTATACTTCCCCCGACGAAATTACAGGAGCTAGAGGAAGTTCTAGACCCTCGTAGGGAATGTATGAAGCTGGGCTATTACCGTAGCCCCTACGATGAAAATGGAGAGTTGTTATTCTAATGGAAAACATCAAAGTAAAACTAATAGATCACATGGGTGATGACCTGTCTGTAGTTAACGCAGCTAGAGTTTCGTATGATCGAACCTCTGATTATGCAGGTCACATTCATACAGGTGACTATAAAACCTTATCCGCTAGGGATATAAAGCTAATCAACTACCTTGCTAGACACAAGCATACCTCACCTTTTGGTCATGCTTTCTCTAGCTTTCGTGTAGATGCCCCAGTTTTTGTGGCTAGGCAGTTGGTAAAGCATAAGTTCCTACGGTGGAATGAGATCAGTCGTCGTTACGTCAACTATGAACCATCGTTCTATGAACCACACTGGCGCAGTAAACCTGAAAACTCTAAACAGGGATCAGGGGGGCCGATGGAAATTAGCCTAGAAGCTGAAATGATGTTCAATGCGACACTTCGTAATGCATTAACGACATATGACCTTATGATTAAGGAAGGGGTCGCCCCAGAACAGGCACGATCTATACTACCGCAGAACATGATGACCTCATGGTATTGGTCTGGTAGCCTAGATGCGTTTGCTGACATGTGTAAACTACGTTGCGCCAAGGACACTCAGTTTGAGACACAACTTGTCGCAAGTCAAATTTATGGTGAAATGATGAAACTGTACCCTATATCTTGGGCAGCATTGATGGAGAATGACGAATGGTCATAGATAGAGACGAACAAGCAAAGCACTTCATAAGAATGTGTGAATATTTAGCCCGTAGGTTTAAACGACCAGATCACTTCGAGGACTTACGTCAAGAGGGTCTACTAGCAATCTACGAGATGTTAGCAGAGAAACCTGCAACTGAAGATATACAATTATTTGTAGCTGCCCGTAAGCGTATGCACGACTATTTAAACATAGACTGCCTACCATTTACGGTACCTAAATCAGATGTTGTCAGGCGGCTCGTGAGGGACGCTGATGCTAACCTTACTAATGTACAGCATACATGGACAGACCTAGCTGTAGAACACCTCAGGAGCGTTCTGAAGTCAGAGCAGGTCAGTGGTGAGGATGCAGGTAAGTCTGAGCCATCCTCAGAAGAGCTTTATGTAAAGCTAGAGTTCTGGCGGAAGTTGGACGAGCTGTTAGATAAAGAGCTTACCTCTGATGAACAGACGTTGCTGTACATGAGGTATGAGGAAGACATGACAGATGAGGAGGTCGCAGAGTTCTTTGGCCTCAAGACTCACTCTGCCATTGTTAAGCGAGAGGCTAAACTAATAGCCAAAGTTAGAGATATTGTTGCAACATTACAACAGTAAATCTATTTCTATTTTGGGGAGGAACAAAAGGGTCATTCAGGTGCCTATATACTTTTGTTCCTCTTCCGAAAAGTCTATGGTTTAGGTCTGCCCGATAAATAAAAGGAGTAAGTATGACCCACACTAATATTACTCAACAACCATGTCCTTTTGTGGATTGTGGTTCGTCTGATGCTTTCAGCTACAATACTAGAGGCTTTGGTAAATGCTTCTCCTGTAACGAAAGCTACCCGTCAAAGAAAACTGTATTCAGTTGGTCACAAGAGAAGTACCCACTAGCAGAGGGTCAGTCACTACCATCTATACAGGATGCCCCCATAGTGGAAATTAGTGATTATACTACCAGTGGAAAGTATATGTCCATGCGTGGATTGTCAGTTCGTACAATGGAAAAGTATGGTGTGACTACAACATCAGATAAGTCCTACCAGACTTACACATACCCTTCTGGTGGTCGTAAGATGCGTAACCTAAAGGAGAAGGACTTTCGTACTACAAAGGGTTTTACCACTGACGAGTTCTTCGGTATGGATAAGTTTACCGCAGGTTGCTCTAAGGTACTTACAATTACAGAGGGTGAACTTGACGCACTATCTGTTTACCAGATGTTAACCGACTTGGATTCTAGCCGTTTGTATCCTGTGGTCTCAATGCCTAGTGCTACCCCCGCCAAGGCAATTTGGGAGAAGTGTAAGCCATATCTAGATAGCTTTGATAAGCTCGTCCTGTCGTTTGACAATGATGAGGCTGGTAACGCTATCGCAGATAAAGTCGCCAAACTGTTCCCTAACAAGGTCTACCGTGTTCCTCATGGTAAGTACAAAGACGCTAACGACTTCCTAACAAACCGTGCGCAGAACGAGTTTAAGCAAGCATGGTACAATGCTAAGAAGTATACACCCGATAACGTACTTAATACGACAGAGCAGTTTATGCAGTTGTATAATGATACACCTGAGTTCCAGTATGTACCCACAGGAATTAACGAGCTAGATGCTAAGATACTTGGTCTTATGCAAGGTCACTTTACTGTAATTAAAGCACCTACAGGTATCGGTAAGACAGAGATCATGCGCTTCCTAGAGTTCCAGATGTTGAAGCAAGATGTACCTATTGCTACTTGGCACCTAGAAGAAACAAAGCTACGGTCAGTCTTAGGTCTTGTGTCGTATCAAGCAAACGATAATCTCACACGCCGTGACCTAATCCAACAGAAGATGGCAGAGGGTATAGTAGAGAAAGCTATCGAAGACTTAACCAAAGATGGTAACCTATATCAGTTCTTCTTGGAAGATGGTCAAGGTGCAGATGAGCTATGCGACCAGATCAGATTCTTCAGTCAGGCTTGTGGTTGTAAGTTTGTATTCTTCGAGCCTATCCAAGATGTAGTCACTGGTAGCACAGACGAGAGTAAAGAGCAGCAGTTAGCTGACCTATCAGTTCGCCTGTCAAAGATGGCGGCAGACCTTAACGTAGGTATTGTCACCATCGCTCACACTAATGAGAACGGTGATCCAAAGTACTGTAAGATGATTGGTCAACGTGCGTCAGTTATTATTGACCTCAACCGTGACAAACAAGCTGATACAGTAGAGGAAAAGAATACTACTTACATCAAGGTCGAGAAGAACCGCCCGTGTTCGCAAGAGGGACAGGCAGGTAAGATGAAGTTTAACTACGATACATTTACATTACGAGAGGTTGTCTAATGCAAGGTAAACATAAGGAGAAAAATAGATGATTATATTCGACATTGAGACCGATGGTCTTTTAGATGAGATGACCAAAGTCCATGTCATGTCTTGGACAGATGACATTGGCAAAACAGTTAACCACACACATGACTATGATAAGATGCGTGACGTGCTTACAAACGCTGATGCTATCTGTGGACACAACATTATTCGCTTTGATATCCCTGCAGTGGAAAAGCTGCTAGGTATTCAGATTACCTGTAGAGTTGTAGACACACTGGCTTTGTCTTGGTATCTAAACCCAGATCGTCAGAAGCATGGTCTAGAAGGTTTTGGTCAAGACTACGGTGTACCTAAACCTAAGATCACTGACTGGGATAACTTAAGCCCAGAGGAGTATGCACACCGCTGTAACGAGGACGTTAAGATCAACGCCCGTCTTTACCGTGACCTGCTTATCAAACTAGGTGAAATCTATGACGGAGGTATCTCAGACACTACTGGAATCATGAGTTACCTAATGTTCAAGATGGAGTGCGCACGAGAGCAAGAAGCCCTACGGTGGAAATTAGATGTAGATAAAGCTAAAGCCCACCTAGAGGAGTGGACACAACTCAAAGAGGAGAAGATCGTACAGCTTGCAGAAGCTATGCCAGAGGTAGTCAAATACAAGACAGTTAACCGTCCTACCCAGATGTACAAGAAGAACGGGGAGACAACTATAGCTGCTGACAAGTGGTATGACCTATGTGCAGAGTATCGTAAACACCCAGACGTACCTTCTATTGAGGTAGTCCATAGCCGTGAGAAAGGTAACCCTAACTCAAATGATCAAGTTAAGTCTTGGCTGAACAAGTTAGGTTGGGAACCACGCACGTTTAAGTTCACACGTAACAAACTTACAGGTGAGGAGAAGAGTATTGCGCAAGTACGAAGAGACTCAGAGCTATGCCCATCCGTTATCGAACTGGCTGGAAAAGAACCTGCTATTAGTCTGCTTGATGGCTTGTCTGTTCTTACCCATCGTATTGGCATCCTTAGATCAATGGTTGAGTCAGAAAACAATGGATACGTGCAAGCAACTATTGCAGGGTTCACTAACACCCTCCGCTTTCGTCATGCCCGACCACTGGTCAACCTGCCATCAGTTGATAAACCCTACGGAGCAGAGATAAGAGGTTGTCTGACAGCACCCGAAGGTTACACTCTGTGTGGTGCTGATATGACTTCACTGGAGGACACAACCAAACGTCACTACATGAAACCACTAGACCCTGATTATGTAGCTGAGATGTCCAAGGATGGTTTCGACCCGCACCTTGACCTTGCTAAACACGCAGGTGTCGTTACACAAGACGACATCGACAAGCATAATTCAGGGGAACGTAGCCTTAAGGCATTACGCAAGAACTACAAGGTGGTGAACTACAGTGCTACGTATGGTGTAGGAGCCGCTAAACTGGCCCGTGAGACGGGTATGGACAAGGGTGAGGCACAGAAGCTACTAGACGCATTCTGGAACCGTAACTGGTCTGTACAGGAGGTTGCTAACAGTCTACAGGTTAAGGATCGCAGAGGTGCTATGTGGGTTAAGAACCCAGTGTCAGGCTTCTGGTATTCCCTTCGGTCTGACAAGGATCGCTTCAGTACTCTCAACCAAGGTACAGGGGTGTTCTGCTTTGATAGTTGGGTTCGTAATTGTCGTGAGTTTGGCTTAAATACTATCGGCCAGTTTCACGACGAGGTTATTGTATTGGTAAAGGACGGAGACCAAGACAAAACAGAGAACCTGATGAAAACTTCCATCCAAAACCTTAACGAGAAACTACAACTAAACGTCGAACTTGGCATAGATGTGCAATTCGGCAACACTTATGCAGAAATACACTAAAGTATAAAATACTTGGAACAATTTCTACTTTTAGGTGTCTAATAGTATATACCGACTAACGAAAAGGATAACTCGACACATGGCTGTATATGACATGGAAATGGTACTTGAATGGGCAAAAGTCTTCCCAGAGAACGCAGATATGGGAGACCCCAAAGGTAATCGGGTCGCAAAGGCTGTTGCCGACAAAGGTGGGCAGTTCATTGTAAACGCCTACTTCACAGACGAAAGTCAAATTGATAAACTTATTGAGGAAGGGCTAAACCCTAAACCAATGAACTCAGATCGCATCATCGAAGGTAATGAGGTCTTTGGTATTGGTAAGTATATGAAGATGAAACGTATGGTACAGGACGTAAAGACCTTTACAGATCGTTTCGGCAAGGAGTTCACTAAAGATTATGGTGGTGCGCCTAACATTGTAGACTTACGTGATGGTCTAGAGAATAAACGCCGATGGTCGTTTGAAGAAGATGGGCCACTTGGTAATGGCACAAAGGCTCGTGTACAGTTCGAGACTTATGCTAATGGCTCTGGGGTACGTCTGCTTAATGTAGGTGTCCTTGAGCTTGCTGAGTACGCTACGGCTGAACCTGTAGATACATGGGCAACAGGGGTATAATGTATGCGAGTGACAATCAACTTCGAGTTTGACCTAGAGGACGATGGGATCGAAGGATCAGTACAAGTAGATAGGTATAATGTAGACACCCTAGAGGACTTAATGTATGCCTATCAATCAGGTACAGTTGCTGCAGGATATACCTACTCAGAAGCTATAGGTTGCCTCAAAGAGGATGGTAATAAAGTCTGGTCTCCATACTAATGCTTGGTGGTAAAGTACTGATAGACGGTGATGTGATTGCCTATCGTGCTGCCTTTGCTACAGAGAAAGACTTTGTAGAGGACGCTAAAGATAAAGTTAACGACATTATGTATGAAATCCTAGAAAGGACTTGCATATTTATTGATAGCAACTCTTACGAAGTCTACCTCTCTGGTAGAGACAACTTTAGGTACGATATAGCTAAGACTGCGCCATACAAAGGTAATCGTAAAGACAGGAGCAAACCAATACACTTAGGTTTCTGTCGAGACTATCTTACGATTGAGTATGGTGCTGTAACTGCTGAAGGTCAAGAAGCTGATGACGCTATGGCCATAAGAGCAACAGAGCTAGGTGAAGACACTATCATCGCTAGTGTAGACAAAGATATGTTACAAGTTCCTTGTCTGCACTACAACATTACTAAACAGGAGTTCACAAGGGTCTCTGAGAGTGAAGGTAAGATGTCCTTCTATTGTCAAGTTCTTACAGGCGATACTGCAGATAACATATATGGTATTTATGGTATTGGCCCAAAGAAAGCTGAGAAACTACTTAGAGACTGTGTTACTGATGAAGAGTATTGGTCAACCATTCTTAAAGCCTATGAAGGAGATGGTGGAGAAGAAAGAGCGACTGAAACTGCTAGACTCGTATGGCTAAGACGCAAGGAAGGAGAGATATGGCAACCACCCGACATGCCATAAAGCACGGATATCGCTCAGGGTTAGAGGAGACAATAGCTAAAGACCTAAAGGAAGCTGGTATTAGTTTCTTGTATGAAGACAAAAAGATTACTTATCAGGTTAATCAAGTTCGTACATATACACCAGACTTCATCCTACCAAACGGAATTATTATTGAGACCAAAGGTAGGTTTGTGGTAGATGATCGTATGAAACATCTTATGATACGAGAGCAATACCCACACTTGGACTTACGCTTTGTCTTCTCTAACTCTAGAAACAAAATTCGTAAAGGCTCGAAGACAACTTATGGAGATTGGTGTACCAAACACGGTTTCCTATACGCCGACAAAAGGATACCCGACGAATGGCTAAAACAGCAGTAGTGTTCAGTTGCGCTCACGCAGACCCATCTACAAACAACGAAAGGTTTGATTGGTTAGGGGAACTTATCTATGACGTAAACCCTAACTATATCGTTGATCTAGGCGATGGTGCTGACATGCGCTCACTAAACACCTTTGACACTCGATACCCTCAAAAAGTAGTTAGCCAAAGCTATGAGAAGGATATTGAATGCTATAACGAAGCTATGGATCGCCTGAGAATGGCTTCTAGAACCAGAAAATACAAACGGCCAACTTGGTTTGGTTTTGAGGGCAACCATGAATATAGAATCAAAAAAGCTATTGAACACGACCCAAGAACGGAGGGACAGCGATACGGGATTTCCTTCAGCCATCTTCAAACAGACTACTGGTTCGACGAATACCACGAGTACAAAAATGGTGCCCCCGCCATCGCTGATTATGATGGCGTCTCTTATGCTCATTTCTTTAGTTCTGGTAACTTTGGCACAGCTATGTCTGGCTTACACCATGCTAATAGCCTCCTCGTCAATCGTAACCACAGTTCTACTTGTGGTCATAGTCACAAACGCGATCTTAAGTTTAAAGATGCTGCACATCCTAATGGTATTATCGGCTTGGTTGCGGGGTGCTACAAAGGGTCGGACGAAACTTGGGCGGGACAAGCCAATAGTGAGTGGTGGAAGGGTGTTGTAATCAAGCGTGAGATTGAAGACGGTATCTATGACCCTGAGTTTGTATCCATGAAGAGGCTAAAAGAAATATATGGGAAAGCGTAGTAACTTTGAGAGAGTACCAAGAGACTACTACCCAACACCCATAGAAGCTGTAGAGCCATTGATTGATCATCTCCCGCAAGAGACTTTTGATTTTGTTGAACCTTGTGCAGGAGATGGTCGTCTAATAGAACATATCTATAACCTGACAGATGGACATGGAACCTGTATATACGCTTGTGATATTGAACCAAGACACCATCAGATAGTTCAGCATAATGCTCTTGATATTGACTTTGGTGGCTATGAGGTAATGGACTTCTGTATCACTAACCCACCGTGGGAACGTAACTTCCTACATCAGTTCATAGAGACATGGATCGACATATGTCCTACTTGGTTGTTGTTTGATGCAGACTGGATGCACACTAAACAGTCAGCTAAACTTATGACATATTGCTCTAGGATTGTTAGTGTTGGTAGAGTTAAATGGGTTGAAGGTTCTAAACATACAGGTAAAGATAACTGTTGTTGGTATCTATTCGATCAGAACGATAAAGGCCCGACTAAATTTTACGGAAGGCTTATGTGATGCCACTAATGGACTATATGGAACTCTTCGAGATGATAAAGCAAGAGCAAGATGTAGAAGGACTACGACGAAAAGCTACATACTTGCTTATGTCAAAATGTCAGGAAGACGAAACAGTAAGTGAAGAAGAGTTTCTAGCCTTTGCAGAATATGCAGCTATAAACTTAGGAACAACGGAAGGAATGATACATTGATTAGTCGTGAAGATATAGAAGCATTTGAATACTTCAGTCAGACAGAGATGGAGATGAATGTATATCAGAACGCAGCAGCCCAGACAGCTATCTATAAGCATGAGCATCAGGTTATCTATCCTGCGTTAGGACTAGCAGCAGAAGCAGGTGAGGTAGCCAATAAGGTCAAGAAGATATTACGTGATGGTAAGTTTGACCGTGAGGCTATTGCTGATGAAGTAGGTGATTGCTTATGGTACATTGCTGCATTGTGTCGTGACCTAAACGTAAGTATGTCAGACCTTGCTGCAGCTAACCTAAAGAAATTAAATGACCGTAAAAAACGTGGGGTCATTAGTGGAAATGGAGACAAACGATGAAATACTTAGCTTTCCTTTTGTTCATGTTAACGGTTCCTATTGCAAACTACATGATAGGCAATGTTGGCACAGTTTGCTTAGATAATGGCCCTTGTCTAATACCTGTTGGCTTTGGCCTTATGGCACCATCTGGAGTATTACTTATTGGAGTAGCTCTAGTTTTACGAGATTGGTTACAAGACCTGACTAATTGGAGATGGTCTGCTGTTGCTGTCTTTTTCGGTGCAATTATAAGTTGGTTGACTTCAGACCCATTTGTAGCTGTAGCAAGTGCAGTGGCTTTCTTTACTGCAGAGATGTTAGACCTTGCTGTTTATACACCTTTGCGTGAGAAAGGTAAATCACTAGCTGTTTTAGCTTCAGGTATAGTAGGGTCTTTTGTTGACAGTATGCTGTTTGTATACCTAGCTTTTGGTTCCTTAGATTTCTCAGTTGGTAACACTGTTGGTAAACTCTATGCAACCGCGCTTGTAGCAGCCCTATTCTATATCAGGAGTAAGTATGATACATTATCACGGAACGCCTATAACACCTAAGTTGGAACTTGAAAAGTTGACTGGAAAGAACTTCTGCGTATCTTTTTCTGACCACAGAGATGCAGACTGGTGCATAAGAAATGCACAAAGTATCATGTGGGACAATGGAGCCTTCTCAAGTTATACTAGAGGTCATAAGTTTGATAAGGAAGGCTACATTACTTGGCTTGATGATAAACTTTACGGGGCTAATTGGGCAGTGGTGCCAGACTTAATAGGTGGAGATGTGTTAGATCAAAGGGAATACATGAAAGACTGGCCCTACCCTAAGCATCTAAGCGCACCTGTTTGGCACATGCACTTACCGATAGACTGGTTATTAGAGTTGGTTAACAATTACCCAAGAGTCTGTTTTGGTTCCTCTGGTCAGTTCTGGAAAGTTGGTAGTGCAGATTGGAGTAGGCGAGCTGACATAGCTTGGGAGGCAATAGAAAAGTCTAACACTAGACCTTGGGTTCATATGATGCGTGGACTTAAGTTGTGTAAAGAAAGGTGGCCTTTTGCCTCGTCAGACAGCACTAATGTAGCTCGTAACTTTAAGAATAAGAGTAATCCTAAATGTCCTAAACGAATGTGTGAAAAGATAGATTCTGTTCAAACACCTTTAAGGTTCAGTAAGGAGGTATAAACAATGACTGGTATGATTGGTGTAGAGACTGTAGAGGAACACGAAGATGGCAGTGCAACCTATCAGTTTCACTTGGATAACAACTGTGCCAAGCTACTACAAGAAGAAGGTTTGAAGCTAGTCCTATATTGCGCAGCAGCAAAGCTAGACTTACAGGTAGTGTATGACTTTATAGAGGATCACATCAAGAGAGATGAACTAACAGAATATAAATTTGGAGATGTAAGTGAGTAAGAAAAAGACAGGTATGACGTGGTTCTGGCGGTTTCTAAACTATATAGCAACTTGGCGAGAACATCGTAATACAATCAAACAGCTTAATGCACTAAGTGACAAAGAGCTAAACGACATAGGAATTAGTCGTGCAGACATTGACCGTCTGGTATGGCTAGGTGAAGACAAAACAATGCGTGGACGAGGAAAAGAACAATAATGACAAACAACATGCTCCCTACCCCCTATCAAAACTTTATTGCACTATCGCGTTATGCACGTTGGACAGGTGAAAAGCGTGAAACTTGGTCAGAGACAGTTGACCGATACATTGACAATATCGTTAAACCCCTAACAGGTGAAGACAGTTACATCAAAGATATTCGTGATGCTATCTTAGACCTACAGGTTATGCCCTCTATGCGATCTATGATGACCGCTGGGCCAGCAGCAGCACGAGACAATACGTGTATGTACAACTGTTCTTACGTAGCTGTAGACAAGCCTAAACGCTTTGA
>Ga0208645_1002113_pt1 | contig 16267 bp, 28 predicted proteins | sample VirMetDEL_Sep_01_FD_184519 | JGI IMG/M metagenome (GOLD analysis project Ga0208645, IMG submission 184519) | Aqueous microbial communities from the Delaware River and Bay under freshwater to marine salinity gradient to study organic matter... | ecosystem: Environmental > Aquatic > Marine >... | reverse complement strand
AACAGCTAGTAGAAGTAAAAAATATGGTAAAATGTTAATTGAAAATCTGAATGATATCAATAAACATTTTAACTATTATGTAAAAAAACTTTTACAACATACAAATATGGGTAAGGTTACTCAAGGTGGAAACATTCTATTAAATTTATCTAACAATTTAAAAGGTACTGAGGGAGATAAAAATAACATACTAAAAAACCTTCTGTCTTGGCAAGGCATAAATCCAGTTTACGCTCAGGTTGCAGCGAATCCCAAAATGCAAGAGTTACGAAAAAGGACTATGTCTGTAACACTAGAATATAGAGGGGTACAAAATGAAGACAAGGATTGGTACAAGTTTAAAATTTTAAATTCTAACTCTAACAATGATATACCAGATTTAGTTTTTGATCATATAACTTTAAACTACGTAAAAGATAACATAATTTCGAATAGTTATAAAACATACAGAGAAAAATACTGGGGAGACTCGCCCAATAGTTTAAGCAATTTAAGAGGTCAATTTCCTGTTGTGGATCAAGAAAATAACATGTAGCTGTGAAATTTACAGAATCAAGTTTTGCATATAATGTAATTCGTCCACTACAAATTGGACATGAAATAAATAGCGTAAATTTAATTTATGTTGATAATGGTGAATTTAAAAAATGGTTTGAATCAAAAGAGGTAAAAGAATTACTCAAGACCAAAGACAAAAATTTGGTAATGCAGGAAGCTTTTAGAAGTAGAAGGTATTTAGAAGAATTATTAAACCAACTAGGTCAAACTATTCAAAAAAATATGAGCAACGTAAGTAGTTCTATTGCAATGCTACAAGGAAAAGAAAATGTTGATTTGTGAAATTTTAGAAAGAAAACTATCAAAATCAGAAGTTAAAAAACGTGATAAGTATGCTGAAAAAGATTTACCAAAATCGGACTTTAAAAAACGTTATGGTAAGGATTGGGAAAACGTGCTTTATGGTACAGCTACTAATATGGCAAAAAAGAAGAAAAAATGAAGAATACTTACAGCATTTATAATAATAAACAATTATTATTTGTGGGTAAAGAACAAGAGATAAAGTTAATAGAAAAAATATATTATATGATTAAATCTACTCCACTTAGAGATTTGGATTCTAAAGATATATTATTTCTACAAGTTAGTCCAGATTATAGTGGTGTAGTAAGCACAATTTTAATGCATAAATTGAATAATAATGGATGTTTAAGTAGTATAGAAAGTGTAATAGTTCCATATCCTAATGAAAATTCCAGTAAGTATGAAACTAGATTTGAACATGATTTTTCTAATATGTTAAAATTTAATAATCTTACAAAAGATAATCATTTTATTTTATGTGAGGCAGGAATTTTAAGTGGAAGGAATTATACATGGATAACAGACATAATGATTAACAAATACAGTATAAAACGTGAAAATATAACAACAGTAGCACTGTATGAAAATATAAAAAGTATTTTTAAATCAGATTTTGTAGGAGAATATTTCGATTATTCCAAACAAGACTTATGTTTTTGGTGGGAAAATCCCACTTCACAATTTGGAGATTTAAATTGGATTTAGGAGTATAAAATGACTTTAAATGAATTAGATCCTATCTTGGAAGATAGATGTACAGATATGGCAAAACGTAAATATAAAGTATGGCCTAGTGCATATGCAAGTGGTGCAGTTGTTAAATGCAGACAAGGCAAAATTTGGAAGAAGAAAAAATAATGTTGCTAGAAGAAGTTATTCCAGAAGAAGGACTTAAAGCTTGGTTTGATCGTAACAATGGAAAAGGCTGGATAGACTGTAAGACAGGAAAAGCATGTGGTAGAAGTGGCGGAGAAAAACGTAGAAGTTATCCGGCATGTAGACCTACTAAAGCTCAATGTGATAACAAAGGAGCTAGTGGTGCTATGAAAAAGAAAAAATCTAGCAAACGTGTTAGTTGGAAAAAGAAAAAATAATTTTTAAAGGAAAAAAATATGTGCAATAATTCAAAATGTAAGTGTAATAATTGTAAATGTGGTCCAGAGTGTAAGTGTACACCTGAAAAGCCTTGCGGTCAAGAATGTCAGTAATATTTTTACAATATTTTGTACAGGGTGTTGTATATGGATTAGCAATCCATGGTATTATACTTATATTAAGTTAAGTAATTGAAGTTATTTGAATTTGATTTAACAGAAGCTATTACAGATATCATATTTCATTATGTATCAGGTTATCGTTTAGTAAACTGGTTAGAAAAAAATGAAATCATATTAGCAGCAGATTTTAGTAGCGGTAGAGAAAGTGAGTTATCTGGCAAACAGAAGTACTTCTTCTTGAGTACAACTAGAAGCAGATTAGGAGGCTATCATAGAAATCCTGCTAGAATGAGTGCATTAGTTACACTAGATGGCAGAAAACTAAATCAAAAATATAGTGGTAAACCTGTGGATTATTGGGGTTGGGAATTCCGAAAGACTGCTGTTGATCCCAAAGCTAGTGCTCAAGAAAAAGATAGTAGTAAAGGTGCTTGGGAGCAGGAAGACAGAATCTTTAGCACAAAGCCAACTATACCTAATGCAAAAGATTATATACTTAAAATTGATTTGCTTTTGCCTACTAATCGTAAAACAGGAGAAGTTGATTTTACAGAATATCAATATGATGCTCCTGTTACACAACACTTGATTAATTTGTCTAAAAATGCTAACATACCGTTAGTTCTACATAACAATAAAAAAAGTTGGTTTACAGGAAGTGATAAATGGCATAAAGCAAATGTTTCAGATATTGCTACAAGTGCTGCTGTAGATGATTACAAGCAAAACAGATATGATGATAATCACGTGAGTCAATATGATTTACGTGATATAGATGCATTGCAAGAATTATTAACAAAAAATACAGAAGCAGAATTATCAGATAATGGCAAAGATTTATTAGACAAAATGTTTAGGTATCCTGATAGTTGGGTAAGTACTTTAAGTAACATTGTACATAATAATAAAAATAAACCTACTATAACAGGACCAATAAGCAAAATTTTTCAAAAGTATAATGTTAAAAGTTTTAAAGAACTTTTAAAAATATTATACTCTAAATGGGATACATAATATGATAAATGAAAAGAATAACGTTTGGATATTTGGAGATAGTTTTAGCACAGAATTTTATACTAACAGTCTCAATGGAAACATATTTACTAATACATGGCCATATATGTTAAAAAATAATTACAATGTGTATAATCCATCATTATGTGGAGTAGGACCACATAGTATGATTAATTTATTGTTATCAGATGGAACCCTGCCTGTACATTTTTATGATGGTAAAAAAGACAAAAATTATATAATAAAAAGTAATTATAATAAAAAAGAAGATATAACTGTATTATTTTTTTTAAGTGCTATAGAAAGAGTACATTTTACTTTTTTAGAAAATTTGCAACATCAATGTATTATGCTTGATTTAGATCATGATTTAAAAAAACAATATGAAAAATATAAAGATAAAATAAACTTTTTTAGAAAATATTATTTTACAGAAGAGTGGGCAGTAAATAATATTTTATATATTTTTTTTACACTAATATACTTAACTAAAATATTTAAAAAAATATTATTTTTTCCTATATTTGAACTTGAATATAAAATTATTAAAAATAATAATTTTATTAAAAATATACCTGAAAATTTGCATATTGTTGACTTTTGTCTATTTCCCAATGTGTCTAATCATAATAAACTAGTAGATAAAACAGGAGCAGATATAAATCCAAATCATATTATACAAGAAAAGCATATTCATATGTATAATTTTTTAAATGAATATATAAAAAATTCTACATTAAATTACAATGAATTAAACAAACTTAAAATATAATTGTGCATAAATATTTGTATTAATTACTAAGGATAAAGAATGTTAATTAATGAAGTAACGCAACAAATTACAGAAATAACATTGAATGATGACGAAGATTTTCATGAAAATTTTGGCTATTTGGCTTATAGTATAGATGAAAACGATTTGTTTGAAGCTAAGTATCAAGGCAGAACTGTGAAATTAAACAAGCCTATGCAGGGAGATGTTAAAAAATTTAAAGTATATGTAAAAGATCCAAAAACAGGAAATGTAAAAAAAGTTAATTTTGGACATGGTGGTACTAGTGCAGATCGTCCTACAATGCGTATAAGAAAAAGCAATCCTAAAGCAAGAAAAAGTTTTAGAGCAAGACACAATTGTGATAATCCAGGACCAAAAACAAAGGCAAGATATTGGTCATGTAGGGCTTGGTGATGCATTTTAGTACCTATAAAAAGGAAGCGTAAGTGGTAATGTGCAAGGAAATTTTGTAATTTTAAGAAACAATAAATTAGAAACTTATAATAACTATAAAGCAATACCTGAAAGCTTTACTAATTTAATTAAATTTGAACCTGTTTATCCACTAGGGCCACATACAGATGAACAGCATGAAGAAATGGAAAAATATTCAGAATATTTAACTGAGTTATTAGGAAGAGAAAATGCCAGCAGTAACTAGAGTAGGAGACGCAGATGTTCCCCATTGTTCAGCAATGGTTAGAGCAGTTGGTTCTCCTAATGTTTTTGCCAATAATATACCAGTTAGTAGACAAAGCGACGTAAATACAGTTCATTTGTTACCAGGATCGCCTTGCCCTGCACATACTGCACCTATTGCAGTAGGGTCAGCTACTGTTTTTATTAATAATTTGGGATGTGGTAGAGTAGGAGACGCTCTTACAACATGTACTGCTGTTGCTGCAGGATCTCCAAATGTATTTGCAGGATAAAAAATGAAATTATATGAACTTTGGGATGATATTGCTAGTGATGCTTTAAAAGGTATAGGAAAATGGTTAGGACAAAAATCTAGAAGTAGAATAGGAGAGCCTGGTATGAAAAAAATACCAAGTAAACCTAGTGATAATGATACAGAAGAATATGGCAAATCCGGATTTACAAGTGGTAGTGCAACCAAGTGGGATAGGCCGGAATTAAATAGACGGCAAAGGAATAATTAAGGAAAAAAAATGAGAGAACAAGATTATATAAAAGAAACTGCTAGTGCAGGTGCTACTGGATCAGGAAGTATTGCCGTAACAACAGCAGTACCAAATAAAAAGAAAAAAACTCCTATGATTAAACGTGAAAGTTATAATAATACACAAGTAAAAGGAAGTGATCCTAAACCTAAGGCAAAACCAGGGAGAACTGGCCATCCTTTTAAAGGTAAACTAGTAGGAGAACAAGAAAAAGAACTTCAAAAAATACGTGAAGGTGTTTTGGATACACAAGATGATGATGGTTGGATGGCAAAAAGTGAGTTGTACAAAGCTGCAAAATATGCTGCTGAGTTACATCAGATGATTTCAGATACAGATAATTTGGAACCTTGGGTAGCTGCAAAAATTACAAAAGCTGCAGATTATTTAAGTAGTGTAAAGCATTATATGGAATACAATAGTTTAAACCCAGTGATGGGAGACATGGAAAGCCCTGAAGTAGTCCAATAATGTTAATAGAAGATTTAACCAGGCATAAAGGTGGTATTACACGTAAAGCACCGAAACCTGATAAAAGTAAAATGACTATAAAATGGGATACTCCAACAGTAACAAAGCCCAAAGTACCTGGGGGAATATCAGGAAGTGTAGGTTTAGGACAATTTCCAAGTAAAGGTCCTTTTGGTAAAGGAGAAAAAATTGTACCCTATCAAAAAGGTTCAAGTCAGGTTCCTGGAGGAGTTGTTAAACCAACTTTACCTCAAATAGGCAAAACTGGAACTCCTGCACCTCAAATAGATAAACCTTCCTATACGCCTGTAGAACAACCTCCTGTAAAAATAGTACCGCCTAAAACAAAACCTGAAACTATACCTGATATAGAACCTGATCTTATACCTGATTTTGATAACAAATTAGATAAACCCATAGGTACAAATCGTTGGGATTCTAGTTATCCTGACCCAGGACAAGCATATGCAGAGTATTTACGTAAACAGAAAGAATTTAATAAAATACCCAGTCCGTTGGTAATAGATCCGGAAGACGAACAAGAAAAAGATTTACCTATAAGTCCAGAAGAAGAACAAAAACCCAAGCAACAAGACATAAAACCTGATTGGAATTGGAACACAACCCAAGGAACACCTGAACCAATTGAACCTAAACAAACAGAATTGTCAGATGAGGAAACAGCATTTTGGTTAGATAAAAATACACCGTACAATCTTGAAAAAAATAATAATGAATTCTATATTATTAACAAAAAAAATGCTTTAGAACCTATAGAAAAATTTAGTTCAGAAGTTCAAGCCAAAAAGCGATGGGCTGAACTTAACAAACAATATCTAGAAAAAAATTCCGAAATAAAATATCAACCCAAGTTTGATAAAAAACCAATAGATTTTGGATCTTCTACAAATTCTACTACAAACAAGTTAGGTACTGGATTTCCTATAGATTTTAACAATTTTTTGGGTAAACTCGATAGTATGTCTGATAAGCAAAAAATAGATTTTTTTCAAAGTTATTCCCCAGAAGATTTAGACAAGTTGCAAAATCAAATGACAAATAACTTACAAGATTATCTTAGTAAAACAAAAGAAATGCAACAGCAGGATTATCCAGATTATGAAAAAATCAAAATTTATAATGATGCTATTAAAAAATTAAGAAAAAATCTTAAAGAACTCGGTTCACTAAAACCTATTGAACAAAAACCAAATGAACCAGAAAAAAAGAAAAAGAAGGAAAAAATACCTAACGAAGTTTCGTTAGATGATCAAATTAAAGAATTAGGGAAAGATTTATTTGACTCTTCTGATTCTACACAGTATAATCAAGAAGTAGCAGCAAAGCTAATCCAAAAGATAGAAGCAAAGTATGATTTGTCTGGTCTTAATGCGCTACCAATTTTGTATTTCATGGAAAGCTCTGGAGGAATTAATTTATCTGGTGATAACGGAAATAGTATTGGAGGTCTTCATATTAAAAAAAGTAAAGGTAGCTTTGATGAATATAAAAGACTAGTAGATAAAAAAATTACATGGAAGGATGTACAAGATAATCAGGGATTAGCAATGCAAATAGGAGGTTGGTATTATAGATTAATGCTAGATCAAGTGTTAGACCAACCAAATGCACAAAATTGGTCTTCATATAAAACAGGTAAAATAACATTTACTGACAAAGATGATAAAACTTTTGCAGAACTAGACACAAAAGATGTTCCTATAGCTTTAATTTATGCAGCAATTAAATACAATGGAGGACCTGCCAGTGTTGATAAAAACGGTGTAGTAAAGCTTAGTAACTATACTAGTGAAGAACTACAACAACAAATGGACAACAATCAATACATAGCTAAATTTAATTATGCAACTCGTTTTATTAAAAATTATTTAAATATAAAATCTTTATGAAACAGCAAGATATTGAACAATTAATAGAATTTGTATTAGATTTGGCATCTGCTTTAAATATGAAAATAAATTATAACCAAATCGATTTTAATGCACAAAAGTTTTGTACAAAAGCAACAGACTTACAGCCGCTTTTTAAAAACATTGAAGAAATTATCAGTGAAGAGCAAATAGATCAAGAAACATGGGATTATTGTTGCACATATTTAGAGAAAAATTATAATCTTAAATTAAACACTGCAGATATTGTACTAGATGAAATATTAATCACTGCAAAAACACTTTTAGGATTAAGCGCCGCAAACTTTAGGAAAATAGAAAATGAAACTGAGTAAAAATTTTAGTTTAAAAGAAATGACTACTAGTTCAACAGCAACTAGATTACGTATACCAAACGAGCCTCAACCAGAGCACCTAATTAATTTAGCAGTTTTAGTACACAAAATTCTACAACCAGTTAGAGATAAATTTGGAGTAGTTACTGTTAATAGCGGATATAGAAGTTCACAACTCAATAAAGCAGTAGGAGGTTCTCAAACTAGTCAGCATTGTAACGGTGAAGCAGCAGATATTGAATGTTATGGGATACCAAATAAACAATTAGCTGAGTGGATTAGAGATAATTGTGATTTCGACCAAATTATACTGGAATTTTATGATCCTGCAGATCCACAAAGTGGATGGGTTCACGTTAGCAATAAGCTTGATGGAAATAACAGGAAAGCTTGCTTGAGTGCTGTGAGAGAAGGTGGAAGACTTGTATACAGGAAAGGATTTGTTTAATGTATATAGAATGGTACGACGATCCAATTACAGAAATAGAAAACGCAATATCACATCATGTACCAAAAACTACATTAGTTAAAGTAATAGATGAGAGTAGCAATCACAATCGAGGAAACCATTCACATTTTCGTATTTTAGTTGTTAGCGATGTATTTGAAAACATGAGCAAAGTAGAACGTCATAGACATGTTTACCAAGCCATGCAACAAATGAACTATCACGCACTAGGCATTACAACTTTAACTAATGCAGAATATCAGGATGGAAAATTAGAAAATGTCAGTCCAAATTGTGTAAAAAACAGTTGACATTTTTTTTAGATTTTACTATAATAATAATTTAACCTTAACACAGGATACAAAATGGCACGAGCATTTGGCACAAACGATATTGAACGTCTCAAACAATTGATTAATGAAGGGTTGGCGGTTACACAAGAAATCCAGGATCTTAGAGAAGGTTTACGGGATACTGTAAAAACTGTTGCACAAGAATTAGACATTAAACCTGCAACTTTAAACAAAGCTATCAGAATTGCATTCAAAGCTGAATTGCAGAAAAGCAGAGATGACTTTGATGAGCTTGAAGATATTCTAACTAATGTTGGAAGGACTGCATGAGTTCAATCTGGTATAATAAATTTGATAAAAAATCAGGAGATATTGTTGTAGTACCAGAAACTCCCACTACTACATTTACCTATACAAAGCATAATCAAACATATGTTTTTAAAGGTCAAGAGTATGATATAAAGGAACTTCATCAAAAAGTAAATTTTATATTTAAATCTCTCCCTGAAGAAATTCAGAGAAAATACGAAGAAGGACAAATTTTTAAAAAATTAGCTAAATGAATTTTTTAGAATCTTTTAAAAAAGAATACAAAGCACACAAACCTAGATTTTTAGTAGAAATGACTAGTTTTTGTTGTGCTTTGACTGCCATAAGCACACTTGCTTTTAATGTTCCAGATCCTCCTTTTGTGTTTATTTTTAGCATGTTTTTAATTAGCAATGTTATGTTAATTACTGCAGGAATAATTAGACAGGCGCCATTTATAGTGTTACAATATATTATGTTTTTTATATTTGAAAGTATTGGTTTATATAATGCAATAATGGGTCAATAATTTATGTATGTAGACGCATGGTTTGATAGAGACAGGGATTGTATTGAAATTGCAGAAAGGGTAAAAGGTAAAAGAGAGTTCGTTAATTATCCTGCAAGATACAGTTTTTATTATCCTGATGATAAAGGTAAATTTCGCAGTATTTTTGGGGATAGTCTATCTAGAGTAACGTGTAGTAATACTAAACAATTTCGTAAAGAAAAAGCTGCATTAGAACATAAAACATTATTTGAAAGTGATATTAATCCTATATTTCGTTGTTTAAGCGAAAACTATTTGGATGCAGAATCTCCAGAACTAAATTTATGCTTATTTGATATTGAAGTAGATTTTAATCATCAGAAAGGATACGCAGATCCGAGCGATCCATTTAGTGGAATAACTGCAATAACATTAGCTTTAACCTGGATAGACAAAGTTATAACTCTTTGTGTTAAACCCAAAGGATTAGATGCAGAAAAAGCCAGTAACATATGTCATAAATTTCCCAACACAATATTGTGTAAAGATGAAGCTGAAATGCTTGATCACTTCTTACAATTAATTTATGATGCAGATGTATTAAGTGGTTGGAATTCAGAAGGTTATGATATCCCTTATACTGTAAACAGAGTTGCAAGAGTGCTAGGAAAAGAACGTACAAGAGAATTTTGCCTGTGGAATCAGTATCCTATAGAAAAAACTTTTGAACGCTATGGTAAGGAGCAAAAGACATTTGAGCTAGTTGGTAGAGTACATTTAGATTATTTAGAACTGTATAGGAAAAATACATATCATGAACTTGCTAGTTACAGACTAGACTACGTAGGAGAAATAGAAGTAGGAGAGAACAAAATACCTTATGAAGGTACTCTCGATCAGTTGTATAATAATGATTTTGAAAAGTTTATCGCTTACAACAGACAAGACGTAGAGCTACTTGTCAAACTAGATAAAAAATTACAATATTTGGATTTGCACAATCTCTTAGCTCATAGTAATACTGTGCTACTTAAAACTACACTAGGTGCGGTTGCAGTAGGAGATCAAGCTATTATTAATGAAGCACATAGTCAGGGTTTACAAGTCCCAGATAAAAAACATGCAGAAGGTGGAACTCAAGCTGCAGGTGCATATGTAGCTAACCCTAAAACAGGACTACATGATTGGATTGGCAGTGTAGACTTAAACAGTCTGTATCCCAGTGTTATTCGTAGTTTAAACATGAGTCCAGAAACTATTGTTGCTCATATAGAACCCAGTATTACAAAAAGCATTATTGACGACAGAATGACAGATAGTGAAACAGGTAAAGCACAAAGTTTTGCTGATGCATGGGCAGATAGATTTGATACTTGGGAGTTTGAACTAGTTAGAACTAGGGATACTGCTACAGAAATGACTGTGGTATTTGCTAACGGAGAAAGAATTCCTATGACAGGTGCAGAAATATATGCACTTATATTTTTGGATGGTAGAGAGTGGAACATTAGTGCAAATGGTGTAATATTCAAATATGATCAACCAGGTATTATTCCTGATTTGCTGTCACGATGGTATAGGGAACGTAAAGAATTACAAGCAAATAAAAAGTCAGCAGAGAACCCTGAGCAAGAAGCATTTTGGGATAAACGTCAATTAACAAAAAAGATTAACCTTAACAGTTTGTATGGTGCTTTATTAAATCCAGGATCTAGATTTTTTGATATGCGATTAGGACAAAGTACAACATTGACAGGTAGAAGTATTGCTAAACACATGAATGCAAAAATGAACGAAATGTTTACTGGTGTATATGATCATATGGGCGAAGCAATCATATATGGTGATACTGATAGTTCATATTTTAGTGCATACAACACATACAAAGACCTGATTGACTCTGGTGAGCTAGAATGGAATAAAGAAAAAGTTATAGAACTTTATGATGCAGCAAGTGATTCAGTAAATGACAGTTTTCCTAAATTCATGCAGGATACGTTTCACACTAACTTGGAATTCGGTAAAATAATTGCTGCAGGTAGAGAAATATGTGCAAGCAAAGGCTTGTTCATTAAAAAGAAAAGGTATGGGTTATTGCTTTTTGATACTGAAGGTAAACGTCATGATACAGAAGGATCTACAGGTAAATTAAAGGCCATGGGGCTAGATCTTAAACGTAGTGACACACCAGAGTTTATGCAAAGGTTTTTGGAAAAAGTTTTGCGTATGGTATTAGAAGGTTATACTGAATCAGAAATCCTAGAAGAAATTAAACAATTCAGAATAGCATTTAAGGAACGTCCAGGTTGGGAAAAAGGAACTCCTAAACGTGTCAATAACCTTACTAAATACACTAATCAATATGAAAAAACAGGAAAATGTGGAGTAGGTCATGTGCTTGCTGCTATTAACTGGAACATGTTGAAAAAAATGTACGCTGATGCCTACAGTCAAAATATTACAGATGGTCAAAAAGTTATTGTTTGTAAGTTATTACACAATCCTTTAAACATGACCAGTGTAGCATATCCTATTGATGAACTTCATTTACCAAAATGGTTTCAGGAATTACCATTTGATCATGCAGAAATGGAAAAAACAATTATTAATAATAAAATTGATAATCTTATAGGTATACTTGATTGGGATATACAACAAACTGAATTAAGTAACACCTTTACATCTTTATTTGATTTTACTTAATGTTATTAAGACACCTAAATTATGGCATAAAATTTAAAGGATTAGATGCTAGAATTGGTAACAGTGTTATATGGACACATTTACCAGAAAACTATTATAAAGTTACAGGAAAAAAATTAATTGATGTTGACAACTTTAATTTATTCAAATATAATCCTTATGTAGACAGAGAAAAAACTCCTGATTCAGTTATTAACTTAATGGAGTTAGACAATCCCTACAATTTACCGGCAAGCAATAGAGCTGCTCCTGTAGCTTTAAGCCGTATTGATAATAATTGTATTATGTTGGGTCTGGGAAAAGCATACTTGCGACATCCTAGACTATATGTATATGAAGATTTAAAACAAGAACCCAATAAAATAGTAGTCCATAATTGTAGTTATACAAGTACAAGTAGTAAGATTACACAAAATTATGAATCTTTTGTTAGAATTATTCCTAAACATGTTATTGAACATATAAATAATTTTTATAGTGATTATAAAATTGTACAAGTTGGTAGCAAATTAGATCCTGTATGGCCTGGTGCAATAGACAAACGTCAAGAAGTAAATGATATCTGGGAATCTTGTAAAGAAATAGCTACTGCTGCTCAGTTTATTGGAGTAGACAGTGGGCCCATGAATTTAGCATTTTGCTATCCTAGAGTAATAAAAAAAATATTGTTAACTCAATTTGATATAGATTTTTTAAGATATGAATTTTATCCTATGAGAAATGACTTTAGACATTGGCAATGGATGGATCACAGTTTTATATATTATAATATTTCTGACAATGATGCAGGAGTTACATATTCTTATAAAAAGTTATGAAAAAAATGATATCCTTTTATAAAAAAATTAGTAAAAACAAATTTGTAGAATTTGAAATAATGTGGGTTAAGCATTGGAACTGGTTTACTTTTTTGATGGAATGGACAAGAAAGCAAGATCATCCAGGCATCCATATAGAATTAGAAGTTATAGGATTAGTGATAGATTTTTGTTTTAGAGATTCCCGTCATTGGGATTATGAAAAAGATTGTTACACACAACACTTAGGAGAAAAATAATGCAAATAGAAATTAAAGGAAATGTAGTTTTTCGTCATCAAGCATATCCAGCTTGTGAAAAATGTGAAGAAGGCGCAGAACTATTGACAGAACGTGGTATGAAATTTGCTACAGTAACTTGTGATAAACATATGTTTGGTGCCTTAATGGCAGAAACAAAGTCACAAAATGTTCCACAGTTTGTTATAAAAGGCGAATATGTGGGAGGACTAGATGAACTTAAAACTTATTTAGAAAAACTTTAACACACACATAAGGAGAAACTAATGATTGTACCTAATAAAACTTTTAAATTTCGTGTTGGACCCGATTGGGATGACAGAACTACTGATGATCTTTTTAAAGACAAGCGAGTAGTAGTTGTATCATTGCCAGGCGCTTTTACACCAACCTGCAGTAGCAAACAACTTCCTAAGTACGAAGAAATGTATGATGAATTTAAAACTGCAGGAATTGACGCTGTATATTGTGTATCAGTAAATGATGCTTTTGTAATGAATGCATGGGCAAAAGATTTGGGCGTTGAAAAAGTAGAAATGGTACCAGACGGCGACGGAGTATTTACACGTGGAATGAACATGCTGGTAGACAAACCTGCACAGGGCTTTGGTTTGCGAAGCTGGCGATATGCTATGGTTGTAAATAATAAGAGAGTAGAAAAGATGTTTGTTGAAAAAGGATTGAACAATCTTGGACTTGACGACGATCCTTACTTTGAATCTACTCCTGAAAATGTTTTGAATTATATAAAAGCTTAATACTGGCCTATTGCGGCTTTTATATATTAGCCGCAATATTAATCTATATGCAAGCAATATGTCAACATTAACTGATTATATATACAAGATAGATTTTTCTAAAGATATTATTATCTTGGATAGCATTCTTTATAATAATTCTAAAAATGCACAAAAAGCAAAAAAAATACTAGATAGTAAAAACATTCAGTATATTTACATTAAAGCTAATAGTGATTTTATGGAAAAAATAATGGAAATTACAGGTAGTAAGGTTATACCTCAAATATTTGTTAATGGTGAATTTATAGGAGGAGTGCATAATTTAAAAACTAAATTAAATTAAAAATGAAAATAGACTATATAAGTGATATTCATATTGATAGATGGAACGATGATTTATCTTGGTTAGAAACAAAAAAAAGCGACAAAATTATTATTGCTGGAGATGTAGCAGATAGCATAGATGATGTAGAGTATGGTTTAAGGAAAATAAAAGCATATTATAATGAAATTTATTATGTTGATGGTAATCATGAATATGAAAATTGTAGGTTTGCATACGAAGAACAAAAAAATAATTTAAGAGATCTTTGTAGTTGCTTAAATATAAATTTTTTACCTGATAAGCCTGTAATAATTAATAATATAGGCATAGTTGGATGTTGCGGATGGTGGACATTTGATTTTGCTGGTGCAGATCCAGAAAAATGTAGTAGATGGTTAGCAGAAGAGAGCCGAAATTGGTCAGAGTATAGGGATATAGGTTTTAGTATTGATAACGATTTAATTACATATTTTTTTAAAAAACTTGCTACTAATGATTATCTAAATTTAAGAAAAAATATTTCGAAAATTTATGAAAACGTAAATAAGTTGATAGTAGTTACACATACTCCTTGCCATCCAGGTAATACAACTGATGCTTATCCCGGATCAGGAAATATTAGAGGTCTGTACGGCAATAGTTTAATGATGAACTTAGTTCTACAATACTCAAAAATAATTTACTGGATAAATGGTCATTGCCATGATCAGACTTTTATACAAGATAATGGAATAAAATTTATAAATAACCCAAGAGGCAGACCTTGGGATTTTAGTAGAGAAAATTATAGTATTGAAACTTTAACTATTGACTAAACCAAAAAAATGTTATATAATCAAGTAAATTTAACAAAAAGGATTTATGAAAGATATTTTACTAGATATTGTTAAGCATATTAACAGTATTGGTAGCTTTGAACACGCTAGAATTATTGGAACTGATGAACAAACAGAATTAGAAGCAATTGATCCAGACAAGTCTTGCATTCTTAAAGCAACATTTAATGAAGTTGTTCCTGAATTTAAAGGTACCTTTGGATTAGGAAATATTGGCTTTTTAAATAGCATTTTAAATCTTCCTGATTATGAAGAAGAAGCTAATATTAGTTTTACTACAGGAGAAAGAAATGGTGAAACTGTAGCTACAGGAATCATGTTTGAAAACAAACATGGTAGTGTGGATAGATATCGGTTTATGAGTAATGAAATTTTGGCCCAAACAATGAAATCTGTTGAATTCAAAGGAGCAAAATGGAACGTAACTGTAGAACCTACAAAAGTTGGTGTTGGTCAGTTTGCATCATTTACTAATGCTTATAGTTCTACAAAACAAGAGTTATTTACTATTACAACAGAAAATAACAACTTGATTTTTCAATTAGGAAGTAGTGATAGCAATAATAACGGCGGAAAACGAATTTTTGCCCGTAATATTGATGGAACTTTATCACAAATGTGGAGTTGGAAAATTACTCCAGTATTGGAAGCCCTTAAATTAGGAATGTCTGGAACCTGTGTGATGAAAATTTCTGATCAAGGTGTGATCCAAATTGGAGTAGATAGTGGTATTGGAACATACAATTATTTATTTCCAGCCAGCTCAGTATAAATACACACAATGTTAAGTATTTTATTATAAAAATATAACATTTAACTTTTAAATTAAAAGAGGATTATGCCAGCAAAAAAAATTAGACTAGTAGATGATTTAGATTTAAATACAGATACAGATACAGATACTTCAGATAGTCAAGTATCGCAAGCCGAGATTGCTGAAGTAAAAAAATTATTGCAAGCAATTGATTGGAAATTATGGGAAATGTATCAAATTGCCAAAAAATTCCAAGAATATTTTGAAATCAATTAAATGGCTAGATTAGGTCAACTTATGTCAAACACAAATTACATTTGGGTGACCTTCCGCAAGGAAGGTCTCCATAAATGGCCTGATGCAGTTAACTATCCTGGTGTAGAGTTTTTAGCAAATGAACATCGACATGAGTTTCATTTCCGTGTACACTTAGAAGTATTCCATAATGATAGAGAAGTTGAGTTTATATTGTTTAAACGTGAACTACAAGGTCTTTATGAAGAAAAAACACTTCAACTTGATTACAAAAGTTGTGAAATGAT
>Ga0208645_1002106_pt1 | contig 16295 bp, 18 predicted proteins | sample VirMetDEL_Sep_01_FD_184519 | JGI IMG/M metagenome (GOLD analysis project Ga0208645, IMG submission 184519) | Aqueous microbial communities from the Delaware River and Bay under freshwater to marine salinity gradient to study organic matter... | ecosystem: Environmental > Aquatic > Marine >... | reverse complement strand
GCGAAAATACACAAGTGCATACATTGAAATACCAAAGAAGTCAGGCAAATCATTTTTGGCTGCATCAATTGCGTGTGTTTTTATTGACATAGAACGTGAAGGGGGTTCGGAAATTGTTGGTGTTGCTTGGGGGAGGAAACAAGCTGGACTTGTGTTTGATGCAACAAAGCAAGTAATACAAAAATCACCAAGATTAAAATCAAAGTGCAATATTTATCGAAACTCAATTACTGCACCTGACCACATTGGTGGTTTAAAAACTTATCAAATATTATCAAAAGAAGCTGGTGGGGAGGATGGAATAAATCCACAACTGGCAATCATTGATGAGTTGCACGTTCACAAAAATAATGAAGTTCTTGAAATGGTTGAAAAATCACAAGGTGCAAGAAAGCAGCCTTTGTCATTTATTATCACAACCGCTGGCTCTGATTTATATGGTATTGGATACCAAAGACACGAACAAGCCATTGACATTGCAAAGGGATTGATTGAAGATGAATCACAACTGGTTTGCATTTATGGTGCGGACAAAGAAGATGATCCGTTTGATGAACGTACTTGGAAAAAAGCAAATCCAAACTACAACATATCAATTGGCAAACGTGCATATGAAAAGGAAGCAAACAAAGCAATGGTGAGTGCAGCAAGTTTGAACTCATTTAAAAGATACTATTTAAATGTTTGGACACAATCAAAGGATGGATGGATTAATGATGAGGTATGGACCAAATCACATTGGGATTTTGATGATGAGATGTTGCGTGATTATCCTTGTTATGGTGGACTTGATTTATCATCACGAAGTGACATCACTGCATTTTCATTGGTGTGGAAAATAGATGAAAAATATTATTCTAAAAATTGGTTTTGGTTGCCTGAAGATAAGGGAACACAATCGGCGGACAAGAATAATATCCAATACCGTGAATGGGTGCGTGATGATTTGATTGAAGAAACAAGCGGCAATGTGATTGATTATGATTTTATCATTCACAAAATGGGTGAGTTAAGGAAGGAATATGACATACGGACCATTGCATACGACAACTGGAATAGTCACCACATAGCACCAAAGTTGATGGATGAGGGTTTTGATTTGGTAGAGTTTAGGCAAGGTTTTAAAAGTATGACCGCACCAACAAAAGAAATGCAAGCAGCCATTGAAAGTAAGAAATTTAACCACTTCGGCAACCCCGTGTTGCGGTGGATGGCCGGGAATGCGGCGGTGAAATCAGATCCATCCGGCAACATCAAACTTGAAAAAGATATTAAAACACCAAATAAAAAAATTGATGGATTGATCACCAATATTATGGCTTATGGTTTATGGCTTGATGGAGGTGATTCGGGGGCAAGTTATTTGGAAGAAGGGAATTTATATATAATATGATAGAATTATACAAAGGCGACTGCTTAATAGAAAGCGATAAAATAGAAAGTGGTAGCGTTGATTTGATATTGACAGATTTACCTTATGGAACGGTTAAAGATATTAAAAACGTAAACCACGGAATGAGTGGTAAATGTGAATGGGATGAAGTAATTGATACAAACGAAATTTACAAAATAGCAAATAGAATATTAAGAAAGAATGGTAAAATGGTTTTGTTTGCTCAACAGCCATTTACAAATGAATTGATAAATAAACAGATTGCAAACATTCCTTTTTGTTATTCTATGATTTGGGAAAAAGACCATTTTGCAAATGCCCTGACTGCTAAAAAAGCACCTTTAAATTATTATGAAGATGTTTTGGTATTTAGTAAAAAATCTTGCTACGAAGCAAAGCATCCGTTAAAAGAAATATTCTTTAAAATATACGAAAACCACACAAAAGAAGATTGCTTAAATGCAATGCGTACAAGTGGTCGTTTTTCAAGTGAACAAAGCGTAAATTTTCACACTTCTATAAAGTTTGGATATGGTAACGGAATGGTATTTGAATTAATGGTTGAAGATTTATTTAACCACATAAAAAAGACTATTAATATACCTTACACATACCAAGAATTGAAAAAGGTAGATAATGAGTACAAAATAAAATACGGTAGCACCTTTAACCTATGGGAAGGCAAAAAATACAAAAGCAATATTCTAAAATATAAAAAAGATTACACAGGACACCATCCAACTCAAAAGCCTGTTTTATTATTAGAAGATTTAATTAAGACTTTTAGTAACGAAAATGATTTGGTTGTTGATTTAACAATGGGTTCTGGCAGTACTATGGTAGCTTGTCAAAACATTAACAGAAACGGAATAGGAATTGAAATGGATGACAATTACTTTAACATAGCAAGCAATAGGATAAAACAATTGGAATATAAACTATTTTAAATATGAAAATTCCAAAAAAAATATATGATGTCCTAAACAATAAAAGAAACTTTGATTTCATATTTCTTGAGATGTTAAAACATCACACAAGTGAAGATGCCTATGATGCTGCACTTGATTTGGTTCGTAAATATGCACCACATTTTAAACATTACAAAGACTTTGATTCGTATCGTGTTATTTTGTCAAACAAAAACAATCGTGAGATTGAAGTTCCTGAAGAAATAATTGATGCGGTGACAAAAGGCATTGATGACTTGTTTCATAAGCATTTAAAAAAAGTCAAGATTCGCAAAATGGCTTATGATCAATGTGTCAAAGAAATCAATATTTATTTACCTGACTATAAACCACACAGAAACTACCAATCATTTAAAGCATTGCAATCAATTAATTTTAAAAAAAAGTAGTTAAATATTTTACATATTTATAAAAAAGTATTGTTTCATTTTTGCATTAGTGAATTTATTTGGATTTGAAATCAAACGAATCAATCCGGTATTGTCAGAAAAAAAGGGTTTTCTAAATGCTCATTTTGGCGGTATGGTTGGAAGAACACCAGTCACTGAACAATCTGCAATGGGATTGTCTGCGTATTGGGCTGGAGTAAGAAGAATTACCGAATCAGTGGCAATGTTGCCAGTTGAGGTTTTTCGCAAACAAAACGGAAGGCGTGAAATTGTTGCACATCCAACTGAATACTTATTAAATGCTGAAGCAAACTACGAATCAATTTCATTTGACTTCACACAAATATTAATTACATCGGCAATAAATCATGGTAATGGTTTGGCAATCATTGAACGTGATCAGTTCGGAACACCAACATCATTGGTCAATGTAACACGTGAACAATGTGAGCCAATCAAATATGATGATGAGATTTATTGGAAGGTTCAGGTTAAGGAAGCATACAATGAAACTGAATCATTGCTTGTCAAAGATGCTGACATGATAAATCTTCGAGGGTTTGGAGTTGATCCAGTTGTTGGACTTTCGGCAATAAAAGCACACAAACAAAATCTTGGTTTATCAATTGCAGCACAAGATTATGGTGCTGACTTTTATAACAAATCTGCAAGAATAGATGGATTCATTGAATATGCTGGTGTGTTAAAACCTGAAACAAAAGATGCAATTAGTCAACAATGGACTGCAAACTATGGACCAAATGGAACAAGAGGAACTGCAATTCTTGATGCTGGTTCAAAATATCATCGTATAGGTTTGCCTCCTGAAGATGCTCAATTTATAGAAACACGTAAATTCCAAAAGAATGAGATTGCAACAATACTTGGAATACCATCACACATGATCAATGAGATGGAAAATTCAACGTTTTCAAACATTGAACACCAATCAATTGAATTTGTGACTTATTCAATTGGAACGTGGATTGAAAAGATTGAGCAAGAATATAGACGAAAATTATTAAAAGATACGGAAAAAATTGACCATTATTTCAAACACAATGTTGATAGACTTCTTCGAACTGATGTTAAAACAAAAGGTGAATATTATCGATTGATGACTGATATTGGTGCATATAGCATTAACGATGTACTTGAATTAGAGGATAGAAATCCAATTGAAAATGGTGATGAACGTTATGTGCAAATCAATAGAATACCTATTGATGACATGAAAGAATATTATAAAAAGGAAAATAATAATGAATAAAATTGAAAGACTTGCAGAGGTTCGAAATATTAACGAAGTAGAACGAACTGCACAATTTGTAATATCAACCGAATCCATTGATAGACATGGAACATCATTCAAACTTGATGGATGGGACTTGTCAACTTATGACAGAAATCCAATTGTTGGATATAATCATGAAGTAAGTGGTTCAAATCCTGATACTATCATTGGAACATCTCGTGTGTTTAGGGATGGTGATGCGTTGATTGGTGAAGTAACATTTGAACGTGAAGGAAACAATCCTTTGGCTGACAAAGTATTTAATAAAATGCAAGATGGTATTTTAAAGATGGCAAGTGTTGGAGCAATACCGCATGAATATCGTTATGGCAAAGAAGATGATGAGGATCGAAACACAATTTATTTCACACGTCAAGAATTGGTGGAGTGGTCAATTGTGAGTGCTGGTTCAAATCGTGATGCGTTTAAACGAAGTGCGGACCAAGTTGATGAACTTAAAAAATCACTTGAGGTTGAAGAAGAAATTGTTGAACAAGAAATGGGACTTGAAACAAAATCAGCTTTGCGTAATTATAACAAAGTTAAAATTGTTACAAAGTACCTATAATCAAATAATTGATTTTTGTAGTATTAAAATTTAGAAAATGAGAAATAGTAAAGTAATAAGAGAAGAAATCGGTGAGGTAAAAGTTGCCCTTGATGCTCTTGAAAATTTAGTTTCTGATGAAAATAGAGATTTTTCTGAAGAAGAAAAAGTGTCATTTGACACAAACATGGAAAGATTAACTGAATTAGTTGATGAACTTCCAAAAGTAGAAAAAGAAGAAGAAATAAGAATGAAAGCAGCAAATTTAGGCGGAAGTCCAGTAGTGACTGAAAGCAAAGAAGAAAAAGAAATAGTAAGAGAATTTTCTTTTGGTAAAGCGGTAAGAGCAGCATATGGTGAAAAACTTGATGGTGTTGAATTAGAAATGGCTCAAGAAGGTCAAAAAGAAATGACTGCAATTGGTCGAAGTGCAAATGGTGTTGTTATACCATCAATGATTTTGAATCGTGCGGTTGTTACTGAAAACGGAACAAGTGGAGTTGAAACTCAAAGTTTTGTTGATGCAGTTTATGCAAACACAATTCTTGATGACCTTGGTGTTACTCGTGTAACTTCAACAACTGACCAACGTATTCCAATCTTGGGTGCAGTTACTACTCAATGGGAAGGTGAAACTGATGCAGCTGCTGATGGTGGTTCTGCAATGAGTAAAAAAGACCTTGCTCCAAAAAGACTTGCATCTTATGTTGATTACAGTAAACAAGCAAGTATGCAGCACAACGAATCACTTGAAACTGCATTGAGAAACTCAATCGCACAAGCGGTTGGTGCTAAAGTTGAATATGCTTTGTTTACTGATGATTCTGCAAATGGTTCTTATGATTATTTAGGTAACGGAAAAACTCCAGTTACAAATGCAAACATTACATCATTAATGATGGCACTTGTTGAGGAAGTACAATCTAATAACCACAATAGAGGTAATTTAGGATTTGCAATTTCAAATGATTTGTTTACTGAAGTTTATACGGCTGCACAAGTTAGTGGTGTTAATCCATTAATCATTAACGAAATGATTATGGGAGTAATGGCGAAGTTTTCAAACCAAATTGCTGACATAACTAATCCAGTTGCTTACTATGGTGACTTCTCAAAAGTTCAAATTTGCCAATTCGGTGGAGTTGAAATTTTGGTTGATCCATACACACAAGCGGTTAGCGGAACAAATAGATTAATCCTAAACTCATACTGGGATGCTGCACTTGTACAAGATGCTGCAATCAGCGTGGGTGGATACACTGGATAATTCATTTATAGTAATTAGTTAATATATTAAGAGGGTGGGTTTTGCCCATCCTCTTTTTTTTTAAAAAGCAAATGATAAGAAACAAAAAAATAACAAGCTACACACCAGAGGTCAATTGGGGTTTGACTTTGGTTGAGGCTAAAAGACATTTAAATATATTGGATTCATCGTTTGATGATTTAATAAACGATTACATAGCATCTGCACACTTGATGTTATGGAACGAAGCTGGTTTGCTTATCAAAGGCGGTGTGACTGGGTACATGATAGAATGGGATGATTTCAGAATTGATGTCAATCCTTTGGATACCTTTTCAATTTACTATTATGATTCTAACAACACAAGGACATTGTTGGATTCATCAAAATACATTGCAACAAATGGACTTTATTCATATGTAGAAATGAAGGACAATTTGCCAAACTTATATGATCGTGACTTTCCAATTGAGATTGAAATAACAACTTTGGCAAATACTGATGATATGATTAAACAAGCATTGCGAATGATAGTTTCGGATTTCTTTGAAAATAGACAATCAACAATTGTAGGAAGCAATATGCACAACCTATCTCGCGGAACAAAATTCCAAATGTCAATGGTAAGCCAACGAACTGAAATATGAACATAGGTCGTTTAGATAGAAAAATTGTAATTGAGTCACAAACGTTTTCAACCAATTCAATTGGTGAATACACTGCAAGTTGGTCAACGTATCACACAACGTTTGCAAATGTGCAGCGTGGTTTGGGTAATGAAAAAGTTGAAGCGGACCAAGTGACATCAACAAGCAAGGTCAAATTTAAGATTCGGTTCTTTGATGGAATTGATGAATCAATGCGTATTGTTTACAATTCAAAATATTATGACATTCTTGACATTCAAGAACTTGGTCGTGAAGGTCTGATGATAAGTGCAAATAAAAAACTATGATAAAGTTTGACATACAAGGTTTTGATCAAGTTGCACTTGAAATCAAATCATTGTCAGATGATAAAGTAAAAAGGTCTGAATTGCTGAAAATATTAAGAAGGCAAATGAAACCAGTTCTTGAAAAGATGCGACAAAATGCACCAAATCAACGAACAAAAGAAATAAAAGTTGGTGATACAATATATCCACCACAAGAACTTAAAAATTCACTTGCAATAAAAACATCACCTTTGAAACATATTGCACGTGTTTTGGTTGGTCCAAGATACGGAAAAGGTGCAAAAAAGCATGATGGGTTTTATGCGTTTTGGATTGAATATGGTGTTGGTAAACACATCAACAATCCAACTGGTAAAAAGAATTTCATTCAAAAAACATATAATGAAATGAGTGATAAAATATACACACAAGCGAGTGCAGAACTTACAAAGTATATACAAAGAAAAGTTAAAAAATTAAATTTATGAGAATAGAATTAACAAAGGATTATGCAATCCATACAAGAACATTGCCTGAAGGATCACAATTGCGTGTTTCCAATAAATTAGGCAAGGAATTAATTGATTTGAAAGTTGCGAAAGCACTTGATGGTTTTACATACGAAGAACAAATTGAACACATTGTTGAAGTGGCAATGGACAATGAGGAAAAACCAAAAGTTAAAAAAGTTACAAAGAAGAAAAAATCTAATAATTAATATTGTATAAAATTTAAGAATAAAAGAAATGGCTTCAACTGGAATATTAAACGGAACATTAGCAAAAATACAAGTTGCTGGAACAACAATAGCACACTTAACATCAAACTCATTGACATTTGATATGTCAACAAGAGATGCAAGTACAAAGGATTCATCAGGATGGAAAGAAAGTCTTGAGGGTCAAAAATCATTCAGTGGTTCAGCTGAAGGATTTTTTGCTGAAGATGCAACTTATGGATATGAAGATTTATATGATGCATTTGCTGCAAGAACTTTGGTGACTGTAACATGGACAACAGACGTGGTTGGCGATACCGAATACAGTGGCTCATGCTACATCACATCACTTGAAAAAACTGATGGACTTGAAGAATCAAGCACATTTTCAGTATCATTTGAAGGAACTGGTGCAGTGACAAAAGCAACTGTGTAAGAAATTGATTTTTGTTATATTGTGAGAAATGGGGGATGGGGGTAACTTCATCTCCTTTTTTTATATTTGTAGCATGATAAAAATTAATAACAAAGAGTACAAGTTTAAATTCGGTTTCAAAGCATTGTTAATGTATGAAAAAGAAACTGGTTCATCAATTTCAGAAATGGGTGAAAATGTGACAATGAACATGATTGTTGAAATTGCATATGCTGGAATGAAGGCATCAGGTGAAAAGGTCACAAAAGATTTTATAATTGATGCAATTGATGATGACATGGGTTTAATTAGTGTATTCACTGAAGCAATGCAAAATGATTTGAGTGCATTGGGTAATTTAAAGGTTGAAGCAAAAAAGTAAAATTGCCATTGATTAATTTCATAAGGGGGTTTGTGTTAGGTGCGTTGAAACAAACTCCTTTGTGTTTAGATAATTATTCGATGGTTGACATTTGGGATGCGTACATTGGTCATCGTTTAAACGAGAATATAAATGCAAGATCATTGTGGGAAACTGCAAGATTGGTTTCATATGTAACGTTAAAATCACAAGGGCAAAAAACAATGAAACGACCACAAGACTTAATGAAGTTTGAGTGGGAAGAACAAAGCGGTAAAAAAGGAACAAAATCAAATCCATACACAAAAGCAGAAATTGAAAAATTAAAAAAATTAAAACCAAACTGGTTCAAATAAATGGCAAAAAAAACTATAAATTTCGCTGCAATATTTGACCTGAAAGCATTTAGCGATTCAAGTCAAAACTTACAAAGGGAACTGCGAAAATCAGGAAGAAAAATGCAGTCCATCGGTAAATCAATGACAATGTCGTTGACTGCACCAATTGCAATCATGGGCGGACTTGCAGTAAAAACGTTTGCAACGTTTGAACAATCAATGGCAAAGGTCCAAGCCATTAGCGGTGCAGTTGGTCAAGACTTTCAAAACTTGACAAATCTTGCAAAGGATTTAGGAATTGCAACAAGATTCAGTGCATCGGAAGTTTCTAATTTAATGTTGAATTACTCAAAACTTGGTTTTTCATCCGATGAAATTGAGAAAATAACGGGGGCAACATTAGACCTTGCACTTGCAACTGGTGAAGATTTGGCACGTAGTGCAGAAATTGCGGGGGCAACATTGCGTGCATTTGGTTTGGAGGCAACCGAAATGGTGCATCTAACCGATGTAATGGCAAATTCATTTTCATCGTCGGCGTTGGATCTTGATTCATTTGCGGAGTCAATGAAATATGTTGCTCCAATTGCAAAAGCGGCTGGAGTTTCTGTTGAAGAAACGAGTGCAATGCTTAGTGTATTGGCTAATAACGGAATAAAAGGGTCACAAGCAGGTACAGCACTTAAAAAAATTATATCAGAAATTGGAGCAAGTGGGAAGCCAACAAACGTAGCATTAAAAGAATTAGCAGCAACTGGTTTAAACCTTGCAGATGCTGAAGGTGAAGTTGGTGATCGTGCAAAAGCGGCATTATTAATTTTAGCGGATGGTGCTTCACAAATTGATCCATTAACAGAGGCATACAAAACACAAACTAACGTTGCCAAAGATATGGCAGCAATCATGGATGATACACTTGAAGGTTCAATGATGCGTTTAAAATCAGCAACGGAAGGACTTGCAATATCGTTTGGTGAAATTATGGCACCAGCAGTTGGATTTGTTGCTGAAGTACTTTCAAAGATTGCAATGAGATTTGCGAATGTAAATCCATATGTTAAAACTGCAATCACTGTGTTTGCTGGATTAGTTGCGGTTCTTGGACCATTAGCATTTGCAATTGGTGGTATAAAATTAGCACTTGCAACTTTGATGGCAAATCCCATTATTTTGTGGGTTGTTGGAATCAGTGCTGCAATTGCTGGACTTGTTGCGGTGTTTATGTATGTAAAAGACAATGCACAATTCTTTGCAGATTTCTTTTATAATTTATGGGTTAAGATTGCAAACAACACACTTGATGCGGTTAAAACAATAGCAAAAGGACTTGCAAAGTTTGCTGGGTTATTTGGTATTGATATTGGTGTTGATGAGTTCTTTGATAAGTTTAAACTTGAACCACGTGAAGCAACAAAGGAACTAAAATCATTTAAGGAAACATTAAAAGGTATTAAAAAAGAAGTCACTGGTTTGACACAAGTTGGTAAAGATAGTGTTCTTGGTGTTACTCCTGAAGGTCTAAAAACTGGCAAAACAAAAACTCCTGAAAAACTACTTTCACCAAAAGAAGCAACAAAAAAAGTATCAACTTTAAAGGCTCAAATAAATGACATCATGAAAGGGTTTCAACCTGAAATCATTCCAGTTGTTAATGTTGATAAAATTACTGAACAATTAAAAAAGAAAACTGAAACTGCAAAACATAAGTTTGTTTCAATTGGCGAACAAATTGGTGAAGCACTTTCAAGTGGGTTGCAGAATTTAGTTCAACAAGGTGCAGTTCAACTTGGTGAATTTTTAGGTGATGCATTCACATCAGGTGCAATGATGAGTGACCAACTAAAACAAACTGAAGATCATTATAATAAACTTATTGAAGCTGCAAGGCAAAATGGTGAAGATATAACTAAAATTGAAGAAGAAAAGGCACAAAAAATTGCTGAAATTCAAAAAGGTTTTTCTATGAAATCAAGGGTTGAAGATTTTGGTCGTGGGTTACTTGATTCAATTGGCAAGTTTATGGGTCAATTTGGTGAGGCTATGATTGCAATGGGTATTGCACAAGCAATGTTAAAAGCATCAATCAAAACAATGAATCCAGCGGTTGCAATTCTTGGCGGTATTGCGTTGGTTGCAGCTGGTGCAGCAATATCAAATTTAAGTAAAAAAGGAATTGACACTGGTGGCGGTGGAACTGCACCAATGCCATCAATGGCTGGTGGCGGTGGAATGGGTGCAATGAACACACAACCAATTGCATTGGAAACAAAGATTTCAGGACGTGATTTGATACTGGTTCAAAATAGAGAAAAAGGATTTACAAGATAACAAATGAGTGGTGTAATATTTAGCAGTGAGTTATATTCTAACAATGGCACACGATACAAAGTTGAATTGTTTGGTGATGATTACAACGGACTTCCAAAGGTTGAAATAATTGGCGGAACTGGTAACACATTTTACATCAATAAAGATTGGCGTGATTATTTAGAAATAGGTCAAGACTTATTACTTTACACAAGTTCATCAACACAATCTGCAAATGTCACTGGTATTTTTTCAAATGGAATCACTACACAAATAACAACTAACCAAAGTTATTCAGCATCATACACACATATTGGCTCATCTGACATTGTTGCAAACCAATTTAAACCAACATTTAACCCTGATTTAATTGATTTAAAAACTGAATGGAAAGGTGAAGGAGATGAAATACTTGGGTCAATAAAGTCATCAAGTACATCAGTGACTTTTTCTAATGATGATCGTTACTTTGATAGGTTCTTTGAGCAATACCAAATCACACAAGACAACAAACTTAAATTATTAGTTTATCGTTACACAACGGATTGGGAACTTGATTGGGCTGGTATTATTGTAATGGACCTTGTTCAATGGTCAAACATTGACAAACCAAGACCATATACATTCAAAGCTATTGATGGACTTGATGCACTTAAAAAATACGAGTACACACAAACAACATTATCAGTCAATAAAATACAAAGCAACATATTTGAAATTCTTGACATTCTTGGACTCAAACAATTTTGGGGTTCATCAGATGCTTACATTCGTGAATCAATTGAATATTCATCACGTGTACTTGAGGCAACAACAACAACGGATGATTCACCAATTGATTACACATATATTCCTGATAATATGTTTATCGGTGATACAAACGAAAATCCAGTTCAATACATATCATATTATGATGCACTTAAAGGATTGATGGATTTGTTTAGTTGTCGAATATACCATGCAAATGGTGTTTATTGGATTCAACAAGTAAGAAATTTTGATGCAAGTTCAATCAAATATCGTGAGTATTTAAAAAATGGTACATATACAAATGACACATATACACATCAAAAGTCAGTTGGAAATTCTGGAAGTGAAAATTTAAACATATTAGCTGGTGGCACATTTGGCTATTTTGCTGGAGCATATCGAACACGAATTTTAGCAAAGCAACACATTGAAGGTAAACTTACATTTGGAGCTGGTTTGTTTGTATTTGGAACTGGTGTTTCACAATCAATATCTGCAAACATAGGAACAATAAAAAGTGACGGTGTTGGTCATATAAGGGTTGGGATGCGTGTTCGTTTGGGTAATTTACAATTTGCAAATTATTCAACAAATATTGATTTAGAAATTTATAGTGGCAATAGATACATCAAAGGTGTAGGTAATGCACCACAACTTGAGGGTAAATGGTATGATGATCCAAATTCAACAAATAGAAAATGGACTAAAATTGTAAAAAACACAAGTGGTGATACATATGTTTTTTTTGATACACCAGCAATAAATTTTGAAGCGGATAACATGATTGTAAAAGTAAGTGCTACATATAATGGACCAATTGACACTGGTGTTGCATTTTATATTGACAATGTGCAAGTGTTGTTTCCTGAACTAACAAGTGATGATGAAAACACAATGACTTTAGAAGTAGAAAATCCAAGCGGTTTTTATACAAAGGAAGTTGAACTTGATCCTTTGATTATTGTTGACTCTGAAATTGGAACATCAACTATTGCAAAAATTCAGATTGATGAAAACTATAATAATGCACAATCATTTAGTTTGGTTGAATCAACACAATGGGATTGTGATTTTGACACATACCCACCATTATCATATGCACGTGTTATGGAAGCAATGTCATTACAGACAAAGCCAGTTGAAAAGTTAATGAGTACAATTGTCGGTGATTATTATCCATTCCAATCTTTGGCATACAATGACAAGGTTTATGTGTTTAGTGGCTGCACACGTGATTATGGAATGGATGAGGTAAGCGGTGAATGGTTTGAACAAATATCTGCAAGAACTGGTGTTGCAATTAAAAGAATAAAAGACATTATTGATCCTGATGATATTGACATAAACAATGGTGAAGTTGCAGAAAATACAAATCGAATTTATCGAGGTATTGAAGAACTTACACCAATGTTAAATTCATCAGACACTTATGCAGTGTTCCAAAAAAATAGAGTCATTGACGATGGTGGCGTTTTTGAGGGGGTTGAATTTATTGAAGAATTTTTTCCTGATAATCACGTTGTTCAACAAATAAACATTCCACCATACGAAGGTAACAGGATTTATGAAGGTGATGTAATAAGTGTTGTTAATGCAAACAATAACAATGAAACTGATTATTTTGTTGTGACTGCTGATGTTGAACTTGGTGCGGAGTTCATTCCAGTTGTTCAAAAGGAAACAACCTATCCAATAAGTGAAGGCGACATTCCTGTGTTCAAAAAAGGTGAAGTGACTGAATCAAACAAAGTACGTGCAGACTTATTTCAAATGAAAGGCAATGCACTTCCACCAACTTCAGAAAGCGGTGGCGGTGGTGATTATTTTAAGAATGGTGAATTTATGTTTTATGAACGTCATATTTATTGGCGTGATCAAAATGGTGATTATCATACCTTGCAAGGCAACACTTTTCATCCATAATTATGCCGAAAATGCCACACAAAGTTTATTCATTTAAAGAGGATAAACCAAAGAAAAAAAAGAATTGGTTGAAGGACCAAGCAGATTTGAAATTTTATAACACATCACGTTGGCGAAAATTATCACTTGCTTATAAAATGCAACATCCGGTGTGTGAGATTGTGGATTGTCATCAATCATCATACTACACTGACCACATTGTTCCAGTATCTGATGGTGGTGATAAATGGGATGAAAATAATTTTCAAGCATTGTGTCGTTCATGCAACGCATCAAAAACTGCAAAACAAAGTAAAAAAGTTTACACTAATAAATTTCATTGATTGTACAAATTTGCATAAATGATTGGAGGTGCTATCTATCAACTGCTAAATGTTTCATCAATAACAAGTATCGTTGAGCAATTGAACTATGGACTTGCTGCACAAGAAAATTTGTTTCCGCGTGTTATTATTACAGAACAATCCACACCTGAAAACTTTAAGGATGGATACTCGATAATAAATCACGATGTTGAAATTAATATTTTTGCAAGTAAAGTCAAAGATGGTAATGGTGGATTTGCGGAAGCATCAAACATTGCTGACCAAATTGATTTGATTTTAAATCGATTTAAAGGTGTAAGTGGTGGCAAAACAATTCAGCAAATATATTTATCCAATCAAGAGATTTTATTTGATAGCACTTCACAATGTGCAAGAGTTATCATGGAATATAGTGTTAGAGAAAGTATTTAAAAAATGACAATAGAAGAATTAGTTGCTTTAAAAGGCGGAAAATATGCAGACAATGGTGCGGTTGTAACTGGTACAATTGCGACAAATTATAGATTTTTGGTAGTCAATGATGATGTGGTTTTTACTGCATTAACTGATGTTTTAGACAATGACATTCTTGATGAATGGGGATTGACTGGAAAGACATTGACCAAAGGGATGGTAATTGCTCCAGCGAGTGAACGACCATTCAAGACTGTAAATGTTGCAAGTGGGTCTGTATTATTGATCAAGCTTTAATGATTGGGTTTGGCGTTCAATATAGTGCAATAAAGACATTCGACACAATTGGTCGGATTCTTTTTGAGGCGTATAAATTAAGAGTGTTAACAGACGGCGGTGTGGTTGAGAATCGAAATTGTATAATTAAAAGTTTAAACAGAATCAAATGAGCATATTAGACAAAGCAAGTTTAATCCAAATCCCAAGCGGATATAAAAACGGAAAGCTATACTCGGTAAAACCCAACCCAACGTATGGCAGTGAGTTAGTGACGAATGGTGATTTTGCTACGGATTCAGATTGGACAAAGCAAACAGGGTGGTCTATTAGTGGTGGTAGAGCAATAGCTACTTCGACTAATGGTAGTTTGTACCAAGCCAATGATTTTGTTAGTGGCAAAAGTTATAAAATAACATTTCAGATTACAAGCTACGTATCAGGGAGTTTAATTTGTAGATTTAACAATGATGAAACAAATATCTTTAATTCAGTAGGTACACATACATTACATTTTAAATCAGATAACAGTTTTGATTATGTTTATTTTTTAGGTATTTCTTTCACTGGCTCAATCGACAACGTAAGCGTCAAAGAAGCTACAAACATAGGCGACTTCACCTTTGCTCGTTCATCAAGTGCAACGCGTGTAAATAGTGAGGGGTTGATAGAGGTTGCTTCAGTTTTAGCAGATATTTATTCCAGTGATTTTAGTTCAAGTTTAGATGGATGGACGGCATTTGGTCTTGGGAATGTAGAAGAAAATATTTCAATAGGCGGTGAAAATGATTCTTTAAGATATACAGTAACCACAGCAGTAGGAGACACAAGAGCATTTTTAAGATTAAATTCAAAAACAATAGGTAAAAAATATAAATTTACATTTAGTTATTATATTCCATCTACAAATGCAAACTTAAATTCAATTTTTTCAGATGAAAATGAAATTAGGCACTCTACACTTGATTCTTGGACAACAGTGACTGAATACTTTACATCTGCCGTTACTGACATTAAACTTATAGTTGGTGATGCAGATAAGTATTTAAATCCTGCGGCAACTGGTGAAACTGCATACATAAAAAACGTAAGCCTCAAAGAAGTAATAGAAAACGACGTTCCTCGCTTGGATTATAGCGGTGGTGCAAGTTGTGCGAGTTTATTACTTGAACCGCAGAGGACTAATTTGATTACATATAGCGAGGATTTGACGAATCCTGTTTATATAACAGGCGGAGGGAGTGGCTCTTCTGTTGTAAGAACTGCAAATTATGCTATTTCACCTGACGGCACACAAAATGCAACAAGGATACAAATAACAAGGGGGTCAGTTTACGGTGAAATTTATAACAGAGTTGCAACTTCAATAGGTCAAGATTACACAATTAGTTTTTATGCAAAAGCATTAAGCGGCTCTCCAACACTTGCAACCATATATGACGGAGGTTATCAAAATATAGTTACATTTACAGACGAATGGGTTAAATATACTTATAATTATACAGCCGTTACAACATTGTCAGGTTTTAATTTTACAACTTGGACGGGTTTACCTACGACAACTGAAACTGCAGATTTATTAATATGGGGGGTACAATTAGAACAAGGCTCATACCCAACATCATACATCATTTCGAATAGTGGATCACAAACCACACGTACCGCCGATGTATGCAACAATGCTGGGACTTCTTTGACGTTTAATGACTCGGAAGGG
>Ga0208645_1002101_pt1 | contig 16313 bp, 25 predicted proteins | sample VirMetDEL_Sep_01_FD_184519 | JGI IMG/M metagenome (GOLD analysis project Ga0208645, IMG submission 184519) | Aqueous microbial communities from the Delaware River and Bay under freshwater to marine salinity gradient to study organic matter... | ecosystem: Environmental > Aquatic > Marine >... | reverse complement strand
CACACGACAAGATACCAGCCGGCGACGGGTCGAGGGGCCGGACAAGCGCGGCGATGCTTGTCGCCAGTCGGCGCGAGGCGTTCAGCGGCGCGCCCGGCGAAATGGGCGAACACGTCTTCGTTTACGGGTTGCTCGACGTGTCGTTGATTCATCCTCGCGACGGCTGGATCGCGCCGTCGGGCATTGTTCAGGCGAGCCCGACGCCGACCTCGACCGTGTTCACGATCGGCGTCAACGACTTTACCGAAGTCGGGTCGGGGCCCTTCGACGCCGACATCGAAGGGTTTGCCGTCGGCGATGCTATCGACATCCTCGACGAATTCGGTACGCCGGTCGATACGGGCTTGTTCATTCAAGGGATAAGCGGCAACCAGATCACCTTGACCGTTGCGGCGAGCCCAGCGCCCAGCGCCGGCGACATCATTCGCCCGTCGGCGTATTCTCAATGTGTGTCGAGTCAACAAGACGACTGGACCTTCGTCGCCGACGCCGACGACGAACTCGCGAGCGACGACCCGAAGACGTATCGGAGTTGAGTTAATGGCATTCAAGAAGCTAGATAGCGCGGCGGTTGACTCGACCCTAATGCGACCCGTCGACGCCTTCGTCGCGCAAGGTATGGACGCGAACGTTCGCGCGGCCTGGACGTCGCGCGGTCGAGGCGCTGGTAAGTCATTCGGGGCCGATAAGCGCCCGACGCTTGCGAGCGCGACCGTGTCTTGCATACCGCTTACGCCGTGGCTTGTGTCGCCCGGCTGTACCGAAATCACTTGCAAGCTTCGAGGACTCGCGACCATTGACGGGGCCGGCGGCACGGCGCTCTATGTTCGGCTCATGGCGCAAACGCTGGGCGGCACGATTTACGACGACCTCGACAACGCGACGATCCTTGACGACGCGAGCGTTCAAGAAAGGGAGCTGACGATTGACGTCGCCGCGCTCGAAGGCGAGGTCATCATTATTTGGCTTGTGTATCAGTCCGAACTCAACACGGGCTCGACGGCGACCGACGTTCGGCACAATACGGATATAGACGGCTTCGGCTATAAACTCGACCTGGGCAATACCATCGGCGCGACCTTCGACGACTCGAAACGCTGGCAACTGACGATAAGCGAAGATTCTAGCGGTTCGACGCCCGAAGAGGCTTATAGCTATCCGGGCCCGTCAATGATCGTCTATGACGCCGGGTCAAACATTGTCTATGTCTTGCCGCGTCTAAATGGCCGGTTGCTCGACTATCATACCTTTCAAGCGACGATCGTCGAGCTGGGTCGCTTCGAGCTTTACGGCTGGTCTTTGACCGAGACGACGTTGACCGAACCGGCGGCGTTGACCGACGCCCTTCGCCCGGCGAGTGTGCCGCGCGCCCGGTCTTTCTCCGAAATCTATCGGCGCGAACGGGCGCTCGCCGCCGAACGTACGCGCGTCGTGTCGGTCGGCGGCTCGCCCGACTTCGAGGACAACGGCCGGCGATGGGGCTTCGCCGATACCGCCGACCCCGACGCGAATGCAATCGAAGCATATCAAGCCCTGGGCGGCGAGTTGCCGACGTATCGCGTCAACAGCGCGACGGCGACGCTTGTCTATCGCCGGCGCTATAGGGTGCTCGCGCTGGTCGCCGGCGTTACAATGGCCGAAGGCGCGCATATGGGCGCGTCGCTCGACATACGGATCGCCGACCTGGGCACGGGCAACACTCATCAACCGACCGTAACCGGCAACGCCGTCGAGGTTACGCCGCTTAGATGGTTCGAAGGCAACCAGATCGCAAGCTCCGATCGAATTTGGATTGAGTTCGATACGGGTCATCACCTCGACGGTTCGTGGCTTTATGACGACGTCGTCAACGGAAAGCACGGGTTACGATTGCTCGACGGCACGTTCGAAGAGGCGAGCCCAGCGGCATCAACGGCGACGCGCGTTATTCAGATTCGCGTACAGCCCGACCAGCTCGACGAACTCGAATACAATGTCGATTCCGTTCGGTTCTATTTTCCGGCATGTACGACGCTCATCGACGAGGGGTTCTAATGGCGATTCAAAACCGAACCTTTTTTCGAGTGTTGGGCGGCATCGCCGACGAAACGGGCGCGAGTCAAATCAGCGTCGCCGACGGCGTCAATATCATCGGCGGCGGCGCGGTTCACGAACAAGAGGTCTTGTTAGAGAACTCAAATCACGTCTATTCGACGGTCAACCGACGCGCCTTGCTTGATGTCTGGTCAATCGGCGTCGTCACCGACTCGACGACCGAATACGTCTATAAAGAGGCGACAAGCGCCGCGCCGACCTTCGAGGTCGCGTTAGAGTCGCCGGCGCTGGTCGGCGTCGAGCGCCAGTCGTTGACCTGGACGGCGCGCTATCAAGGGCGAATCAAGGTCGAGGTCTTTCGAACCGACACGGGCGCGTCGCTTTCCGCGTATACGGGCGGCAACGAAGCAAGCCCGACGAACGAATCGCAAACCCAAACATGGTCAACGGTCGAAGACGTGTTTATCCGCGTATCCCTTTCGCCCATTGCATCGACGACCGACGCGATCTTGTGGGGCTTTCGCGCGCTCGAAGACCAGTCGTCGTTATAGCCGCGCGCTTGAATCTCAGCCCTAAAACATTACATTGAAGCCGACTCGAAGCGTTCAGCTTCGCCGCGCAAGCGGTACACACTAGGAGGTCAACACAATGGCCAGAGTCATCGCTCATATTGTGCCGAACGCCGTCGGCATGTCTCAAAGCGTCGTCGGGGTTACGACCGCCGACGGCGAGGTCCTCGCCGCTGGTGTTCGTAAATACTTGCTCGTTCAGAACATCGGCGCGAACACCATTTATTTGACCTTCGACGGCGACACGGCGAGCTCGACGACCGGGTTCAAGTTGACCGCCGGCAACGCTTTGGAGTTCGACACGTCGATCCCTTCGGGTCAGATTCGCGGCATCGCCGAAACGGCGACGACTAATCTTGTGATCTTGCAAGGTTGAGGGGGCGACATGGGTTTGCTTGATTTCGGCTCGACGCCCGAAGGCGGCGTAAAGGGGCCGTATACGGATTACGACACGGCGTTAACCGCGCTTCGCGCCGATGCGACGGCGAGCGACGGCGATGTCTATCAGCTCACCAGCGGCCAACTCTTCGCGGCCTACACAAGCGAAGGGCCGGGCATTTTGATCCCTTCGGATCTCTATCCTCAGATCGATGCATATGTAAGTAACGCGACGGGTATCGCGCATCAAACCATTGATGATACGCAAGCCGACCTGGTCGCGCGCGGCTGGACTACACCAACAAGCGGCAGCGGCACGATCACCGGCGGCGACGGATCGGCTTTCCGGCTTGATACTGTGACGGGTAGCAGCACAAGCGCCGAGATTCAATTCGCCTCATCGACGAATACGCCGCGCGTCTTGATGCTCACAAAGATTCAACCGATCGTCGGCACGACCCTATCAGTGTCGCGGCACCGTGTTTTCAGCGGCGCGCGCTATCTGCAAATGTCTTCTACCGACGGCGTCCTAGGTCAATTCGACACATACAACTTCGGAAGCAATGCGCGTGTGTCGGGCACAATCGGGCAATTTACCGACACGACCGCGCAGTGGTTTATGATGGTGTACAATGAGGACAGCACCAATAATGTCGCATATTGGACGCGCCTCGACGGGCCCCCAGAGGAGCGCGTCGCCGTGCAGATCGGCGCGCTCCCAACAAACACCGGCTTGTTTTTGGGTCATGCCGCTGTGCGGGGATCGGTCGGATCACAGTGTTCTTTCGACGTGTACGAAACACACGCTTTGGAGATGACATGAGAGTTTATCAACACCTTGATCTTGATGGTGTTGCGCCGTCAAGGATCGGCCTGCGCGCCGCCGCCGGCTATCTCATTTCCGAAGGCTCGCCGCGCCTCGCGCTCTATTGCGCCAGCGCCCAGAATGTCGCATTGACGGCGACGACGATTGACACCGTTGACACCGGCCTGACGCTCGACGAAGCCTTCGAGGACCTGACGAACGGTCTAACCAAAGCCGACCTGGTCGCGCTGGGCGACGACTTCGGGTTGACGCTTTCCGATTCGTCGCTCAAGTCCGAATTGCTCGACGCGATTCGCGCACACCTTGAAGGGCTCGCAACATGACGAAAACCATTCAAGTCGGGGCATGGATTGACGGGCCTCACCCGGGCATGGGCGCGACGGCGCTTGATTCCTGGGCGTCGCTCATCGTTCGCGATTGCGGGATCACCGCGCCGGTCATCGTCTCGAACGCCGGCGTTCAGCCGATTCATATTTCGCGCTGGCCCGTCGAGCATCTTCGAAACGCGATCGTCGCGCTTCGCAACGCGGGGGCCGAAGAGGTCGGCGTTATGGTGTGGCCAGTCGCGACCTCGAAGGCGGTCGGCGAGTTGGTCGAAAACGTCGGCGAAATCTACGGCGCGAACTCGACCGACGTACCGTCGCGCGAGCGCGTGCCCGACTTCATTTGCATCGACGCCGAAGGCAACCATAACGGATCGGGTTGGGGCCCGGCCGGCGCGGTCCTCGCCGATGATTTGTGCGACGGGCTCGAAGAGGCGCAAGCCGCGCACGGCGCGACGTACCTATCCGTTACGGCGATTCCGCCGCGTCGAGGTCTTCGCCTTCAAGATGCGTCGCTTATCCGGCACGAAGCCGTTAGGGTCGCGACGCCGCAAGCCTACAGCCAATATCAAGGCCCGAACCACTGGTCGGCGAATCCGTATTTCAGGGTCGGGCCGATTCAGCGGGGGACATGGGAAACATGGTCGCCCTTGCTCGAAGACGGGCACGTCGATGCAATCAAAATGGGTTGCGCGATCTACGCCCAGAACCACCCGACCGGCCCGACGGGCGTCGAAGCCTTGCGACAAGCCGCCGAGATCTGTATCGACCTGGGCGCGCGCCGCTTGTGTTACTGGTCGTTTAAGCACTTCCGAAGCGCCTCTAAGACCCACGCGGAGCGCCGCGCGTTTCTTCGCGAGCTGAGTCAAACGCTATGCCCCGACGCGCCCGAAGGGTTCAGCTTCGCCGATGCGCTCGACCAGCTCGTCTTCGGCGACGGCGAATATCAAGCGATCGCCCGACCGCACGGTCAACGCATCTTGACCGCCGAAGACACGACCGCTGACGACTGGCGCTTGATTAAGGTCGAGGGGCCGACATCATAGGAGAGGGTTCGATGAACGGAAAGGTTAAGCGAGATTGTACGATCGTCGTCTTGCTAGTGCTCGCGCTGGCGTTGACGGCTTGCGCATCGAAGAGGCCGCAGGGGGCCGGCGTAGACTGGTCAGACCTCGCGCGATCGGCGGCGACGCCCGAATTCGGCGAGGACGCTTGTGGTCAAACGCTGGTCTGGTCGTATGAACTCGGTCGATGGGAAATCAAAGACGGTCGCGAGGTCGTCGCCGAAAACCGCACGGTCGTTCGGGTCGATTGCGAAGAGGCCGGCGAGCCGAAGCCGGTCGCGCGCTGAAATGTGGCGAAGGGGTCAACAATGGATCAAGGTAAAAAGAAAGCCGGCGGCCCGCTCGACCTGGACGGCGACGGCAAGCAATCGTCGCAAGAAACGGCGATCGGCGTCGCGCTGGTCATCGTCGGCGGCGCGCTCGCCGGATACTTGATGTATTTGACGACGACCGGGCAAGTAACCGAAGAGACGATCAAGCCGTTGATCGTCATCCTCGCGTGGATTACCGGGCGCGAAGGCGTTAAACGATTGACGGGGGTTTGAAGATGAGCGACGAAACGACGAACCCTTCGGCGGCGATGCCGTCGAAGTATGCAGCCGCCGCGTTGATCATAGCGGCGCTAACCGGCGGCGGTGTTGGATCAACCGTTAGCCTTGTTTCAGCGCCCGACCTCGAGCTCGCGAAGCGCGACGCGGTCGACACTGCGCTAGAGCGAATGCGCGCCGAAGTCGATCGCGAGATCGCGCCGATGCGCGGTCGCCTCGAACGCATCGAAGAAAAGCTCGACCGGCTCATCGAACGCGCGCAGTAAACGATGAGCTGGGTAAGCGCAAGCGAAGCGGCCCGACATTGGGGTCTAGGCCACTATCAAGCGGTTCATAAACGCTCGCGCCGACACCCCGACAAGTATCCGTCAAGACCTCATCCGACGCGCAAGGGCTGGCGTCAATATTGGATCGGCGACGAACCGCCGCCGGGCGCTCATCGCGAGGACCTGGGCGACCAGCTCGCCGCGCCGCCGGCGCTTAAGCATTCGCCCGTCGAAGGTTGGGTCGAGCGCGAAGGCTATGTATACGACGGCCGGCGCGACGTGTACGTCTTGACGCTTCCAAGTCATCGCCGACCCTTCGTCTTAGACGGCGCGCGGCTTCGTCAGATATGGCGACGATACGCCGGCGACAAGGCGAACATCGACGAAATATGTCGCGACTTCGGCTTCGACCGTCAAACCTTTATCGACCTCAAACGGGCCCTTCGATTGACGAAGACGCGCGCGCCCTTTACCGACGAAGAGCTCGACGCGCTGGGCGAAGAGGACCTGGTCGCCGACGTCTTGCGCGCGAAAGAGCAGCGGGTTATGGCGCGCGCGCAAGCGTCGAACTGGCGACGGATCGAACGCCTCGCGCACAACCGGCAATGGTTGCGCGAAACGGTTCGCGCGGCGTTGACCGACCTGGTCGGGCCGGTCGAGTTGCCGCCGCCGGTCGGCGAGCCCGAAGAGGTCGCCGTTGTCGTCGGCTGGTCAGATCTTCACGTCGGCAAGCGCGCCGCCGGGTCGAGCGTCGGGCTCGACGTTCAGCTCGCGAGGCTTCGGGCGCTCGCCGCCGATGTCGTCGCAAGGGTCGCCGCGCTAAGCCCTTCGCGCGTCATCGTCGCTTGCACGGGCGATCTTGTTCATTCTGATACGCAATCCCAAACGACGACGAAAGGCACACCACAAGGGCCACAAAGCGAAGGGTCTACTTCAATGGCGCTTCGCGGCGCTTGCGAGCTAACCGCCGGGCTCATCCTCAAATTGACCGAAGTCGCGCCGACGGTCGAAGTCGTCGTCGTACCCGGCAACCATGACGAATTGCTTTCGCGCGCGGTCGGGTTCTACCTCGAAGCGGCGTTCGACGGGTCCTCGCGCGTCATCATCGACGCCGACGAACGACGCCGGCGTAAATGGTCGCGCTGGCGCGAGGTCCCGATCTGTTTCTTTCATGGGGATAAGTTGAAGGGCGACCGGCTCGCCGCGTTGCCGGGTCGCGAGTGCCCGGTCGGGGCCGATCCTCGACGCGCCGTCTTGTTCCACGGGCACTATCACAAGCGCGCCCTTCGTCAAGACGTCGTCGGCGGCTTCGATGTCGTGTGTTTAGCGTCGCCAGCCGGCCCCGACGACTGGCATCACGAACACGGCTTCGAGGGCGGCGCGAAGGCGATAACGCTTGCCGTCATCGCGCCGTCGGGGTTGACGGCGCTTGAATGGGTTCGAGCCTAGCGAAGGGCGCGACCTGAACGCCGCGCCGGGTTGAATCAGAAAGGCAGGTTTTCAGCGTCGAAGGATGTGTCGAAGTTCAGCTCGACCTCTTCGGTCAAGTATTCGATGACATCATCCCAAACGTCGGCGACCTCTTCGACCTGGGCGGCATTGTAGCCGTAGAACGTGATCTCGTTCAAGACGACCTCGCGCCCTTCGGTGTGCATGATTTCGAGGGCGTGTTCGACGTCGTGTTCGCCGTTCGAGGTCAAGTGGTCGATGAGCAAGCAACGCGCGGCCGCGCGAGCGGAGTCGAAGAGGAGGCCGGCGTATTCGCCGTTCAGGATTTCGAGGGCTTCGGTGTTCATGGTTTGTCCTTTGGGTTATGGGCGCGACCAGCTCGCCGCGCCCGGTTGGTTCAGTAGAAACGCGCGCCGGTCGTGTCGGCGTTGGTCAAGAACGCGCCGCGCAAGTCCGCGCCGCGCAAGTCGGCGTCGCGCAAGTTCGCGCCGACGAGGCTCGCGCCTCGAAGGTCCGCGCCGCGCAAGTTCGCGCCGGCGAGGTTCGCGCCGCGCAAGTCGGCGTCGCGCAAGTTCGCGCCGGGTTTGATATCAATGGTGTTCATGGTTTGTCCTTTGGTTCGAGGGGGCTTCAATGCCCCGTCCATGAATCCAATATAGACGCGCTAACCCTTGCGGTCAATACTTTTCCTTAAAATAATTTAAGAGTGTAAGTGTTGAAGGGGCTATCTCGACCGGGTCAACCTCGACCAGCTCGACGACTGGCCAGCCGATACGGGCGACGGGCGACCAGCCGGCGATGCCGTCTTCGGCGTTTCGGGCTTCGCGAAGTAGGCTCGCGAGGTCTTGATAGCGCTTCGCCGCCCATGCATAGGCGAAGTCGCCGCGCGGCTCGACGATGAATAGCGCGCCGCTGGCGTGTTTCATCAAGCGCGCTCGACCTGGTCGGTCGGGGCCGTCGGCGGTCAACGCGCCCGGCGCGGCGAAGAGGTCGAGCTGGTTCACAACTCAACCTCCCAAACTTCAATGATCATCGACGGGCCTTCGCCTTCGGCGGCGTACCATTTCCGGGCGACCAGCTCGACGACCGAACGGTCATCGTGAATCACAACCGGTCGTCGCTTCGCCGGGTCGCCTTGAAGCGCATCAAGCGCCGCTTTCGCAAAGTTGTCTACGTCGGGCGTCGTCGGTCGAGCAACCCGGCCCGGCGTCGCTCGCCAGCGCGCCGCCGACCAGCCGCAAGACTTAAGCGCCGCCGGCAAGCTCTTCGGTCGAGCGGTTACGGCATCGACGACAATGCGAAGCGGCCCGCTTAAAGGCGTTGATTTAGACCATAGAGGCCAGATCGCCAGCGCGGCGGCGTCGTACCAGACTTCAAGGCTCGAAGGGCTGTAGACCCGTCTAGAGCGCCCGGCGAACCGTGGGCGTTGCCAGCTTTGAGGCGGGCCCGGAATGACGACCCTAAACGTCGATTCATCGCTCATCGTCGAAACCTCGCGCGATTGCTTCGAGCGCCGCTTCGCGCGTCGAATACGCGGCATAGTCGTCGCCCGGTTCGAGGACAATATAACGACCGACTTCGACTTCGTCGCCGCGATCGGTCAACCGGGCGATCTTGCCGGTCGCGATGTGCGACCATGCTTCGTCGTCGTCTTCGCGGTCGAGCAAGCGCCAGCGCCCGACGATCGGCCCCTGGGCGAAGACCGACGCGCCGCCGCCGCGTCCTCGAATCTCGACACCCTCTTCGAGCAAGACGCGCCGAACAGAGTTCGCGCCGATGCGCTCGCGCTTCATAATCTTATTGATCGGCTCGCCGGCTTTGTAGGCTTCGGCGATGCGACGTCGCATCGCGTTCGGTAGCTTGTGAACCTTGCGGGGCTTCGCGGCTTTCGAGCGCCGCCGCCCAGCTCGCCGGAGCAAGGCATAGACCGACGACAAGGGATAGCCGGTTTTCGCGGCGATTTGAGGGCCTGAAAGCCCGGCGTCGAATAGCGCGGCGACCTCTTCGACTTGGACGGCCGTATAATTTGAGTGTGCCTTCTTTTTCAACGCCGGCCCCAATGGAAAGCGACGCCGGTCATAAAGGCCGAAAGGACAAACAAGAAACCCTCTTATACGACCGGCGTCGAAGTCGAGGTCGGGGTTTGAACCCGAAAGCCGCCGACCGGCCCCGACAAAGCCCGTGTGTTTTGCTCCATACTTGGACAAGTATGTTTGAATCGCAAGCCCGACACGGGCGAACGCGCTTGCGACATGAACGGTCTACGCGCGCAACCATGCCCGAAGTTCGCCCTTCGTCAGTCGCGTACCATCGACCCAACAAGCGCAAGACGGTTCGTCGTCATCGTCGCGCCGGCCGACCTCTTCGCCCATCGTCGCGATTTCGGCGGCGACGTTTCGCGATCCAACCGCGCCGTTGAATTGCCAGAGGCAGTCGTCGAAGAACAGCTCGACGCCGAAGATCCGAAGATGGTCGAGGCGCTGGTCGGCTTTGAAGCCCAAAACGCGCAACCACGTTGCCAGCTCGGCGAGCGCGCGCCGCTGGTCTTTCGGGTCGTCGGTCAATCCCATAGTGCGCGCCGTCGCGCCCAGCGCCGCGCAAAGTCGTCGAACGGTATCGGTATAAGTGCTCATCGTTGTTTGTCCTTACATTCATGGGGTTTGTATCCGATGCGCGCGTTTCGAGGCGCGCTTCGAAGGTCGATGACGCGGCCCGTCAAAACTTCGCCGCGCCGCGTTATGAAGAGGTCCTCGCCGTCGCCGACGACGCAAGCCCAGAGCGACGCGCCGACCAGCTCGCCGCCCGGCAAGCGAACGCAAGCCGCGCCGCAAGCCGGGCAAAATTGCGACCTGGTCGGCGAAGGGCTCATCAGTACATCTCACACTTAGTCTTGCGCGCGATAAAGCCGGCGGCGTCGCCGATGTAGGTTCGCATCGCTTCGGGCACGTCGTGCAAACCCCGATGCGTCTTCGGCGTCCTCATAAACGCCGACGCCCAGCTCGCGACGATGAACGCGCCGATCTGGTCGGGCCGCGCCGAACCGCGCGTCGCGAGGACGCTGTAGAGGTCGCGCGTAACTTGCTCCCAAACGCCGGCGAGGTCAACGGCTTCGGTGTGCCAGCACTTGCGACCGCGTCGCGCCGCCGGGCAGTTGCACTTACGAACGCGCTCGCCGCCGAGCACTTGATAAGCATGAAGGTGTTCGCCGGGCTGGCGCTTCGCTTCGGGCGTCCTCGACTTGACGAAGACGCCCGGCAAGCCGTCTTGTTCGAAGACGGGCGCGACGTCGGCGATCATTGCCTCGACCGCCGCCGGCATTTCGACGAACGGGAAGACCTCTTCGGCGACCTCTTCGACATCGGCGCGAAGTTTCATCCCGTGCTTTTCGACGAAGTCGAAGATCATGTCGGTCGCGTCGGGATGCCAGTCGTAGGTGATGTCGTGCCAGCCGCGCTCTGGGCTGAACGTCGCGACCGACCCGTTCGAGGCGAACATGATGCGTTCGTCAAGGGTCAGCTCGGCGACCGTGCCGCAAAACGAGACCTTCGCGAAGCCTCGACCGGGCAACAACGAATTGATGCGCCCGACGTCGTCGAACGTCGGCTTGTTGCCTTGCCAGAGGCCGGCGATGATTCGGTCGAGGAGGTTGATCGCGGTTTGAATTGCTTTTGGAACGTTCATGGTTTGTCCTTTGCTTGCGGCCTAGCGCCGCGTCCATGCTCTATTTATAAGGTCGTACGCCGTTCGGGTCAATAACTTTCTCAAAATAATTTAAGGGAAAGCCCTTGCATATGAATCGGCAAGGGTCTATTTATTGGATTGCGCTATATGGAGGGCGCTAGAAATGGCTGAACGTATCGACTTGACCGAACGCAACGCGCGGCAAATCCGGGCATGGTTGACCTTGCACGGGTTGAAGGTCGCCGACCTCGCCGCCGCGCTGGGCGCGACCGAAACCACCATTTACAACTATCTTTCGGGCCGGCAAGCATGGCCGGCGATCCGGGCGCGCTTCGTGTCGCTCGCGATGGGGGTTCCCCTTCGCGCGTTGCTCGACCCGAAGGGCGAAGGGGCCGCCGCCGCCGCGCAGTGGGTTCGCGACATTGAAGCGACCGAAGACCAGCTCGCCGCCGAAGAGGTCTAGTCGCATCGACGAAGACCTCGACCGATACCATCAACCGCAAACCTTAAGAGGACAAACAATGAAACTGACAACCATTCGCCCGATCGTCGGCTCGACGATGAGCCTTTATATCTTCGACGACGGCGTCGAATACATTCATGCCGGCGAGCTGCAAATCGAAATCGGCTACTCTCCGAAGTCGTCGTCGCTTCGCACCTTGGATCGCTTCGGGCTCGAAAAGACCGAAGTCGATTACGCATCGGCGGCGGCGATCAAGTCGTACAACCCGGCGACTATGGCGCGCGTTTACCGCGCGGTCCCGCTTGTTCCGGCGCGCTTCGCGCTCGACAGCCGCCGCGCCTTCGCCGCGAAGTGGGCGTCGAACTACGCGCGACGCATTGATCGCGCCTTCGACCAGCTCGCCGCGTCGCTCGACCCGAAGCCGCTTCAGGGCGACCTTATCGACATCGGGCCGCGCCTCGAAGCGAAGACCGGGTCGAGGACCTCTTCGACGACGACGACCTCTTCGACGACGACCTCTTCGACGACGCCAGCGCCAGCGCCAGCGCCCGACGACCTGGACGTCGAGGTCCTCTTCGACGAACCCGAAGCCGCGCCCGTGCAAGCGACCTCGACGCCGGTCGCCGACCCTATGGCGCTCATTCGGTCGGGTATGGAGATCTTGTCGGCGCTGGGCGGTCTTGAAGCGCGCGACAAGCTCATGTTGCGCGACGCGACCCGGAACATTATCGCGCGGCATGCCGGCATCGCGTTGTCCTCGACCCCTTCGGTCGGCGCGACGGGTTACGGCGTTGGGAACCGGCTGGTTGAGCTGGGATACCGATACTCGCTCGACGTCGTCAAGACCATTGGTCGCCGCGTCGCCGCGCGCTATCGTCGCGCCTTCAACGCCGAACCTCAAACCTGTAAGCGTTGGGTTGACGGCGAAGAGCGCGACGTCAACTTCTACGTCAAGCCCGAAGCCGTCGCGATGCTCGACGATGAGATCCACGCTTACTTTCGCGAGGTCGGGTCTTGAATACCTTCGAGCTACAGCGCGCGATTAGGGACGACGACGACTTGAACGCCGGCGAGGTCGCCGTCTTGTTCGTCCTCACGACCTATCTACCGAACGTCGCGCCCAGCGTCGAGACGATCGCGCGCGGTTGCCGGATGAACGCGAAGAGTGTTCGACGCATCTTGAAGCGCCTCGAAGGGCGTTGGTTGCGTCGAACCCTTCGACCGGGCAAGCCTTCGATCTATACGCTCGACCCTACCATCGAAAGACCCTACCATCGAAAGACCCTACCATCGAAAGACCAGGGGTCTATTGATGGTAGACACCCTACCATCGAAAGACCCCCCGAAGAGACAATAAGAGATCTAGTATCTACGAACTACGAAGATACAAAGACCAGCGCGCGCGATCGGCTCGCCCGATGGGCTAGCGTTTGGGATCAAGTCGTCGGCGTCGGGCCGTTGCCGTCGCTCGACGAGCTTCGCCGCTGGCGACCGAAGGTCACAGAGGCTCATCTATCGGCGACGCTGGGCGAGGTTGCCGGCGCGGTCGCCGCTGGCGTCGCGAAGTCGCCGCGCGCGATGTTCTTCGCCGGGCTCAAAGCGACGATCGGCAAGCCGGCCCCGACGGCCTGGTCGCAAGAGCAAGTCTTAAGCGCCCTTCGCCCGGCGTCATCGACCGCGCCGCCCGACCTTCGACGACCCGACCTTCGACCGCCGGTCATCGCGCCGCCGCTTGTTGAAACGCCCGACCAGCGCCTCGCGCGCCGGTCAACCGCCGCCGCTGGGCTCGACCAGCTCGCCGACGCATTAAAGGACAAACCATGACACAACGAACAATCGCCGCGCTATACGTCGAGACTGACGGCTGTTACTTCGGCTTAGACGGCGTCGAGCCCTACGACGAACGGCGCGACGCTCGAACATACGACGGTCCTCATCCGGTCGTCGCTCATCCGCCTTGCAAGCGTTGGGGCCGATATTGGTTCGGTGGACCGTCGATAAGTGTTCGCTATGAGCGCCCAGGTATGGACGGGGGTTTATTCGCCGATGCGCTGGCGAAGGTTCGCCGCTTCGGCGGCGTCATCGAACACCCCGAAGGGTCGCACGCATGGCCGCACTTTGGTTTGACGAAGCCGCCGAAGTCGGGCGGCTGGATTCGCGCCGACTGGCCCCTCTTCGACGGCTGGACTTGTTGCGTCGAACAAGGTCACTACGGGCACAAAGCGCGCAAGGCGACATGGTTATACGCGGTCGGTTGCAAGTTGCCGTCGCTTATTTGGGGCGCGGCGGCTGGTAAAATTCGGCTCGACGAAGGGTTCGCGACCTCATCGGATCGGGCTTCAGCTCGAGCGCAAGGCATAAAGCCTATGAAGAGGCTTTCGAGCGCCGAAAACCTCGCGACGCCCGAACCGTTTCGCAATTTGCTGATCGAAATGGCGCGAAGCGCCGAAGTTAAAATCTAGCTCAAATCAAAGGACAAACAATGACAGACCTACACAAGATCGCCGCGCCCGACGCCGAAGCGGCGTTTTTGGGCGCTATGCTCGCCGACCCCGACCAGATAGACGCTATGGTCGCCGAAGGGCTGGTCGCGCACGACTTCGCCGTACACTTTCACCGTCGGGCCTGGACGGCGCTGGTCGCCCTTCGGGCAAGCGATACGCCCGTCGATGAGGTCACACTCTGGCAAGAAATGAGCGCGACCGGCCCGACGCGGCCCGAATGGCTACGCGACCTCGCGAGCTGGTCGTCGCTCGCCGGCGCGATGCCGACCCATGCCGCGTATCATGCCGGCGTCATTAAGACGAAGCGGCGGCTTCGCGAGCTGCACTTAGCCGCGCTCGACCTCGCGCAAGGTTGCGCGACGCCCGGCGCGGACCCGGCGACGCTGGGCGAAAAGCTATCAGCCGCGCTCGAAGAGGCGACGCCGCCGCGCCGAAGCGAACAAGACTTCAAATCGGTCTTGCGCGACGTCTTCGAGCGCATTCAACGCCGAAGCTTGCTCGAAGCCGCCGAAGGTATCCCGACGGGGCTTCGGGAAGTTGACGCGCTCATCGGCGGCTTAGAGGCGACGCGGCTGTATATCTTGTCGGCGCGGCCCGGTATGGGAAAGACCGCGCTAATGCTTCAACTGGTCCTCGCCGCCGCTCGACGGGGGCCGGTCTACGTCGCCAGCCTCGAAATGACCTCGACCGATCTCGGCGAACGGGCGCTCGCGCTCGAAGCGCGCGTCGATGCCGGCAAAGTGCGCGAGTCTTGGACGCTCGACCAGCGCGGCTTTGCGGCCCTTCAACAAGCGTTGATCCGAATGAAGGGTCTTCCCATTTACATCGACGACGCCTCGAACGTAACGCCGGCCGAGCTCCGGGCGCGCGTTCGCGCGTTCAGCCGCAAACACGGCGCGCCGGCGCTGGTCGCCGTTGACTACCTTCAACGCCTCGCGTCGCCCGACGTCGGCACGGCGAACCGCGCCGAACGGGTCGGCGCTGGTAGTTGGGCGTGCAAGGCCATTGCGAAAAATCACAATTGCCCGGTGTTGTTGCTATGCCAACTCAATCGCGATTGCGAAAAGAGGACCGATAAGCGCCCGGTCTTGTCGGATATGAAGGAAAGCGGCGACATCGAACAAGACGCCGACGTCGTCTTCGGGCTGTATCGCGAAGGCTACTACGACGCCGAAGCCGAAGACGACCTCGCCGAAGTCATCGTTTTAAAGAACCGACACGGGCGACCTGGTCGCGCGCGCGCCCGATGGATCGGAAGTCAAACGCGCTTTGAAGACCTAGGAGACATGTACCAATGAAAGAACTAGCAGAGAGGGCCGTCGCCTGTAAGCACTGGCGATGGTTGCCGGGGATGAGATGCACACACCGGTGGATGAGCGGTATTCGCGTACTTGTCGACGAGAGCGGAGAGCAGTCCGAATCCTATATCGTGTTGCCAGACGCCGACGGAAACGCCGTGGTGACTCTCCACGATTGCGGCATCATGGGCGGCTTTCCTGACGCTGATAGCGCTTATCCATTCCTGCCAGATCTCACCGATCCCGCCACGCTGGGGTGTTTGCTTGCCCTTGTGAGGGAGGCGTGGGAGCCACATCGGGGCGACGACTCAGTTGTTAGCACTATGCAAGTTGGCGACAAATGGGGGGTCGGCGCTCGATACGGCTCTGAGGGGCTGGCGGCTATCGTCCTGCCGGCCTTCGACACTGAGGCTGAAGCACTCGTCAAAGCATTGGAGGCCGCGCCGTGAAGAAATGGACAAACGAACACGGTCGAGTCGTCATCGGCCCCGACGGTCTGGTGTGGAATCAAGCCGGGCTCGACGCCGGCTTCGCATCGGTCGGCATATCGACCGAAGACGACCTCGCGCGCGTGCTCATCAACGCCGTCGCGCTATTGACGCCAGCGCAAGCGCGCCAGCTCGCGAAGGTCCTCGCCGATGCCGCCGACCGCGCCGAAGAGGAGTCGAAATGAGCAAGCCGCCGACGACCGAAGATCTTCGCCTCGCCTTCATGGTCGAGGTCGCCGCCGCTCGACGACGAATCAACGCCGTTGATCGGCTTTGGGCGAAGGGCGCGACGACACCCGCCCAGCTCGCCGACGCGCGCGAAGCCGCTTATCTGTCAATGGCGATGCTTCGCAAGCTCGGCGCGGCGACGATCGAACTCGACGCGGCGATCCGTCATCGCGAACTCACATCAACGACTAAGG
>Ga0208645_1002100_pt1 | contig 16317 bp, 14 predicted proteins | sample VirMetDEL_Sep_01_FD_184519 | JGI IMG/M metagenome (GOLD analysis project Ga0208645, IMG submission 184519) | Aqueous microbial communities from the Delaware River and Bay under freshwater to marine salinity gradient to study organic matter... | ecosystem: Environmental > Aquatic > Marine >... | reverse complement strand
GCCTCAAGGTGCTATGCCTCCAATGCGTCCTGCTGCGGCTCCTCCTGCACGGCCCACGGGTCAGGCTGCGGGTATCGCTTCTATGATTTCAGACAAGTCCAAGATGGATATAGATCAGGCACAAGGCCCCGAGCAGATCATCAATGCGTTCCGTGGTAATCAAAAGCCTATCGAGGCTCGGTATCAAGAGCTCGCTCAGTATGTCGGTCCACAAGATGCAACTTCTACTCCTGTTAGCGTCCTTACGATGGTTCAGCCTGCTCTGATGATGACGGCTAAAGGCGCAGCGGATAGCGGCATTGGCGAGTTGATGGCTAACGTCGCCGGTAAGGTCAATATGGAATCCGCGCCTGGACAGGCCAATCGAATGGGCCAGGGTTTAGGTAACATCATGATGTCTCGACAGGCACCGCAACCGGCGGGCATGGCGCAAGGTGGTGCCGTGGGAAAGTTCAAAGATGGGGGTAATCCTCTAGTCGAGTACTACAAACAAGATCTTCCTGCATTCCAAGAAATCCTAGCACCCTCACAACAGGACAAGGACGCAGCCAAGCGTCAGTTATTCTTTGACATCGCGCAGCGCGGTCTAGCTATGGCTGGCGGTGCGGGTGGCACGGGCAACGTCGCGTCTCAACTGGCTAACGTATTCCAAACTCTACCGGGTACTTACGCGGCACAACAAGCGGAGCTTCGTAAAGGCGAACGTGCCGCGCAGCAAGCTGCGTTACAGTCTGCCTCGGGTCGAGTCCAGGGCGATCGTGAGCAAGCGGCTAAACTAGCTGAGTTGAATTTAGAAGCTAAACTTAAAGCTGACGAAATGAGAACAAAGTTCATTTACGATCTGACGCTTAAGCGTGACGAGGCAATGAACAAAGATATAGGGTTTAAAGGTTTGATTGCCGTGGATACGGATACTAATCTGCCTATAGCCGACGCTGGTGTTTTCAACGCAAACGATCCTAAAGACCGTGAGCGTATGAACACTTTCCAATCAGGTAGGCAAAACATTACCTTTGTTGACATGCCTAGCTTGGACCAACTTTTTGGAAAAAGCCAGACTCCAAATATAAAGCGCGTCAGAAAAGCAGACGGTAGTGTGGAAACTTTCGATCTTTCTAATCCGTCTCAAGCCTCGGCGTACACGGCGTCTATGCAAGCTGGCGGCCAGGAAATGGGTGTTGAAGTTTCTAACGTAGAACCCGTTGGTTCCTTAGATGTAAGGGGCATAACAACTTACACAGGTAAGTTGGCTTCTGGAGAAAAACTAGAACCTGCTGAAATATCAGCTCTTTCTCAAAACATTTCGGACTACCTTCAGCCTCAAGTAGCGTATCGAACAAACCCTGCTACGGGGGCGCCGGAGCCTTATACCACTATAAATAAACTTTCTCCGACGGTGGTTGAGAATATAAATACAGCCATAAACGACGGGAGGTTGCCCCCATCTTTCAGCGAAATAATTTCAGGTGTAACAGCTCCGACAACGCAAAGTTCGGTTGCGGGTGCCGATGCCGGTGCGCCTCCCGTGGCGGCCCCGCTTGGGCAGCCTACTACTGAACAGACTCGCGCCGAGATGCTTGGTTTAGAAATAGATCCCGATATACTCAAAGCGGCAGAGATGCCCGAAGAAATGTTTTTACAAGCAGATTTTTCAGACGTTGTCGGAACCAGAGAACAAGTTAAACAAATCGCAGGTAATGTCGCGGTTCCCATTCTTAGGTTTTTTGAAGGTTTTGTTCCAGGTGCCGGATGGTTGGCAGGTAACATAGAAAAATCGGAAGGCGAATCAGAACTTGTTTCAGGACTTAACAACCTAAACACCGGCTTGATGACTAAGTTTATGCAAACAAGGACAGGTAAAGCTGCGGGCGATGAACGGGGCAAATTCGATGAGCTTATTCCTTCCCCCTATAGTTTTTTAAAGCAACCTAAGCAATTTATAAGTGACTATAAAGGGCTGTACAGAACTTTTGCTCAACAGTATGCGGACGACATTGATTTATTAAATTCGCCTTCGGTTATGAGCAATCAGGACAGGACGGATCTTTTACAATCTATTAACGCTAACGAGACAGCATTAAGAGATTTAAGAGGAGTAATAGAAGGAGCCGAAAGAAGTTTCAATAGATACACTAATAATATTCGACAGTCTCCTGAACAAAATGCTAGAACTATACAAGGGGCCCGAGAAGCAGCTTTAGGGATATAACATGGCAGATTCAACTACTTTACCCGCAACTCCCGTTGATGTTGTGTCAAATCAAAATAAAGTACCGGATTCTTTCCTTGAATCAACCGGGTCTTTTTATGGCACGCCTTACGGTAAAGAGCCGCCGGAAGTCCAATTTGAAAACGCTCTTACTAATTTAGACCTTCCTGGTTTAAAAAATTACTTACAAGAAAACCCTTCAACGTGGCAAGCATTAGGCTATGGACCCAAAAATGTTGGAGGGTTTACTCTAGATAAAACTTACACTAACCCTAACGACGCTATAGCTAGATTTGTATGGGAAGAAATTATTGAGGAACCTAAAGGTTCCTATGATTTAATGTTTGGGGCTAGAGGTGAAATGCCTATGTCTCCCGAAGCGGCCTTATCCGCCATGTCTCAGTACAGAAACGTGTCGCTTGGACAAGGCATTTCGGAGAATACGCCTCGAAATCTCTTGTCTTCAACGATAGGTGTTGGGGTGGGTACAGGTCTTACTGTTTTGGGCGCTCCGGTTTTACTGGCGGGCACTGGGGCTATAATAGCCGCAGGTGCATCAGACATAGGTTTTCAAATATTTGATCCGACTTCTCCTTTAAATCAACCTTATCTTCCAGGCAGTTCGGGAGAAACAGGTGAATATATTTCTGCCGTAACTGCCGGATCACTTCCTTTTTTAGCCACCCCCTGGGCAATTCCTGCTAGGACTCAAGTCACTCTTGGGACCGCAGCTATGGCCAAAAACTTAGAAAGGTTTAGTTTATTTAAAAACACAAAGTTACCAGCACGGTTACGAGACATTGAACAAAATTACCTTCAAACTTTGAGTGGGGCTAGGGAAGCACCTAAAAGATTTCTAACTCAAGAAGCATCTAACATTGGCACTGCGAGTTTAGCTGGCGTAACTGTTCAAGAAACTTTACCGGAAGAAATGGGGGGCTTTAAAACTGCCGCAGGTTTTGGAGCAGAGCTTCTCTCGCCTTCTTTCCTTAGACCAGTAGACTATCTTTTTAGAGGCGCTGAAAACGTCTATCGAAGAGCTACGGGGCTATTCGGTTTAGCTAGTCGAAGCTTGTCTGAAGAACAACGACAAAGCGACTTCATGAACGTTCTGATTCCAGCAATGTTGGAAGCTGAAAACATAAAAGATCCGGAACAAGCCAATCAATACATAATCGATCAGATTGCAAAATTAACGGAGGCTGCCGAAGGTCCTGCGCCTACCACATCGGGCTTAGCCTCGGAAAATGCTGCGCTACGAGTTTTAGAAGCAAGACTAGTCGGAGTTAATCCAGAAATTACGGGTCAATACAGTCAAGCCGCTGAGTATAGAAACAACCTAATAGAAGCATTGACTCAGGCGTTTGACGCAACGGAGCTGAAAGAAGTTTTTGACTTAAGAGCCGAGGTTATTCTTGGCTCTCAAGAAGATGTAATTTGGCAAAACACCGTTTCTGCCTTGAAGCGATTCAGCGACACTAGGCAAAAGTTAATTCAATCAGGCGAAGCTTTTGATGAAGGAAAAATGTTTCAAGACTTTTTCTTTGATCCAGAGAAAGGTCTGTATGCAGACATAAGAAGGCAGAGAAGGGTTTTGAGGGGCAACGTTCCTCGAAATCAAGTCATAGATGAACAACCTTTAGTTTATTTAGTAGAAATGTACGATGGCATAAGAGAAGGTCGTTTAAAAGTTGGCGAGCAATACGGCCGTTTAAGTTTTGGTAATGACCTTGTAAGCATAGACGCTTCTCTAAAAAGCCTGAAGAAAAAAGTTTCTCCCGAGTCTGCAACCCAAGCAGATTTAGACTCCTTTAATTTAGAGATAGCTAAAGCAGAAGAGACCCTAACTAAAACTGATCAAGAGTTAAAAAAAGTTAGAGAAATTGCCGAAGCGGATAGAACAGATGCGGATAAAGCTACTTTAAAAAGATTGCTTCTTCAGAGAAAAAATCAAGAAAATTCTCTCAACACTTTGTTTGATGTTAGAAAAGGTATGGCGGGAACCGCCGAAACAGAATCTAACCAAGTAACTTCCGGAGAACTTTTAACTCTTTTAGACACATTAGACACGGCTTTACAGAAAACGTTAAAAGGCGGTGCAAATCCCGTTCACATTGATGCCCTAGACGATTTAAGAACGGCTACACTGGATGCTTTAAAACAAACTGGGATGGGAGGACTTTCTCCTGGTCAAAGCACTCAGGCTACTCTTGCCCTAAATGATTACCTTTCTTTTGAAAAAGCTTCTTCAAATGTTTTTTCGGGAACTTTTTTAGGTGATCTTAGGGGAGGTAAGTTTTCTTATGAAAAATCTGCCAGCGGCTTGTTTGAAGCCTCTCGAAATACAACCGCAGTCCGACTACAACAGTTAGATGAAGCTGTTACTTTATTAAATAATTTTAATTTAGAAAGTGCTGGTCGTCCTGGCTTAGCGATAGAACAAACTAAACTTGCTAGAACCGAAGCTTTGGAGGGTCTACCTCCTGAAGAACGAGCTTTTGTCGAAGGGGTTCAAGCGGCTCAAGACCGCGGAGAAGATTTTGAAGGTGCTACGGACCAAAGCAGCATTATGGCTATGGCTCGACTTCAAGGTTCGGAAGAAGCCACTCGATTTACTCCGGGTCAAATCCAAAGGTTAGAAGACTTAGCTAACAATCCCGTTGATTACCAACTTAATTTAAGAGGTATCCAACGCAGGTTGTTACGCGGGTTCTTATCAAACCCTGATTTTTGGGAAAGAACTCCAAGGCTAGATCGAGATGGAAACCCTGTTACAACCAAAGTGAAGTTAACTGATGATAAAGGTGAACCTTTAATAGTTGATGAACCGGTGTATAACTACAAACCTACACCTAAGTTCCAAGCTTTTGTCGCTGAAAATGAAAAGCCTTTAAAAGAATATTTTGGTTCTATTTATGCAGACATCTTAGACATGAATAAAATGTCTGATGAATTTAATAGAGTCATGATAACAAACCCTGTGGATGAGCTAATTAGCATGGATAGGGGTAACGCTTTTTACAGGGCTATGCTTAAAAAAGCGGATGAAAGTGGAATACCTGAATATAGGTATCCGGATGCTTTGATCGAAAGTATCCTGGGAACCCCGGGTGCAGAGAGCACTATAAATCGACAAGATGCGCCTCAAAATTTGAGGTTGGTAATACGCGACATGTTGGACGGTGCCGAAGATCCTGAAATGCTTAAACAAGGGTTGATGCAGGCCATATACAACAACGCTTTTGTTCATGCCGGTGGAACTTCTTCGTCTAATGAAATTAACGCCGACGCTTATTTTAGCTATTTATTTAAGCCGATTAACAATGTCTCAACAGGCGGAGAAACGGGTCGTGTGCCATCCGTAATGAATATTATGGTAGACGAAGGCGTGATTACGGAAGCCGAAAGACTTAATGTAAGAAGAACGGTGGAAGCTTTAAAACAAATCGATTTAGCAAACCAAGGTATGCAAGGCCGTTTCTCTGAGTTTGGTGGTCAAACAGTCGAAGAAATAACTGCCACGGGACCCATGTCTCAAGTCGTAAAAAAAGCTGATTCCATAGCCGCTAATTTTCTTACAGCGATTGCGGGTTCTGCAATGGGTACTAGCTTGTATCGAATTTTTACAGGAGGCATTGGAGGTCCGGCGTCAATTAAAGCAGCCGCTTCCGGTAATGAAGCCCTTAAGAGATTATTGAATGAGCTTCCCTTGGTTGCACAAGAACGCATGTTTATTGATATGTTCCAAAACCCTAAAGTAATGTCTCTTGCCATGGAGGCGTATTTATCTAAGCCTGAAAATGTAAATGACTTGTATAAAGGTCAAAATTTAAAAACCCTTTATACGTGGTTTACCGGCGCAGGTCTAAACATGACGGAAAATGAATTCTTTGAATATTTCGATCAAACAGGTCCTGAAGTTCGTAGAGAAGAACGCCGAGAAGCGGGGGCCGCGCCTATGATACCGTCAAGGTCGAACCCACGTAGGACAGTACCTACTCCGGTTCCTCCACCGCAACCTGCTGCGACTACACCACCTCCAGTGGCTCAAGCCCCACGGCCCACGGCACCTGCTCCAACGCCAACGGCCCAGGCACCAGCAAATCCGAACCAAAGAGCACGCTACGCGGCCCTGTATCCATTCGATACGGCAAGCGACGTTATCCGCTCACAAGGTATCGGTTCTTTACCGGGTTAACGCAGCCACTCTCTAACGTCCTCACCTAGCACTGTCGAAGCAATGTTTATCTTGTTTCGCAGTGCTCCGAGGACAACTTCATCTACCGTTCCCGGCGAAACTAAATCCACGTAGGTCACCGACTTGGTCTGACCAATTCGATGCGCCCGGTCCTCTGATTGCAACCGAATCTCAAGGTCATAGCTGTTCGAGTAGTAAATCATCGTGTGCGCAGCGGTCAAAGTAATGCCGTAACCACCCGTTCGAGGTTGTCCTACGAAAAATCTGAGCGGAGAATCAGGGTCTTGAAAGCGGTTAACAATCGCCTGGCGGTCGTCTTGAAGGGTCTCTCCGTAGTAAGACGCCACAGAATCCTCACCGTACAGTTTAACTAGTTCCGATTCGATCTTAAGAATATCGTGGGTCCAGGTGGCCCAGATGATGATTTTGCCTGACGACTCTTCGACCACGCTTAACAGCTCACTGAGTCTGTTGTTGGGTAGGTCTTGTATCGGACCTTCGTCAGGCTGCAAGAAGCCGCAAGTGATTTGTTGCAAGCGCATGATTTGAGTCAGCACACTGGCAGTGGTAGCGAGATCGCCGTTTTCTAACTGAGCCAAAGCCAGTTCTTTCATTTCGGCATAGACTTTCTTTTGTTGAGGTGTAAGAGGAACCTCACGCTTGGTGTAGACCTTGTCAGGCAGATCCAGACATTCGCTCTTTAAAACCCGGACCGAGAATTCGTCAAGTTTTTTACTAAGTTCGTCAAGTTTCCGATAGCCTACGACGTGTTGGAAGCTACGGTGACCCATGTTTCTGCGTTGGATTACAGCGTAGCGGCCCTGGAACGCATAGAAGCTCTTGAATCCTAAAGCATTTGGGGAAAGGAAAGCGCACTGAGCGTACAAATCCATGGGCGATTTGGTAATAGGACTACCCGTTAAGATGCGACGGTATTTTGACACAGCGGTCAGATCGAGCACTGTCTTGGTCCGCTGAGCTTTGCGGTTCTTTATAGTAGTAGACTCATCGATCAAGGTAAGATTGTCCGGGTTACGCTCCAAGAAACGCTTAGCACTCGCCGCACCTTTCTCTGTACTGAGCGCCTCGATGTTCATTACCAAAATATGAAGCGCTTTTGAATCGCCGCGGATTGCGACACTTCTTATTTCTTCGGTATACTTCTTAGTCCAGTTTGGCTGCCAACGCACGATCTTGTATTCGATGCTCTCGGGCAGGTGAGTGGGGAACTCGCCTTTGACCCAGTTATCGAAAACTCCTTTGGGGGCCAGGACTAGCGCGGTGTCTATCTTTCCGCTGAGAAAAAGGGCACCAATGGTGTCGATGGCTATTTTACTTTTGCCTGTACCCATTTCGGCGAACAAAGCATAGTACTTCTCCTGCCAGGACTTCTCCCAGATCTCTTTCTGGTGGTCGTACGGTTTAGTCTTAAATTGATAATTATTCATAATATCTCCTTGCATATCTAATATTATATGATTATAGTGTGTTCCTCAAGGGCTCAAACAGCTCTTTAACCACGAGGAAATGACCTATGACAAACCTGTTCGAAGAGATGGAATCAGATCAAGCCGATGGTTCCGCGTTAGACTCTGTTAATACTGAAGGCTTGCAAACTGTTGCTGAGATGGCTCGCGCCGTATCCGCACAGGACTTACTGGTTGCACAGTTGGAAGACCGGCTGAAGGAAGAGAAGAAGAAACTTTTGAAGCTAACCGACGAAGACCTCCCTGCTTTGCTCCACGAGATTGGCTTGACCAAATTCGAGCTAGAAGATGGAAGCAAGGTTGAACTCAAACCTACTTACGGTGCCCACATCAAGGTCGATAACAGACCCCAGGCTTTTGCGTGGCTACGTGACAACGGTTTTGACGACATCATTAAGAACACCGTGTCATGCGTGTTTGGCCGTGGCGAAGATTCCCAGGCTGAGCAGTTCTTAAAGATTGCTGCGGAGCAAGGCGTTCCAGCAGATCAAAAAGAGGAAGTTCACCCATCGACACTAAAAGCGTTTGTTAAAGAACGTGTCGAGACCGGTGACGAGTTTCCTATGGACTTATTCGGGGCCTACGTTGGCCAACGTGCAAACATCAAAAAAGGTAAATAATCATGACTAAAGAAGTAGCAGAAAAGAAATCAGCAGAAATCATCCAGTTCGACCCTAGCCTGTTTGAACAAGATCAGGGCCTTGGCTTGGAAAACATGGGACAAGAAGATCTTGCCCTGCCTTTCCTAAAAGTACTTAGCCGCCAGGACCCAATACTTGACGATCTAGAAAACGCCAAGGCTGGAGACATTTACAACACCGTCACTGGGGACATCTACAAAGGTAAAGAAGGCGTGCGTGTTGTGCCTTGCGTGTACCAACGACGTTACATCGAGTGGGCACCACGTGGCACTGGCTCAGGCGCTCCGCTTAATATCTTTACTCCCGATGAGCAGCGTCCTAAAACTGAGCGCAGTTCAGACGATAACCGTGAGTATGTTGTTGGCGGTAACGGCTCATACCTCGAAGAGACACATCAGCACTTTGTGATGATTCTCAACGAGGACGGAACACAGCAGACTGCTTTGATTACCATGAAGTCTACGCAGATGAAGAAGTCTCGTAAGTGGAACTCCATGATTCAGTCTCGTGTGATGAACGGAAAGAATGGTGCGTTTACACCGCCACGTTTCTCTCACGTTTACCATCTCAAGACAGTCTCGGAGGAAAACTCTAAGGGTTCTTGGCACGGTTGGGAAATCTCTTTGGAAGGTCCTATCCAAGAGTCTAACATTTACCAGAATGCAAAGAGCTTTGCGCAGTCCATCATGAAAGGCGAAGTCAACGTCAAGCATGAGTCGGAAGAAACAAATAGCAGTGATATTCCGTGGTAACCGGGGGGCGCTATGCGCCCCTTTCCCCGAGACAATAATATGGAACACGCAAAAACATTTGCGGGGATATTTGACGGCCTAAAACTAGCTTACGGAACGTACCGTATTGACCGGGCTGCTCCAAACGGCAAGCAGCAAGGCAAGGCTGGTGTAGTTAAAAACCCTAGAACGCCGGAGACGTGGGAAGGCCACCTCTCTGGTAAGGGCGATGCTATAGGAATCATTCCGATCAACGAAGATAATAGCTGCAAGTGGGGCTGTATCGATGTTGACCAATACCCGCTAGACCATAAAGAATTAGTTGAAAGAGTTCGCAAGATGAAGCTGCCGATGGTTGTCTGTCGCAGTAAATCGGGTGGTGCTCATTGTTTTTTGTTTACAAGTGAGTGGATTACTGCAAAAGAAATGCAGGATACGCTCAAACATATCGCGGCGGCCTTGGGCTACGGGGGTTGTGAGATATTCCCAAAGCAAATTTCTCTGCAACTCGATCGCGGAGACGTGGGAAATTTCTTAAATCTGCCGTATTTTGACGCAGAGGACGGCTTACGTTACGCCATAAAGGATGATGGTCAGTCTGCCACGATTGAAGAGTTCTTTGAGATGTATAAGCAGTATGTTCAGACGCCAGAGCAAGTCTCTGCGCTGACCATCGAAGATCAAAGCGACTCTAACATCATCGTTAAAGACGGACCGCCTTGTCTCCAGACTTTGTGCTCTCAACAAATAAGTGAGGGCGGTCGTAACAACGGTCTGTTTAACATCGGCGTCTATTTACGTAAAGCATACCCAGACAGTTGGGAGTCAGAAATCTTAGTTTACAACGCTAAGTACCTGAACCCTCCGTTGCCTCTTAACGAGGTCAACCTTGTAGCGAAGCAGCTTCAGAAGAAGGACTACGCTTACAAGTGCAAAGACGCCCCGATCTGCGATTATTGTAATGCCGACGTGTGTAGAACACGGAAGTTCGGTATTGATGCCGCAGTATCGGGTGCGACCATCGCAAACCTACGCAAGTACAATTCAACGCCACCAGTTTGGTTTATGGACGTAAATGGTCAGCCCCTCGAGCTTGACACGGATGCGTTGATGAACCAGATAGCGTTCCAACGTGCGTGCGTAGAGCAGTTAAACTTTATGCCTAAGTCTTCTCCTAAAGCTTCGTGGGAAGCACGCATCAACCAGTTATTGACCGAGATGTCCGATACCGATGGTTCCATTGTCGAAGTATCTCAGGACGCGAGTATCTCGGGTCAGTTCTACGATTTGTTGGAAGAGTTCTGTAACGACATGCAGAAAGCAGAAAACAAAGAAGAGATACTGTTGCGTCGTCCTTACACAGACGAGGACGAGAACCGTACGTATTTCAGGCTCAAAGATTTTACTGCGTATCTACACAAGAACCGTTTCTTTGACTTTAAGTCTCACAAGATTGCTCAGCGACTACGCGACATAGACGGCAATGCAACGTCGATCAAGATCAACGGCAAAGCCACGCGCGTATGGACTATACCGGCATTCCAAAGTTATTCGACTTCGGTTAAGACGCCTAACCTTGAGACTAAACAAAACGAGGCGCCGTTCTAATGTTTAGGATATTTGGACCTCCTGGTACAGGCAAGACTACCAAGCTTTTGAACATGGTAGACCAGGCGCTATCGAATGGGATTAACCCCCAAGAGATAGCGTTTCTTGCTTTTACCCGTAAAGCAGCCGCGGAAGCTAGAGAGCGCGCTGCCGAACGATTTAACCTAAATCCAGACACCGATTTGTTTTACTTCAGGACGCTACACAGCTTGACGTACAAGCTTCTCAACCTAAAAGAAAAAGACCTCATGCAACCAGCTCACTTCAGAGAGCTCAGCGACCGCATTGGGTTTCAACTCAACACGATCAAAGAAGTAGAGGTCGAAGACGGCAAGTCGGGAATCACGGAACATCCCATCCTGTCGATCATAAACTTAGCGCGTTTAAAAAAGACTGACCTTCGAACTGAATACAACGCAAGTCATATAAACAATACGTGGGAAGAAGTGCTGTACGTGTCCGAATGCTATTCGACGTACAAGCAAGCCAACCGACTAGTAGATTACACAGACATGCTCCGCTTGTTTGTAGAAAATTCTGATCGAGTGTGCCCTACATTTAAACTCGCGTTCTTAGACGAATCACAAGACCTTTCACCACTACAATGGGACATAGCTCATGCCATCGATAAAAAATCCGAAAGAATGTACTGTGCAGGTGACGACGATCAAGCCATCTACCGCTGGGCTGGGGCAGACGTCGACCACTTCATTAACCTCCCAGGAGGAAGCGAAGTTCTCAGTCAAAGCTACCGCGTCCCTCGGGCAGTCCACAGTCTTGCTGAGCGAATCGTCAACCGTATCCATCACCGTTTCCCCAAGCAGTACAAGCCCAAAGAAGAGCACGGAACTGTCCAAAGAGTCTCCGACATCCGAGGAATAGACATGTCCGAAGGCTCGTGGCTCGTGATGGCTCAGGCAAACTACATGCTCACGGACCTGGCATACGACCTTAAGTCTATGGGTTATTTGTTCGAGCGTAACGGCTCACGGAGCATTTCTCGTAGCTTATCCACTGCGGTAAACAGTTGGGAGCGCGTACGTAAAGGCGGCTTAATCCATGTCGAATCGGCTCGGGTTATTTATAGATACATGTCTAGCAACGGTGCACGGGTCAAGCGCGGCAAGAAAAGAATAGTAGGTAAAGATGATGACTTACTTTCTTTTGAAATGCTTGTGGAAAATCACGGGTTATTAGCCACTAAAGACATGCCTTGGTTCGACGCACTTGATAAGATACCTGCGAACGACAAAATATACATCACAGCTTTACTGCGTAGGGGCGAGAAGTTTAACGCCGTGCCGCGCATTAAACTGTCCACGATTCACGGAACAAAAGGCGGCGAAGCACAGAATGTCGTTATATTGACTGACCTGACAAGAGCCGCACAAGACACCCCTGGCGACGATTTACACCGCGTATTCTACGTAGGCGTCACTCGCGCTATGGAAAACCTTTTTATTGTTGAACCAGAAGATTTCTCGCGAGCTTATAACCTATGAAAAAACAAGATATTGATCCCCTCTACTACAACACCTGTGAAAAATGCGGCAACAAGAAAGCGACTGCCGTTGTGAATACAAAAGAAAACAAAAGACTTGGATGGTATTGCGCTAAGTGTCAGAACTTTTCGGAGGCTATCTTGAGAGAAACTACTTGGAGAGCTGTTAGTGGCGAATAACAAATTACAAATGGCCATGTTTCCTCCGCAGTCTGATTGGCTGCCACCGGAGCATCCTTTTCCTGACGCGGTCCTCGAAGCAAAAGAGATAGCCATAGACGTCGAAACACGAGACCCCCACCTAAAAGAAATGGGACCAGGGTGGCCTCGTAAAGATGGAGAGATTGTCGGTTACGCTATTGCCGTTCCCGGTTGGAAAGGGTACTTCCCAGTCAACCATCTTGGCGGCGGCAACATGGATCAGCGCCAAATAAACAAGTGGCTTAAGAAAGTGTTTGAAGCCCCAGGCGATAAGATCATGCACAACGCCCAGTATGACTTGGGATGGATACGTGCGATGGGGTTCGAGGTCAAAGGCCGAGTGATCGACACAATGCTGACTGCTGCGTTGTTGGACGAGAATCGGTTCAGCTACAGCCTCAACGCGCTGTGCTACGAGTACCTGGGCAAAACAAAGTCAGAGCAGACGCTGACCCAAGCTGCGGTAGAGTTTGGCGTAGACCCGAAGGGCGAGATGTGGAAGCTACCGGCCATGTACGTCGGACCGTACGCAGAAGTAGATGCCGAGATTACCCTCGAGTTATGGGCACACTTCCAGAACCTGCTAAACAAAGAAGACCTTTGGGGCATCTGGAACCTTGAGACAGAGCTGCTCCCCTGCTTGGTAGAGATGACAGAGAAGGGAATACGCTTTGATGTAGACCAGGCCGAGCGCACAAAGCAGCACCTGATGAAAGAAGAAAAGGAAGTCCGCAAGCATATTAAAAGGCTCGTGGGCAACGATGTAGAAATCTGGGCTGCTGCATCAATAGCTAAGGCGTTCGATAAAGTGGGGATAACCTACCCTCGAACCGAGAAAGGCGCACCAAGCTTCACGAAGACATTCCTTACCGAACACCCTCACGAGCTCGCGCAATCGATTGTACGTGCGCGTAACCTCAACAAGACGCAAGGAAGCTTCATAGACGGCCTTGTAAAGCACGTAGCGAAAGATGGACGCGTGCATAGCCACATCAATCAAGTGCGCTCAGATCAAGGCGGTACAGTCTCTGGTCGTATCTCGATGAACAACCCCAACATGCAACAGATCCCGGTCCGCGATCCAGAGTTAGGTCCACTCATCCGTAAGTTATTCCTACCGGAAGAAGGTGAGAAGTGGGCGGCGATAGACTTCTCGCAGCAGGAACCACGCATCTTGACCCATTACGCAAAAGTCTTTGGGGATTACCGTAACCTAAACATGCCGGGCGTCGAGGAGTTTGTTAACGCCTATAACGAAAACCCCAACATGGACTTCCATACCATGGTCGCGGAGATGGCTGACATTCCTCGTAAGCAAGCGAAGGTGATCAACCTAGCCATGATGTACGGCATGGGGGCACAGAAACTTGCAGGGCAGCTCGACATCCACTTGGACGACGCCAAGGCCCTCGTTAAGAAGTACCACAGCCGCGTACCGTTCGTTAAAGGACTGACCCAGGGCATACAAAGGCATCTCGAAGACCCACGCTCTCCGGGCTCTGTGCGCAGCATCAAGGGGCGTAAGTGCCGCTTTGATCTGTGGGAGCCGGACAGTTTTGAAATGAACAAGGCGTTGCCTTACGAAGAAGCAGCCGCGGCCTACGGACCAACGACCAGGCTCAAGCGTGCGTTCACGTATAAGGCCCTAAACAGGCTCATCCAGGCAAGTGCGGCGGACATGACTAAGCAGGCCATGGTTGACTGCTACAAGGCCGGGAAGACCCCTATGCTGCAAGTACACGACGAACTGGCGTTTAGTGTGAAAGACGTCGAGGAAGCCAGGGGGTTGTCTAAGATAATGACCAGTGCAGTAGAGCTCGTTGTTCCCAGTAAATGCGACATAGAAATAGGCGAAAATTGGGGAGAATTTGTTGAAATTACTGAATAGTATTATATAATCTCATACTGTAGGATTTAGGAGAATGGTTTTGGATACAAATAAATGGAAATCCGTACTGCTTCCACGCGAAGTGTACGATCAATTGCACGTCGTTTCTAAAGTGGAAGGGCGCACGCTCAGCGGTCAGTTACGATTGATCTTTGAGTTCTGGGTGAACGAGAACCTCAGCCAGAAAGACCGCGCGTTTCTTCTTGAAGAAGTGGAAAACAAACGCATCGAAGAAGGGAGACCCCGCCCGGAGTTTACGGTATGACAAACTCGATCGAACAGGGCCTACGGGAGGCCCTGCTGAAATTAAAAAAGGAAATGGATAGCGACAACGTCAGCAAAGAAACTTTGGATAAGGCCCAAATTTGGGCTGAGATGGTGAAGCTTCAGGAAGAAATTAGTGAAAGTAACGATAGAGTTAAATGAGTGCGAGATCGAGGAGTTGTTAGAGGTTCTTAGCAATTACCCCGAGTTACTAACTAGGCTCAGTGAACAGTATCGTGTTCGTTATTCCAATCCAGCCACAAAAGATACAGATTAGACGCGTCGAAAGACTCTTCGCAACTTGTGCATAGAATTAATTCCACCTTCGGAAGCATGTCCGTGTCTCCGTGAATTATCTCTACAAAAGCATAAAACTTTTTGTCACACTTTGGGCAAACGTATAGCTTAGCATCGGCCTCAGCTATTAGTTCGTCGTCCTCGGTACAACCAATCTCGAATGGTATCAATGGGGATGTCATAATGCTTTGCTATCCATTTAACTGAGCGGCGTTCTACCTCTCGAGCATAACGAACAGCTTCGACTATTTCAAAAGGATATTTCGTTGCGTGATGTGCTTCCACGTATGTTCTCCTGTATCAGTAAAGCACAAATAATATAGGAAAATAATGTGAGTTACAACTTGATTTAATTACCCATATCATATCTAATGTGTGTTCAAACTAAGAGGAATTACCCATGTCAGACCTAAAAACACTGCTAGATCAACAATTTAACGACTTAGACGACATCCAAGAAGTCAAAGCCATGTACACTGAGATTTGGAAGAAAGATATAAGAATTATCGCAGCTTTGATAACGGAGCACATCGAAGACCCGGAGGCGCTTCTCAAACATTTAGCAGGCCATGTTCAGAATGCCAGGGCAGAAGGATTCCACCGACCGCTGCCTCACTAGGAGGATACAGATGATTAGATGCTTTTACAGCGGAAAGAGAACCACCGCTAAACGCGTTGCTGCTCAGATAATTACCAAGGAACTGGACGATATTATGTATTGGGATCGGTGGGAGGACATGCACATGACCCCAAAGGATAAAGATAAAATTATGGCGGAACTCAATACTTATCTGCGGGAGATAAGAAACTTTGTTGATCCTTTTGGTTGACTATCCCAGATGAAGCCATTAGCTTCAAAAGGGTAGTATCTCCCCTTGAGAAGGACCTTCGCCCGCGGTTGAGCACACTCCCACACTTTGGCTCCCGCGGGTGTTTTTTTGCCTATGCCAAGAGAACCTAAAGTCAACAAAGAATCGTCACAGGGGTCGCGCCTTTGCACCTCGTGCAACAAGGTCAGACTCCTGTCTCAGTTCGAACACTTCAAAGACGGGCAAGTGCGTGGTGTTTGTCAAAAGTGCGTTACCCTTCAGCGAGCCCGCAAGGTCTCTGCCACGCCAGAAGCGTATCTACGCGTCCTAAACACTCAGCTTAAGTCTCAGCGTCTCAAACAGGGCATTGAATACAATCTTTCATCGGACGAGGTCATAGAGATTTGGGAAGCCCAGGGTGGCAGGTGCGCTCTTTCTGGCGTTCTCATGACGCATCAACGGGACGGGAGCTACGGAGATAGA